>OLSN01002014.1_pt1 | contig 15788 bp, 15 predicted proteins | sample 1672411 | NCBI WGS metagenome assembly OLSN01 (sample SAMEA3136683, study PRJEB25190) | human gut metagenome | biome: human gut; feature: human-associated habitat; material: faeces | place: Austria | collected 2013 | reverse complement strand
CCGCCGCCGCCGCCAAAGGACGCGCTGCCGCCGCTGCCGCCGGAGCGGGCTTCCTCGCGGCGCTGGCGTTCCCGCTCGTAGGCGTTGTACATCACGTGGTTGTAATACCCGGCCCAGGTCGCCTGCCGGGCGTACTGGTCGATCTCCGGCTGGAGGTCGGGGTAGAGCCGACGGAGCTGGGGAGCGACCTTGTCGGCAATGCCCAGGAGCAGGGCGTAGACCATATAGTCCTGCCAGATCAGCGTCTCCTGAAGCGCCCGCTCCCGGATGAGGGAAAAGTCCAGCAGGAAGTGCTTCAGTCCCAGGACCTCGTTCAGCGCCTGCTTGCCCTGGGCCGTCAGGCTGCGGATGCTGTCGCAGCCCGCACCCTTGAGGCAGCCCTTCTGCACCAGGACTTGCATGGCGTCCTTCTTGCAGGAGGTCAGGAACCGGGAGAGGGGGACATAGTTGCGCTGGCAGAAAAGGGCCAGTTCTCTGGGCTGGAGGATGCCGTCAGCCCCGGCGGCCGCCTCCAGAATGGTGTAGAGGGCATCGTCATACCCTGCGCTGTTCCGGGGTGGACGGACCAGGCGGAGGCTGGCGTTTTTGTTCTTCTCGCTCAGAGCCTGCTGCACCGGCTCTAAGCAGCCGTCGCTGATGAGCCGCAGGAGATAGGCCCCCAGAATAGAACTCTCTTCACACTGCTTGCTGCACACGCCCAGGCGGTGGGTCACGTTCAGGTTGCCCCCGTTGGGTGCGTCCCGGAAATACGGGGCCTGCTTCACCAGGCGGGCCAGCTTGGCCTTGTGGATCCGGCGGGCGATGAGAATGACCGCCGCCACGACCGCACACAGGAGCACGACGCCTAAGATCGCATAGAAGATGTCTTTCGCGGTCAAAGGCTCGTCTTCATAGTCGCTGCCGTCGAAGGCCCGCTCCTTCACGGTCTCGAAGCTGCCCTCCTCCGTCCGTTCCGGGTGGAGGACCCCCTTGTTCAGGGCGACCATGACGGTCATGTTCTGGCTGTCTTCCAGGGGAGATTCGGTCCAGGCCCGGATGGTGTCGTCCACGAACTGGATCTGGCCCTGGTAGCCAAAGGCCCAGATGTCACAGTCCGCGTCGGTGAGGGGCGTGCCGTCGGCCTTGGTCAGGGTCAGCTCCACGTCGGTGGGGAAAGTCCCCATCTCGTCAATGAAGCGGTAGTTGAAGCCGTCGGCGTCGTCATAGGCCCCCACCAAGCCGTGGAGGGTGTAGCGCAGGGTGTAGGTGTGGGTGCCGTACTCGCTGATGCCCCAGCACAGCTCCACGCCCTCCCCGGTCTCCACCACGCCGCACTTGCGGGCCTTTTGGACAAAGTCGGCGCCCACGTCCCAGCTGGCCAGAGGCTCATAGGTCCCCTGCTCGTCGGAGACGGTGAAGTCCGTGATGGACAGATAGCCGTTGTCCCGGCAGGCGAGATAAAACTCGGTGCCCTCGTCGGTGGTGGCCGTCCAGGTCTGGGTGATGTCGGCTGAGCCGTCGTCCTGTAAGACGGCTTTGATCCGGATGTCTGCCACTTGGTTGGCGGCGGACGCCCTGGGGGCACCCAGCAGGGCCAGCACGCAGACCAGCGCCAGCAGCAGGGCAGAGCGCTTGATGATCGCAGGTTTCATAACAATTCTCCCAAACGGCTTGACGCGTTACTGCATGCTGGGCATGTCCGCCTTCTCCTCCACGGCCTCCAGATAGTCTCTGGCGTGGAAGCCGAAGGGGGCGGCCAGCAGGGAGACGGGGAACATGCGGATCTCCCGGTTGAGCTTGGTCACGCTGTCGTTATAGATAAGGCGGCTGGTGCGGACCATTTTCTCGTAGCTGTCCACGGCGTTCATGCACTTGGCATAGTTCTCGTTGGCCTTGAGTTCGGGGTAGCGCTCGGCCACCATGGAGATGCGGCCCAGAGCCTCGGAGATGACACCCTCCTGCTTCAGCACATCCTGGGGCGTGGAGGTGGCAGTGATGACGCTGCGGCGGGACTTGATGGTCTCGATGAGGGTGGTGGCCTCATGGGCAGCGTAGCCCTTGGTCAGGTCCAGCAGGGCCGTGAGCGCGTCAAAGCGGGAGGAGAGCTGCACGCCGATCTGGCTCATGGCGTTGTTGATGTTTTCGTCCATGGCCACCAGTCTGCGCTGGACAGAGATGGTCCAGGAGATCAAGACCACGACGATGATCGCAACAATAATGAGTGTCATAAAAGCTGCCTTCCTTTCTGATGATTTCTCGCAGAATAGAGAACGACGAATGCGGAACCCCGCATCCGCCGTTCTGTTGTATCCCTAATACTATGGCTGAATATAGTATCGATCGGGCGCTTGGAATGAATTACTCGATGTTCAGATCCGCCTTGACCTGATCGACCCAATCCTGGACCTGACCGAACCACTCGGTCATCTTATCCAGGTCCTCCTGGGTGTACTCGTCGTCGCCGGAGAGCATCTGCTGATACTGGTTGAGCAGGTCGGACATCTGCTGCATGGTGTCGATCACATCGCTGTCAAAGGCGGAGGGATCGGCGTTGATGGCGTTGGCCACTTCGTTGAAGGCAGCGCTGGTGGCATTGAACTCGTCAATGGCAGTCTGCTTGTCGCTGGTTGCGCTGGTGTCAGCGGACTCATCCGCGGTCGTGCTGGCGGCGGTGTCGTCGGCCGCAGCCTGTTCGTCGGCGGAGGTGTCGCTGCCGCCGCAAGCGGCCAGGGCGAAGCACAGGGTCAGGGAAAGCAAGAGCAATGCAAACTTTTTCATGGGGAAAACATCCTTTCATCTCTCTGTCAGTTTTGTGTTGGGGTGTGCTATGGGCATAGGATACTCCCTCTCCACAAAAAACGGGACGCTTTGGCACGAATCGCACCAAAAGCGTCCCGAATCGACAGTGCTCACAGAGACAGCCGCAGGGTGAATGTCCCGTCCTGGACGGAGAAATCGTACAGCCCGCCGTACTTGGCCACCACAGAGCAGATGCTCTGCACCCCCAGCCCGTGGCCCGGCTGGTCGGTCACGGGGATGCCTTTGACCAGGCGGACCTTCTCCTGCTGGCAGGGGTTCGTGATCTGGAGGAAAAATTTCTTGCTCCGCTCGTGAAAGTTCACGTCGATCACGCAGTCCTGCCCCGCCTCCACCAGGGGGGCGCAGGCGTGCAGGGCGTTTTCCAGGGCGTTGGACAGCAGCACGCACAGGTCGCTGTCCGAGGCCAGGATGAAGTCTGACAGATAGCCCAACACCTGCATGGTGACCCCGGCCTTTTTCGCCTGGCCCACAAAGGCGGAGAGGATGAGGTTCACGGCGTCGTTTTCGCAGTAGCGCTGGACCCTTTGGGCCTCGATCTCCTCGCAGATGGTGGAGATGTATTTTTTCGCCTCGTCCTCCTGGTCGTTCTCGATGCAGTTGAGGACGTATTGCAGGTGGTGGCGCAGGTCGTGGCGGTAGCGGCCAGGTCCTGGGACTCCCGCATGGCGTCGATCTGCCGCACGGCCTGGGCCAGCTGCATGCTCATGTTGTTCTGGACCTGCTCGGCCTGGATCTTGTCCCGCTCGACCTTGGAGTAGTGCAGCAGGAAGACGAGGTAGGCCACGCAGCACAGAAAGGGCATAAACTCCACCGCCACCGGCTCCCCGCGGATCAAGATGTCAGAATAGACCCGCGTGAGATAGTCGAAGGCATAGTACATGACGGGGACCGACCCGAAAAGGCACTGGGTCTTCGTGGGGTAGTTTCCCAAATTGGCGATGGTGGGGGCCGCCCATTTCAGCAGGGCCAGGAGCAGCGGCAGGGTCACCAGCATCTCCACGCTGCACCGCATCAGCTCCCCGCCCCCCAGCAGCTGGATCACGAACAGCGCGATCCACCGCCGCAGCTGGCAGCAGAGGTAGGCCGTGAAAATGGAAATGAGGGGCCACAAGGCCCGGCGGGTCAAAAACAGCAGCACAAGGAACAGGGGAAGGTGGACCAGCAGAGGGTAGATCTTCCGCAGGAAGCTCCCGTCCCACAGATAGTAGATCCAACTCTGGGCCACGGGGATCAGGGTCATAGACACCCAGAAGATCCACTTGTTCCGCCGGGTGGTCAGGGCGCTGCAAAAATAGGCCGCCAGCACGCTGCCGAACAGGCCCACGGCCCAGTCGTTGCAAAATGGGATGAGTTCGCTCATACCGTCACCTGGCCCTTCTGAAAGGCGTAGTCCAGAAAGGCGGACTTGACCTCGTTGTATTTCCCCCGCGGAATGGGGATCTCCGCCAGACAGGCTAAGGTGATGGCCCGGTAGGACAGGGTTTGGACATACTCCAAGTTGACCAGATAGGACCGGTGGGGGCGGTAGAAGCAGCCGTAGGGGGCCAGCTGGCGGCTCAGTTCATCTAAGCTCCCGCTGCTCTCCAGCACCTTGCCGCTGTCCAGGTGGAGCAGGAGGGTCCTGTGGATGACCTCGCAGTATTCCAGCTGGTTCAGGGCCACGCGGGTGATGCCCGTCTTGCAGCGGAGGATCAGGCTGTCGCTCTGTTCCTTGTGGCAGGCTTCTAAGGCCGCGTCTATGATGCGGTAAAAGCTCTCCTCCCAGATGGGCTTGAGCTGGTAGAAATAGGCCCCCACGGCGTAGGACTGCACGGCAAACTCCGGAGAGGAGGTGAGGAAGATGATCTTCACGTTGTTGTCGTACTGCCGCAGCTCCCCGGCCACCTCGATGCCGTTCTGCCCCGGCATGAGGACATCCAGAAGCAGAACATCGTACCGGGTCCCCCGCTCCACCTCGGCCAGCAGGTCCCAGGCGTTTTGAAAGGCCGTGTATCGGATCTCCTGGTTCCGGGCCACGCGGTAGCGGTCCAGCAGGGTCTGGATGGTTTGCAGTTCGGAAAGGTCGTCGTCGCAGAAAGCCAATTGTAGCATGGCAGGTCTCGCCCCCAGTTTGGTCGTGGTTTTGGTCGTTGGTATTATCGTACCAGAAAATCCCCGCCAACGGAAGGACTTTTTTGTTTCGCCCGGCTTTCTGTATGTTTATTAACGAATTATTATATTTTCAGCTACTTTTAATGTTTCCTCCACCTTTATAAACTCTGAATCAATACATACCATCATATTTTTTTCTGGAACCACAAAAATGATGCACACCCATTGGCCATCATCTTTTTCTACTAATGTTCCATCGTAGCCCTGAATCGTCACTGATGTTACTTTAGCATCTTCCGTATCCACAGAAGTTGTTCTACCTTCCGCTGAACTCGCTACAACACTCAATGTGGCTCCATCCTCTCGTTCATACAACTTTAGAGCAGATGAATATTCTGTTTCATCTTGAGTCATAGTAAAACCTTCTGGAATCCATCCCAGTGTAACATCGTAATTCGCCGCTGGATATTCATTTGAACTTGTCGTAGAAAAGCTAATATCTGTGTGATCTTCATACTCCTGTGCAATCATATTCAGTATACCTGCTCTTACTTCAGGGAAAGCCGCAAAAGCGCACACTGCCGTTAATAGTACAAGCATGACTGCAACTGCAATGCGTTGGAACATGCGGAAACCGACGTGTCGCGCAGAACGTCTGCTTTGGGCTGCAAAGGCTTTCCGGATGGTTTGTTCTCCTTTTTTTCTCACCTCTTCCGGCAGGGCAGCTGAGGGGTCATCGTTTAGTTGCTTTTTCCATTCCAGCTGCTCCTGCCCTTCCTGATGTGCTACTTCGTCCATCAGGAGCGTAAACATTGCGTCTTCATAACGCTCCCACAGTTCATTCTGATCTGGCCTCACAAGATCCCCTCCTTGTTTTGTTCTTGTATGCGTTTTCTTACCTGGCGGCGTGCCCGCGTCATCTTCATTCGCACATGGTTCGGTGGGCAGCCCAGTTCTTCTGCCATCTCTTCCGTCCGATAGCCCAGGATATAGTAGCTGGTCAGCAAATAATACGCTTCATCAGACAAGTCCAAGCATGCTTTCGCGAGTTGCTCGATCCGCTCTTTTTGAAGGATGATCTCCTCCAGCCCTAATCCATCCTCTGCTATGTCGATGGACTCCAAAGAGATGCAGTTTTCTCGGTTCTTCTCCTCCTTCCATAGCAAAGCGTAGGTGGTGTTGCGGGTGGCGACCGCAATATACCCTGTCAGCTTTTGCTCATTCAGGTTCCGTAACCGCGGGATACACGACAATAGACGGAGCAGACTTTCCTGCACAATATCCTCCCACAAGTCTGTCCTTCGGCAAAACTTTTTTACGGTATACCAAATGAACCGACCATAGCGCTCGAACAACCAGCACATAAATTCTTTGTCTTCCAGCATAGCAAGCGTCCTTTCTGTGTCTCTATACCAGTAGACAGCTGCATGGCTGAAATGAATCCCATTTCCTCAACTTTTTTGCGAAATTCCCCTTTTCTCCCTTTTATTTTTCGAAAACATTGTTTTCTTCTAGCTTTCTTGCTATAATAGTTGTAACTTTTGATAAGTTAAGGAGATGAACCCAAAGCTTCCATGATCCCTATGATTATCATGGCCATTGAGGACGAAGATGATCGCTCGTTTATGGCCAATCTCTACGTGGACTATCAGCGTCTGATGTACAAAGTCATCACCTCGCACACAACGGATCCCTGGGACGCAGATGATATATTTCAATCTACGCTTCCCAAATTGATCGATAAGCTGGCCGATCTACGCAGAATGTCAAAAGACAAATTGACAAACTATATTTACTCTACTTGTAAAAATACGGCCATCAATTACCTCCAGAAAAAAGGCGGCCTCAAGGAGTTTTCTTTTGAGGATCTGTCTGCAACGGTCCCCGCAGAAGAAGACCCCCGGCTCCTTCTGGAAGAAAACGATGAAGATGTCGAAGCCCTTCACCGCGCTTGGAAACGGTTAGACCCACGCAGCCAATACCTTTTGGAGGCCCGGTATATTCTGAACAAATCCTTTGAAGAAATTGCGGCCGACATCAACATCCAGCCGGATAGCGTCCGTGCTGCGCTCAGCCGCGCCCGAAAAAAGGCACGGAAACTGATCTTGGAAGAAAAGGCTTTATAATATTTATAATATAGGTTCTATCATAAAAATTGGGGTCAGGTGATAAACCTGGCCCCTTCATCATGCAAAAAAAGCACCCAAACTGTTACGTTTGAGTGCTAAAAAATTGCAGAGGCTTGCAGAAAAAGATGCTTTGGGAAAGCTGAAAATTTTTAAATTCTATGAATTTTTATCGTCTTTGGATTGCACCTTTATCTTACATTTACCTTGATAATCCATTTTCCCTTTCGACTGCTACCTTCCCTTCCGAGAATCCCGCTTTCTTGCATTTTCCTAATACGATATTTTACAGTGTTTAGATTTGTATTCAGTTTCTCAGAAATTTCTTTTTGTGAGATAGATGGCTTCCCATCAATTAGTTGTAGAATCTCCTTTTCTGGCGAATCAGCCATCGCTTGAATCATCAATTGGGTAGCAGTTTGGGTGGTCGATTGGGTGGCAGTTTGGGTGGTCGATTGGGTGGTACCATCAACCATTAAATTTTCACCCAGAGGGACAATAATTTTAAAAATATCTCCCTCTATAAATTCCGGTTCTCTTCCCGAATAAAATCTGCTGTATTTAAACAGGTTTCTCACACCGGAGCCAAGTTGATCTGCATATCCTATATTACGAAAAAAGGATGCTATGATCGGATTTTTAGGATTTGGTTCTATTGTATCTGGCGTAAGGACTGCTTCCTGTGAAGCACGGTTCGCATTCTCAACGTACATGAGGGTCTTCTCAATCACGAATTTTGCTTGATATGTGCTAGTATATTCACGATGGATCAAGGTGTTTGCAATCATTTCACGAGTAATAATATTTCTTAAACTCTTCCGTTGATCCTGCTCCAAATAAAAGCGATCTGGGAGATGCTTTCGTCCGAAATCCATCAGTTGCTCATAACTTTCAACTAAGTTTGTTTTTATGATTTCTCGGTCATCATATCGTTCTGTGTCTATCCTACGCAGTATAGCATCTGTCACATATGCAGGCACCACATCTGCAATGACATCATCCTTGCCCAGTAACATGACAGCAGCTAAATTAAAGCCAGACGCACCAGTCACACGATCCATGCCGTACAAACGAGTACTCCTAAGCAATTCCTCATTTGACATACTGCTCCATGGATGAATTGACCCACTATTATTTGCCGCCATAGTCCGAAGCCTTGGAAGCAAATCTAGCCGTAAATCTTCCATTTTGACATATGGAAAAATCTTTTTTTCCGTAAAGACGTCCTGCTTTCGAATATACATTTGTGCTATCTGTGCTGTCGCAGTGACCTTTACATCAGCATCGTTCACACGATCATAAATTACTTTTTTGAAGCTGTGTACTTCTGCGCTTGGCGGAATGTGTATATGAATAATTGTCTTTCCTTCATAGGATAAAATTTCTGGTGCTAAATAAATTGTTGGGGAAAACATCGTCGGGTTACTAACACAGCTGATAAAATTCTTAACCATATCGGGAGCTGCTTTTTCTGGAAGGCCATTCACGGTTCCATCGTCCAACACACCCAGAAAAATATCTCCACCAAAACGATTCAAAAAAGAGCACACAGATTCGTAAACATCATTTTCAATGCCGTTTCCACATCGTTTGAATTCAACGGCAACAGTTTCTCCTATTTCCAGTATTGATTTTATATCCACATTAATCACCTTGTTTTTACGTTTTAATTCAATACCATAAGATATATTTGTACATTCACAGGCTCATTGCCCAATAGCCTGATGGATTCAAAAGCAATGCTATGTTTATATTTTATCATATCTTAGGCACTTTCGCAATCTGCTAATTAATGTGCTCCTCTCTAGCCACTTCCCCCCTTTCTCATTTTCTATTCCATATTCGTTTTATTTTTACTAGAACAGCAGAAACATTTCAATAAAATCGTCAACTGCTACATGATATTATATTTTTATCTTTCCCTCACGCACCTCACTCTCTCCCCGGAACTTTACCTGTATCGTCTCCTCGTCCACCACCGTGATCTTCTCGATCACCTGCCGGACCAGCTCATCGTCAAACTCCGTGTATCCCTGGGCGTGCTCTTGGATACAAGACCACATCTGCTGTCGCTGCGTTTCCTGCTCCCGCAGGTCGCTCTCCTTCTGTTTCGCCTCCTTCAGTTTTTGCTTGAGCGCCTGCTTCTCTTCCGTCAGCGCTTTCATTTTGGCGTTGAGTTCTGGATCATCCATATTCTCCAGCAGCAGGTCCAATAACTTCGTCTGTTTCTGCGTGACCTCTGTCAGCCGCTCCTGCCAGTCGCTCAGGCTGCGCCCGTCTGCGGACCGGGGTTGCCTGACCTTCTCTGCGATACTCAAAACGGTCGGGCAGACCTCCTCCTGCACAGCGGCCAGCTCATTCATCGCAGACAAGATCGCCGCATGCAGTTTCCCTTCGTCTAGCGTTGGGGAATGATGGCAATACCGCGTCCCAAATTCCAGCCGGGACACGCAGCGCCAGACGATCCGCTTCTTCCCCTTCTTGGCCCAGGTCACGCGCTTATAGGGTGTTCCACATTCCCCGCACACCAGCAACTCCGTCAGGGCATATTTGCCGGAATATTTTCCCCGCTCCGTCTTGCCGTGCTTCTGCATCACTTTCCGCTTGCTGGAGCGCCGCTTCATTTCTTCCTGCACCTGAGCAAAGATTTCTCGCGGGATGATCGCCGGGTGGTTGTTCTCCACATAGTACATAGGCAATTCCCCACGATTTTGCTTGACCCGCTTGCTGATGCAGTCTGTGATATAGGTTTTTTGCAGCAGGGCATCCCCAATGTACTTTTCATTCCGAAGAATGTTCCTGATCCCTTGGTGCGACCATCGAAGCAAGCCATGGGTGGTCAGGATATGCTCTGCCTCCAGCTCTTGCTTGATCTGTGGCAGACTACACCCATCCAGGTAACGCTGATAGATTTTTCGGACGATCTTTGCTTCCTCCGGTACGATCTCCGGCTGTCCATCCGGGCCTTTCCGGTACCCCATCACATTCTGGAAATGAACCTTTCCAGACTCCATTCCCTTCCGGATACCCCAGGAAACATTTTTGCTGAGGGATTCCGACTCCGCTTGGGCAAAGCCACTGAATAATGTGATGAGAAATTCGCTGGATTCCGTCAGCGTGTTAATGTTCTCTTTTTCAAAGAATACCCCAATGCCCAGTCCCTTCAGCATCCGTACCGTCTCCAGACAGTCCACCGTGTTTCGGGCGAAGCGGGACAAGGACTTCGTGATGATCATGTCGATCCGTCCCCGCTTGCAGGCGGTCAGCATCTTGTTAAACTCCGTCCGCTTTTTTCGGCTGGTCCCTGAGATGCCCTCGTCCGCATACAGCCCCGCCATTTCCCAATCCGGTGTCTCTTCGATCTTTTGGAGGTAATATCCCTTCTGCGCTTCATAACTGTTGAGCTGCTCCTCACTGTCAGTGGACACCCGGCAGTACGCCGCTACGCGCTTCTTCTCTCCGGCAGCCTGGGCCGTTCCTGTGGTTCTTGTGGCCGGGATCACTCGTACCCGCCGTTCCAATGTTTCTGTTATCATACCTGTTCTCTCCATCAAAGCGTGATTTTAGAGCACACGATTCCCGTGTCCTTCCACAAGAGCATATCACACCCACTTCCCAGTGGGAAGCATCCTCATTCCAGCGTAGAACAGCAAGCATATCTGGCTGAGATCGCTTGTAAGATCAAGTCCAAGATTTCCTCTGGGTCTTCTGGAGCTTCCATTGCTCGGTCGATTGCATTCTGTAAATAAGACACCCGTTCAAAGGGTTTATCCGTTTGATATTCCTGGAGATTTTGTCTACAAGCGGTTGCTCTTAGCCTTTGTCGAGAACGTGACTGACTGCCCCTGTGACTGCGTGCCGTCTTGTTTTTGATCTGCTCTTGTATTGCCTGAAATGTTCGCTGGTCGATCAATGGAGGGTAATCTTTCTCTCCTGTATATCGTACTTCTTCTAATACCCGTTTGACCTTATGTTTATTCCAGCGTGGGGCTTCCAAGCTGAATGGTATTCCTTCCTGGTTCAGTTCCTCCGAAATGCTTTGGTAGGAACCCCCAGCATGATACCTTTCAAACACTTGCTGAACGACAGCCTGTTCCTCTGCCACAATTTCTAAAACCCCGTTTTGGATCTGGTAGCCATATAATATACTTCGCTTATTCATCGTCCGATTCCTCCCAACTGTTCCGTCAGCTCGATTCCACCAGGTAGACAGAATCGAATACGCTGGGGTGTTTCTGCGACGATTTTTTCCACAAGGCTGTTGAAAAACTGTTCCTCTATCTCCTCTATCATCTCTGGCCCGTCTTGTATTAGCTCTGCTACTTTTCGCAAGGATTCCATTTTCTCCCAGATTATCTGACTCCTTTGATTTTGTTTACGCTGCTCTTGTAGCTTTGATAACTTTGCGCTGATCTCATTGGACCGAGCGATATAAGCATCTGCGTCCAGCAGATCAGAGGTATATAATTTACTGAGTTTATAGTTTTTCTCCATCAATTCAGCGATTTCTTGGTAAAGTTTCTTCTGCATAGGATCCGCCTGTTTTAGCGCCTCGTCTAAGTCATGTAGCTGTTTTTGCGCTGGTTCCAGAATTTCTTTTTCATGGCATTTCAGTTTTTGATACATCCGTTGAAACGCCTCATATAAGCAGCGCTCTTTAATCCTGCCCATCTCACAGAAGCTACTCTTTTTATCATGGTTCCTGCACACCCAGCAAGTATATCCTGACGCTGTACTCCTGCGTGTAAAAATCGAACCACACTTCCCGCAAATGATTTTTCGAGAGAACAAGTGTGGCCGATACGACCTCGTTTTGTTCTCTGCTCTGCGCTTGAACAGCTCCTGTACACGAGCAAAGTCCTCGCGTGAAACGATTCCCGGATGAGAATTTTCTACATAGTACTGCTCTCGCTGCCCGGAATTTTCCTTTCTGACAAATGGAAAACAATCCATAGAATACGTCTTCTGGCAGAGTGTATCCCCTACATTCTTCTCATTTTTCAAAATGTACTGCACAGAGTTATAGCTCCATGCCTCATTGCCTGCTCCAGACGGAACGCCCTTTCGGGTCAGTTCATCTGCAATCTTTCTACTACTCCACCCGGCTAGATATTGTCCAAAAATCCACTGAACCGTTTTAGCTTGCTCCGGGTCTATTCTTAGTTCTTTTCCACACAGGGTATAGCCGTATGGTGCATGGCAAGTGATGAATTCTCCCTTTGCCATTCTTCGTTGGTAGCTCATTCTTTGGTTTTGGGAGATCGAAATGGATTCCTGCTGGGCCAGAGAACCAGAAACGCTCACCATGAGTTCCGTGGTGAGCGTTCCTGTGTCGATATTCTCTTTTTCAAACTTAACCGTAACGCCCAGCTTGGCAAGCTCCCGTAGAGCTGTCAGGCAGTCTTTGGTGTTGCGGGAAAATCGGGAGATGGACTTGACCAAGATCCGATCGATCTTTCCTCTTCGGCAGTCTGCCATCATCCGCTGAAACTCCGTGCGCTGCTCGATCCGGGTGCCGGTCAATCCCTCATCAGCGTAGATGTCTACCAACTCCCAGCTGTCTTGCTGGCTGATGTACTCTGTGTAGCTGCGAATCTGCGTCGCGTAGGAGTGCAGCTGATCCGCCGAATCGGAACTGACCCGGCAGTACGCCGCCACACGGAGGCGTTCCGGCCGCTTTGTCCTGGGCGGGATGACTTTTACAGTCGCCATAGCTCACTTCTCCTTTTCATTGATTTGGCAACACCCAAGCTACCACAACCCAGGAGAAATAGCCAGCTCGATCCCCGAACAGCCAATCATTCAAGTTCGCCGGGTTAAATCGTTTTCTAAACTTTTCTGTTTAGCGAATTTGATACGGCGTTATTTTGATTTATACAGATTATACTTATAAGGGCCCCTCATCGGAATCTTCCTTATGCCACTTCTTCAGGACATTCTCCACCTGGGCAATCAGTTGATCCTTATTGGGCATATAGAGTACATACCGGGAAGCGAAGATATTGTTGGACAGACCACCCAGAGCATACTCGGCAGTAATACTGTCCTTGTCGCTGCACAGAATGATACCAATGGGAGGCTTGTCCTCCGGCAGCCCCAAAAATTCAAACACATAGGGGTCACGGATAATGTCCTCCGGCTGAGCAATTTCATTGCCCTTTGCAGCCAGCGCCAGGACTTTCTCTTTATTGACGTCGCCTTTGGACAACAGCAGCCGTTCAAACAGGGAGCTTGCAATCTGCCGCTTAAGCTCCCGGACAGACCAGTTGGAATTGGCGGCTTCTTTTTCATAAAAGCTCCGTTTGTCTGGATCGGAGATGGACAGCAACTCGCAATAATGGGACCAGCTCAATTTGCCAGACAGTGTCTGGCATTTTTGATAGGTCAGATAAAACTGCCGCATATTCTGCAAGTTTGATCTGGAAAAGCCCTTTCCAAACTCTTTCGTCAGCGCTTTGGAAAGCTCTTTTATGGTCTGCTTTCCATAATCGGCCCGCTCCGGATCGGACTGTTCGTGTTCACAGATGATTCGACCGATATTCCAATATGTGTTCAGCAGTTCGCTGTTGACTTGAGTGGCCACATTTTTGAATGTCTCACAGACAATATTTCACTTCTATCAACTGCTTGGCATACTCCCCTTCTTGGGTCGTAAGCAACCCGGCCCGCACCAGTTCCTCCAGCAGCTTCAACGCCAGTTGATACTGCAGCCTCTCTTTTGCCCTTGTCACATCAACACCTCAAAGTAACTTTCCGCCTTCCAAGTCCGCAGGAATTTTGTGACCATCCGCAGGCTGCTGGTCGTCCGCATTTCCGGCAGGGCTTGTTTCGTTGCCTGAGCATAGCGTCTCCCCTGCCCGGCCCGGTCATCCAAGATCGCAATAACGCAGGTGTCTTGCTCTGTGCGAATGGCCCGGCCAAAACCTTGCCGCAGTTTGATCTGCATTTCCGGCACAGCCACCGCCTCCAGAAAGGCGGGCAGAGAAGGATACTGTTCCTGTTCTTTCTCTTTCAAAGCATCCGGGTACGCAAACGGCAGGCGCGGGATGATGAGCAGCGAAACACAGTCCCCCGGAAAATCGATCCCCTCCCAGGCTGCTCCCGTTGCCAGGAGCACACTGCCCGGTGTTGCCCGAAACTCTTCCAGGATATGCACTGCGTTCCGCCCCAAAGTAAAGAGTGGGACCCGAAGTATCTCTTTTTGCAGCCGGTCTTTGATCGCTGACATCGCCGCATAAGATGTGAACAACACCAGTGCATGACCATACGACGCCTTGAGCAGGTCCATGATCTCTGCCGTCAGTTCATCGAAATACTCCTCCTCCTGTCCCGCCCGTTGTTTCGGCGGAAATAAGGGCAGATAGCGCAGGCAATGTTCGTGGTAGTCAAAGGGAGAATGGGCAACGGATTCCTGCACCCGACACTCTTCCCGCAGACCCACTTGGGTCCGATAGCGCTGAAAATCATTTCCTACCGCCAATGTCCCGGAGGTCAACACAAATGAACATTCTGTCCGCCATAACGTCTGGCGCAGTTTTGCCGTCAGGTCAGCAGGCGTCGCACAAAGCATCGTCCCGCCGCTCTCGTCTTCCGCTAGATAAAACAGCATCTCCGAATCGTTCCGGCTAAACAATGCCACCGCAGAGGCAAGGGTGTCCATCCGTTTTCGTCCTGGGCTTGGAAGAAGCTTCCCTACCTGCCGCTGCACGATGGGCATAGATCGGGTCAGCGGGGCCAATAAGCGAAGGGATTCCTCCAAGGCTTCTGTCTCCTCCCTGGGCTGGGCCAGTTTTTCCAGCAGTGGCTTCGCCGTTTGCTCCAACGTCTCCGCTGCCAGCAGGTATTTTGCATTTTGAAGCTCTTCGATCAATTCTTGGATCTGGCCAGCTGTCAGCATCACGCCAAACATCTGTCGTGCCGTTTCCGGCAACTTGTGGGCCTCATCCAGGATGGCAATGGAATGGGACGGAAAAATTGGACGCTTCCCCTGCTCCCGATGGATGGCATCCGCCAGGAACAGATTGTGATTGCAGATCTGAAACAGGAACTGCTCTGTCTCACAACCATGTAAAAAGCGTTGATAGCGGCAGTCCTCTCGATCACAATGACAGACCTGTGGCACACAGACCCGCTCCTTATTATAATGACTTAGATGCGCCACTCGGTCCATATCCATGGACTCCCGCAGTGCTTCCAATGCCGCCAGTGCTTTCGCATTTTTCTTTGCTCCGCTGACCTGATGTAGGCGTTTTTCCAGGAGTTTATCGCAGACATAGTGACTTTTTCCTTTTCGGACAACGGCTTGCAGCGGGGCATCGATAAGTCCAGCAAGCAGCAAAGCATGGGAGAGCTTTGGCAGATACTCTTCCTGTACTGCGCTTTGCAGGGCAATACTGGAGGTCGAGATCAGGATCGGTTGAAAGGGCTTTGTGCCGCGACACCGGTCCGCAACGGCCCCGGCCACTAAGTAGGCGTGGGTCTTGCCGATCCCGGTCCCGGCGTCACACAAGGCGATCTTACCGCCCAACATGGCCTCTAGCATCTCGTGACTGAGCTTGATCTGTGCCGGTCGTTCCGCCATGCCATAGTTGGGTAAGATCTCTTGAAAAATATGGTCGATCATTTCATGCGCTTCCTGTTCATGTTGATTGGTATTCATCCATAACTTCCCTTCTTAATTTGATCCCCCACCGTATTTGCAGCACGCGCCCCGGTGGTGTGTGATGTAAGGCATGAGGTTGTTTGGAATACCGTTTGGATTCTCACCCATTG
>OLSN01002006.1_pt1 | contig 15826 bp, 14 predicted proteins | sample 1672411 | NCBI WGS metagenome assembly OLSN01 (sample SAMEA3136683, study PRJEB25190) | human gut metagenome | biome: human gut; feature: human-associated habitat; material: faeces | place: Austria | collected 2013 | reverse complement strand
AAGAGCGAAATGTGGCTCGTGCTCGACGCGAGCGAGGGCACGGGCATCTATTACGGCTTTAAGCGCGAAACGCCGCTGGCGGAGATGCGCGCCGCGATTGAAAACAACACCCTGACCGAGCTGCTGAGCTGGGTTCCGGCGAAGACGGGCGATTGCTTCTTCATTCCGGCGGGCACGGTGCACGCCATCGGCGCGGGGCTGATGGTGGCCGAAGTGCAGCAAAGCTCCAACCTGACCTATCGCGTCTACGATTACCGGCGCGGACGGCAGGCCGCGCGAACTGCATATTGACAAGGCGCTGGCCGTCGCCCGCCGCGAACCGCCGAAAGACCTCGTCGGCCCGACCGAACCGGAGCGCGCCGTCGCGGGCGGGCGGATTCAGCCGCTGTTTTCCTGCGACAAGTTTACGACGGAAACGCGCACGGTGGAGGGCGAGATGGCGGACAGCGTGTCGCCGGAGAGCTTCGTTTCGCTGCTGGTTTTGGCGGGCGAAGGCGCGGTCAGGCACGGCGGCGAAACGTATCCCGTGAAGAAGGGGCAGAGCGTCTTCCTGCCCGCGGGGCTGGGCGATTACGCGCTGACCGGCCGCATGAAGCTGCTTCGGACAAGGGTATAAAGGGATGAAAGAAAATCGAGCTTTGAGCGGCGGCCTGTGCGCGCTGGGCTGCGAGGTGCTCTACGGCCTGAGCTATCTGTTCACCAAGCGGACGGCGGACGCGGCGAGCGCCCTTGCGCTGCTGGGCTGGCGGTTTATCGTCGCGCTGGCGGTGATGAGCCTGTGCGTGGCGCTGGGGCTTGTCAAGATCCGGCTGAGGGGCAGGCGGCTTTGGCCGCTGCTGCGCGTGGCGCTGTTTTGCCCGTGCCTGTATTTCATCGGCGAAACGGTGGGCATTCGCGAGACGACGGTGACGGAGAGCGGCGTGTTTCTGGCCTGCGTACCGGCGCTGTCGCTGCTGGCTTCCGCCGTCATTCTGAAAAAGAAGCCCACGCGCCGTCAGATCCCATGTCCGGAATGTGAGGCAGAGATCGACTATGAGATCGGACCAGACGAATCCATGGAAGATGCTCTGGACACGGCAGAATTACTGGAAAAGATCATCGGTGAAGAAGAAGTAGAGAAAATGGATGGACTTCTGAGTCTTGCAATTACCGGTGGAGACTGTAACTGGATTTAATTTTCGGTTAAAAGTGTTGAATGGGTAGTTAGGAAAAACAAACGAAGTGTGTTATAATAGAAATATGAGTAAAAGAGGGAGAAAATAGATGGATATTCATGATTTGAAAATATTTCTGATGATCGCACAGGCGTGCAGTGTTTCCGGAAACACGTACAGGAATGGCTGCAAAAGATACGCTCAGGAGAGATTACACGATAAGAAAAAAGTTGATAAGTAGTAACGAAAAGTTGCGGGTAAGTCACAAATTATACAGAATGCATGAAAAAGCGGAGTATAGTTTGTGCCTTTTGGTCTACAATTCCATGGAAATAGATGATGACTATAATAATGGAATATTTATAGAAAAATTGAATTTGAATAAAATGTATAAAAGAATATAATGGTAATACATGGATGCTGGCAAAATATACAAATAATCGTGCTGGCACAAATATATTTTTTACAGGAGGATTTGAAAATGAATATTGGGGTAACAGAAATCAGTCCAAGAGAGGTGCAGAGAAAGGCAGAGAAATGTTTTAAAGATGGATATTACTGCTGTGAAGCTCTGGTCAGCACGATCCGCGATGAATTCAAACTGGATGTGCCGAAAGAGGTTGTAGCTATGGCATCCGGAATGGCAGTAGGAGCAGGAAAATCAGGATGTGTCTGCGGTGCATTTAACGGAGGAATTCTTGCACTTGGAATGTTCTTCGGCCGGACCGACCAACCCGAAGAGTATCAAATGTATGGAGCTTACGCACGAGCTTCATGACTGGTTCAAGAAGGCAAATGGTAAAAATGCAATCTGCTGCAGAGTTCTTACAAAGGAATTCAATATGGGACAGGGTGAACACAAAGAACAGTGTATCTATTTTACAGGACTTTGTGCATGGAAGGTAGCGCAGATCGTCTGTCGTGAGCTTGGTATCAAGAATCTGGATGAAATTGATGAACCGTGCGAAAGAAGAAAAATTGCAGATATCTAAATAAAGTGGTAACGACAGCCGCTTGATGAGAGAAAGGGAAAGAAACAATGAAAGACGTAATTAAGAAAGTACCGATTCCGCTTTGCGGAGTCATGCTTGGCGCGGCAGCACTTGGAAATCTACTTCAGAGCTATTCAGAAGGAATCCGTTATGTATGCGGTATATTCGCAGCATTTCTTCTGATACTGGTGCTTTTGAAGCTGATCATGTTCCCAGGAGCAGTGAAAGAAGATATGGGAAATCCGATCATGGCAAGCGTATCAGGAACGTTTCCGATGGCACTTATGATTCTCAGCACTTATGTAAAACCGTTTATCGGAAAGGCAGCTTATTACATATGGCTTCTGGCAATCATTCTTCACATCATTCTGATCATATACTTTACGGTGAAGTTTGTTCTGAAACTTCAGATGCCAAAAGTATTTGCAAGCTATTATATTGTATATGTAGGAATTGCTGTAGCGGCTGTTACAGCACCGGCTTATGAGCAACTTGGAATCGGAACCGCAGCATTCTGGTTTGGATTTGTAACACTGATCGTACTTCTTGTACTTGTAACCTATCGTTATGTGAAGTTTAAAGAAGTGCCGGATCCGGCAAAACCGCTGATCTGTATCTACGCAGCACCGACCAGCCTGTGTATTGCAGGTTATGTACAGTCCGTAACACCGAAATCATACGGTTTCCTGATGGCAATGTTTGTAGTTGCAACGGTTATTTATATTTTTGCCCTGGTAAAAGCAGTGGGATATCTGAAGATGCCATTCTTCCCAAGCTATGCAGCCTTCACATTCCCATTTGTTATCAGTGCGATCGCAACTAAACAAACTATGGCATGTGCAGCAAATATGGGACATCCAATGCCATTTCTTCAGTATGTAGTTCTGATCGAGACAATTATTGCAGCAGCACTTGTTGTTTATACTTATGTTCGTTTTATGGGGGCTATTTTCGGAGGAAAGAAATAAAAGATTTGACCGGACAGATAAAAAAGGGTAAACTTAAATTTATCAAGAATATGTCGGATGAGGGACGTCCTAGACACCGCAAGGGGCCGAAGAAGCAAAACGTAAGGTAACATCTTCCTTTCGTGGAAACTGACAGGCAAAAAGGAAGGCGACCTGACGAATCTTTGGAGAGTGTGCAAAGAAAGCACCACCTACGAGGCTAGAACCAACTGGTAAAAGGACAGAGAAAACAGATGAACGATTTTTTTCGTGTATCTGTTTTTTTCTGCCCTTTTTATATGGGCACTAATATGAGATGAGACTGTTAGCAGGCAGTACGTGGTGGCATACAAAAGTATTATCCGAGGAAGAAGGGAAAGGGCATTTTTTGAATAAAATTTGACAGAAGAAAAAGAAAAGCAGGAGGAAAAAAAGATGAGAATGATGCTTGTAGGAGCCGGTGCTGTCGGTGAAAGTATTTTAAAAGTAATGCAGTGGAGAGACCCAAAGGGAGAATGGCTGAAATATGTACTGGTCTGCGACTATGATCTGAAAAGGGCAGAGGAAGTTGTCGGTATGATGAAGGGGGATTCCCGTTTTGAAGCCTCTAAGATCGATGCAACAAATACAGAGGAAATGGCAGAACTGATCCGGGAGCATAAGATTGATTTTGTGATGGATGTAGCACCACCTTTTGCAAGTAATATGATTTTTGACGCTGCATTTAAAACGGGTGCAGATTACGGAAGCATGGGAACCTGGTCGGTTCCGATGGAAGATCCGGCTTACGGACTTGGTATTGAGAACAGCTATACTGAACCGATGACAAAATACAATTTTGACCGTCATGAAGCCTGGAAGAAGCAGGGGAATATGGCTGTGATCTGTATGGGAATCGATCCGGGTGTTGTAAATGTATTTGCAAAATACGCGGCGACAGAGCTTTTGGATGAAATAACAGAAGTTCATGTAAAAGACGGCGGAAATCTGTCTGTTCCGGGTGCAGATCCGGATGACATTATGTTTGGATTCAACGTGTGGACCGTGCTGGATGAGGTAATGAACCCGAATGTTGAGTATGATAAGGAGAAGGGCGGATTTATCGTAGAAAAAGCATTTGCAGGGCAGGAAGTCTATGAGATGCCGGAAGGAGTAGGAAAAAATACTCTGGTAAAGGTAGAGCATGAGGAGGTTGTGACGATGGCACGCTACTTAAGCCAGTATGGATTGAAAAAGGCAACCTTCAAGATCAGTCTTGATGAGAATCTGATCACGGCACTTAAGGTGCTGGATAAGCTGGGACTTCGCAGTATCAAGCCGGTGCAGGTAGGGGATGTGAAGGTAGTTCCAAGAGATGTGGTTGCAGCCTGTGCACCGCAGCCAAAAGATATCGGAGATGAGATGACCGGAAAAATGCTGGTCGGAGTACAGTGTATCGGAAAGAAAGACGGAAAGGAAAAAGAATACTTCTTGTATCAGCCATTTGATAATCAGGAGTCTATCGAAAGATGGGGAACCCAGGCTGTTACCGCCCAGACAGGATTTGGAGCAGCACTTGCACTGGAGCTGATCGGAAGAGGAATCTGGAAAGAAGCTGGGGTCTATGCACCGGAATATTTTGATCCGAAACCATACCTTGAATTAATGAAAGAAAGTGGTTATAAATACGGAATTATAGAGAAATAATCTGGATGCGCTCAGAGATGGTCTGAGAAAATAAACAAAATAAAGTTACGCGCAAAAACGGTACAAAGTCATAGAAGAACTTTGTGCCGTTTTGTGTGTGACAGGAAATCAGATCAACTTACACTCTTTGGCCCATTTGGTGACAAAGGTAAGAAACTTATCAAGTGCAGGAGAGAGTTCAGGTGTATCCAGATAGGCTACGGACAGATTCCTGCGGAAGTGTTCGGTAAAGGAACGGACACAGACGTTGAAGGGAATATTATGGAGCAGAAGTTTGGGAAGTACAGTGATGCCAAAGCCCTGTTCCACCATTTTAATCGCAGTATAGTCTTCATTGATCCGAAATCTTACGTTAGGCGTGATATGGTTTAATCGGAATAATTTTCCGGTTTCATAATCAAAATCATCGGCGGAGAGAACAAAATCCTGTCCGTCAATATCGGCAAAAGATACCGTCAGCTGATCGGCAAGAGGATGGTCCAAGGAGGTAACCAGAACCAGTTCGTCGGTGCCGACAGGCAGATTTGGGAAATCCTTTGCGACATATTGCGAAACAAAGATACAGTCCAGTTCTTTTTTGCGAAGCTTTTCCGTCAGGTTCTGAAATCCGTCAACATAGAGCCGAAAGGTGATATTCGGGTATTCGGCAGAAAAATTTTTCAGTACTCCGGGGAGCCAGTTATAGGCAATGCTCTGCACCGTTCCGATGCGGATAAAGCCACTGTCCAGATTGTTGATATTTGAGACGATCTGATCGATCCGTGTATTGGCGGAGCGGATATGCATAAGTTCTTCAAAGATGGGTTCTGTTCCGGGAAGTGCTTCCATTCCGTTTTTTGAACGCTTGAACAGCTTAAGACCAATCTCTTTTTCATAATTGCGGATAGTCTGGCTGACAGCTGACTGTGTGTAGTTGTGTTTTTGAGCAGCTTTTGAGATGCTCTGATTCTCATAGACATCAAGAATCACATCGTATTTAGACATGATGAAACCTCCCGTGGTGTTGATAAACAATGCTCTTTTACTATCTTACTTAATATAAGGAAGATAATCAATATCTGTGGGATTTTATTATAAATTTTTTTAAAATCAAACATAAGAAAAAGTGAAAATATAAGCGCAAATCAAAGAGTTAACAATGTATTAAGAAAAAGTGAAGTCTGATATCAGTTTTACAGACTTTTCAATGACCGGAAACTGGAATAGCATAGAACAGGGGAATGAAATTCAAAGGATTTTAAGTGTATCATGAATTAAAGGAGAAGAATAATGGGATACAATTACTGGAACGGAACAGAAGCGGCACACCGCCGTGTTATGATGAAGGCGGCAGGATATTCGGATGAAGATATCCGTCAGAAACCGCATATCGGAATACCGAATTCTTACATGGCAGGTTCTCCCGGAACTGCGCATCTTCGCCAGGTGACAGAAGCTGTAAAAGAGGGAATCTGGGCAGCAGGTGGAATCCCGGTAGAATTCGGAATCCCGGCTACTTGCGGAAATGTGGCAAATGGTGCGGATGAGATGAAGTATGAGCAGGTAGGAAGAGATATCGTGGCAATGTCCATCGAATTTGTATCCAGAATACATAATTTCGATGCGATTTGCTGTGTGGCATCCTGTGATCTGATCATTGCCGGATGTTATCTGGCAGCGTGCAGACTGGATATTCCGGCTCTGGTAGTGACCGGGGGATCAATGCAGGCCGGAAATTACTGCGGGAAGACAGTTGTAGAGGCAGATCTGGATGCGGCAAGATTCTCAGGTGCTTCCGAAGCTGAGTTATTTGAAATGGAAGAAAGCGTCTGCCCGTCATTCGGTGCCTGCCCGTCCATGGGAACAGCGAACACGATGCAGATGTTAGGTGAGGTGCTGAACCTGGTTATGCCGGGAACATCTACGATTCCTGCATCAGATAATGCAAGACTTCGTGCTGCAAGAACAGCAGGAAAATACATGGTACAGCTTGCCAGGTCCGGAAAGACACCAAAAGATCTGATCACCAAAGATGTTCTGGAAAATGCGATCATGTTTGATATGGCAGTTGCAGGATCAACCAATGCGGTACTGCATATCCTGGCATACGCATATGAACTTGGTATCAAGCTTACACTGGCAGATTTTGAAAAGTATGCGAAGGAAATTTACTGCATCAATGCAGTGATTCCAAGCGGACCGTATACAGTTGTAGATTTTCATTATGCCGGCGGTGTAAAGCAGGTCATGAAGCAGCTTGCCGGTAAAATCCATACCGATGCGCCGACGATTTACGGGGATACAACTTGGGGTGAACTCCTCGATTCTGTGAAAAGCGCGCCAAATAAAGTCATTCATTCGCTGGAAGATCCTGTAGCAAAAGAACCGGGACTTAAAATCATGCGGGGAAATATTTCTCCGGCAGGAGCGATCGTACGTCCGACAGCAGTATATGAAGAAGTAAAATACATCAAAGGTGCGGCAAAAGTGTATGAATGCGATCAGGATGCATATAGAGCCATTATGGCAGGTGAGATTGTTGCGGGGGACATTCTTGTTATCCGCTATGAAGGCTGTAAAGGAGCACCGGGTATGAAAGAGCTGATGCTTAGTATCGATGCGCTGATCGGACTTGGACTTGATAAAAAGGTCGGGCTTATCACAGACGCGCGTTTCTCCGGATTCAACTACGGAGCAATCGTCGGACATGTTTCTCCGGAAGCTTATGACGGCGGTGTGATCGCTTTGATCGAAAATGGTGATGAAATTGAGATGGACATTGCAGGGGGAACCGTCAATCTTCTCGTATCCGATGAGATCTTAGCAGAAAGAAGAAAATCCTGGGTACGTCCGCCGCTTAAGCAGCAGAAGGGTGTTTTAAATATTTACGCACAGAACTGCAGACCGGCAGAAGAAGGCGGTGCAATGCAGCCATGGGCACTGGATGCAGACTACGGATATCATCACGAATAAAAGTATTGGTATGGATAAGGAGAGAACGGGTATGTTATTGCTTTCAAAAGAGGATATTAAAAGTGTAATTACAATGAAAGATATGATCGAGGCGGACAAGCAGGCATTTAAGATGGTTGTCGATGGTACGGTAGATACACCGCTTCGTACAGTCATCAATGGAAAATATGACGGCGCATTTCTGTTTATGCCGGCCTATGCTCCGGAATTAGATGCAGCAGCCATGAAGGTGATCAACATTTTTCCACACAATATCGATAACAATCTGATGACATCACCGGCGCAGACCATGCTGATCGACGGAAAGACGGGATATGTGATCGCGATGCTGGATGGAACTTATGTGACACAGCTTCGTACGGGGGCCTCTTCCGGTGCAGCATTTGATCTGCTTGGAAAAAAGGAATGTAAAAAAGGTGCAATGATCGGTACAGGGGGACAGGCAGCAGCTCAACTTGAGGCAATGCTCGCAGCAAGAAAGCTGGAAGAAGTAAAGATCTTTGACCTGAATGAAGAAAGATGCAAAGCATTTGCCGAAGAAATGCAGAAGGGACTGGCTAAATACGGTGCAAAAATCATACCGGCCAAGGATTCAGATGACTGTATCGAAGATGCAGATCTTATTATCACAGTGACTCCTTCCGCAAAACCGGTATTTGACGGAACAAAGGTAAAAGCCGGTGCAACCATCAGCTGCGTAGGTACTTATGAGCCCCATAAGCATGAGCTGGATCCGGCAGTTTTACCGAGAGCATCTAAGATTATCTGTGATTCAAAAGAGGCGGCGCTTTCAGAGACGGGGGATCTTCTGATTCCGATTGCAGAGGGAATCATTACAGAAGAGGATGTGCTTGGAAGTCTTGGAGATGTGATCAATGGAAAGATCAAAGGACGTGAAAATGACGAAGAAATTATCGTATATGAAACCGTAGGAGTTGCTGCGCAGGATTTGGTGGCAGCAAAGGTGATTTATGATAAGGCAGTAGAAGCCGGAAAAGGACTTCGCTGGGGAGAATAATCTAAAAAGAGGATGTAAATACAAAAAACACGGAATATTTCCGTGTTTTTGGTATTTTAAAGAATAGCTTTGTGATAAGATAAACAAGAACAATAATTTAAAGAAAAGGAAACAAGAGAAATGCTAACTACATGGATTCAGGCAGTATACCAATTTTTATGGGGAGATCTTTTAAGGATACCACTTCCGGGAGGTTCCTCTTTTGGTGTGTCACTGCTTATTATTTTACTGATTCCCACAGGAATCTATTTTACGATCAGAACAAGATTTTTGCCGGTTCGTCTTTTTGGAGATATGGTTCGCACGCTTACCGGGAAAAAGAAGGAAGATGGCAGTCTGTCGACCTTTCAGACACTGATCGTCTCAACTGCAACGAGAGTCGGAATGGGAAATCTGGTTGGAGTAGTCGCTGCCGTTTCCGCAGGCGGTGCCGGTGCGGTATTCTGGATGTGGATCACAGCAGTCATCGGTTCTTCAACCGCATTTATCGAGGCAACGCTTGCACAGCTTTATAAAGAGAAAGATCCGCTTTACGGAGGCTACCGCGGAGGTCCGGCATATTATATGCATCATTATGTAGAGAGACGGACAGGAAAGACAAAGAAACATGTCTGTATTGCGGTGCTCTTTGCAATCTCAGGGCTTATCTGCTGGGCCGGGATCAGTCAGGTGATCAGTAATTCGGTTGCATCTTCTTTTGAAAATGCGTTTGGGATTCCGCCAATTTTAACGACGGTGATTCTGGTAGCCGTTGCGGCAGTGATCGTACTGCGAAAAAATGCCACAGTAAAGGTGTTGGATATTCTGGTTCCAATCATGGCAGTCTGCTATTTTGTGATTACGATAGTCATTATCTTGTTGAATATCCGAAGCCTTCCGGGTGTATTTGAGCGGATTATCCAGGAAGCGTTTGGGATCCGTCAGGCAGCAGCCGGAGGGTTCGGAGCAGTTCTTATGAATGGTGTAAAAAGAGGGTTATTTTCCAACGAAGCGGGTTCGGGATCAGCACCATGCGCAGCTGCGGCTGCAGAATGTGATACGCCTGTAAAAGCAGGATTTATACAGGCATTGGGTGTATTTATAGATACAATTGTGATCTGCAGCTGTACGGCGATGATCATGCTTCTTGTGCCGGAAAAGATGATAGCAGGACTGGAAGGAATGGAGCTTTTGCAGACAGCAATGAATTATCATCTCGGTAAATTTGGCGTGATCTTTATTGCGGTTACGTTGTTCCTTTTCAGCTTTTCAACGTTTCTTGGAATCCTGTTTTATGCAAGAGGAAATGTGGCATATCTTTTAGGGGATAAGTGGTGCTGGCAGACAGCATATAAAATCCTCGCACTTGTGATGCTCTTTATCGGAGGAATTGCGGCTTATCATATTGTATGGGATCTTGGCGATGTGGGAATCGGACTTATGACGATTTTTAATATTGTGACTTTGTATCCTATGGGTGGAGAGGCACTGGAGGAATTGAGGAAGTACGAAAAAAATAAACAGTAGGAGAAACTGGAGAATGTCAAAAGATGAATATTTAATTACAGATGCGCCTCTTAAAGCATTAACTGTTTTTGCAATGCCTATGATTTTAGGCAGCTTTTTTCAACAAGTATATAATATGGCTGATTCTATTATCGTAGGTCAGTTTGTTGGTTCGTCTGCACTGGCGGCAGTCGGTGCCTGCGCTGCACTTACGAATGTCTTCATTTGTATAGCATTGGGTGCCGGTGTAGGTGCAGGAGTGCTCGTGAGCCGTTATTTTGGAGCCAGAGATTATAGTAAAATGAAAACAATCGTGTCAACATCATTGATCAGCTTCCTGATTCTAAGCGTACTTCTGGGTATATTTGGCTTTTGTTTTTCCCATTCGATGATGAGTTTATTACAGACACCTGCTGATATACTGGATGAAGCAGTACTGTACCTTCGTGTTTATTTTGTGGGATTTCCGTTTCTGTTTATGTATAACATCCTTTCAACGATGTTTACCTCGATCGGTGAATCAAAGATTCCATTGGGACTGTTGATATTTTCTTCTATTTTGAATATTTTTATGGATCTCTGGATGGTGGCCGGACTTGGTTTGGGGGTATTTGGTGCAGCTCTTGCAACCCTCATTGCGCAGGGGATTTCGGCAGTGTTTTCACTTTTGATTTTCTTTAGCCGGATGCGTCGATATAAAAGTCATTTTGACTGGTTTGATGGGAAGGAATTGCATTCCATGCTTCGGATCGCTGTGCCATCTGTTCTTCAGCAGTCTACAGTGTCAATTGGCATGATGATCGTACAGGCAGTTGTAAATCCATTCGGTACACAGGCACTTGCCGGTTATTCGGCAACGATGCGGGTAGAGAACGTTTTTTCACTGATCTTTGTATCCATTGGAAATGCAGTTTCACCGTATGTTTCCCAGAATTTTGGCGCAAAGAAAATGGAACGTATCAAAAAAGGATATCATGCGGCACTGGTGTTGGATTTATGTTTTGCAGTTCTTGCTTTTATAGTCATTGAAATGTTGCATACCCAGATTTCCTCGTTATTCCTGGGGAAAGACGGAACTGCCCTGGCATATCAGGTGTCCGGGGATTATATGAGATGGCTTGGTTACTTTTTCATTTTTATGGGTATCAAGATGGCAACAGATGGAGTACTCCGTGGACTTGGTGTTATGCGCCCGTTTCTCGTCGCCAATATGGTAAACCTTGCAATCCGCCTGACAGTTGCTTTGATTTTTGCACCTCGTTTTGGTATCGAATTTGTCTGGCTTGCTGTACCGGCTGGCTGGTTTGCCAATTTTGCGATTTCCTATGTGGCACTTAGAAAATCGTGGCCAACTGATAAAGCAGCTTCAGTTTGCTAACTGTCTGTTTATTCCGGAAATAGAATTACCCGCACCAACGGTGCGGGTAATAGCATAAGTCAGCAAGAATATGAAATCAGAAATATAATGCCGAAAATCCTTATGGAAGCGGATGACCTGCAGCCAGGTACAGCTCATACCATTCTTCGCGAGTCAGTGTTATCTCACATGCTGCGATAATTTCTTTCAGGCGGCTTTCGCTTGCAGTTCCGGTAATGATTTGCATATTTGCCGGGTGACGTAAAATCCACGCAGCCGCAATGGTAGTGTCGCTGACATTATATTTTTCAGCCAGTACATGAAGCTTTTGATTCAGCTCCGGGTATTCGTCACTTCCGAGAAAGCATCCTTTCCATGCCGGCATCTGAAATGGTGACCAGGCCTGGAGGGTGATATCATGGAGGCGGCAGTAGTCGAGCAGACTTCCGTCGTGGTCAATTGAACCGGGGGTTTCCATATTGACTTCCATGCCATTTGCAACAAGATTGGAAACCGGAATGCTGAATTGAACCTGGTTGACAACGAGCGGTTGGCAGACATACTTCTGCAGTAGTGCAATCTGCATCGGTTTGTGGTTTGAAACACCAAAATGGCGGACCTTTCCGCTCTCAAACAGAACATCAAATGCGGCAGCAACCTCTTCCGGTTCTACGAGTGCATCCGGACGGTGAAGCAGCAGAAGATCGAGATAATCTGTCTGAAGCCGTTTTAAAATACCATCGACGGATTTCAAAATGTGCTCTTTTGAGAGATCATAACAACCTTGCCGGATGCCGCATTTTGACTGCAGGTAAATATCTTCCCGTTTCAGGGATGGATCGCCGGCAAAGGCTTCGCCGAACACAGTCTCGCTCATACCGCCGCCATAGATATCCGCATGATCGAAGAAATATGCGCCCTGTTCCAATGCAGAGTGAATGAAATGGTTCATTTCCTCCTTCGATTTTTCAGAAAGTCGCATGCATCCGACTGCAATGGAAGGAATTTTTTGCAGATGATTGCCCAAAATAGTTTCTCTCATGATAAAAATCTCCTTTGTAATGATTTGATATTCGCGGAATTTTTCCGTAAAGCAAGTATGGAAGAAGTCCGGAAGTAAAGAAATAATAATTGTTATACTTTTGACCATAGTATCATCATATCATAGAAGCGCACTCGAGAGTCAATGAAAAAAAGATAAAAGACGAAATTCCTACGAACTGTGAAATTAAGCAGTTTGTAGGAATTTTTTTGGAAAAATTTACAACCCAAAAATCAATGTAAATACAACCTTATAATGTTAAAATAAATATGCATATTCAACATATTTGTTGAAAAATAATGATGCTTGAATAAAGGAGGGACAGCCGGAATGAATTTAAAAGAAGTTTATGAGATTTTTTATCCGGGCAAATGTAAAGAAAATCCATCTGTGTGGAATGTTCCCCCAAAATACCGTTCGAAAAAAGATTTTTTTGAAGAACTTCTTCCAATGGAAATACGATGGATCAATTTTAAAATCTGGAATGATAAAGCACGAAGAAGCAGATTTTTTTCGAATTGTAAAGGAGAAACCCGATATATTGCATCATTACGCACATTTTTATTTGAACAACCATGGACTATCTCGAGGATAGAAGGAAAAGCGAATGAGCTTTTGAGTGGTCAGATTTCCGAAAAGGTTATGAATGAAAGTTTTTTACGGATTGTAGAGAAAGAAGGAATCGAGATTTCGAGGAAGCTTAGATCATATTTGTTTGATGACGAGACAAATCAGTTGAAAACAAAATGGGGGAATGTACTGACGTTTTATGTTCTACTGGCTATTTTACCGGAAGAAATTAATCAGATTTACGTACAGTATTTGTATAATCAAGAACAGAGTGCGCAACTTAAGGGAGAAGAGGAGAGTAATGGTGTAGCAATAAAAGATGCTGCATTATTTCAATATGAATATCCACCGGATATGAGCATTGTATCGCCGGGAGAAAAAATAAATCATACATGGGTAATCAAAAATGTAGGAGATACTCTATGGGAGAATCGATATTATGAATGTAATCAGTCTATGATGGAATTAGATGAAAAAAACAGAATTCTTCGGATTCCGAAATTTGTTTACCCGGGAGATAAAGTGTCTCCAAGTGTATCATTTTATGCACCGGACAAACCGGGAACTTATGTCATGAACTGGAAAATGAAGGATAGCAAAGGAAAGATTGTTTTCCCGGATAAATTGGGAATAGGATTGCATTTCATGGTAATGGATTTTGAAGAGGATAAAGCAATCCGGGGTGAAAATTATAATGTAATAGAAGAAATACCTCGACTTTCTGCCCCGATTATTGCAGGGAATTTGTATTCTCACACCTGGATTATTCAAAATACAGGAATGACTATTTGGAATGAGTATTATTTGGAGTGTATCAACGGAGATAACTTTTCTTACGTGAAAAAGGAATTATGCGTACCACTTAAAGCGCATGTTATGCCGGGGGAAAAAATCTCTGTCAAAGTGGAATTCGCAACGCCACCGATAGAAGGTATCTATACCATGGTCTGGCAAATTATGAAGAAAGACGGAACACCGGCGTTTGCAAAAAACAGGAGGCTGGAGGTTCTGTTGAATCTGATATAAAAGATGTCGGAAACCATTTGTTTAGAGGAAGGAATCAGAGGAACAGTATGAGTTATGTAGTTACAATTTTCACTGAAAAGCATTTATATCGGGTGAATATTGAAGAAGGAACAAAATATACCATTGGATCTGGTGAAAAAGATGCATTTCCGATGTCAGAGCTTGGCGTAGACGGGCAACTTGGGATCTGTTTTCATGCAAAAAAACAAATCCTGAAGTTGAATGCAAAAAAAATCCCTTTGTCAGTAAAGGAAATGAAAGAAGAAGCTAAGTTAGTTAATATTTGTGAATTTCCGAAAATAGAAGTAAGGTTTACCAGGGATACTGGAGAATATTCAGAATCATATCCTATTCCTTATGAGTGTCAGATTCATATCGGAAGATCTAAAAAAAATGATATTGTGTTAAATGATTCTTATGTGAGCAGAAATCACCTGCTCATTACATCTGAAAGAGGAAAAATACGAATAGAGGATTTAGGAAGTAAATATGGCACTTATCTGAATGGAAGTCCCCTTAAAAAGGCAATGCTGAAATCCGGTGATGAAATTGATATTTGTGATTTGCGTATTATTTGCAAAGAGAACACTTTATATTTTTATAATCTTCATGAAACACCGGAACTCAAATATCAGAAAGAGATAAATCATCCGGGGATGGCGACGAATATTGTTTCTATGCAGAAAGGGTATCCGTTATACCATCGTTCGCCGAGAATCAGAGAATCCTTGCCTGTGGATGAGGTGAGATTGTCGCATTTACCTAATAAACCACAAAGATTTTCTATCAGGAAAGCCAACTTTTTGCCACTTTTAAGTAGTGGCGCCATGGCGGGAGCTTCGCTTGCAATGTCGAGTTTTTCTCCTGCTATGCTTGCTATGCGTGCAGCAATGATGATTTCCCCTGTTGGAAGCCTGATTGGAAATAGCAATAAAAAAGCGCGTAAGATGCTTATGGTCGAAGAGGAAGAACGTTTCCAGAAATATGCGGACTATATTGCAGGAGAAAAAGCGCATATTCATGCTATCGGAAAAAAACAAAAGGAAATCATAAACCAGGAGAATCCTTCGCCGGAAATATGCGAAACAATTCTGAATAAGATGTCGACTTCTTTATGGGAGAGAACAGCGACAGACTCTGATTTCCTGCAGGTCAGAATGGGCGCCGGGTATGCCCCTCTTTGTGTAGATGTAAAGCCGCCTACAGATGTCAACGATTTCCATATGGAAAGGGATGAACTGGAGGAGCTGACAGACCGTATTATACAGGAGACTCATTTGGTAGATGATGTCCCTGCCAGACTGGATCTTTTAAAGTATAGTTCTGTAGGTGTGATCGGAAACAGGGGCAAGGTGACAGACTTATTAAAGAATATACTGGTTTCGCTTTCTACATTGCACTTTTTCAGAGATGTTCGTATTGTAGGCGTTTTTGATCCGGAAGAAGAGGAAGAATGGAAATCGTTGCGCTGGCTTCCTCATATCTGGGACGATGAATTGCAGACCAGATATTTGAATTTTGATCCGCTTACAGAAGAATCTCTTGCAACGGTGTACAAAGGGAACATAATAAAAAACTTAATAATGGACTGCCAATC
>OLSN01002002.1_pt1 | contig 15860 bp, 10 predicted proteins | sample 1672411 | NCBI WGS metagenome assembly OLSN01 (sample SAMEA3136683, study PRJEB25190) | human gut metagenome | biome: human gut; feature: human-associated habitat; material: faeces | place: Austria | collected 2013 | reverse complement strand
CAGCTCGCTACCGCTGCGCGTAGGTTCGACCTATTCGGGAGGGCCCGGATGGGAGGCTCTCCAAGGCCACGGTTCGCTACCGCTGCGCTCCTTCGGAGCTACGCTATGCGCTCACCTGGCTGCGCTTAATTTTGAAATTAAAAGCACATTTGAGCGCAGACGGCGTTGGAGAGCCTCCTCCGGGCCCTCCCTGTATTTTCTGCGGGAGCCGAAGCTAAAGCCGGCAGTCTTGGCGCGCCTTAACCTGTTAAATGCTCCGAGCATTTAACAGGTTCTCGCAGGCAATAATTGGGAACCGAAGCAACCGCCTGACCCCTTAGCAACGTTGGCCGATAGCGCTACTCCAAATAAGCGCCGGTCTGTCTATTCCATAAATTGGCGTATTCGCCGCCGGCGGCGATAAGCTGTTCGTGCGGACCGTCTTCGGCAACCTTGCCTGAATCGAGCACGACGATGCGGTCGAGGCTCGCCACCGTTGAGAGACGATGCGCCACCACGATGCACGTGCGCCCTTTCATGAGCGTGGCGAGCGCATCTTGCACGAGCGCTTCGCTTTCAGAATCGAGTGCACTCGTCGCCTCATCGAGCACAAGCACGGGACAGTCGGCCAGAATGGCACGCGCAATGGCGATGCGTTGGCGTTGGCCGCCCGAAAGCTTCACGCCGCGCTCGCCAACCTGAGTTTCGAAGCCCTGAGGCAGGCGCTCGATGAATTCCAGCGCGTTCGCACGCGCCGCCGCTTCGCGAATCTCATCCATGCTGGCGCCGGGCTTGCCATACGAGATATTCTCGGCAACACTGCGATGGAACAGCAGCGATTCCTGCGGCACATAGGCGATTTGGCGACGCAGCGACTGCTGCGTGCATTGGGCAATGTTTTGCCCATCAAGAAGGATGCGCCCCTGCTGAATGTCGGACAAGCGCAGCAAAAGCTTCGTGAGCGTGGTTTTACCCGCGCCGGAAAGACCGACGAGGCCAACGCGCTGGCCTGCTGGTATATGCAGTTCGAAATCGTCGAACACCTGCGTTTTCGTATCGCCGTCGCCATACGAAAAGCCAATGCCCTCGAAATCGATCGCACCCTCACGCACCTGCAAATCGGGCGCGCCAGCAACATCGGCCACCAGTCGCGGCTCATCGAGCGTGGCGGTCATGCCACTCGCGTCGCCAAACGCGCGATTGAAACGCTGCAGACCGTTGTTAATGAAATTGAACTGGTTTGTGACCGTATAGGTATAGGTGAACATCATCACAAGCGTGCCCGGCGTAATGCCATACCATGCATTGCCGCCCGCGATGAACACGGCCACCACGCTCATAATGACCACGGTAATCGATGCCGTGATAATGCCGCGCGTAAGCGAGGCCCACATGCGCTTCGAATCGCGCGCGACCACTTCCCTGTTCGCTGCATCGAACAGCCCGCGCTCATAGTCTTCGCGCCCATACGTTTTCACGGCAAGGATGTTCGATACCGAGTCGGACAGCTCGCCCGACAACTGGTTTTGGGCGCTCGCCGCCTTCTCATTAAGCGACAGAATGCGTTTGTACATGATGTACGAAACCGTGGCATACACCGCGAGCAGCGCCATGAGAATAGCCACATACACCGGCACGCGCGGCGCCAAAATGCCGCACGTGAAAATGACCGAGCACATAACCGGCAGAAACGGAAACATGATGGTCTCGATAAGCTGCTGGTAGGCGCTCATGAATTTCGACGTTTGGCTCACAAGCGTTCCGCCGAAGCGATTGGAATGAAAGCTCATGGACTGGTTGCACAGCGCATCAAAGCTCATCGTTGCCAAATCATACGCTGCCGCGATTTCCAGCTTATACAGCGTGTAGTCTTGGAACTTGCTTGCGGCCTGGCCAAAAACGTTGATCGCGATAAGCGCCACGATATAAGGCCCGTAGGCGGAAAACACTTCATCGGGGCCCACGCCGCCCTCGTTCACGCGGTCGACGACGAGGCTCATAACGTACGGGTTGCCATACGAAAGCAACGCCACGAAAAGAAACGTCGATATGATAAGGCCCCAAAACAGGCCCTTATGCTTGCGCGTTACCTGCCAGTAGTAATGCAGCGTGCGGCGTGTGGTCGATTGTTGCATGAATTCCCCTTGGCGCCTTTACTGTTCATCGATGAAGCCAACGCGATAATTCGCGAACACCACGCCATCGCCCATCTGGGTCGCATCGAGATCAACATCGGCGCTTATGCTGAAGTCGCGATCGTCCGACTCGTCGCGGAAAATTTGGCGCACACGCCACACGTGGGCTGTTTCTTCATCGGATTCGTCGATAACCAGGTATTTCTTCGAACGGGCATCGGTATCGAGCACGATTTCTTCGTGCTGGGCGAAGTATTCATCAAGGGCCGCCTGCCAAGCGCGCTCGCCAAAGCCCCAGTCGGCATCCATCTCGCCCAAGTCGGCCACGCGGCCAAGCGAAGCCAAACGCACGCGCGAGATGAGCGCATTGCGCACGAGCACGGTAAGGCCACGCCTGTCGCGCACCACGGCGTCGGTTTGCGCCTCGGGCGGAGCCGCGTCAAGCGATGCGCCCGCATTGGCCCATTCGTCCACCAAACTCGAATCGACCGAGCTCACCACGAGTCCAAGCCAAGCGATGATGTCTTTCATCTGCTCGTCGCGCTTATCGATGGGCACCGTACGATCGAGCGCGCGGAAAGCCTCGGCCAAATAGCGAAGCAGAATGCCCTCGAAACGCGCGATTCCCAAGCGCTGGATACAGCCCTTGAAGTCGCTCGCCGTTTCGAGCATGTCGCGCAGAACCGATTTGGGGCTCAACTCGAAGTCGCGAGCCCACGGAACCTTCTCGCAATACTGCGCGAAGGCGGAATTGAGCAAATCCTCGAGCGGCTTGGGGTAGGTGACTTCGGCGATGCGCTCCACGCGCTCATCGTAATCGACGCCGTCCATCTTCATTTCGGCCATAGCCTTATCGCGCGCCTTGCGTTCCTGCGCGCGCAGCACCTGGCGCGGGTTTTCAAGCGTCGCTTCAACCATGGAAACCGCATCGAGGGCATAGGTATCGCTTTCGGGATCAAGCAACTCGAGCGCCGCGAGCAAGAACGGCGAAAGAGGCTGGTCAAGCGCGAAATCGTCGGGCAGGTCCATCGTGAGCACGTATTCGGTGCCACCATCTTCGGCCTTGCGGCGCTCTACCACGTCGGCATCGATGAGCGTAGCGAACACTTCATCGGCGCGCTGCGAGAGCTTGATTTTTTCCTCAGGCGTCTGCATGGAGTCGTTGATAAGCGCTTCGACGCGAGCGCGTGCGTCGCCGCCCTGCTCCACCACCGAAAGCACCATGGAATGGGTGATGCGCAAACGCGGCGTGAGCTTTTCGGGCTGCGATTCAATGAGGTGGTCGAAGGTCTGCTCGCTCCAATTCACGAAGCCTTCGGGCGCTTTCTTCTTCTTGATACGGCGCAGCTTCTTCTCGTCGCCACCAGCCTTCACCATGGCTTTGTAGTTCTCAATTTCATGCTCGGGTGCCTCGGCAAGCACGCGGCCTTCGCTATCGAAGCCCGAACGGCCCGCGCGACCGGCGATTTGATGGAACTCACGCGAACGAAGGCGGCGCATTTTATAGCCGTCGAATTTCGTGAGCTGCGTGAAAACCACAGTATGGATGGGCACGTTGATGCCCACGCCCAACGTGTCGGTGCCACAAATCACTGGCAGAAGGCCCTGCTGGGCGAGTTTTTCGACAAGCAGGCGATAACGCGGCAGCATGCCCGCATGATGCACACCCACACCGAAACCAAGCAGGCGCTTGAGCGTTTTGCCGAACGCGGTGGTAAACGCCGTGCCCTTCATGGCCTCCTTGACCGCCTCGCGCTGCGCCTTGGTGGCAACGCCGTAGCTCGCAAGCGCGCTCGCCGTGGAAAGCGCGGCGTCTTGGGAGAAATGCACCAAATACATGGGGCCCTCACCAGCACGCAAAGCGAGCTCGACCGTGGCCTCGATTGGCGTTTTCACGTATTCATAGGAAAGCGGCACGGGGCGCGGGGCATTCATCACGCGGCTCACCGTGTTGCCCGTTTGGCGCTGCAACGTCGCGGCAATTTCGTCAACATCGCCAAGCGTGGCGCTCATCAGCAGAAACTGCGTTTTCGGAAGCGTGAGCAGCGGCACCTGCCACGCCCAGCCACGGTCGAAATCGCTGAAATAGTGGAACTCATCGGCCGCCACTGAATGCACTTGGGCGGCGGCCCCCTCGCGAAGCGCGAGGTTCGCAAGAATCTCGGCCGTGCAGCAAATCACGGGCGCGTCGACGTTGATATGCACGTCGCCCGTGATCATGCCCACATTATCGCGGCCGAGCAATTCGACCAAGTTGAAGAATTTCTCGCTCACGAGCGCCTTGATAGGCGCCGTGTAATAAGAACGCTCGCCGAAGCACATGGCCATGAAATGCATGCCGAGCGCCACGAGCGATTTGCCGCTGCCCGTCGGCGTGCCCAGAATCACGTGATCACCCACCATGATGTCCATGAGGGCTTCCTCTTGGTGCGGCCACAGCTCAATGCCGCGCGACTCGCACCATTCCATGAACGCCATGAACGACTCTTCGGTAGAGGCGTCTTCGTCATAGAGCCTATTGGCGATGCGGCCGAGCTCGCCATGGGCGGCGGCTGCGATTTCGTCGGCCTCAACGACTTCGATAAGATCTTCAGGATGAGCGTCTGACATGGCAGGCCTTTCATGCCAATCAAGTTGGCAAAAGAAAAATGCGGTGATAAAATGGGCCCAACGGCGAGCCTGCGGGTAGGATCCAGGCAATGCCGTCGTTGTTTGAAGAAGGTCACCCCCTATCGGCGGTGGCCTTTCTTTTTACGCTTTGGGCGCTGCTCACGTGCCGCGGATAGCCCGATTATCGCCGTCGCCAGAGCAACAAGCGCAGTCGCGAGGTTCGCTACCTCTGTGAATAAATCGGTCATAGGGCATCACCTCCCTTCTTGAGGAAGGCACTGCCCGACACACAAACCGCCGTTGGGGTATCGGCTATTTTAACGCAGAAAGGGCCACTCTCGCGACCCTTCCCAAAGCGCCTACACGCCAGACACTTTCGCTATTCCGCATTTTTCAACGCGAGCGCAAGCGGCACTTTCTTAATATGGCGCACATGCAGAAGCGCCACCACAAGATAGGTTGCGAACCCCGTGGCGATGACCTCAAGAATGCATGCCAGAGGCACATAAATCTCGATGTTGCCGCTGTACGAGAGCAGCATTGCCTTAAATATCGCCGTGAGCGATACGATGATGAGCGGTTGGCACACGATGAGCGATACCACCACGCACCAGGTAATCGAGCGCACGTAGAGCTTGCTCACTTCCCTGTCGCGATAGCCGAACACCTTCATATAGCTAATCGAACGCGCGCTGTGGTCGATGACCGACTTCGTGAGCAAATACATGAATACGAGGAAGATGAACACCGACATGCCCACGAGCATTCCAATCATATCGTCCATCATGCCCGTGAACTGCTCGCCAATGGCATCCATGTCGGAAGGCGTAAGGTCGCTCGCCACATAGCGGGAATCGAGCGTGAGCGGTTCGTCGGAAACGTACCCGTTGAAATAGGCCGCATCGTTGCCGAACATCGCGTTGAAATCGTCCAGGCTCATGTAGATATTCATGGTCGACTTCGTGCCCCACGTGCCATCGTCGCCCGTGAACGTGAGCGTATGCGTCTTGTCTTCGTACTTGTCGTACAGATCGATTGCATCGCCCTGTTTGAAGCCGAACTTGTCAACCAAACCGCCGCCGAAGACCGCCTTGCCGCTTCCAAGGTCCATATCGGCCCAATACCGCGAACCCTCCTGCACGCCATACACGGCTATCGTTTCTTCGCCATTGCCTTCGCCGCGATCGTATTGCAACGAATACACGGCGAATTTCTCGGCCTGGGCGATTGTGTCAGCGCCGTTGTCGACCGTATTCACCGGATGCACGTTTTCGTCGTCAAGATTGAGGTCGGACACCTTGTCAATCATATCGACCACGTCGTCGCGCGTCGCACCCAAATCGGCGGTAACGCCATCGAGCTCGCTATTGAGCGCATCTTGCGACTTCGCGAAAGCGTTCTGGGCATCTTGCGCCTTTTGCATGGCTTCAAGCATCGGCTCGACCTGCAGCGCTTCCGCCGCCACCTTCAAGGCATCAGCCTTTTCTCGAGCATCGTCGGCAGCGTTTTCAAGAGCCGAAAGCCGGACGCCCTCCACACCCTGCAGCGTATCGGCGGCTTTCCACGCTTCGCGCTCGTCACTGGTGCCCTCAAGCTCCAACGGCGCCTTCAGCGAATACTGGTGCTGCGCAACAACGGTATTGTGCAAATTCTCGGCGTAGTGGCTCATCGTGGGAAGAATCGCGAGCGAGAACAGCAACAGCAGGCTCGCAAAGCCAATGCCCACGAACAGCGTGGCGAAGTTGCCCAGATTGCGCAGGAACACGCGCAAGCGGAATCGCGCGGTGAAGCTCAGCCGCTCGGGCAGCGCGAACCCACGCTTCACGCCGCCCTTGCTCGTTTCGTGCCGAAGGAATTGAAGGGGCGTGTGACCCATCTTGCGCAGCAAGCCGACGAGCGTAACCAGAACCAAAACCGCCACAGGCACAACGGTGGTCTGGAAGAAAACGCCCCAGCTCCAGGTCGCATAATACGGAGGCAGGCTGTATGACCCATAATACAAATTGCGCATAGGCTCGCTCATGAGCGTAAAGCCCACCACATTGCCCACCGCCGCGGCGGCAATGCCCACGATGCACGGCAGCGCGAGATAATGCGCCACCAGCTCGCGACGCCGATAGCCACTCGCCAAAAGCGTGCCGATAATCGCGCTTTCTTCTTCAATCGTGCCCGACGTGAGCACGACGAACACGAATGCCATAATCACGATGATGATATACAGCAGCGTCGTCCACATCGCCGAGTCGCCCGACACGTCGTCTTTGGCATACCCAATGCCTTGGTTTGAGTCGACGTCGGTCAAATCGGTCACGTTCGCATGGGCATCAGAAAGCGCGCTCACCATGTCTTTTTCGATATCGACGCGGTCGGCCACGGAAAGATCGCGGTCGGCGAAGCGATATGAATAGGTATAGCTCGGCAGAAAACCCGTATTCTCGAGTGCCTTGAATCCCTCGGACGACACTTCGGCCACGCCAAACGAAAGCGTATTCACTGTGAAATCGGAATTGCTCTGGAAAAGAGCCTGGTTGTCGGCCAGCGTCATAATGCCCACCACGCGGAACTCAACGCCGTTGAGCGCGACCGTGTCGCCCATGGATACATCGTTGTTCGTTGCAAACACACGATCAATGGCGATTTCGTCTGCTGCCTGGGGCTCGCCACCTTGCGCATACGCGGCCAAATCGACCTGCGTGCAATGCTCGAACGTGCGCACCGTGCAGTTGCGGGCGTTATCGCCCTGCGTTTTCTCGAAGCTCGCATCGAAAGAATAGTTCTTGTACAGCTCCATGCCGCCAAAATCGGACGCAGCATCGCGCACGGCATCGAGCTGCTCATCGGTTGCCTCGAACGCCGTGGTGAAGCGACCGTCTTCAATAACGTAGGTTTCGGGCATATCGTCAATGATGACCGAAATGGAATGGGCGGCGAGCAAGAAGCCCGAAGTGAGCGCAATGCTCACGGCCATAAGCAAGAATATGCCGAGGTATTTTCCGATATTGTGGACAAGCTCGCGCGGAAGCCGTTTAATCAAGGGACCCATAACGGCCTACCAAACAAGCTCTGCGGCAGACACGGGGGCGGCGTTCATCTCGTTTTCAACGAGCACGCCATCGCGAAGGCGCAAAACGCGGTTTGCCATGCGGGAGATGGCGTCATTGTGGGTCACAATCACGATGGTGCAGCCATAATCGCGATTCACCTGCTCCATAAGGGCGAGAATCTCCTTCGACGTTCTGTAATCGAGCGCGCCTGTGGGTTCGTCGCACAAAAGCAAGCCAGGGTTTTTCACAAGCGCGCGGCCGATGGCGCAACGCTGCTGCTGGCCGCCCGAAACCTGCCGGGGAAATTTCGCGCGATGATCATAGAGGCCCAGTGATTTCAGAAGGTCATCGATAGGGAGCGGGTTTTCCGAAAGATGCGCCGTGACTTCGATATTCTCCCGAATCGTGAGGTCAGGCACCAAATTATAGAATTGGAACACGAAGCCAAGCTCGCTTCGACGGTATTCGCCAAGCGCCTTCTTGCCGAGGGTCGTGATGGCGGTGCCGCCCACTTCGATAGAGCCCCCATCGGCCGCTTCAAGGCCGCCGATAAGGTTCAAAAACGTCGATTTGCCCGAACCTGAGGGGCCGAGCAGCACGCAAATCTCGCCACGCGCGATTTTCACGTCGATGCCGCGCAACACTTCCATACGCGCCGCGCCTTCGCCGTAGCCTTTCACAAGACCGCGCGTTACCAAATAGGGCGCACCCGCATTCACATGCGAGGCGCCCTCATCCAATACGCATCCCGCCGATGCGACCACGTCCGTGACTTCATGAGGCATAAAAGTACCTTCCTAGTAGTTTCCATTAGGTTACTTTTATACCACCGAGCAGTTTTGTTAGCAATTGGTTACTTTGACCTACGAAACACGCCCGTGTTCGACTGAATACGTCACATCGGCAATGGCCGCGGCGCTCGGGCGGTGGCTTACGAGCAGCACCGTTTTGCCCGCACGATTGTCGGAAAGAGCACGCAGCACCGCAGCCTCGTTGAGCGCGTCGAGGTTGCTCGTAGGCTCATCGAGCAAAACGAACGGGGCATCGTGCAAAAACATACGCGCAAGGCCCAAACGCTGGCGCTCGCCTCCCGAAAGGGCGTCGCCCAGCTCGCCCACCTGCGTGTCGAGCCCCTCAGGAAGCCTGCGCACGAAACCGGAAATCGAAGCCTTTTCGCACGCCGCCATAATCTCGTCGTCACGCGCGCCAGGCTTCGCAAACGCCAAATTATCACGCACCGTTCCAGCAAACAAATGCGTCTCCTGCGTCATGAAGCCCTCGACCTCGCGCAAACTCGCAGTGTTCACGCAGCGAATGTCGCGTCCCGACACTTCGATTTCGCCACGATCGACATCCCAGAAGCGCATAAAGAGTTTAAGCAAAGTCGATTTGCCCGAACCCGAACGGCCGGCAATTTGCACCACCTGGCCAGGCTCGACACGCAACTCGACATCGGAAAGCACCTCTGCATCCCCATATGAGAAATCAACGTGGTCGGCCGCAGCGCCCTTGAACCCCTCAAGCGCCACGCCGCCTTCGACTTCTTCGGTTTGCGGATGCTCATCGAACACATCGAGCACGCGTGCGCCCGAAGCAAGCGTTTGCTGCAACGTGGAGCCCAAATTCGCCACGGCGATAACCGGCCCGAACGACGACATGAGCGCCGCGCACGCCACAACGGCGCATCCGAAATCGAGCATGCCGTAATTCACCAGGTGCATTGACGCGAGCAACATACCCATATCGAGCGCCAATACCGCAGCGCCCGTCGCCGCCATGGCAATCGCCGTGCGCCCCTTCAGGCGCGCCTCAACACGAATGAGACTATCCATGCGATTCGACAATTCCTGCGCGCGATCGGCCGCGCGACCAAACTGCAGGGTTTCGCGCAAACCGCGCAGGCTGTCGAGCACGAAGGCATTCATCGAGCCAATGGCGTCACGCACTTCACGCCCGCCCGTACCGCTCGCTTTCGAGGAAACCCACGGCACCGCAATGCCCACAACCGCATACGAGAATGCGACATAGAGCGCCAGCAGCGGCGAAAGCGTCGCGGTGAACGCAACCATGCCAAGCGAAACGATAAGCGCGATGGCCGCAGGCGAAAGCGTATGCGCATAGAAAACCTCGAGCAGTTCGACGTCACTCGTTAAGAGCGAAACCAAATCGCCCTTGTCGCGGCCCTCGAGCTTTGCCGGAGCGAGCGTGCGCATTTTGCCGAAGACCTTATCGCGCACGAGCGCGAGAATCTTGAATGCGAGATAGTGGTTGCACAGCTGCTCACCGTAGCGAAGCGGACCGCGCACCACGCCGCACACCGCCACCGCCACACACGCCGCGCCTACGGGCATAGCGGTCCAAACGCCTGCGGCATCGAGCAGGCCATACGCCGCAAACACCGTAAGGAAAATCGCCGCAACGAAACCGAGCACGCCCAAAAGAATCGCGAGCGCCATAACGGGGAGAAGCGGGCGCGTAAGGCCCACAAGCCTCGCCATGATGCTGAAGTTCGAGCGACGAGGTGGCCTTGAAGCCGCCTCATCGCCCGCATGATGGGAATCCTGCTGCGCGCGCTGAAGCTGCAAATCGGCCTCACACGCATCGAATTCCTCGATGCCCTCCTGAGCGGCACCATGCGCAAAGGCTTCAAGCTGGGACTGCTTTTTCCAAAGCTTCGCATATGCGTCGCCTTGCGCAAGAAGCTGCGCGTGCGTGCCATGCTGCGCAAGTTTTCCCTGTTCAAGCACGTAAATTGCATCAGCATGCTCAAGGGCCGACAAACGATGCGAAATCATGATGACCGTATGGGCGCCGGCCAGCTCGCGCGCGGCCGAAATAATGGCAGCCTCGCTTTCGGCATCGATATTGCTCGTGGCTTCATCAAAGATGTAGATGGGGGCATCGTGCAACAGAGCACGCGCAAACGCCAACCGCTGACGCTGGCCGCCCGAAAGATTCGCGCCTTCGGCGGCGATTTCCATATCGAGCCCGCCTGACTCGCGCACAAAACCGGCGAGACGGCATTTCTCGAGGGCCTCCCAAAGTTCATTATCGGCCGCGTCGGGTTTGGCAAGCAGCAAGTTCGAACGCAGCGTGCCCTTGAACACGTAGCTCGAAAACGGCACTGTCGTAATAGTCTCGCGTAACGATTCGGCCGAAATGTCACGCAAATCGATGTCACCGATACGAATATCGCCCGTATAACGAGCGTTCGTGCCAGACAAAATGCCGGCGAGCGTCGATTTGCCCGATCCGCTTTCACCCGTTACGCCAATAAAGCTGCCGCATGGCACGTCGAAATTAACCCCCTCGAGCACCTGGCGCTGCCCATCGTAGGAATAGCCCACGCCGCGGCATGCGACGTTCGCACTGCGCGGGTCGACCGCACGCGCGCCGTCGACGGGCAAGGGCGCGTCGAGAATCGCGTACATTTTCTCGGCAGCGGCCATGCCGTTCATGGCCGTATGGAAAAACGAGCCCAAAGTACGCATGGGAATGAAGAACTCGCTTGATAAGAACACGATGGAGAATGCAGCCGCGAACGTCGCAGCGCCAGCCGAGAATTGCCACAGCACAGCGATGATGCCAATCGCCGCCCCACCGAACGCAAACAGGTCCATAACGGTAATCGAATTCAACTGCATTGAAAGCAGGCGCATCGTCGCTTTGCGGAAGCCTTCCGCAGCTTCGTTCATCTCCTTATGCTTTTGGGCATCGGCCGAATAGATTTTCAATGTAGTGAGGCCCTGAATAGCCTCGAGAAACATACTGCCCAAATCGGAGTAACTGCCCCAATAATTGCGCATGGTGCGGCGGGCGATTTTTTGCACGGCCACAATAGACGCTGGAATGAACGGCACGCATACGAGCAGCGCCACGGCGGCAGGAAAAGACAGCGGCGCGAGCGCCACGAACAGCGTAATGGGTGCGATCAGGGCGTAGAACAGCTGGGGCACATACTGGCCGAAATAGCTCTCGAGCTGCTCGGTGCCCTCGACGCTCACTTGCACGGCAACGCTCGTTGCGACGGTTTCGTTATAGGCGGGGCCAAGTGCGACGAGCTTATCGTAAACCTGCTGGCGAATGGCGCATTTCGCCTTAGCGGCCGCGCGCTGCCCCATGCGCTGCGCCATCGTTTGGCATGCCATGCGCACCGCAATAGCCAACGCGGCAGCAGCAAGCACGCCAATCGCCATGGCAGCGTCAGCCGCGCCCTCGAACGTGGCCTGCAAAAATAAGCCAATCACGATGAACAACGCGATGTTGCACACCAGCGCAATCCATTGGAAGCCCACGTCGGCAAGAATATATTTTGCGGCGCCCGGCACCATAGCAAGCAAGCGTTTATCGAACATTTCTCCCCCGTTTTCGCCTTTGCGAACGTCATAAGTTGTACGGGGTCAATAGTAACCCATGCGACACTTTTATGGGAACTTCCGAGAATACCTCCACGGGTTTCCATGCTTGCTGCAGGTCGTCGGAACAAAAAGCGCGATGCTCAGGCGCCGCATTAAGAAACGGCAGCGAAATTAATCCACATGCACGAGCGCGAAGACCTCGGCATCGGTCGCCTTAGCAATAGCCTCGCGGGGGTTCAGGAAATCGAGCTCCATGAGGAATCCCATGCCCGCAAGCTTTGCACCGAACTGCTCGATGAGGTGGGCCTGCGCCACCGCCGTGCCACCCGTGGCAACCAGGTCGTCAACGATAAGCACCACATCGTTTTCGTCGAGCGCGTCGGTATGGATCTCGAGGCTATCGGTTCCGTATTCAAGCTCATAGCTTTCGCTGCGCACTTCACGCGGCAACTTGCCGGGCTTGCGAGCAGGTACGAAGCCAGCACCCAGGCTGTACGCGACGGGGGCCCCAATCATGAAGCCGCGGGCCTCGGCGCCCACAACCTTGGTAATGCCTGCATCTTTGAAATGGTCGGCGATAGCGTCAATGGTTGCCTTGAAACCTTCTGGCTCCTTCAAAAGCGTCGTGATGTCTTTAAAAATGACGCCCGGCTCGGGATAATCGGGAATGTCGGTGATGTGGCCTTCAAAATCGTAAGCAGCCATGAATGCCCTTTCTCGCACGGAATATGCAACTGAGCCATTGTAGCGCTCGGTACCGTCGATTGCTTTGCCGACAAGGCCCATAAAGAACGCGTCATACACAGGTTGGTCGCAAACGGCAAACTACGCATCAAGGCGAAACGCACTAACCATGCTGAAAATACTCAGGCACATCGTCGCGCTTCATGGAATGCGTGGCGTAAACTTCTTCGTCCTGCCACAACGCCACTGCCTGCGACGGCTTCACGCCAGCCGCGCGAGCCGCTTCGCGCGTTGCGTTCATATCGATGACGCGCTGGTTGGACGAGCCGCGGAAGCGCAGCGTAATGTCGTGCAAGTCGTTTTCGAAAGGCCCGTCGACCAACACGTCGACGCAATCGAGCAAACGATTGGTGAACTCGGTGAAATGGGGGCCGCCGGGCTCAAGCTCGTCGAGCGTATCGCCCGTAAAGCACCAAATGGCCTTGTTCGGAACCTCGCGCTTTACGCGTTCGACGAATTCGACCAAACCTTCCTGGTTTTCTGGCTCCATGGGCTCGCCACCCAAAATCGTAAGGCCATCACAAAATGCCGCGCCCAGGCTTTCAATCACCTTGGCCTGCACCGCCTCATCAAACGGCTCGCCCGCATCGAAGCGCCATGCCTCGCCGTTAAAACAATACGGGCAATGCCTGCGGCACCCCGACACGAACAGCGACGTGCGAACGCCTTCGCCATTCGCGATGTCGAAATATTTGATGGCAGAGTAGTTCATGGTAAGCCCCCTCGCGCCTGGTGGCGCGGTCATGCGTCTCCGCTTCGGTCAAGTCCTGGCTCGCACGAACAGCACATTAAGTGCTGTTCGGCTCGTGCGGAATCTATCGGAGCCGCACGAACGCGCCACCAGGCGCACGAAAGTTTTGCCAACACCTTAGCAAATCGCTTTGCAAGTAGCTCAGAAAACCGACAGACGGCCATACTCGAACCGTGACGAACATATGCTCAACTATTCACATATCTCCAGGTCAGACACATTTTCGTCACATTTGCAAGTTACTTGAGACTAACCGGCCGCCGCTCGCATACAATAATGGCGCTCTTTGCACTGCATTGCCCATCGCGCAGCGACGAGGCGAGCTCAACAGCGCAAACTGATCAGGCCGTGGCGCATCGCCATGGAGCCGGGCCATATTTGGCAGCAGACGCACGCGCGCCTGCGGGACAGTAGCTGACCCGCAGGCGCGTTTTCTTTTCTCCCAATTGAAAACGACCCCCGAAGAGCAACGACACGTTCGCAACCAGGAGGTTCATCATGACGCAAACAACGCAATCTGATTCGTCGCGACAAACGAGCATTGACAAGACTGCCGTCACAAAACAGGTCGCCGCGGTTGGCGTAGGCGGAAACGTGGCACTTTCGGCAATCAAGCTCATCGCAGGCATCATGGGCAATTCCACGGCCATGATCAGCGACGCCATCCATTCGCTTTCCGATGTGTTCGCCACCGCAATCGCGTTCATCGGCGTGCGCCTGGCCGAGCGCGATGCCGACGCGACCCACCCCTATGGCCATGAGCGCTTCGAATGCGTGGCGTCGCTCATGCTGGGCCTTATTTTGGCTGGCACGGGTCTCGCCATTGGGTATTCGAGCATCGAAACCATTGCCACCCGGTCATACGCCTCGGCCAGCGCCCCGACGATTGTCGCGCTCGCGGCAGCCGTCTTGTCCATCGTGGTTAAAGAAGGCATGTTCTGGTATACGCGCCATTGGGCACGCGTGCTGAATTCGAGCGCCTTTATGGCCGACGCGTGGCACCACCGCTCCGATGCCATTTCGTCGATCGGCGCGCTTTTGGGCATTGGCGCGAGCATGTTGGGCTTTGCCGCGGGCGATGCCATTGCCAGCCTCGCGATTTGCGTCATCATTTTGAAGGTCGCCTGCGACGTGATGAAAGACGCCCTGAGCAATATGACTGACACGCCGTGCGACCACGAATTCGAGCGCAAAATCGGGGGTTGCATCGAGAAGGTTCCAGGCGTGGTGCGCATCGATGCGCTGCGCACGCGCAAGTTCGGCAATCGCGTGTATGTCGATGCCGAGATCGCCGTCGATGGACAGCTCAAGCTTATAGAGGCCCATGAAATTGCTGAAGCCGCGCATGATGCCGTCGAAGCCAGCTTCGAAGAAGTGAAGCACATCATGATTCACGAAAACCCAGCATAAATGCCACGTTTCGCTGCGAGGGCTAACCGATTCATATGAGATTGGTCGGCCCCCGCAGCGACTCCTTATTTCCCGCAATACGCAAGAAGGGCCAGCCCCGAGGCTGGCCCTTCGTTTATTCGTGCGGCGAGGCGCTACAGATGAAGCACGCGATCGCGGATTTCTTCGGTGCGACCCTGGTTCCAAAACTGGGTTCCAATATAGCCGCAGGTGCGACGTGCAACGTTGAGCTTTTCCTGGTCGCGGTTGCCGCAATGCGGGCATTCCCACACGAGCTTGCCATCGTCTTCAACGATCTTGATTTCGCCATCAAAGCCGCACACCTGGCAGTAATCGCTCTTGGTGTTCAGCTCGGCATACATGATGTTGTCGTAGATGTACTGCATCACGCGAATGACGGCCTTCAGATTGTCTTGCATGTTGGGCACCTCGACGTAGCTGATAGCTCCGCCAGGGCTCAAGCGCTGGAACTGGCTCTCGAACTTCAGCTTGTCGAACGCATCGATTTCCTCGGACACATGCACGTGGTAGCTGTTCGTGATGTAGCCCTTGTCGGTAATGCCCTCGATAACGCCGAAACGACGCTGCAAGCATTTCGCGAACTTGTACGTCGTGGATTCGAGCGGCGTGCCGTACAGCGAGAAATCGATGTTGCTCGCCTCTTTCCACTCGGTGCACTTGTCGTTCATGTGCTGCATGACCTCGAGCGCGAAGGGAGTGCCTTCCGCCTCGGTGTGGCTGTGGCCGGTCATGTACTTCACACACTCATACAGACCCGCGTATCCCAGCGAAATGGTGGAATAACCGCCGTAGAGCAGCTTGTCGATGG
>OLSN01001995.1_pt1 | contig 15889 bp, 11 predicted proteins | sample 1672411 | NCBI WGS metagenome assembly OLSN01 (sample SAMEA3136683, study PRJEB25190) | human gut metagenome | biome: human gut; feature: human-associated habitat; material: faeces | place: Austria | collected 2013 | reverse complement strand
CATTAAACGAAAACCATGCTTGAGCGCAGACGGTCCCAAATGGGGCTTCACTCGGCTTTCGCAGGCGAGGGCGGCTGCGGGGCCGATAGAGGGCGTCGGTGTTCAAATTTGCCCTTCATTTCAAAGCTAAACACCGCCAAGCAGGCGCATAGCGAGCGCAGCGAGCGATAGCCTGCTGTGCCCTCTATCGGGCCCGCGGCCGCCCTCGCCTGCCCCTCGCGCCGCTTCAGCCAAACAACGGCTAGTGCGCTTCGGCCCAATTCTCGCCGCTGCTCACTTCGGCGATCAGCGGAACCTTGAGCTCCACAACCGAGTCCATGACGCTTGCGACCATGTCGGAAAGGCGCTCCACCTCTCCCGCCGGCACGCTGAAGTCGAGCTCGTCGTGCACCTGCAGCATAAGTTTCGCCTCAAAGCCGTCAGCGACCAAGCGGCGCTCAACCTCGTTCATGGCGAGTTTGATGATATCGGCCGCACTGCCTTGCATGGGATGGTTCATCGCCGTGCGCTCGCCGAAGCTGCGCTGCATTTTGTTGCTCGCCTTCAGCTCGGGAATATGGCGCTTACGGCCGAACATCGTGGTCGCGAACCCACATTCCTTCGCCTCTTCAACCGTCTCGTCGAGGTAGGCGCGCACGCGCGGATAGGCCTCGAAATAACGGTCAATCATATCTTGAGCCTCTTTGAAACCGATTCCCAGGCTTTGGGCCAAGCCGAACGCCTGCTGGCCATAGACGATGCCGAAGTTCACGGCCTTCGCGCGACTGCGCAGCTGCGGGGTGACCTCTTCCACGGGAATGCCGAACACGCGCGCGGCGGTGTTGGCATGGAAGTCGGCGCCCGAGCAGAACGCATCGATCAGATGCTCGTCGCCCGACAGATGCGCGAGCAGGCGAAGCTCGATTTGCGAGTAGTCGGCCGAAACAAACACGTCGCCCTCGCGCAGAGGCACGAAGCAAGCACGCACGCGGCGGCCAAAATCGGTGCGCACGGGAATGTTCTGCAGGTTCGGATCGCTCGACGACAAACGGCCCGTGGTAGTGACCGTTTGGTTGAAGCTCGTGTGCACCAAGCCGTCGATGCGACGCATGCGCGGCAGGGCGTCAAGGTAAGTGGACTTCATTTTCGCGAGCTCGCGATAGCGCAGCACCTTGGCCGCGATGGGATGCACGTCCACGAGCTTGCCGAGCGTTTTCGCATCGGTGGAATAGCCGCGCGAGTTCTTCTTGCCCGCCGGCAACTCGAGCACTTCAAACAGAATATGGCCGAGCTGCTTGGGCGAATCGACGTTGAATTCCTCACCCGCAAGCTCATGAATCTCGGCGCGCAGCCCCTCGAGCTCGGTCGTGGTTTCCTGCGCCATACAGGCGAGCTTGTCGACATCGATGCGCGCGCCCACGCGTTCCATTTGCGCGAGCGTAGAGACGAGCGGCAAATCGATGCGCTCGTATACCTCGAGCGAGCCGTCACGCCCAAGCGCCTCGCGCAGCGCATCGGCCAAACGGTGCGCGACGAGGGCATGTGTCGCAGCCTGCGCTCGCTCGTCTTCGCTCTCGGGCAAAGCCGCACCCAAATACGCGTCGCACAACGAGCTGTATTCGTATTTCGTAACATTGGAATTCAGCAGGTATGCGGCCAAGCCAATATCAAAGAAGCGCGCCGCATGCATCTCGGATGCATCGATGAGCGCTGCTTCCGCGGAATCGACTGGATAGATCTCCTGCAGCGCACGTTTGCAATCGAGCGCGCAGAAATGGCCCGAACGCACGATTTCCGCAAACGTCTCGTGGGCATCTTCGCCCTCGAACATGAGCACCGAATCGGGCAGGCCGACGAACAGGCGGTGTGGCTCGGCGAACAGGCTTTCCTGCGCCTCAACGAGGAATTCCACGCCCAGGCACACGTCATGCTCCATGGCGGTTTTCAACGCGTCGTGCGCGTAGTCGCCCACGACAGGCGCCAAGCTGGGCAGCTCGAGCGCGGCGGGCGCGGCAAGCGATTCGTCGGCGCCGGCAAGGGCGAGTACCTTGGCCAAATGGGCATTGAAGCGCACCTCGCCAAAAGCCTCGGCGACCTTCGCGCTGTCGAAATCGGGAAATTTCACGCCCTCCAAATCGAGGTCGAACTCCACATCGCGCACGATGGTCGCCACACGGCGGCTCGTGTATGCGTCTTCCTTGTGTTCAGTAAGGTTTTGCAGCTGCTTGCCCTTGAGCTTGTCGAGGTTGTCGTAGATGCCGTCGATGCTGCCGTAGTTCTGCAGAAGCTTCGCGGCGGTCTTGTCGCCAATGCCGGGCACGCCGGGAATGTTGTCTGACGAATCGCCCTTCAGGCCCAAGAAGTCGGGGAACTGCGCGGGCGTCACGCCATAGCGCTCCTCGACCTCGGCGGGGCCGTAAATCGCGACATCGGTGATGCCTTTTTTCGTGGTAACCACATGCGTGCGATCGGTCACGAGCTGGTAGACGTCTTTATCGCCGCTCACAAGCAGGGTTTCGTATCCCAGCTCTTCGTCGCGGGCCGACACCGTGCCCAGCACGTCGTCGCCTTCCCAACCCTTCACGCGAATGACGGGCACGTTCATCGATTCGAGCAAATGCTCGATAACGGGGAATTGTGCCTTGAGCTCGGCATCCATCGGCGGGCGCTGGGCTTTGTACTGCTCGAGCGCCTCCATGCGGAATGCCGGACGTCCAGCATCGAACGCGCATACCACAGCATCGGGGCGAGCCATTTCATAGAATTTCAGGAACATGGATAGAAAGCCGAACGCGGCATTTGTGGGCGTGCCATCGGGCGCGTTCATCGTGGCCGGCACCGCGTGGTATGCGCGATGCATGAGCGAATTGCCGTCGATTACGGCGATTTTCTTTGGCATAATACGTCCTTCGACCGGTTTCGGCTGCTTGTGCCGCGCACGTTGGCGGCATGAGGTTGTACTTCATAAAGTATAGCCCGTGCGGCCCCTCGAAATCGAGAAGCACCCACAACGCGCAGAAACGCGCCCAACGCCCAAGCGAAGGCATGCGCACTCGTCGCTTCCTTCAAGCCCCGACTTGGAAGAAACGGAGCCACCTATGCTCGCCTTACATATATCACTGCCCATCGCATGCTTTTTTCTCGCGTGCGCAGCCCTGCTCGCATTCGCCCTGGCGTTTCGCTCACAGCTGCGCGGGCGGTTCGGCAGCATGCTCGGCCGCGCGCGCCCCATCGTGACCATCGCATGCGTGCCCATAGGCTTTTGGCTGATGGAGGCGCCGTACAACACCATATTGAACCAGATGAGAACCCAATGGATGGTTTTAAGCCTCGTGGTTTTGGCGCTCATATACGCCGTGGTGTACTTCCTTGGACAGCGCACGAAGGGCGCCATGGTCGCGTTTCTTGTAGCGTGCTTCGTAAGCGGCGCAGCCAACCATTTCGTCGCGCAGTTCAAAGGCCAGCCCGTTCTGCCTTCCGACGTGCTCGCCATTCACACCGCGGCGTCGGTCGGCGGCGGCTACGAATATGTCATCGACAACACGCTCGCATTCTGCATCGCCGTGATGCTCGTCGCATTCGCGGCAATTGCCGTTGTGCCGAGCGCCTTGCACACGCGGAAAGCCGCCATCGCGAACACCGCCCTTGGCGCGTTAGCCCTTGCCGTGTGCTGCGTCGGTTTCTCGACGATTAACATCGAAAACGACTTGAACGTCAACGTCGACGTGTGGAGCAGCCTCGATTCCTACCAGGCGCAAGGGTCGCTTTTGTGCTTCGCGCAGCGCGCCCAAAAGATCTCGCCGCACGAACCCGAAGGCTATTCCGGAACGCGCGCCGCCGAGCTTCGCAGCCAAAAGGCCATGGCGGAAACCGTCGACGAGCTCATCGATGACCCGCATGTGCTAAGCGCCGCAGAAGCCACCGACCCCGACGTGCGACCCACCATCATCGCCATCATGAACGAAACGTATTCCGACATTTCGACGTATCCGCAATTGGCGGAAAGCTACGACGGGCCCATTCCCTTCTCCACATACGCGGGAACCATTGCCACGGGCGATGTCTATGTGTCGGCGATGGGCGGCGGCACGTGCAACAGCGAGTTCGAGTTCCTCACGGGATCGAGCATGGGCCTTTTGGGGCCGGGCGTGTACCCCTATATGCTCTATAACCTCGAAGGCGTTGACAACATGGCGTCGTATTTGAAATCGATCGGCTATGCCACAAGCGCCATTCACCCCGCCGACGCGCAGAACTGGCGCCGCGATCGCGTGTACGAGCAGCTCGGATTCGACGAATTCTTCGACATCACAAGCTTCGATGGCGCCGAATATTTCCGCGACATGGTGTCGGATGGTGCGACCTACGACAAAATCCTGCAAATCATGGATGAAGGCGAAGGGCCGCAGTTCATCTTCGACGTGACCATCGCCAACCACGGCGGCTATGATACGGGAACGATTGCGGAAGAAGACATGATGCGCATCGACATGGACGGCGAGGAATCGACCGAGGTCAATGAATACGTGACGGCAATCGCGCGCGCCGATGCCGATTTGGCGGCATTTCTGGCGAAGCTTGCCCAGCGCGAAGAGCCCATTGTGGTCGTGCTGTTCGGCGACCACCAGCCAGGATTCGTCGAGCAACTCGCACCTACGGGCGATTCCGACGAAGAGCCCACCGTCGACGATGCGCAGCAGCGCTACGTGACCCCTTACATGCTGTGGACGAACGACGAGCAACTTTCGCGCCATGTGCGGCACGGCAGCGACACGAGCCTGAACTATCTGGCAGCCATTACCCTGAAAGCGGCCGGTTTGCCGCTCAACGAGTACTTCGCATTCCTTTATGCCACGAAGCAATCGCTGCCGGCGATTAATCTGAACGGCTACATGGACGCGGAAGGCGTATGGCACTGGAGCGAAGACGCCGACAGCTCTTCTGCCGAAGCGGTTGCCGATTTGGCAATCGTGCAGCACCAAAACCTCTTCGACAACAAACAGTAGCACGAGCAGCAACACGAACAAGGGCTCCCTAGTTGGGAGCCCTTTTGCTTGCAACGATGGCCGCGTTCGCGCAGGGCCGGAATATATAAAAGCCCCAGCAAAAGCCCCTTCCACGGAATCGAAAGATGGCACCTTGCGCGCCCCAAACGCAAAACAAGCCGCTCCGAAGAGCGGCTTGCGGGCGACAGAGTGAACTGTCTGAGGTTATTTCTTCAGGTCGTCGAGGCTTGCGGCCTTGCCACCGTAAAGGGCCATGGCCTCAAAGTGAATCTTGGCGACGCCAACGAGGTCGGTGCCGTTTTCCTCGTTGTAGTTGTCGAGGTAGGGCTGGTGCTGGAAGTAGTTCGCGTCGAGGCTGCCGTCAGACAGGGCGACGTTGGGCTGCACGTAGTCGGTGAACTCAACGACCTCGAGCGTCCAACCCTTAGCAGCGAGCAGGTCTTTCGCAGCATTCAGAATCTCGGCGTGAGGCGTGGGCGAAGCGCCAACCTTGATGGTGGTGTCGTCGCCGGTGGCCTGCGGAATGTCGTCAACGACGGTGAACACAGGCACGACGGTGCCAGAATAGGTGCTCGTGATGAAGTCGGAAACCTTCTGGCTCTGCAACGCAGCGAGCAAAGCTTCGGTCTTGGCAGACTTCTCATCGCCGGAGCGAACGGCAACGACGTTGCCGTATTCCTGAGCTGCCTGGGAGTCGGCACCCTCAGCAGCGAATGCGGTCGACGGGTCAAGGCCCGCGCCCAGAGCGTAGTTGCCGTTGATCACCGCAGCGTCAACATCGGAAAGCGTGCGGGGAACGCTCGCGGCTTCCGTTTCGACGAACTGGATGTTATAGGGGTTTTCTTTGATGTCGTTGGTGGTAGCCGTAAGGCCCGCGCCGTCGTTGAGCGTGAGCAAGCCCTCGTCCTGCAGCAGCAGAAGCGCACGAGCCTCGTTGGTAGCGTCGGACGGAACGGCAATTTGATGCTGCGAGGACGAAGACCCGCAGCCGGCGAGTGCCACGGCGAGCACGCCCGTGGCGGCGGCGCATGCAGCGATGCGCACAACGTTTTTCAGGTTCATAGCGAAACCCTTTCCTTCTTGCGAGCCAAACGGCTCGCACCTTCGAAGCGCCTGGGCGCTTCCCTTCCCTATTCAAATTCCCTAAAGGAAATGAACGCAATATGAGTGCACGAACCCAAGGCCAGCATGTGACCTGGGGAAACTATGCGAAAAAATGATTAGCGAACGCGGTGGTCGATCTTGCGGGCGATGGCCGAGCAAATGCTCTGCGCGATTTGCACGATGATCACGCACAACACGATGGCCACGACCATGACGTCGTCTTGATAGCGCTGGTAGCCATAGCGAATGGCGATGTCGCCAATGCCGCCCGCGCCCACCGTGCCGGCCATGGCCACGAAGCCGAACAGCGTGATGAACGTAATGGACAGGCCGCGCACCAAAGACGGCATGCTTTCGGGCAGAAGCACCTTGCTGATGATTTGCCAGGTGCTCGCGCCGAAGCTTTGCGCAGCTTCGACGAGGCCGCCGTCGATTTCAGCGAGACTTTGCTCAACCATACGCGCAACGAAGGGCGCAGCCGACACGGTGAGCGGCACGATAGCCGCGCCCACGCCAAGCGAAGTGCCTACGATGGCACGCGTGAACGGAATCATGAACACGATAAGGATGATGAACGGAATGGAGCGCATGATGTTCACTATCCAACCAAGCACGCTGTTGAAGATGCGGTGCGGATGCAGGCCGCCCGGCTCGGTCAAAACGAGCAGAACGCCCACAGGGATGCCAATGACGTACGCGAACAGCGTCGAGAGCACGGTCATGATGATAGCGTCCCACGTGCCCTGAGCCATAAGGGCGCCATACTGAGCGATGAATGCGTTGATCGCCTCCATTAGTTGCCCCCTTTCACGCACGCGAAGCCCTGGTCGGCTTCAATGAGCAGGCGCGTTGCGGCGCTCTGCGGATTGCCGAACACATCGGCGGTTTTGCCTTGCTCGGCAATGCTGCCGGCCTCAATGACGGCCACCTTGTTACAAATTTGCTCGGCAACCGAAAGGGAGTGCGTAATAACGACCATGGTGACGCCAAGTTCTCTGTTGATATCGCGCAGAAGGCCCAGGATCGAGTGCGTCGTAAGCGTGTCGAGCGCACTCGTGGCTTCGTCGCACAGCATAATCTTCGGGTTCGAAGCAAGGGCGCGCGCAATGGCGACGCGCTGCTGCTGGCCGCCCGAAAGCTGGCTGGGGTAATTGTTCACCTTACCGGAAAGCCCCACGAGTTCGAGCAGTTCGAGCGCGCGAGCTTCGGCCTGCTTCTTCGGCGTGCCATGCAGTTCGAGCGGGAACGTGACATTGCGCAGCACCGTGCGCTGGGCGAACAGGCTGAAATTCTGGAAGATCATGCCAATGGACTGGCGCAAATCGATGAGCTGCTTGCCAGAATAGTCGGTCACATCGGCGCCATCGATGAGCACGCGGCCCGCCGTGGGACGCTCGAGCAGGTTGATGCAGCGAACGAGCGTCGACTTGCCCGCGCCCGACTGGCCGATGATGCCGAACACGTCGCCCGGCTCAACATGCAAGTTGATATCGCGCAGCGCCTCGTGCGCGCCGGCCGAGCCGACATAGGTTTTCGAAAGGTGGTCTAAAACAATCATGATGCCTCAATAAAGAGATAGAAAATGGAGCAGTTCCGCAAGATATGCGCGGCTGGGCCGCGGGCGTTACGCCTGAGTGTCAGCGCACGAACGCAGGCACCCAGGCTTGGGCATCTCGCATGCGTTCATGGCCATGATATGTGCGGAAATCGTATTCATAGCTGCCTATACTACCTGATGGATTGAGGGCGTCAATAAAAATCGCCCGCTTTTTCGACGGGCGATTCTTGGAATAATCGATGATTCGCTATCTGTTTTGTAGATAGCCCATATAACTGCAGTTGAGAACGCTATTTTAAGACCGGCTTCGAGGACGGGTACAGCTCGTCGTAGCGCTCAAGGTAGGGGTTGTTGCCGCCTACGTAGTTCGCCGACAGCGCCGCAAGAATCTCGTCTTGGTGCTCCGAGGGAACTTCGTACTGCACGCTTACCGCCCACGCGTCGGTCAACGACGTAATGCGGCCGATCTGGCAATCGTAGAGCTCAATCAGGTTGGCGGCATCGGCCGCGTACGGCGAGCTGCTGGAAACCTTCAGGTTCTCAATTTCGGCTTTGGCGGCCTCAAGGTCGCTCTTCACCTTTTCGGCTGTCGCCTGCGACGCCTGACGCTTGTTCATATCACGCGCAATATACCAGCTGTTGAAATCGTCAACGCAGCTCACGATTCGATTGCTGTAGCCATCAAGCGCCGAATACTCGCTCGACATCGTTTGGAAAATTTGCTCCTCGGTCGGCGTCGACTGCTCGCGTGCAAGCGCCTCAGCCTCGGCAGAAGCCTTGGCGGCATCGTCACCTGCCTTGGTTTCGGGTTTCTCGTTTTCTTCCGAGGAAGCTGCTGGGGCCTGCTGCTGCGTTTGGGCCTGCTGCTGGGAAGCATCTTGGCCCGCTTGCCCGCCGAAGCGAACATAGGCAAGCACGCATGCCGCAATTACGAGAATCGCGATCACGCAGCACAGGGCGATTAAAATGCGCTTGCGTTTTCGCGCCTTCAAATCGGGCCTATCAAGGCCGAAATGCTTAGGCTGCGCATCGCTTGGCAGCACGAGCGTATCGGTTCCGTCAAAGCTGATGGGACCAGGCTTGGCAGCAGCCGCCTGAGTCTCGCGAGGAATCACGGGCACCGCTTCGTGTTCGTCGTCGAAATCGAATACGGCAGCCGGCTTGGGCGCGGCATCGGAAGGCCCCCCGCTGGAAGGAGCAGGTTTGGACGCGTCGGCTGCGGCAGGCTCGGCCGCATCGGCCTCGGCGTCAACTTCGCCTTCCGCATGGTCGCGCTCGGAATCGGTGCCGCACGCAGGCTGCTCGCCAGATGCATCGTCCGATTCACCATGTACAACGCCTTCGGTCGCCGCGTCGTCCTTGAGCGTTTCCGCATCCACTTCGCCGCCAGCCGCTTCGGCCCGCAACGCGTCCGAAGGCTCGTCATCTTCCGCAACCTCAATCGCCTCATCAACGAGAGCTTCTTCTGATTCGCAGGCCTCTTCAGATTCAGAGGCATCGGTCGCATCGGTGGCATCGACCTCAGACGCCTCAGAAGAAGCCTCAGTCTCAACCTCTTCATCGGCATCGAACGAATCCGCAGCGTCGGCGGAGCCTGTTTGTCCAGTTGCCGCGGAACGCGCTTCGGCGTCATGATCGCTTACCTTCTCGAAAGCGCCCGAAGCGCTGCGATCGGCCGCCGGCCCGCAGACATCTCCCACCTCGGGCACGGCGATGATTTCGGGGGCTTCGACGACCTCGGGGATCTCGAGGGAAGTCGTCTTCGCTCCGCCAAAATGCGCCGCAGAAGCGCTCGCCAGGCTGGGCTTAGCATGCGTGGGTTCGTCGTCGCCCGGCAAGCTATCGCGAAGCTTGAGCGCCTCGAGGGTGCCCAAGTCGAGCTTGGTGGTTTTGCTGGCGGGAATGGGATTGCCGCCCACGATGTCGAGCCCGCGCATGGGATCGCTGTCGCCTTTGCCGGTGACCCTCACGCTCTCGAGCACGCGCGCACCACATTCAGCGCAATAGCGCGCGCCCGGCTCGAGCGGCTCGCCGCACCACGAACAGTACTTCGCCATGGCCTACATGCCTTCCCCGTAGCCGAAACGACGAATCTGGTTCAGGTCGCGACGCCAGTTCTTCTTCACCTTCACCTGCATGTCGAGGAACACTTTACAGCCGAGCATTTGTTCAAGGTCGCGGCGGGCTTCGATGCCGACTTTCTTGATAGCCTCGCCACCCTTGCCGATGATGATGCCCTTCTGGCTGTCGCGCTCGACGTAGACGTTCGCGAAAATGCGATACATGTCTTTCTTGCGATCGTAGGTCATTTGGTCGGCAACGACGCCGATGGAGTGAGGAACCTCGTCACGATAGCTGCGCAGGATTTTCTCGCGAATGAACTCGGCAACGAGCACCTCGAAGGGCTGGTCGGTGTCCATATCTTCGGGGAACCACTTCGGGCCTTCAGGCAGCCACTTCGCAACAGCCTGCACGAAGCCTTCGACGTTGAAGCCGTTCTTGGAAGAAAGCACCACTTCATCGTCCCAGGTGCCCAAAGCGCGAGCCGCCTCGAGCTGTTGGATGGCGGTTTCTTTGCTCACAAGGTCGGCCTTGGTAATCACGAGAATCTTGCGAGCGCCGCGCACTTCGCGCACCTGACGGGCAACCCACTCGTCACCCGTGCCAACCGGCTTGCTCGCGTCGACGAGGAACGCCACCACGTCGACATCTTCCATGGCCTTAATGGCAGAGGTGTTGAGTTCCTCGCCCAGCGCGTCGTGAGGCTTGTGCATGCCCGGCGTGTCGACCATGATCATTTGCATGTCTTCACGAGTGACAATAGCGCGGAAACGGTGGCGGGTGGTTTGCGCAGTGTTCGAGGTAATGGCGACCTTATGCCCCACCACGGCGTTGATAAGGGTAGATTTGCCGGCGTTCGGGCGGCCTACCAAGGTGACGAATCCACTGCGGAATTCTTCGGTCATGAATGACTCTCTTTCTCTCATCGACGAACAGCTCGGTTCGCGGCTTTGTGGTTATGCGTATTGTACTGGGGAATTTACGCGTTGGGTATACCTTCCGCAACAAGTCCTGACTCGCACGAAAGCCACATTAAGTGGCTTTCGGCTCGTGCGGAAAAGTTGCTCCAGACATGCCCAACGCGAAAATTCTACGACTCGGCAAAAATAAGAAAATGCGAGAGCCTATCCACGATGGTTCCAATGACACCTCGCTCGCTGCGCGGCGGTTTGGCGAGAGCCGTCCGCACGAGCCGAACAGCCCAGTGGGCTGTTCGTGCGAGCTCAGGTATCTGCTCTCGACGAATTGTCGCGCAGCGAGCCGACGGCTGGCGAGCCATCGCTTTCAGTCGATAAAGCCAGAGCAAGAAGGGCTAACGAGTTTCGGCGGCCCTTTCGTAGGCTTCTACGATTCGTGCGACGAGGTTGTGCCGCACCACGTCGCGCCCGGTAAGGTCGCGAAAGGCGATGTCTTCGACGCCTTCAAGAATGCGGCGCACGCCCTTGAGGCCGGAATAGCCGTGCGGCAAATCGACCTGGGTCACGTCGCCCGTAATAACCATTTTCGAGTTGAAGCCCAAACGCGTAAGGAACATCTTCATTTGCTCAGGCGTGGTGTTTTGCGCTTCGTCGAGAATGATGAAGCTATCGTTGAACGTGCGGCCGCGCATGAATGCGAGCGGCGCAATTTCGATAACGCCGCCTTCGATAAGTTCGCGAGCGCGTTCCATATCGGTCATATCGAACAGCGCATCGTAGAGCGGGCGAATGTAGGGATCGACTTTCTCGGTAAGCGTGCCGGGCAGAAAGCCCAGGTTCTCGCCCGCCTCGACCACAGGGCGCGTGAGAATGATGCGATTGACTTCCTTGCGCTTGAGCGCGGCCACCGCCATAGCCATTGCCAAATAGGTTTTGCCCGTGCCTGCAGGACCAATGCCAAACGTTACCGTGTTTTCGCGAATCGCATCGACATAGCGCTTCTGGCCCGCGGTTTTCGGACGAATCGCGCGGCCGCGATACGTGAGCAGAATATCTTCGCGCAAAATGCTCGGCGCGAATTCGCCCTGCCGCAAAAGTTCGACGGCGCGGCGCGCGTCATCGATCGTCGGGTCGCTTCCCGCGGCGGCCATTTTAATGAAATCGCTGAACAGAGCCGTGAGGCTTTGCACTTCCGCGGCATCGCCCGAAAGCGCAATGGTATCGCCTCGAACCGTGATGCGCGCGGAAAACGCCCGCTTCACCTCACGCAACACGCAATCGGAAGGGCCCACGATTTGCTCCATGCCCACCCGTTCGGGCAGCGTAAGCGTGATTTGCGTTTCGTCGGTCGAGATGGGATCGTTGCTCATGAAAGCCCCTTTGACGTGCATCTGCAGAACGACTTCATTGTATCAAAGCACATCGAGGCGCTTGTAAAGGGCGCCTCAAAACAGGGAGGTTGGGAAAACGACGTGGTACGCAACAAGCACAGCGTGCGTTTTCGACGAAATCCAAATAGCACGCGACGCGCGCATTCCACACACAGAGACAGAGTTTCACGGTCAATCAAGCGATTCCGAAAACGGCGCCGAAGACGCCACTCGTCTATCGGCGAAACGCGCGCACGTAAGCGCAGCTTGGCGGCAAGTGGTCACCGAAAAGCGCGATGCGCGGGGTAAGGCGGCAGCAACGCTTGCACTTGTCGAAACGGCTTTCATAGACGCTGCAGCGGCGCGTGGATTCGTCGAGAAACTCGCACGGCGCCGAAAGGTCGACGGCGACGTCGCCATATTCGTCGACTTCGCGCTCGTAGCAGCACATGCCGCAGCAATCGCAGATATCATCCCACGAGCCATCGTGCCATGCGCGCATCGCCGATACGATGCCCTTAATGGTTGTAGACATGGAGCATGCGCCTTTCCGTCAAAAAGCGCCGCCCATAAGATCGGCGCTTCAAAATGAGTTGCTTAGTCGCGGGTGAGCTTGCGATGGATGCGGTGCGGTTTGGCGGCCTCTTCGCCCAGGCGTTCAACGCGGTTCTTCTGGTAGCTGTCGAAGTTGCCCTCGAACCAGAACCAGCGACCTGGATTTTCATCGTCGCCTTCCCAAGCCAGAATATGGGTGGCGATGCGGTCGAGGAACATGCGGTCGTGGCTGACCACGACCGAGCAGCCGGGGAAGTCGAGCAGCGCCGCCTCCAAGCTGGAGAGGGTCTCCACGTCCAGGTCGTTGGTGGGCTCGTCCAGAAGGAGCAGGTTGCCGCCCTCCTTCAGGGTGAGCGCCAGGTTCAGCCGGTTGCGCTCGCCGCCGGAGAGCACGCCTGCGGGCTTCTGCTGGTCGGCTCCCTTGAAACCGAAGGCGGCCACGTAGGCGCGGGAGGGCACTTCCGTTTCGCCGACCATCATGTAGTCGGTGCCACCGGACACCACTTCCCACAGCTTCTTGTCCGGATCGATCCCGGCGCGGTTCTGGTCGACGTAGGCGATCTTCACCGTCTCGCCGATTTCCAGCTCGCCGCCGTCGAGCGGCTCTAGGCCCACGATGGTCTTGAAGAGGGTGGTCTTGCCGACGCCGTTGGGGCCGATCACGCCCACGATGCCATTGCGGGGCAGCTCGAAGGACAAGTCGTCGATGAGCACGCGGCCGTCGAACTCCTTGTGCAGGTTCTTCGCAACGAGCACCTTCGAGCCCAAACGAGGGCCGGCGGGAATCTGGATCTCCGCGAAGTCGAGCTTCTTCGCCTTGCCGGCCTCGGCCACCATGGCGTCGTAGTTGGCCAGACGCGCCTTCGACTTCGCCTGACGGGCCTTCGGCGAGCTGCGCACCCATTCAAGCTCGCGCTCCATGCGCTTGGCGAGCTTGGCCTGGGCCTGTCCCTGGGCGGCCATGCGGGCGGCCTTGGTCTCCAGGTAGGTGGAGTAGTTGCCCTTGTAGGGGAAGAGCTGCCCGCGGTCCACCTCGCAGATCCACTCGGCGGCGTGGTCGAGGAAGTAGCGGTCGTGGGTGACGGCGAGCACGGCGCCGGGGTAGGTCTTCAGGTGCTGCTCGAGCCAGAGCACCGATTCGGCATCCAGGTGGTTGGTGGGCTCGTCGAGGAGCAGCAGGTCGGGCTGCTCCAGAAGCAGGCGGCACAGGGCCACGCGACGACGCTCGCCGCCGGAAAGGATGCTCACGGGCGCGTCCGGGTCGGGGCACTGCAGCGCGTCCATGGCCTGGGAGAGCTGGGAGTCGAGGTCCCACCCGTTGGCGGCGTCGATCTCGTCCTGCAGTTTGCCCATCTCGTCCATGAGCGCGTCGAAGTCGGCATCGGGAGCGGCCATCTCCTCGCCGATCTGGTTGAAGCGCTCCACCTTGGCCAGCACATCGGCGAAGGCCATCTGAATGTTCTCGAGGACGGTCTTGTCCTGCTCAAGCGGCGGCTCCTGCAGAAGGATGCCCACGGTGTAGCCGGGCGTCAGGCGCGCCTCGCCGTTGGAAACCTCCTCGAGGCCGGCCATGACCTTCAACAGGGTGGACTTGCCCATGCCGTTGGGCCCCACGACGCCGATCTTCGCGCCGGGGTAGAACGACAGCGTAACGTCGTCCAGAATAACCTTGTCGCCCACCGCCTTGCGGGCCTTGTACATTTGGTAGATGAACTCTGCCATTTACTGCTTTCTCCTTATCTTATCAGGTGATATAAAACAAATATTTGCTTCCTGTGTCAGCCTGTAGTGTCAGAATTTCCCTTTTGAAATTGCGTTGCCTGTGTCAGAAACCGAATGGCTTTCTGAATTATAAAGGCCCTTGCTTTAGGAGGGAAGCGCAAAAAGCCAGCGGAAGAATACGCCTTACCACAACTGTTCCTTCCGGAACGCTTACAACTTCATCTGAACCACTGTCAAGGAGGGTATCCACCTTTCTTTGGGGGTTCGCATTTGCGAGCGTTCCGAACAGTTGTGGCGACTGCGGTGGATACTCTCCTTTTCAATTGAGCCTTCTCCGCAGTAGAAAAGTGCTGCCTTTGCCATTTGTTGCGCAACAAGTTACGCACGGCATGAGGTAGAAATGGCGCACTGGCTACAACTGGAAGGAGAAGAAATGAGCAAGAGTTTTAAGGGGGTCGTGGTGGCATCGTTTGTGGCTGCCTTGGCGTTTTGCGTGTCTGGCTGTCTTTGCGGATGCAGTTCGAACCAAGAGGTGAATTCCGGCTTGGATGTTCAAGAGCAAGCGGCCGAAAGCGATGAGGCTGCGTCTTCGGATGCTAACGAGAATGTAGAGGTCAGTCCTGATGCCAGCGAATTAAACGGTGCTGACGAACTGGTTGGAATTTGGGATGATGGGTACAGCGAGGTGATGTTTGACGGAAAACTCGCCTACTTAGGCGATGGAGAGATCCCTTCCTTATACACAGTCAGAGCAGTGGACGGCAACTCTATTATTCTCTCGTTTGATGAATCGGGTGGTGAGTTGAACTTTGAGTTCGACGGCCCCGACACCCTTATTGTTGAGAATGATTCCGACAGGCCAGCAAAAAGGATCTCTGACAATCCCAACGACGAAATGCCTAGGAGGATTATTCTTCCGCTTGGTGAGGACTATTCTGGGGATGACATGGCTGTTTCTCTTGAATCTGTCGAATGGAAGGAAAGTTTCGAGATTCGCAGCAGAAAGCACGATTACGCCTTGAACTCCGAAGATGACGTTCCGGGTGAGTCGTACCTCCTTGTTCAGGGAGAAATGGAGAGCAGGTTCCCCTCGTCTGTTCATTTGGGATCAGATGCTTATGCAACAATTCTCGTCAATAATAAATACTTTATTCGTGCAAGTATTTCAAATGGCGAAGCCGCCTTCATCGAACCGTTGTCGAAGGAAAATCTGGCAATATATTGCTCCTTGTCGGAAGAAGCTAAAGCTAGTATTGAGAGCGCCGTTCTCTATCTTTCTTTCGCAGATGCCGGAGAGATGGGTCAGCTTTTTGTAACGCCATTGATTTGATGATATGTGCGTGGTTTGATGAGGCGTCCGAAACTCATCGCCGCGCTTTGCGGCGCTAGCAATGAGTTTTGCTTTTTCAGGAAATATAGAATCATGGAATAATGTACTGCGCAAAAGCAAAAGACCCCATTATCGGGGCCTTTTGGCGGGTTTAGTGATTGGTTTAAGCTTGAAGTCAGCCAGCGAGCTTTGGCCGAAGAGTTTCCGAAGAGCAATCTCGAAACGGTTCCCAAAAGCGCTGCAAGGGGCTATAATACAAGGCGTACCAGCAAAGCCCGTTCCGTAGT
>OLSN01001993.1_pt1 | contig 15914 bp, 10 predicted proteins | sample 1672411 | NCBI WGS metagenome assembly OLSN01 (sample SAMEA3136683, study PRJEB25190) | human gut metagenome | biome: human gut; feature: human-associated habitat; material: faeces | place: Austria | collected 2013 | reverse complement strand
GAAGGTTTCCAAAGGGCGATCGCAAACTTCGTTTGTTTTCATGCCCTTTGGTCGCCTCCGCAGAGGCGATTCCCCTGCGCAGCGAAACAGCTCCACATGGAAGTAGAATAAGCCATCGGCACAGAACCGATTCGCGCAAAAGGGCGCGAAGCCCCCTGTCTCCGGGAACTGCCGCGCCCCATTGCTCATTTGTCCTGATAGCCGTTCGGGTTCGCTTTCTGCCAGCGCCACGAGTCGCGGCACATGTCTTCCAGCGTCTTGGTTGCCGTCCAGCCGAGCAGCTTCTTCGCCTTCGTCGGGTCGGCATAGCAGGCATCCACATCGCCGTCGCGGCGCGGGCCAATCACATATGGCACGGGAACCTGGTTCACGCGGCTGAACGTGTTCACAATATCCAGCACCGAGTAGCCCACGCCCGTACCAAGGTTGATAATTTCGCAGCCGTTGTGCTTCGCGGCGTAGTCACACGCGGCGACATGTCCCTTCGCCAGATCGACGACGTGGATGTAGTCGCGCACACCCGTGCCGTCCGGCGTGTTGTAATCATTGCCGAACACGGTCAGGTGATCGAGCTGTCCAGCGGCGACCTTGGTGATGTAGGGCATCAGGTTGTTCGGAATGCCGTTGGGATTTTCGCCCATGCGTCCGGATTCGTGCGCGCCGATGGGGTTAAAGTAGCGCAGCAGCACCACCGACCATTCCGGATCAGCGGTTACAATGCCCTGCAGGATTTTCTCAATCATGTACTTCGTCCAGCCGTAGGGGTTCGTGCAGCCCTTGCAGAACATATCCTCCCGCAGCGGCACTTCGTCCGGCACGCCGTAGACCGTCGCAGAGGACGAGAACACAATGCGCTTGCAGCCGTGGCGGCGCATGGTTTCGCACAGCGTCAGGGTGGAGTCAAGATTGTTGCGGTAGTATTCCAGCGGCTTGTGGACGGATTCGCCCACGGCCTTGAGCCCCGCGAAATGAATCACGGCATCAAAGCGGTTCTCACTGAAAATCTTGTCCATTGCGGCGCGATCGCATACATCGGCTTCGTACGCCTTCACCGGGCGGCCCGCGATTTCCTCCACGCGGCGCAGCGCTTCGGGCTGAGAATTTACATAATTATCAACAACGACCACATCATGTCCCGCCGCCATCAGTTCCACACAGGTGTGCGTCGCGATAAATCCGGCACCGCCGGTCAGCAGAATCTTCATGGGAATCGCTCTCCTCTTTCCTTCTGATAGGGACAGACTGTCCCCCATCCCTATTGTACGACAAAAACGCGCCGTAGGCAAGTGCTTACGGCGCTTTTCTGTAAAATTACAGGGATTCGGGGTACTGCCCCGCGTCATGCAGCTTCTTCAGTTCGCCCATGACATACGGCTTGTCCTCGCGGTACGTCACACCAAACCACACCGCGTCCGTGCTCAGCACATCCACCGTCAGACCGTCGGAGTGCATCAGCGCGTCAATTTCGGTCGGCAGGACGAACTCCTTCTTCATCGGGTCGCCGTTATCGGCGCGGAGGAAGGCAGCGAAATCACGCGCTGCGGCGCCAAAGAACCACGGGGTCAGTCCCCAGAAGTTCATCGAAACCAGCGCTTCCGGATCGAGGATATCCCCCTCTTCGCGGAAGTTCACGTCGCGAATCGTGCCGTCCGGGAAGGGCTTAATCTTGTACGTCTCCTGCACCTTCACCAGATGATTCTTATCGTCGCGCGCGCACACGCCGCGGGTCACATGCCCGTTCTCGGACACGGTGTTCTTCAAGCGGTATGCCACCATCGACGCGACGTTCGTCTTGCCCTGCATTTCCTTCAGGCTTTTCGCCATCGTCGCGAAAGCGTCCTTGCCGTAGTAGTCGTCGGCGTTGATGACGGCGAACGGCTCGTGAATCAGGTCTTTCGCCACCAGCACGGCGTGAACCGTGCCATAGGGCTTCGTGCGTCCTTCCGGCGGAACAAAGCCGTCCGGCAGGGAATCATATTCCTGATAGGCGTATTCTACCTCGACCTTCTTGGCAATCTTGTCGCCAATCAGCTCGCGGAAGGTGTCCGCCATGCTGCGCTTGATGACGAAAACCACCTTATCAAACCCTGCCGCCACCGCGTCATAGATGGAATACTCCAGCAGAATTTCGCCGTGCGGGCCGATGTGGTCAATCTGCTTGTTGCCGCCGTAACGGCTGCCCAGTCCTGCTGCCATAATCAAAAGCGTCGTTTTCATTGCTCTTCCTCCTGTGTTTTGTCGTGATTGGGAATGAATGATGAATCCTCCGGCGGAAATCCCTGCGTCGCGTCAGGGCGGAAAAAGACCGTCACTGTCCGCAGAAGCAGCTTCATGTCCGTCCAGAGAGAGAACCCCTCGATGTAGAATAGGTCGAGCGCGAGTTTATCCTCCGGCGAGGTATTGTAGCGCCCTTCAATCTGCGCATAGCCGGTCAAACCCGCCTTCATGCGTTCCCGGAACTGGAATTCCGGCAGGTCACGCTTATAGCGTGTGATGTTTTCCAGCATTTCCGGGCGCGGGCCGACCAGCGACATATCCCCGCGCAGAATGTTCCAGAACTGCGGCAGCTCATCCAGCCGCCACCGGCGCAGGAAACGCCCGACATACGTCACGCGGTCATCCGCGTCCCGTGCGGACGCGCCCCCGCTGCCCCGCCGCATCGTGCGGAATTTGCAGATGGTGAAGGTTTTTCCGTCCGCCGTCAGCCGCTTCTGCCGGAAGATGACGTTTCCGCCGTCCTCCACGCGAATCGCGAGCGCAATCAGCAGCATCAGCGGGCTAAGCACCAGCAGCGCCAGCGCCGACAGCACAATATCCGCCCCACGCTTGATGATTTTCTGCCCCAGTGTCATGCCGTCCGCGCGCATTTCCAGCAGCGGCGCATCATCCAGTATCACCTGATTCGCAGTGGACAGCATGATTTCCTGCACGCGCGGGCTGACCAGCACCGTTCGCTTCAGCGCATAGCACGCCTTCATCAGCGCCATTCGGTTTTCATCCGGCACATCCGACGCAATGAGCACTGCATCGTTCTGCGCCAAAAACGCGGGTAATTCCGCTGCTCGCCAGCTGCAAACATCATTCAGCTGCCCGAAAGTGCGCTCCTTCGCCAGCTTCTGCCGAATTTCGTCCGCATCCGCCTCGGTAATCAGCAGCAGCCGCGCGGGTTTCTGTAATTTCGGCAGCACGCGCGCACCGAAGGACATTGCCAGCAGCACGAGCGCCATCTGCAGCGCGGCGGCAATCAGCAGATACGCGAAATCCGCCCCGAAGAGCGTCAAGTGCGTGCGGTTATTGGGGTTGACGTTCATAATCTGCAATTGCAAATACGTCACCGCGTCCGTGATGAGCACGCCCATGCACTGCCCTGCCGCCTGCTGCTGATGCTTCCCGCGCCGCACCGTCATGCGCCCGAACACCGCCAGCATCGCCGCACCCATGGCGACCCACGTCACCAGCGTCGTTGCGCTCGTGCGCGACAGATTCCGCAGCGGCCAGTTCGGAATCGCCATCAGCGCGTAGAAAATCACCAGACAGCCGCTGTACGTCAGCCCCTGCAGCAATCGGGACAGCGCTTCGCCGCGCATCCGACGCAGCTGCCGCTCGTCCCTGCCCATTCTGCCTGCTCGCCGCCTTTCCTCGTTTTTTTCATCATATCACGGGCAATCCGGTCTGTCAAGGACAGTTGCACATTTCCCAATCCTATTTCTGGAAGGTTCGTCGCCTTTTCGTGAAATTTCGTCCGAAAACGTTTGATGTAAGCGTTTGCACGGCTTGTCTTTTTCCTATCAATTGTGGTATAATGCAGGATGAAAGCATACGGCCACGCATTCCGCGTACCGTTTCGCAGGGCAATTTCCGGATTCGCCGGGCTTGCCCGCCATCATAACCTTCTGAAAAGGAGTGGAATGTTCCCATGATGAGAAAAATCGGCGTCTTGACTTCCGGCGGCGACGCGCCGGGCATGAATGCAGCCGTTATGTCCATTGCCCGCAGTGCTGCGGCTTATGGTATGCCCCTGATTGGCATCAAGCACGGCTACAACGGTCTGCTGCGCAAGTCCACCAGCATCAAGGATGACCTGCAGGAGCTGTATCTGGACACCGTGCTGGATATTGCCGACCAGCCCGGCACTTATCTGCGCACCGCGCGCTGCGAGGAGTTCAAAGACCCCAAGTGGCGCGAAATCGCCGTGCAGACGCTGAAGGCGATGGAAATCGACGGTTTGGTTGTCATCGGCGGCGACGGCTCCTTCCAGGGCGCAATGCGTCTGTGCGAGCTGGGCATCCCCTGCATCGGCATCCCCGGCACGATTGACAACGACCTTGCCTACACCGAGATGACGCTGGGCTACGAGACGGCTGTGCAGGTCTGCACCGAAGCCATCCGCGCCATCCGCGCCACCAGCCGCTCCCACGACCGCCCGCATGTGGTGGAGTGCATGGGTCGCCACTGCGGCGACATCGCCCTGAAGGCCGCCTGCGCCACGGGCTCGGAAATCGTGGTTGTGCCGGAAGTGCCGTGGAGCGTGGAAGAAGTGGCGTCCCGCCTGAATAAGCAGATTGCCAAGGGCAACTACCGCTCGACCATCGTGCTGGCGGAGGGCTGCTGGGAATCCATGGCGCCGTTTGACATGTACGGCTTCCTGACCAGCCACGGCAAGCAGTGCTTCGAGGGCGAACCCATGAGCGCCATGCGTTTCGCCTCCATCATGAAGCGGATGTGCGGCATGGTGGAAGCGCGTTCGACGGTTGTCGGCTACACCCAGCGCGGCGCGCTGCCGGTTGCCAAGGACAGCGCTTTCGCCTTTGAAGCGGGCAACCTCGCGGTTCGTCTGCTGCGCGACGGCATCTCCAATCAGGTCATCGGCGTGCGGCAGGGCAAGGTTTTCAACATGCCCATCGTGGACGCGCTGAAGGTAGAAAAGCACTTCCGCCGCGACCTGTACGACCTCGTAAACAACCTGTAATGGTGTGATAAATGAAGCACCGTCCTGCTCGGCGTTGTGTGTCGGACAGGGCGGTGCTTTTTGTTGTGACCGCATACATTTGTCTGTTTTCATTGTTTCCTTGCGTGTCCGCCCCCTGCAACAAAAAAGCACCGAGAGAAAGCCAAAACCTTCTCTCGATGCCATTCAGCCGCAGCCATCAGCGCGACAAAATTGAGCATTTTCCCTTACTTTATCCGAATCGTTATTGGCGAATCCGCCAGCGCGTTTTGAATCGTCCGCAGTGCCTTCGCCATATATCCCTGCTGCTCCTCCGACATTCCACTCGGCGCGCTCTGGTCACTCGCAACTACCCGATATTGATACGCGCCATCCACCTTCTGCCGCCAAATGTACGTCGGCGTATAGCTGACTTGCCCAAAGCTGATGTTCTGCCCGTCCCACGAAATCTGCAATTGCAGCAGCATTCCAGCAACGTTTCCGTCCTTCCGGGACTCATTCAGCAGGCTGCCCAGCGACCACGCGCACAGCGTCTGCGCTGCCGTACCATCCGCATTCTTGTGCGTCAGCCATGTCACCGGCTGCACGACGCGCGTCCCCGCGCCGACGATGACGTCCGCGCCCGCATCAGCAATCGCCTGCGCCAGTTTCCGCTGCGCATTCGTCGGCTTCGACGTGCCGGATGTTCCCCAATTCAGCGATACGACGACCACCGCCGCTCCCTGCTCGCGTGCACGGCGAATATCAGCGGAAATCGTTTCCGCATTCGCCAGCGGGACAGCATAGGATGCTCCGGAGGACTTCATCGCTTTCTTGCCCGTTCCGCTCAGCGCTTCGGTGTAGTGCAGGAACGCGACGGGCACGTTGTCCAGCGTCCGGATGCAGATGGCGCTTGCTTCCTCCTGCGTGTTGTACGCGCCGATGGTCAGCAAATTGCGGTCATGCAGGGCCTCCAGCGTTGTCCGAACGCCATCCGCGCCCTTGTCGTACACCTTCGGGAAGCCAACGGCAACGAGGTTCACGCCGGTGGTGCGGAGCAGTTCCGCCGCAGCGTCGGGAGCGTTCAGCGCGGAGACTTTCACTTCCGGCTGAATCAGGTTCTCCAGCGTCAGGAACGTGATATCGCCCGTCATTTCGCTCCGCAGGAGCGAAAGCATCTCCGTAAAATCGTACTTCTGCGAGTCGGAGTAGTAGCCCGCTTTGCGCACCGCATCATCCATATCGACCGTGCCGCCGAGGGTAAGGGTGACCGTGCCGCCCAGCTTGGGGGCTTGAGTGGCGGTCGGAATGGCAATCGCAGCGGTTTCAGCGGGCGGCTGCGTGGGTTCCGGCGCGGGCAGATTGCCAGTGGAATCGCCGCGGGTAATGGGAATATCGCTCAGCGTGAGCGAGGGCATTCCGTCGGTTTGGAAGATGGACAGCACCTGCCGGACATCCACCGTGCCGCGCGCCTGCCCCAGCAGACCGGGCAGAATCAAGAAGCAGCCCAGCAGCACCGCGCCCGTCACGCCAAGCATGACATATGTTCCCAGCGATATGCCGCGATGGTCTTTCTTCATGTGATGCCTTTCCGTCAGTTATAAATGGGCAGCAGGGTGATCAGGGAGGTCAGCAGCATGGCTGCGACGATGACGATGCAGGTAATGCTGATGACAAGCTGACGCTTATCAGACTTCTGCTTTCTATCTTTTTTGGTGGTTGCCATGGTGGTAGGCTCCTTTTCTGATTGATATTTCCGCCTGAATGATGATTTTGCCGCAGCAGGGGAAATCACGCCTGTGCAGCGTGCCCGTCCGTACCCTCTTTGCGCCAGATGCGGACTTGCGTTACGCGGCGCTTTTCCATGCGCGTGACCATGCCGCGGAGGTGGTCCGTCTCAAAGCGCGCACCGACGAACGGGATGCAGCCCATGATTTCGCTCACCCAGCCGCCAACGGTTTCGGCGTTGAAGGTGTCCTTCAACCCCATGCCTTCCAACAGTTCAGTCAGTTCCATGCCGCCCTCAACCACGCGTGAGCCGTCCGCCATCTCGACGCTTTCCTCAGACACATCGTCGTGCTCATCGTAGATTTCGCCGACGAGTTCTTCCAGCACATCCTCCATCGTGACGATGCCTTCAGTTCCGCCAAATTCATCCAGCACAATCAGCATATGCGTCTTCTGCGTCTGGAACAGCTTCAGCAGCTTGGAGAGTTTCAGCGTCGCAGGGGCATAAACCGGCGGTTTCATAATGTCCACGATGCTATCCACGCCCTCATGCTGACAGGCATAAAAATCCTTTTCATTGAGGATGCCGACGATGTGATCCATGTCCTCGTGGTAGACCGGGACGCGGGTATACCCCGTTTCGCGCAGGAGATTCGCTGCTTCTTCCATCGTCGCAGTGTCCTCCAGCGCCGTCACGTCCACACGCGGGGTCATGATGTTCAGCACGTCGCGGTCGTCGTTGAACTCGATGACGGAGCGAATCAGTTCTCCCTCATGTTCATCTATATCACCGTCGTTCTGTGCCTCATCCACCATCGTCATGATTTCCGCCTCAACAAAGCTTTCCGTGTGTGCGGGCTTGAACAGCTTTGCCAGCAGCTTCTTCCACTGCACAAACAGGGCGTTAATCGGCGTAACAATCGTCCGCAGCACCAGCAGCACAGGTGCAAACGCAACAGCAACCGTCTCCGGGTTCTCCTTGGCAATCGCTTTCGGGCTGATTTCGCCGAAAATCAGCACGACAATCGTCATCACGATGGTCGAAACCGTTGTCGCAGCAGACTGATTGCCGCTTAGCAGCGCAAGAAACAGCCCCGTCGCCATGGACGAAGCGCCGATGTTGACCACGTTGTTGCCCACGAGGATGGTGCTGAGCAAGCGGTCATAATCCTCCGCCAAATTCAGCGCTATCTGCGCGCGCTTGTTGCCGCCCTGCGCCATCGTCTTGAGCTTGACGCGGTTGGCAGAGGTAAACGCCGTTTCCGAGGCAGAGAAAAACGCCGACAGCATCACCAGCACAACCAGAATCACAACAGTGCCATATAGTTCAGGCGTCATGGAAAATCAAGCATTCCTTTCTTTCAAAAACCCCTGCGTACCGGGAATGACGGCTTGCGGGGTATCGGACTACAAGGAGGCTGATCCATACGATGCCACCACTCCTTTCCACAAAATAAAATGTGACATTCTTATTATAGCATAAATATGGGGAAAATGCAATTCCTTCGCCCAGATTCGGCAAAACAGTTGATTTTGCTGAAAAAGCCCTCATACTATTTCCAGATGAGAATGCGCCAAGATGCGAAGCGAATTTTTCTTTCTGGCTAACGGGAGTGGAACGCAGCGTAGCAGCGCTACGCTAAGTGGAACGACCGGACGCCAGAAGGAAAAAGGCGCGAGCAGATGGTGCAGGTGAATTTGGAAATAGTATTAGTCAATCTTCACGCCGTAGAGGAAACTCGTGCCCTTGCCGGTCGTGCCGATGACAAGCATGTTCTGGTAGACGGCGGGGGACGCTTCAATCGTGCCGTTGAGCTGCAGGGTGTTGATGGTTTCGCCCGTCAAGCCGTCCAGCAGCATGAGCACGCCATCGCTCGTCGCCTGAATAATCCAGCCCTTGCCGTTCTCGTTGTAGACCGCGACGGGCGACGAGTAGCAGTAGCCGCCCAGCGACTTCGCCCAGACGACTTTGCCCGTCTGCTTGTTCAGCGCAACCAGCACGCCTTCCTGTGCCTTCGCGCTGCTGCCTAACAGCTTTTCACTGCCGGAAGCGGAAATGTAGGACAGCGTGTAGTACACCAAGTCGCCCAGCTGATATTGCCCGATGACAGGGGACGCCATCGCGCCCGCGGTGTAGTCCTTTTTCTTCGTCGCGTTCAGGGCAAGCGACCAATCCTCCGCACCCGTCGTCGCGTCGTAGCGGCGGATGGTAACGTCGCCCTTGGAGCGGTTCAGCAGCGTGTTCGCCGTGTAGAGCCAGAGGCGTCCGTCGTCGTCAAAATCCAGCGCAACGGCAGACTTGACCGCGTCGCCCGTTTCGACGGTCCAGACGGTGGTCATCGTCGTCGTGTCAACGCAGCGCAGCACGCCCTCCACATCCGCATAGAACACATAGCTGCCGTACATCGCAATGGGTGCTTCCACCGCCGTGTAGGCATCCTTCTGTTTCTTCGTGCGGCTCTTCATCATCGTGATGGTCGGGCTGACTTTCAGGTTGCCGGATTCATCCGTCGGCGTTTCGTAGACCGTGTTCATATGCACGGTGTAGAGCATACCGTTCGTGCCGGCGGTGATGTATGTATCGCTGTTGCGGTCATAGAGCGCCGAGCCGTCGAACGCGCCAACATCGTTGTACGCGCGGTCTTTCTTGCTGCCGCCATCCAGACCGTCAATGGTCAGGTTTTCCTTGTTCGTCAGCAGATCATAGAAGTGCTGACCGATGCTGCCCGTCTTGTTGGCGAGGAAGCGCGCGTACTGCCCGACGGACATCTGCGGATACGCCAGCGTGCTGAGGCTGGGCGTGGAGCGCATCGGGTAACCGAGTTCAATCGGTTCGCGGGTCTTGCTGCCGTCTTCAAGGTCAAGGAAGTAGATTTTACCGTCCAAGCTGGCGGCGATAACTTCCTTCAGCGCGGTTTTATCGTTCTTGCCGTCCAGCAGGGGCATATCATGGCGCACGCGGCGCGCCCACTGCTCAATCACAGGCTGATTCGCCCACGAGAAGCCGTAGTAGGTTCGGCTCTTGCCCTTCAGGCTGCCGGTTTCGACCGCCCACACCTGCGTCAGCTGCGTCGCGTCTTCCACTGTGCCGACGGCGGCGTTCTGGCGGAATGCCGTGCCGCGGTAGGTCAGCACACCGATTTTGCGCGTCGTGTAGTCGTCGCCTGCGGGCATGTCGATGATTTCCTTCTCGTCGCGGGTGTATTCCTTCACGGCGGTGCGGCTGTCATCCTGATAGACCACGGTGTCAGCAATCAGTGACGGATCAGCGCTTGCGTCCGCCGAGAAAGTCAGTACAGGGCGCGGGGTAGCGGTCGGTTCGGGGGTCGGCTCTTCGGTCGGCACTTCCGTGGGATCAGGTTCAGGCGTTTCCGTCGTTTCCTCTTCGGGCAGGATGATTTCTTCCGTTTTCTGCGGCGCAGGGGCCATCGTCGGGGTAACGGTCGGCACTTCCGTCGGCGCGAGCGTCACCAGCACGGGTGCCTGCGTCGGGGCTTCGGTCGGCATCTCCGTCGGGATTTCGGTCGGCACTGTGGTCGGCATCAGCGTCGGCGCTTCCGTCGGCGCTTCGGTCGAAATCGTCAGCGCCAAATTTTGCGTATTCTCCGCCATTGCAGGGCTGACCGTCGGTTCCGTGGTGGAATCGGCGGTCAGTTCGTGAGCATCCGGCTGAGTCGGATTGTTTGCGGCTGTGGAGAAATTCGTCGGCAGGTTGGAAATGGACGCAGGGCTATTTCCGCCCAGCGAAACCGTCTGCCGGAACCCGGTCGGAATCCACGCTTCATTGCTGAGCATTTCTGCCTCAATCACGCCGGAGTAAGCGTCAGCGGTCGTCAGCGTGAAAATCCAGACGACGGTGTTATCGGTGTTGGACTGGCTCATCAGCGTCACCGTGTCAAAGGGATTTCCGTTTTCATCCACCACGCGCACATCCGTGACATTGTTGCTGGTGACGAGGTTGAAGGTAATCTGATACGGCGCGGTGGACGAGGTAATCGACGCGGTGAAGCTCGATGCCGTCGGTGCGACAGCCTGCGTCTGCGTGCGGCCGGTCAGCGGCGCGGTAATCGTGCGCTTCAGGTTGCCCAGGAAGCCGGTATTGCTGTCCGGAATCAGCAGAAGCCCCACCACAAGCAGGCCAATCACCAGCACGATGGCAATCACCACCGCCAGCGCGCTCTTCTTGCCGCGCGGCGCTTCCTCTTCCACGTCCTCCTGCGGGCGCGCGAACTCGTTTTGCAAGTGATTCCGACGTGAGGACGCGCCTGCGTGCTCCATGTTCAGGTTTGTGCGCTGGCGGGCTTCCTCCTGCCGTTCCGCGGCGGATTTCACCTCGCCCATGCCGTCCAGCTTAACCGGGCGGCGGATGACATTCTGCGGTTGACGCATCGGCGGCAGGCTCGTGCGCGAGGCATCCGGGCGCGGCACACCGGGCGTCGGGATATTCGCACTCCGATTCTGCCCAAACGGCGCGTTGGGCTTTTCCGCTGCCGGTGCGACCGGTGCGACCGTTGCGACCGGTGCGACCGGCTTCACCTGTTTCGTCTCCCCAGCCTCCGCATTGCGCTGGAAGGTGCTGCGAATCGGCGGCATCTTCTGCGTCGTGCCCGACACATCTTCCACGGCGGGCTTCGCCGTTTCCGTGTTCGTCACATTTGCCGCGTTCCCCTGCTGCTGGTACATATCTGCGCGGCGGCGGCGCGGCGTGGTCTTTTCTTCGGCAGCTGGCTGCTGCACGGATCTATCCTGATAATTATTCTGATCCAAAGCGTCTTTACTCCTTTGCTCCGTTAGTTGCGCTCAGGCATACCCCCATTATACCCTAAACGGCGGATAATCTCAACCCCTGAAAGCCTGTCAATTGTAAAAATTGCAAGCAAAAATCAGGATTGCACCCGGAAAAGCGTGGATTTTTCTTTTTTCGCGGTGTATAATGGGGGCACTGCTTTTCATCAAGGAGGATTTTGCGCATGGAGAAGCATCCCGTCGCGCTGATTCCGATTGCCACTTATGATCAAGCCGCGGTGGATACCGCTGTTTTGCAGGGCGTTGATTTGCTCGGCGGCATTGCCCGCTTTGTGCAGCCCGAAGAGCGCATTCTGCTCAAGCCGAATCTGCTCTCCCGCGCCCTGCCGCAGAAGGCGATTACGACGCACCCGGCTGTCTTCTCCGCCGTCTGCCGCCTGCTGCGCGAAAGCGGCTATACGCATTTGTCTTACGGCGACAGCCCCGGCAACCCGACCACCTCGCCCGACAAGGCGGCGCAGGCATCCGGCATTGCGGAGGCCGCCAAGCGCTACGGCGTAGAAATGGCGGATTTCTTCTCCGGCAGCGTCGTTCCCTTCCCCGACGGACACACGGCAAAGTCGTTTTACCTCTGCAGGGGCGTGCAGGATGCCGACGCGATGATTAACATCTGCAAGATGAAAACCCACGCGCTGGAGCGTATCACGGGCGCGGTCAAGAACCTGTACGGCTGCATCACCGGGGTCAACAAGGCGGCTGGACACGCCGCGTACCCCGACAGCTGGGTTTTCGCGGATATGCTGACCGACCTGCACCGCTGCGTCCGCCCGCGCCTGCACATCATGGACGGCATCATCGCGATGGAAGGCAACGGCCCAACCTCCGGCACGCCGATTGCCATGAACGTGCTGCTCTTCTCCGCCGACCCAGTTGCGCTGGACACGGTGTATGCCGCGCTCATCCACCTCGACCCGGCGACTGTCCCCACCTGCGTGCGCGGCGCGAAGGGCGGCATCGGCGTGATGGACGAAGGGCTGATTGATGTGCTCACGCCGGACGGGGTGCTGACGGTATCGCAGGCGCGGGAAAAGTACGGCAATGCGCAGTTTGACGTGTTCCGCGGGACGATGAAGAAAGGCTTATTGCCGAAGCTGATGCCGCTGCTGCCGTTTTTGCAGCACCGCCCGAAGGTGGATTTGAAGAAGTGCATTGGCTGCGGGGTGTGTCAGGAGGCATGCCCTGTGCCGGAGAAGGCGGTGCACAGCGGGCATGGGAAGAAAGCAAAATACGACTACAAGAAGTGTATTCGGTGCTATTGCTGTCAGGAGATGTGCCCGGCGAAGGCGATTTCGGTGTATCGCAGCCCTTTGAATAAATTGCTGGGTGGAAAATAAAAAGCCACTTAACCCAAGGTGAAGGGAAAAGCGACCAAGTATGGCTGCAAAAAAAGGGTCAAAGGGGGGACTTCGTCCCTTTTCGTCTGCCCCTTGCAGGGTCAAGGGGCGGAGCTCCCTTGTGGGGTTTGGGGCAACGCCCCAACTGTTTTTCGTGCGCTCAGCTCAAAGGGAACAGTCAACAAAGGCGCAGGCAGCGAAGCGTCCCTGCCAGTAGCTAAGAAACCTTCCAAGTACAGTTCAAGTAACATGGGAGGCGACCGCCGAAGGAGTCCAGAGGGCGATCGGAAAGCCCTCTGGAACTATGCTAACGACCAGTTTGATAGAAAAATCAACTCTGGCTATTCAAAAAAGCTGACATTTTTCATTCTTGCAGGGGATTTCGCCTCTGCGGAGGCGACCAAAGGGCTTTCCGATCGCCCTTTGGAAACCTTCGGGTCGCCACTACCGGAGTTGACTTTTATCGGAGCAAGGGAACTCGCGCCTATGGAGGCAACAAATATAAATAGCGGGGTGTCAGGAGCTTTTTCTCCCAACACCCCGCATTATTCTTATGCTTCCTTCTCTACCGTAATCTTTCCGTCCGTGACCTTCAGCCGCACGCGGTCGCCCAGCGCGATTTTGCCGCCCAGCAGCTCTTCGCTCAGCGTGTCCTCGACCGTGCGCTGAATCAGCCGGCGCAGCGGACGCGCGCCAAACTTCACGTCGTAGCCCTCGCGCGCCAGCTTCTCTACCACCTCGTCGTCCCACGTCAGGGCGATTGCGCGCTCCTTCAGGCGGCTTGCAACCTGCCCCAGCATCATGCCCGCAATCGCGCGGATTTCCACCTCCGTCAGCGGATGGAACACAATCAGTTCATCCACACGGTTGATGAATTCGGGGCGGAACACGTCCTTCACCGCTTTCATCACGGCGTCCTTCATGGCGTTGTAGTTCGTCGCGTCCGCCAGCGCCTTCGAGCCGAAGCCCATCGCGCGCCCTTCGCCGATGTCGTGTGCGCCCGCGTTGGACGTCATGACGATAATCGTGTTCTTGAACGACACCGTGCGTCCCGTGTTGTCGGTCAAGCGGCCGTCCTCCAGAATTTGCAGCAGGATGTTGAACACATCCGGGTGCGCCTTCTCCACCTCATCCAGCAGGACGACGGAATACGGCTTGCGGCGGACGGCTTCGGTCAGCTGACCGCCCTCCTCGTAGCCGACGTAGCCGGGCGGCGAACCGACAAGCCGCGAGGTCGTGTGCTTCTCCATATACTCGCTCATGTCCACGCGGATGACGGCGCTCTCGTCGCCAAACATCGCTTCGCCCAGCGCACGGCACAGTTCCGTTTTGCCCACGCCCGTCGGGCCTAAGAAGATGAAACTGCCAATCGGGCGCTTCGGGTCTTTCAGGCCTGCGCGGGCGCGGCGAATCGCGCGGGAAATTGCGCTGATGGCTTCGTCCTGCCCAATCACGCGCGCGTGCAGCACATCCTCCAAGTGGAGCAGACGTTCCTTCTCGCTCTGCGTCATTTTCGTCACCGGGATGCCTGTCCAGCCGGAGACGATTGCCGCCACGTCGTCCTCCGACACGGACAACTCCACCTTCGGCTTGCCCTCGTTCCACGCTTCGCGCTTCTGATCGATTTCCGCCTTCAGGCTGCGTTCCTCGTCGCGCAGGCGGGCGGCAGTTTCGTAGTCCTGATGCGCGATGGCTTCCTTCTTGTCCGCCAGCACCTTCTCCAGCGCCAGCTCCTGCTTGCGCACGTCCGGCGGCGCGGTGTACGCCTGAATGCGCACGCGCGAACACGCCTCGTCCATCAGGTCAATCGCCTTGTCGGGCAGATAGCGGTCGGCAATGTAGCGGTCGGAGAGGGTGACGGCGGCTTCGAGCGCCTCGTCGGTGATGTGCAGCTGATGGTGCTTTTCGTACCGTTCGCGCAGACCATGCAGGATGGCGAGTGTCTCCTCGGTCGTCGGTTCACCGACATGCACAGGCTGGAAGCGGCGCTCCAGCGCGGCATCCTTCTCGATGTGCTTGCGGTACTCGTCGAGCGTCGTCGCGCCGATGCACTGCAATTCGCCGCGCGCCAAAGCGGGTTTCAGGATATTCGCCGCGTCAAGCGACCCTTCCGCAGAACCCGCGCCGACGATGGTGTGCATTTCGTCGATGAACAGCAGTACGTCGCCCGCCTTTTGAATCTCGGACAGGACGTTCTTGAGCCGTTCCTCGAACTCGCCGCGGTATTTGCTGCCCGCGACCATACTGCCGATGTCCAGCGACACAACGCGCTTGCCCATCAGCATATCCGGCACATTACCCGCAACGATGCGCTGCGCAAGCCCCTCTACCACCGCGCTCTTGCCCACGCCCGGTTCGCCAATCAGCACGGGATTGTTCTTCGTGCGGCGAATCAGGATTTGAATCAGGCGGGTGATTTCGGTGTCGCGGCCGATGACGGGGTCAAGCTCGTCATTCTCGGCACAGCGGGTGAGGTCGCGGCCGTACTGCGCAAGGGCGCTCTGGTCATCCTTGCGGCGGGGCGGGGGCATCTGCGGCACTTGCTGGCGGTTATCGCCATTGCCATCGCCCATCGCGGCGAACGGCGGTGTGGGTGTTTCCGCCTTGCGCTGGCGGATGCGCGCCAGCAGCTCTTCGCGCGCTTCCGATGCGTCCACGCCCCGGTGCGTCAGCAGCTCCGCCGCCTTGCAGTTCGGATTTGCCAGAATCCCCAGCCACATATGCTCCGTGCCGACGTACAGCTGCCCCAGACGGCGGCTCTCGATGATGCTGCCGTCCAGCACCCGGCGCGCGCGCGGCGTCATCTGCACCGGCCCATGCCCCGGATGCAAACTGACCTCATCGTCGATTTGGTCAAGCACCTGCTTCACGTCTTCCTTCTGGATATGGCGCGTCACGCTTTCCGGCGCTTCGCCCACGTCCAGCAGGCCATACAGGAAGTGCAGCGTGCCCACATACGGCTGCCCCTCCCTTGTCGCGCATTCCTGTGCCGTCATCAGCACCTGCTGTGCGCGTTTCGTAAACTGTCCGAATATTGCCATTCTCATCTCTCCTTCAGTACGAAAGGGAGGCGCCAGAGGCTCTGCCTCTGGACTCCGGCAGGGGCGCTGCCCCTGCAC
>OLSN01001964.1_pt1 | contig 16152 bp, 19 predicted proteins | sample 1672411 | NCBI WGS metagenome assembly OLSN01 (sample SAMEA3136683, study PRJEB25190) | human gut metagenome | biome: human gut; feature: human-associated habitat; material: faeces | place: Austria | collected 2013 | reverse complement strand
CCACCATTAAAGTGCCAAAGAAGAAACTTTCTGCATATAAGAAGTTATTTAAGCAGAAAGGACTTTCTTCTAAGGTAAAGGTAAAAGGATATTAGGATATATTGTCCGATATGAAAACAGTAACGTAGGAAACACCGCTTGTGGCAGAAAAACCACAGGCGGTGTTTTCTTTGAAAAAGCGTAAGCGCCTAATATAAGGGTATATGTTCCCTCGGTCATATATTTGCCATAATAGTAGTAATCACATATGCCAGCATTTTACTCTATGATCCGACGCTAGGATCTAGCAGTAGGCAAGCATTTTACTACAATTATGGAGGTTACACTTATGCAGACAGAAAGACGAACTGCCGATGAGCAATACCGGCTCATCATGGAATGCCGCAGCAGCGGACTATGCGATTTTCAGTGGTGCAACGAGCACGGGATCAAACCCGGTACATTCTACAACTGGGTCAAGCGGCTTCGCAAAAAATCCTGCTATGATATTCCGCTGGCAACAGGCCGGGGAGGCTATAAGCCTTCGGAACAACAGGATGTTGTCAAACTTCGTCATTGGTTTTTCTGATTTTGTGGAGCAGGGAAAGGTCATCATTTAGCTTTTTGCCGGTCATGTTCCTTTCAGCCGCACACATAACAAAGTGGTTGTGGATATGTCCTTTGTCCACATGGGTGGAGCAGACAAAAGCATATTTATTTTCAAAGGTGCGCTCCATAAATTCAAGACCAATCTTATGAGCATCTTCCGGTGTCACCTCATCAGTCGGTATGCAATGGAGTTATGCGTTGCTATGATGGCGTGACATGGGAATGCTCCAACTGTGACTACACTGAAGAGTATTAAAAGAGAGTTGTAAGTGAAAATTTCAGTTTTGACCTTTGTTATGGGTACTGAATTTAATAGGAAATAATGCGTTTAGAAGGGGGGTTCATTTGAACCCCCTTTTGAACACCCCGAATGGTACAATCGTTAAGATTGTATCATTTTCTTTGTCCTAACGAATTTATACAGACATCCAGTATGAGAAACACTTATTCGGTAATTAAGCGATCTTCTCATAACAACAATTGTGGTAGCATAAAATTGTACTTTTGTGAAAAGATTATGGATGAAAATTAATACTATAATGGTGTGTATTTTACAGTAAAAGTTCATTTTTAAATCAGTTTTTCATGTGCTAAAATCGTTGAAAAAAAGAGAAAAAGAGCACATCATTTTTTACGGTAAAAGCGCTGAAATACATTATATTATAATTTGAAGTATAATTTTTACTTCAAATTTTACTGCACTTTAAAAAGTCATTCATTTGTTGTGGCAATCTTATCACCCGTTTTTTATTGTAAAATGGCTGGAATACTCCGTATTTTCGTGCAGATAGGTTTTTTCACTCCATATTTTACAGTAGAGGGATAATAACAGGGGTTCAGGGGGAAACACCCTAACAAGATGCATTAGGGGCAGAGATGTCTCTAATGCGTATCTTGCCATGGACATGGGAAAATTATTGTGGCAAATGACGAACTTGATGATAAGAAAATAAATTTTTATAAGAGCTTGAATTATTGCTTTTTCTGAGTTGTGGTTGTATCATTGGTATATGAAGTAATTACAATTTTATATGTAAGAAACGATGCAGAAGCACAACTATGGAAGGAGGAGCAGTTTGAACAAGGAATTTGAACGCTGCTGCACATTTCTGGCCGAGATGATGGAGAAATATGGGCTATTGGTTATGCAAGATATACTTGAAGAGCTTCACTATGATCCGGAAACTTGGCGTGATGATGCAGAGGGAAAAAGACTTCGGTATGAGGCTTATGCGAAGAGATTTCTGGAGCGGTTTAAGGAAGCGGCATAAGGATTACCGGCATCCTGCGAGAGTGGGATGTGATACATACGAAAGAGCGTTCAAAATAGTAAGATTGAAAGTTTACCACAGACCGATAGGTGGTATAGAAATAGTCGGGTTGATAGTGTACCGCTGACCAATATGCGGTATAGAAATGGTTGGATTGAAAGTGTTATTTCACATGTGAGTATAATAATGGATTTATAGTAAGCCTCGGTAAAGTTTTTGCCGAGGTTCATTGTTTTTATGAAAATAGGTTATTGACCGTAGGTAATAAAAATTATATAATTTATTTATGCAATGCATAAAGGAGAGGACTATGGAAGCAAGAGAAGAATTGAGAAAATTAAGAGAAAGTACCGGTATGAATAGAAAAGAATTTTGCGAGTATTTTGAAATTCCGTATATGACGGAAACAGATTGGGAATTAGGCAACCGGAGAGTTCCGACATATCTTTTGCGTTTGATGGAGTATAAGATTCGGATAGAGCAGTTGGCTGATAAAAAGAATCAAGAGAAGACAGAGGATAAGAAATAATGGATAAGAAAACAATAAGTACTATGAAAAAATGTTTGATGATATTATGCACACAACAGAGGATGGAACAGTTGAATTTTGGTATGCAAGAGAGCTTATGGGATGTTTGGGTTATACAACATGGCGTAGATTTAAAGATGCGATAAATCGAGCAATGGAATCTTGTAAAAGTGCTGAAATAGAGGTTTCAGACCATTTTGCCGACGCCGTCAAAATGGTTGAGATTGGCAGTAATGCGGTGCGAGATGTGGATGATATAATGCTTACCAGATATGCATGTTATCTTATTGCGCAGAATGGAGATCCAAGAAAAGAGGAAATAGCTTTTGCACAAAGTTATTTTGCTGTGCAGACAAGAAAGCAAGAACTGATAGAAGAAAGAATTGCTTATATTCAGAGAACGGAAGCAAGAGGAAAACTACGAGAATCTGAAAAAAGGTTATCGCAAAATATTTATGAGCGTGGCGTGGATGATGCTGGATTTGGGCGAATTCGTTCAAAAGGTGACCAGGCATTATTTGGTGGAAGAAGTACGCAGGAAATGAAGGAAAAACTCGGCGTTAGCGATAAACGACCGTTAGCAGATTTTCTGCCAACGCTTACGATCGCAGCCAAGAATCTTGCAACAGAGATGACCAATTACAATGTGGAAGAAAAGGATTTAAAGGGAGAAGGAGCTATTACTACGGAACATGTGCAGAATAATACTACGGTTCGTGAAATGCTTGGTACCAGAGGAATTAAACCGGAGGAACTCCCACCATCAGAAGATATAAAGAAGTTGGAGCGTAAAGTAAAATCGCAGGAAAAAGGATTGCGAAGGAATCTGGAGTACTTCCGAAGAAGATAGAAGAATAAATTCTATTTTTATTGAATTCGAGTGATTAAGATTTGGAAAGGGGAGAGGGGTTACATGAATAAAATATATTTAGTAAACCATTGTTTTGATGTGGATGGCGGTTTTGGGGATGCAATACCCCAATAAGAAGTTATTTGTGGTTTTGATAATAGAGAAGATGCCAATAGATTTGTAGAAAAATATAGCAATCCACACATTTATGATAGTCCTTATGCTTCATTAGAATGTGGAGTCCTTCGGATAGATGAATTAAATATGACACAACCTGATAGAGAAGATATGTGGTGGCTTGATTAGGACAAGGTTAGTTTAGTTAGTGTGGTTGGGCGGTCAGAGAGGGGGCTGTCTATTTTATGTTGAAATACAGTTGGAACAGATATATTATCTTGTTGGGACAATAAAAAGTATGAAGAATTTTGGTATAGATTGGAGAAACATCCGGGAGTAATGCTTGAATTAAGCAAATGATGGTATTCATGAGGCCATAGTGTCAGAAGAATTGTGGAATCAGGTGCATAAAAAGAGACAGGAAACGGGAGTTGCCAACATCAAAACCCACAGCTTGGATCACGAGCATATTTTGTCGGGAATTATAAAATGTCCTATCTGCGGAAGTGGCATGTATGGCAATGTAAATCGTAAAAAGCACCCTGACGGCGGGCATTACAAAGATTATTTTTACTATGCCTGTAAGCAACGAACCTTTGTTAATGGTCACAAATGTACTTACCGTAAGCAGTGGAGTGAGGATAAAATCAATGCAGCGGTGGAAGAAGTAATCCGCAAGCTTGTGAATAATCCAAAATTCAAGGAAGAAATTCAAAAGAACATCGAACAAAGCATTGATACCCAGGAGCTGGACAGAGAACCTACAGGTTTGCAGGAGCGATTAAAGCAGGTAACCGGAGCTAAGAACAAATTGGCAAGTCAGATGGATAATTTATCTGTATCGGACAAGCATTACGATAAGAAGTATGAAGATATGCAAGTCAGACTGGACAAGTTTTATGATGAGATAGAGGAAATTGAAACCTCTATTGAAGCAGTAGAGACAAGACTGTATAATATTAAGCAGAAAAAGATATCCGGTGATAATGTGTATCAGTTCTTATTATTCTTTGATAAGCTCTATGATAGATTCACGGATATGGAGAAGAAAACATTTATGAAGAGCTTTCTTGAAGAGGTAAATATCTATGAGGAAGAGCAAGAGGACGGCAGAATTCTAAGAAGCCTTAAGTTACGCTTTCCTGTATTTTTCAATGAACAGGAACTATACGAACTTGATTGAGACAATGAAAGTACCGTTGAGACAGTTGTTCTTTTGTCCCAACGAAAAGCGGATGATGTGATTGAGGTTGAGGTAGAATTGGACGAGCTGGATGTGACGAGTGCGGAGAGTAAGGCGACTTATGCAGAGATTAAGGATTACGTCTTAAAGGAGCATGGGTTGAAGGTGTCTAATCTGTATATTTTACAGGTAAAAAGGAAATGTGGAATAGAGGTTGGGGAGAATTATAATATTCCTAAAACAGAGGATATCAGACAGCCTCAATGTCCGGGGGAGAAGGAAAAGGCGATAAGAGATGCGTTGGGACATTTTGGGATGGTATAACAAGTGTTTCAAGAATGAATATGAAAACCAATAACAGAGAAGACCAGGTGTAGAGTTGCTGGCTATGCCCGAGTTTCAACAGAGCATAAAAAACAGGCAGTAAGCGTCAGATATATTTACAAGAGATATCTTGAGGGGGATTCCACATACAAGATTGCTTGTGAACTTAACAATGGCGAGGTACCACAGTACTATGTGGAAGGACACCATGAGGGCATTGTGACAGCCGACCAGTTCGACCAAGTTCAGGCAGAGATTTTAAGGCGAAAGGGAATGCAGAAGTACAGTGGTGTTGGATTGTTTTCTTCCATAATAAGGTGTGGAGAATGCGGCTCTTGGTACGGAGCCAAGGTCTGGCATTCCAATGACAAGTACAGAAAGGTCATCTACAGATGCAATAACAAATATGCCGATGGCTGCAAGTGCAAAACACCACACATCAACGAGGATGAACTAAAGGAATTGTTTATCAAGGCGGCCAACGAGTTATTTTCTGAAAGGGAAGAGATTCTTGCCAACACCAAAGTTATGATGGAAATGGTCTGTGAAACGGATTCCCTTGACAGGGATTTACAGGATAGCATCACAGAACTTAATATCATCTCGGAGCAGATGCAGATTGCCATTGCAGAGAACAGCCGGGTGGCATTAGACCAAGATGAGTATGAAAAATGCTATGCCGAACTTACGGCAAGGTATGAAAAGGCAAAAGCTAAGTACGATGACATCGCAGAGCAGATTGAAAGTAAGAAGGCAAAACGAGAATTGTTCAAAGGGTTCATTCGAACTTTGGAGAAGCAGGACGGCATAACCTACGAGTTCGATGCCGGGATTTGGAGCAGTCTTGTGCAGGAAGTGATTGTAAAGGCAAAAGATGATATTGTGTTCAAATTCAAGAACGGATTTGAAGTAAGAGTATAGAAATAGGATTTGATGGCACTCGGGCGGAAATGCTTGGGTGCTTTTTTGTGGAAAAAATGTAGGCGATATGATATGATAAACGATAAGAGATGATTACGATAATATGTCCCATGAAAAAAGTTTTTGATGGATTAATTTGATATTTTGTAAAAAGAATAAAAACAAAATAGGAGTGAAATTTTGATGAATATTGAAAAAAATTTGAGAGGTGGAAAGTTTAAGCATCTTCTTGAAAAAGCTATGGTTGATGTAAAAAATAAGACAAACCTGAACAGATTGGAACTGGAAGTCGTTTATTTGCTGTCTCATTATGATGAGATAACAACATTGACGGATATATGTCGGTACACGCAGATGAATAAAGGTCATATGTCTACTACTTTGGATAATCTTGTCAAACAAGGATACATTATATGCAAAAGAGATGATAAAGATCGTAGATATGTGAAATATGAGCTGACTGATGCGTCGGAACATCTCTGTCAGGAAATGGAGATTCTATGGGCAGAGTTAACCGCCAAGGTGGTGGAAGGAATTGATGAAGGCTCTTTGGCGGTATTTAACCGGGTGTCTGAGCAGATTAGTCATAATATAGATCAATTGTTGGAAAATGATTAGGAACTGTTAAGCGGAATATTTCGCGGACAGTTCCATTTTTTTTAAAAAATAGTTGACATCCTCTTTTTGTGTGATATAATCATTTGTAATCAAACAGTTTGGAAACAAACTAAATGAGCAAGTGCTTCCGAGGAAGCATATATTTTTTATTAAATCACTAGCACTCAACAAGCGAGAGTGCTAACAAAACAGAAAAGAGGTAATGATTATGCAGTTAAAACCATTAGGAGAGCGTGTTGTATTAAAACAACAGGAAGCAGAAGAAAAGACCCAGTCCGGAATTATATTACCGGATAGTGCAAAAGAAAAGCCACAGACAGCTGTTGTCATTGCAGTAGGACCCGGAAGTGAAAAGGATGGAAAGAAAACTGAAATGCAGGTAAAAGAAGGTGACCGTGTAATTTATTCTCAGTATTCCGGTACAGATGTTAAGTTGGAGGATGAGGAATATATCATCGTAAATCAGTCCGATATTATTGCAATTGTGGAGTAGTAAAATAAAAAAACAGTTATTTTATATGTAGAAAGAAGGAATTAACATGGCAAAGGAAATTTTGTTTGATATCGATGCAAGAAAAAAGATGGAAGCAGGCGTTGATAAGCTGGCAGATACAGTAAAGGTGACAATCGGACCTAAGGGACGTAACGTTGTATTGGATAAATCTTACGGAACTCCTTTGATTACGAACGATGGCGTTACGATTGCAAAGGAGATTGAACTGGAAGATCCTTATGAGAATATGGGTGCACAGCTTGTGAAAGAGGTCGCAACCAAAACGAATGACATTGCAGGAGACGGCACGACAACTGCAACTGTTTTGGCACAGGCTTTAGTAAGTGAGGGTATGAAAAATATAGCTGCAGGTGCAAATCCAATTATTTTGCGAAAAGGAATGAAGAAAGCAGCAGATACTGCTATTGAAGCACTGGTTAAAATGAGCAAGCCTGTAACTGGAAAAGATCACATTGCAAAGGTTGCTGCAATATCTGCAGGTAATGATGAAGTCGGAACAATGATTGCCGATGCAATGGAAAAGGTTGGAGAGAATGGCGTCATTACAATAGAAGAATCAAAGACGATGCAGACAGAGATAGAGGTTGTAGAGGGAATGCAGTTTGACAACGGTTATTTATCTGCTTACATGTGTGATGATAAAGAAAAGATGATAGCTAATATGAATCATCCATACATTTTGATTACGGACAAAAAGATATCTAATATAAAAGATATTCTTCCTATATTGGAGCAGGTAATGCAGCAGGGAAGAGAAATGCTGATTGTTGCAGATGATGTAGAGGGTGAAGCACTTACAACACTAATCGTAAACAGGTTGAGAGGCACGCTCAAGGTCGTAGCTGTAAAGGCACCGGGGTATGGTGATAGTCGTAAGGAGATGTTAAAGGATATTGCAATTCTGACAGGTGGACAGGCAGTACTCGATGATCTTGGTATGCAGCTAAAGGATATCACAGTTGATATGCTTGGACAGGCTAAATCAGTTAAAGTAACAAAGGAACATACAACCATCGTGGATGGCGAGGGAAAGAAGCAGGACATTGAAGACAGAATCGCAATGATTAAGAGACAGGCTGCAGATGCTTCTGAGTACGACAGGGATAAGCTGGTAGACCGGGTAGCTAAGCTCGGCGGTGGTGTTGCAGTAATTAAGATTGGAGCAGCAACCGAAACAGAGATGAAGGAAGCTAAGTATCGTATGGAGGATGCATTAAATGCCACTAGGGCTGCTATGTCAGAGGGCATCATCAGTGGCGGCGGATCTGCTTATGTTCACGCACAAAAGGCAGTATATGACATGATATCAAGCATGGAGGGTGATGAGAGAACAGGAGCAGAGATTGTAGCCAAGGCATTGGAGGCTCCGCTTCGTGCCATTGCTGAAAATGCAGGCCTAGAGGGTGCTGTCATCATCAATAAGGTAAAGGAGTCAGATGAGGGCATAGGCTTTGATGCAATTTCTGAACAGTACGTCAATATGGTCGATGCAGGAATTATTGATCCTGTCAAGGTTACAAGAAGTGCACTTTCCAATGCGATTAGTGTGTCATCAACCTTATTAACAACGGAGGCTGCTGTGGCAAATATTAAGGAAACAGCACCTGCAATGCCGGCACAACCGGAAATGGGCTATTAAAATAATCCATTCTCTTTTACGAAGGGAAGTGACAGTCTGTTGCTTCCCTTATTTTAAATAAAGGAGGAGTAATATGGCAGAAACTATAGGAAATACAGATATTATAAAGCTGTCCAACGAATTGATATACCAAAGGCACTTGTTTAACCGGGAGCATAGAAAAGATGTCTTTATGAAAATGAGTATCCCGGAATACATTGCATTACAATATATTGCAATGGAGGAGACATCCGACATTTATTCAGGACGAGTCTATCTGAAGGATTTAGCGGACAAGCTTCAGATGACGATGCGACAGATTTCTAAAATGGTAGAAAAGCTACGAGACGTAGGATATGTATTATGGTCTCATGACGGTAACGGCAGTGAGGGCACCTATGTTACAATTACTGAAAGCGGACGAAGCCTGTTAAGGGCGCAGGAAGAAACACTTAAGAAGTATTACGGGAAGGTGTTCGAAAAGTTTGGAAAGGATAATTTGATTCAGTTACTACAGCTTATGAAGCAGTTGGAAACTATTATGAGCAGTGAGGTGGAGAATCTGGAGGTGAATAGAGATGACAACGGAGCAGATGAATGATTATTTTGAAGAATTGGAAGCAGTTTGTCTGAAAAATGATAACATTGCTCCGCGGTTATTTGAAGAATATGGCGTAAACAAAGGGCTTAGAGATGAAAATGGGAAAGGTGTCCTTACAGGACTTACCAACATATCAAAAATAGTGTCTTCAAAAATTGTTGATAATCAGAAGATTCCCTGCGATGGGGAATTGTGGTACCGGGGCTATCGAGTGGAAGATTTGATTCATTGTTTAGGACAAAATGAGTTTGGATTTGAAAAAATAGCATATCTTCTTTTGATGGGAAAACTGCCTGATGAAAGAGAGAAGGAAGACTTCGATAGAATTATTGGAGAGTGTAGGACATTGCCAACCAATTTTACAAGGGATGTCATTATGAAAGCACCTTCGGAGGATGTCATGAATTCCATGACCCGAAGTATTCTTACCCTGGCATCTTATGATAAAAAGGTAAAAGAACCAAGTGTCAGCAATTCGCTGCGTCAGTGCATCCAGCTCATCAGTGAGTTCCCATTGTTGGCAGTATATGGATATAATGCTTACAATCATTATGAAAAAAATGAGAGTATGTATATTCATCATCCCGATAAACAGCTTTCCACCGCGGAAAATCTATTGATGCTTCTGCGACCAGACAGGAAATATACCCTTACAGAGGCAAAGGTTTTAGATACGGCACTCATTTTGCATATGGAACATGGAGGAGGTAATAATTCTACATTTACCACAAGAGTCGTTACGTCATCCGGGTCTGACACTTATTCTACGATGGCAGCAGCAATGTGTTCGCTAAAAGGACCAAAACACGGAGGCGCCAACATTAAGGTAATGGAAATGATGGATGATATTAGGGCGCATATAAAGGATTATTCAGATAAGGATGAGATAGAAGCATACTTAAGAAGGATTGTTGATAAAGATGCATTTGACCAAAAGGGCTTAATCTATGGAATGGGACATGCAGTATATTCTATTTCTGATCCGAGGGAGAGAGTATTTAAAGATTATGTAAAACAACTGGCAGAGGAAAAGAGAAGGCAAAAAGATCTTGAATTGTATGAAAACATAGAGATGCTTGCTCCAAAGATCATAGCAGATAAAAGACATATCTATAAAGGTGTCAGTCCCAATGTAGATTTTTACAGTGGATTTGTCTACGATATGCTGGGTATACCGGTAGAACTTTATACAGCCATGTTTGCAGTAGCTAGAATCGTAGGTTGGAGTGCACACAGAATAGAAGAGATGATTTGCACGGATAAAATCATCAGACCAGCATATATGAGTGTTATGGAAGAAAAAAGACTCAGTTAGAGAGCTTTCTAACCAAGATTTCAGATGGTGTAATAATAAAATAATGCGTCAGCATATACATAAAATTAAAGAGCAGCAGACTTCATAGGGGTGTTCATTTGAACACCCTTTTTGCTGTCTAAAGGGTTCATCGTTGAATTGTATCATTTTCTTTGTCCCAACGAATTGATGTAGACATCCAGTGGGAGAAGCGATTATTCAGTAATTATGCCGCTATTTTCATAAGGCAAATCATGAATTCAAATTCGTATGTATGTACTCATGTTGACATTTAAATGATATATGTTGCAGGGGAATACTTATTGGAAAAGATATCCGGTGATAATGTATACCAGTTTTTGTTATTCTTTGATAAGCTGTACGACAGATTTACAGATATGGAGAAGACATTTATGAAGAGTTTCCTCGAGGAAGTAAATATTTATGAGGCAGAACAAGAGAACGGCATAACCTATGAGTTCGATGCCGGGATTTGGAGTAGCCTTGTGCAGGAAGTGATTGTAAAAGCAAAGGACTACTTTTGTTTTCAATAACGGATTTGAAGTAAGAGTATAAAACGATAAGGGGTGGTGGCACACAGACCGAAATGAATTTGTGCTAATTTTTTGAAAAATATATTGGCAAATGTCTATGTGTGGAATATAATATCTACAGATAGACGAGTATCTATGCAAAGAGGTGATAGAATGACAAGAGAAGAAGTTGCAAATATCTGTAAAGCAATGTCAGACTCAAACAGACTCAGAATAATTGAAATGCTTACGCAGGGAGAAAAGTGTGGATGTAATCTGTTGGAAGAATTGCAAGTAACACAGCCAACATTGTCTCATCATATGAAGGTGCTTGGAGATTGTGGTCTAGTAAGTTCTTATAAGGATGGCAAGTGGCAACATTATTCTATCAACTGCGAAAAGTTCAAAGAGTACAAGGATTATATAGCAGCGATTACTTGCTGTGGTAATACCACAGAAGATATATTAGAGGGTTGCTGTGAAACCAATTGTTGTTCCAATAACAAATAGGAAAGGATGACAGTTATGAAATTATGAGTACACCTGCACTTATTGTAGATGAAAAAATTGTCTCAATGGGTAAGGTACTTAAGAGTAGTGACATTGAAAAATTTTTGAAGTGAATGAATAGAAAGCATAAAAAAGCCGGTGCATATTGTGCCGGCAAAAAAAGAAATTAATATATAGATGCTTGTCTATATAGATGGAGGTGTATGTATGTGGACATTTATACAAGAACAGATACTTGGTATGAAATGGCTTAATGTTTTAATAGGGAAATTGTTAAATACATTAGGGCTGAATACAACAGAAAAAATTGGTGGAATCATTCAATTTTTTATCTATGATGTGATAAAGATTGTAGTTTTACTCTGTACTTTGATATTCATCATAAGTTATATTCAAAGCTATTTTCCGCCGGAAAGAACAAAGAAGATACTTGGAAGATTCCATGGAACCCTCGCAAATATCATAGCCGCATTGCTTGGAACAGTAACACCATTCTGTTCCTGCTCATCAATCCCACTCTTTATAGGGTTTACAAGTGCCGGACTTCCGCTTGGAGTAACCTTTTCATTTTTAATATCATCACCTATGGTTGATTTGGGATCTCTTGTACTTCTGATGAGTATCTTTGGTGCTAAAGTAGCTTTTTGTTATGTTGTTCTTGGTCTTGTGATAGCAGTAGCAGGTGGAACACTAATTGAAAAACTGCATGTTGAAAATCAGGTGGAAGAATTTATAAGAAATGCTAAACAGATTGATGTGCCACAGGAAGAACTTACAGTGAAAGACCGTTTAATATATTCTGCTGAACAAGTGGTTGGGACATTTAAAAAAGTGTTTCCATATATCCTGATAGGTGTAGGTATCGGCGCTTTTATTCACAACTGGATTCCAGAAGATTTGATTGTGAGATTCCTTGGTAATGGAAATCCATTCGGTGTCATTATTGCAACAATCGCAGGTGTGCCTATGTACGCCGATATCTTTGGGTGTATTCCGATTGCGGAAGCTTTGCTTACAAAGGGAGCAAAGCTTGGAGTGGTCCTTTCTTTCATGATGGGAGTTACAACCTTAAGTCTTCCTTCTATGATTATGTTAAAGAAAGCCATTAAACCAAAACTGTTAGGTGTATTTATAGCAATCTGTACGGTTGGAATTATCGTTGTAGGATACTTTTTCAATGCAATACAGTATCTTATTATCTAAGGATATAAAAATATCACAGTAAAAGAAAAGGAGATTACGAAAATGGGATTATTTGGATTTGGTAAGAGAATGGAAGAAGAAACAAAGGGAGGATGCTGCAAAGGTGCATCGGTGAATGAGCCTGTCACTGAATGCTACTGTGAATCAGTTCCTGTAGGGGAACCGGCATGTGGATGTAACGGATCAGTCAGTAAGGATAAAACCTTTGTTGCAAAAGAAGGCTCTTGTGCCTGTGGAGGAAATGGATGTCATATTAAGGTCCTAGGTGCCGGATGTAAGTCCTGCCATGAGCAGCATGAAAATGTAAAAAAAGCAGTTGCAAACATGAGTCTTGATGCAGAGGTGGAGTACATCACAGATATGGAAAAGGTAATGAGTTATGGTGTTATGAGTATGCCTGCTATTGTTGTGAATGAGCAGGTAGTATCTATGGGTAAAGTATTAAAAGCAGCTCAAGTGGAGGAACTCTTAAAAAAGCTTGGCTGTTAGAAGGAAGGGATTTTATGAGTAAAGAATCAAAGACAGAGGGCATTAGTTTTTTTCAAAAATATTTAAGTGTATGGGTACTGTTATGTATGGTAGTGGGAATACTAATTGGAAAATTTCTTCCGGCAATTCCTACATTTTTGGATAAACTATCCATCGCAGGGATTTCTATTCCGATTGCCATTCTTATTTGGGTTATGATTTATCCCATGATGATGAAAGTGGATTTTCAGAGTGTAAAACAGGTTGGAAAGAATCCAAAGGGTCTGTTTGTTACATGGATTGTGAACTGGCTGATTAAGCCATTTACCATGTATGCAATCAGCAGTTTCTTTTTGTTTACTGTATTTAAGGCATTTATCACACCGGAACTTGCAACCGAATACTTAGCAGGAGCAGTGCTTCTTGGAGCAGCACCTTGTACAGCAATGGTATTTGTGTGGAGCACCCTTACAAAAGGGAATCCAGCATATACGGTTGTGCAGGTAGCAACAAATGATTTGATTATCCTCATAGCATTTGTACCAATTGTAAAGTTTTTACTTGGTGTTTCCAACGTAACAGTCCCGTACAGCACGTTATTTATCAGTGTAGTACTTTTTGTTGTGATTCCTCTTGCAGGTGGTATTCTGACAAGGACACTTATGATAAAGAATAAAGGGCAGGAGTATTTTGATAAAGTATTCATACACAAGTTCGATAATGCAACCACAATAGGTTTATTACTTACCCTGGTCCTTATTTTTGCATCCCAGACAGAGGTGATTTTAAGTAATCCACTACACATCATATTAATTGCTGTTCCACTTACAATACAGACTATTTTGATTTTTACCATTGCCTATATTGCCGCCAGAATATTGAAATTAAGTCATGATATCGCAGCCCCGGCTGGAATGATTGGAGCATCCAATTTCTTCGAACTGGCAGTTGCGGTAGCAATTGCTCTATTTGGAACAACAAGTCCTGCAGCACTTGCCACAACGGTAGGTGTTCTGACAGAGGTTCCGGTAATGCTTGCACTGTGTTGGTTTGCAAATAAGACGAAGGGATGGTTTCAATAATGAAAAAGAAGAAAGTAGCATTTATCTGTGTTCATAACTCCTGCAGAAGTCAGATTTCGGAAGCACTTGGTAAATATCTGGCAGGAGATGTTTTTGAAAGTTATTCTGCCGGAACAGAAACAAAACCTCAGATTAATCAGGATGCTGTCAGGTTGATGAAGGAAATCTATGGTATTGATATGGAAGTAAACGGACAGCGCAGTAAACTTATTACAGAAATTCCAGAGGTTGATATGGCAATCTCCATGGGATGCAATGTTGGTTGCCCTTTTATTGGGAGAGAATTTGATGATAACTGGGGGCTCGAGGATCCAACAGGAAAATCGGATGAAGAGTTTAAACTTGTTATCGGTCAAATAGAGAAGAAGATTTTGGAACTAAAAGAAAGTATCATCAGCGAATAGTGAAACACTTTTCCGAAAAGTGCGTCAAAAAGTGACGCACCTATATAAATATCAGGGGGTTTAGGGGATTGCTCCTAACAAGATGCATAAAAATGGCTTGTGGCTTGAGAGGCGTTCCTTTAAGGAAATAAGTAATGACGCTAAGGGAATTAAAAATTCAGATTATGATAAGTCTGAAGGAACGGAACGTTCCGGAGGACGAATGGGCACCAATAGCAAGAATAATAAAGACAGAAGAACTGGCATAACAAATACTGGACTATTTGGACAAGGAACCGATGGAAATGCGTATGAGAGCGGTAGTAACAAAAATATCAGAAATGAGACTGGATTACGAGGGGATAGAGTATTAAAACAGAATCGGAGAATATCCCCAAAGACCTACGATGAAGCATCTGGTGAGAGCGATGCGACTGTGACAGCGTGGTTACAAACAAGTGGAGAATCTTCTGAAATGGACGAGAGGATGATACCGGCAATTGTTATCTGTCCGGGAGGGGCGTATAAGTTCCTTTCTGACCGTGAAGCAGAACCGGTTGCCAAGGAATATTACAAAGCAGGATATCATATTTTTATTTTAAGATATTCTGTTGGAAAAACGGTAACAGATTTTAAACCATTAAGTCAGCTTGCGTATACTGTGGCATATATACGAGCACAAGCAGAAAATTGGAAGGTTGACAAAAATAAAATAGCTGTCTGCGGTTTTTCCGCAGGAGGGCATTTGGCTACTTCTCTGGGAACAATGTTTAACAAGAGAATATTTCTCAATCAATGGGAGAAAACATGGGAAATAAGACCAAATGCTATGGTATTAGGATATCCGGTTATATCATCAGATGAATATGTGCAGGCAGATTCAATAGAGAATGTCAGTGGTGCAAAGATGGGAACAGAAGCATTTCTGAAATTTGGACTGGAACAGTATGTAGATGCAGAGACACCACCGGCTTTTATCTGGCATACAGCGGAAGACAATGTTGTTATGGTGGAAAACAGTCTGCACTTTGCAGAAGCATTGTCAGCAGTAAATGTTTCCTTTGAATTACATATTCTTCCCAAGGGTGGACATGGTATGTCTGTCTGTACGAAAGATGTAGGACGGATTTTGCGGACATTCAAAATAAAAAAGAATGTGGAGGTAACAGACAATGGCAAAATCATTATTTGAGGAACTGGGCGGCAAATACGAAAGGCAAGGGGATTATTTGATACCGTGCTTAACTGTACCCGCCGAAGAAGAACAGGCAATAGGCATCTGGGGGCAACGGCATTTAGATTATCTAAAACAGTACCGTAAAGTTACATACACCAATCTTCTTACAAGCGGCAGGCTAAACGCCTACCTTGCCGACATCAACAGACAGGCACAGGAACGCTTTGAAAGGCTCATAGAGGGTATGAAACAGGCACAGGGCATAACGGAACAGCTAAAGGCAGAAAACGCCTTAGAATGGACAGGATGCCTCAATAACATAAGGGCTTGTGCGAGGGAGATTGTGGAAAAGGAAATTATTTTTGCAT
>OLSN01001958.1_pt1 | contig 16203 bp, 14 predicted proteins | sample 1672411 | NCBI WGS metagenome assembly OLSN01 (sample SAMEA3136683, study PRJEB25190) | human gut metagenome | biome: human gut; feature: human-associated habitat; material: faeces | place: Austria | collected 2013 | reverse complement strand
CCTCCAGCATAGGTTTCAGATCGACTTCTTTTGTGCCGCCTTTTTTGGTACGCTTTTCAGTGATAATTTCCGGCTGAGCGCAGAACGCATCAAAAGAACGGTGCAGCGCCGCCGCATCTTCACAGGGAATGCGGACGGTATACCGGGCATACGCCAGTTTTTTGAATGCAAGCTGCCCTTTGCCTGCCTCCAGGATCCGGATGCCTTCGGGCAGCACCGCATTCAGACGTTCCATGACTGTCTCACAGGGCAGCGGCTCGGACAGTTCCAGATCCATCAGTTCCCCTGTCCCGATGAATCCCAGCGGCAGGGTGGTGGCAAAGGAAGTCTGCATATGCGGATGGAATCCCTCGGAGTACGCCGCCGGAAGTTTCGCCCGGCAGACTGCACGCTGGAGACAGCGGATCAGATCCAGATGAGAAATATATTTTGCCCGTCCGGTTTTCATAAACCGCATTCTGACGATTTCTTTCAAAAGCAAGCCCTCCCTACTCTCCGGTTGACGCCGCAGCCGGAACACTTCGCCCGGCAGTGCGGCGTGGTCTCAGATGCGTGCGCCGTCTGGTTCTCACGCACGAAAAACGCCTTGTCCACCAGATAATCCAGGTGATCCCACGGAAAGATCTCATCATAGGCTCTGGTGCGGTTGGCGTAGAATGCCGGGTCTGCGCCGCATTCCTGCATCGCCTGCTCCCAGATCTCATAGTGGAAGCATTCGCTCCAGCTGTCGAATTTGCTGCCCAGCTGCCAGGCACGTTCGATCACCGGAGCGAGCCGCCGGTCACCTCTGGCGAGGACTGCCTCCAGCAGGCTGATCTCATAGGTGTGCCAGCTGACCTTGATCTTCTTCCGGTGCCGTGGCTGGATACAGCTGAGCAGATGCTCCTGGCGTTTCAGCAGTTCTTCCCGGGAGACCTGGGGTTCGAATTCAAACGGCGTGAACGGCTTTGGCACAAAGGTCGCACAGCTAATGGAGATCTGAATGGTCTTTCCTTTGGAGCGCTCCGGCGTGTTATAGTAGAGGTCGATCAGCTTTTCTGCCAGATGCACAATGCCCTCGATATCCTCCATCGTCTCGGTAGGCAGACCCATCATAAAGTAGAGTTTGACCGAGGAATAGCCGTTGGCAAAGGCCAGCGAGCAGGTCTTTTCGATTTCGTCCCAGGTGACGTTCTTATTGATGACGTCGCGCAGGCGCTGGGTCCCGGCCTCAGCGGCAAAGGTCAGGCCGCTTTTGCGCACCCTGGTGGTTTTTTCAATGAGGCTCTGGGAGAAGTTGTCCATTCGCAGAGAGGGCAGCGACAGGCTGACGTGCTCTTTCGGCGCCCACTCGTTCAAATCGTCCAGCAGCTCTTCGAGCTGGCTGTGGTCAGAGGTGGACAGGCTGGAAAGGCTCAGCTCCTCGTAGCCGGTGTTGGCGCAGAGGTCCTGTGCGGCCTTGTTCAGCAGGCTGGCGTCGCGCTGGCGCATGGGGCGGTAGAGGAAGCCTGCCTGACAGAACCGACAGCCGCGCACACAGCCGCGCAGCACCTCGACGCTGGCGCGGTCCTGGATGGCACCCACCATCGGGACGACGAAGTTGGTCGGGGGCGCAAAGTCGTTCAGGTTCTTGATGATGGCCTTGGTGATGACCGCCGGGATGCCCGGCTCGTTGGGGGTGATGGACTTGACGCGGCCATCCTCGTAGTATTCGATGTCGTAGAAAGCCGGGATATAGACGCCGGGGATCCTGGCGATGCGGAGCAGCAGCTCTTTCTTGGAGACGCCGCCCTCTTTCTTGGCCTTTTCGATTTCGGCGCAGATGCCGGGCAGCTGGTTTTCGCCCTCGCCCAGCTGGACGACGTCGAAGAAGTCGGCGATGGGCTCGGAGTTGCAGGCACAGGGGCCGCCCGCCACGATGAGGGGCCAGCTCTCGTCGCGGTCTTTCGAATAGAACGGGATGCCCGCCAGATCCAGCATGGCGAGGATGTTGGTGTAGGACAGCTCATATTGGAGCGTAAAGCCCACAGCGTCGAAAGCCGTGAGGGGGTCTTTGCTCTCCATCGTGTAGAGGGGCAGGCTCAGGCGCTCCATCTCAGCCTTCATATCCAGCCACGGCATAAAGGCGCGCTCACACCACCAGTTTTCGTGGCTGTTCAGCAGCTCGTAGAGGATTTTTTCGCCCAGAAAGGACATACCCACTTCGTAGGTGTCCGGGAAACAGAACGCGAAGCGGACGTCTACCTCGTCTTTATTTTTATAGACGCTGCCCGGTTCGCCGCCGGTGTAACGGCCCGGCTTCTGCACCCGGGACAGCGCTTCTTTCAGTTTCGGATCAAACATCAAGTTCCTCCATTTAACAACACGGATTGCATATTTATATATTCTACCCTATTTGGGCGAAGATTGCAACAGACATCTCAGCATTTGAGCTCCATCCAGCGGTGGGATAGGCAGAAGGTTGAACGCCCCGGTGAGCAGATTGGCCGCAAGGAACGCACTGCCCCGGATGGTTGCACACTGCTCCATCCTCATTGCCCAGATGGCGGCCAAGAGGCCATTCATGCCCGGCCCGGCGGCAGCGAGCAGAAAGGTCTGCCCCCGGGTGAGGGTCTGCCCCCGGGTCCGCATACAGAAACCGGTCATGGTCACTTCGATAACGGGAAATCGCCGAAGCAGGAGCAGATAGACGAAGATATGCCCCATTTCGTGGAGGATAGCGGCGCACAGACCGATGCGCAGAAAGCCGCTGGCGTCGAACCAGAGCAGCAGATACAGCGCCTCGCAGAGCAGCAGCGGGTCACGGAACACCAGCGGCCCCAGCCGGACGAGCCGCCTCATGGCAGGCCCAGCAGAGCCCCCGCATCATAGCGGACGCCCTGTTCCAGAAGCTCAAAGTGAAGGTGCGCCCCGGTGGAGCGGCCCGTCTCCCCCGCTGTCCCCAGCGGCTGACCTGCCTGCACCACCTCTCCGACCCGAACGAAGAGGTATTGCAGATGGGCGTAAAGCGTCTCCTGCCCGCCGCTGTGGCTCAGGCAGAGGTAGTTGCCGTAGGTCGCGCTCCGCCGGGCGGCAATGACGACGCCGTTCATTGCGGCCAGCACCAGCGTGCCTTCCGAACATGCAAGGTCAGTGCCGCGATGGAACGCCTCTTCGCCGGTGATGGGGTCGGTGCGCCAGCCGTAGGCGTCCGAGACCCGCCATGCCGTCGTACCCAGCGGGAACCAGGCCGTCTGCGCGGGCCTTACCCGTTTCAGCGAACAGCCCTCGGGCGCGGCTTTTGCGGCACAGGCCCGCAGCGCGGCCACGCAGAACAGGACAGCGCAGAACACCGCAAAAATCACCCATCCCTTTGTTTTATGCTGTCTTGTCCCCATCGGCGTCCCTCCTGTTTCCTGTACTGTATGCGGCAGGACAATATAAAATGCCGCCGGCCTTGCGGGCCAGCGGCATCGGGGATTATTTCAGGAAATGCTCGAGCAGGCGGCTCAGCAGACCGGTGCGGCGGGGGCGGCTCTCGGTGACGACGATGGGCATCGGGGCGGGAGCGGCCTTTTCCGGCTGTACTGGCTGTTTTTCCGGTTCTACGAGCTGAGGTGCCGCCTTTGCCGGTACGGCAGGCTTTTCCGGAGCCTTGACGGGCTGGGGCTTCGGCGTCTCGACGACGGAGGCCAGTGCAGGCGCTTTGTCGCGGGCCGTCCAGTCGTCGCGGAGAAGGTCGTACATTCCCATCTGGCTGTTCACCAGCGGCTCGCCGGGGGCGGGCTTAACTTTCTGGTAGCTGCCGTCCGGCTGCATCTCGCGGGCGTTGAAGTTGTCGCTGAGCTGGAGGCGGAGGATGCTGTCGAGTTTCTCCTTCAGGACGGGGTCTTCCACCCGGACGCCGACTTCCACGCGGCACTCGGTGTTGCGGGTGAGAAAGTCGCCGGATGCGATATAGATGCGGGTGTTCACGCCGTCATAGAAGCTGTAGATTCGGCCATGCTCGAGGTAGCGGCCCACGAGGCTGCGGATGTGGAGGTTTTCGGTCTTGCCCGGCACACCGGCACGGACGCAGCAGATGCCGCGGACGATCATATCGATGCGGACACCGGCACAGCTGGCTTCCTCGAGCTTTAAGATGATGTCACGGTCAGAGATGGAGTTGTTCTTCAAAATCATGGAAGCCGGGCGGCCCAGACGGGCAGCGTTGATGACCCGGTCCATCTCATCCAGCAGCACGCTCTTGAAGCGGAGGGGTGCTACCAGCATCTTTTCGCTTTCTTCCGTCAGTTTCTGCACGGCAAGGTTCTGGAAGACGTTGGACGCTTCCTCGCCGATGCCGAGGTCGGCGGTGATGAAGGAGTAGTCGGTATAAAGCTCACTGGTCTTCTCGTTGTAGTTGCCGGTACCGATCTGGGTGATGTAGGAGTAGCCGTGGGCGCTCTTTTTGGTGATGAGAGTCAGCTTGGAGTGGACTTTGTAGTCGTCAAAGCCATAGATGACCGTGCATCCGGCCTCTTCGAGGTGCTTCGACCAGTCGATGTTGTTCTGTTCGTCAAAGCGGGCACGCAGCTCCACCAGCGCCACGACTTCCTTGCCGTTCTCGGCGGCTTCCACGAGGGCCTGTACGATTTGAGACTCGCGGGCCATGCGGTAAAGCGTCATCTTGATGGAGACGACGTCGGGGTCCTGCGCGGCCTTTTTCAGCATCGCAATAAAGGGGCGGATGGACTGGTACGGGTAACTCAACAACACATCGTGCTTTTCCACCTCGGCGGCAAGGTCGTAGTCCTGCGGAGGCAGCATAGGCCGGGCAGGCGTATAGAACAGCTCGGGGTGGCCGTCGGACTCCATGCGGGATGTGAGTTTGTAGAAGAAACTCAGGTCAAGAGGACTCTTCTGGACGAAGACCCGCTTGTGGGTCAGCTCAAGACGGCTGCAGAGCAGCTGAGCGACCTGCGGTGCGGCGGGGATGACCTGCAGACGGACGGCGGCCAGCTTGCGGCGGCGCTTGAGCAGATCGGCCATGATCTCGCGGTAGTCGATGTCATGGTCCATCATGCCCTCTTTCACGTCGATGTCGGCGTTGCGGGTGACCCGGAAGAGGCACTTTTCCTGCACATTTTCCTTGCCGAAGATGAGGGCCGCATAATGGAGCACCAGCTCCTCCGTCAGGGCAAAGCAGGTCTCATTGTCCTTCCGGACGAAATGCATCCGCTCCATCTGGCTTGAGATGGGTACGATGCCGAGGGTATGCTCCGAGGTGTGTTTTTCGTGAAGGAGGACGCCAAGATAGATCTCCTTATTGCGCAGGAACGGGAACGGGTGGCGGCTGTCCACGATCTGGGGGCTGAGGATGGGGAAAAGCTCGCTCTGGAAATACTTTTTCCAGAAGTGCTCGTCCTCTTTGCTCAGCTTGTCGAAATCCACCTTGCGGTAGCCGCAGGCAGCCAGATTTTCCAGCGCTTTGGCGTAGTATTTGTCGCAGTCCTCCTGGAGCTGAGCGGTCTTGGGCATGATGGCGGCAAGCTGCTCTTCCGCCGTCATGTTCGTCTTGTTTTCCCGCTTTTCCTTCTTGCCGCGCATGAGGTTGGCGCGCTCCTGGAGCGAGCCGACGCGCACCATGAAGAACTCGTCCAGATTAGAGCCGTAGATGGCCAGAAACTTGAGCTGTTCGGCCAGCGGGACATTTTTATCCTTGCCCAGCACCAGCACGCGGCGGTTGAAGTCCAGCCAGCTCAATTCCCGGTTGATAAAAATGCTCTCTTCACTCATGATAACTCCTTTTTCCCGAGAAGGTCTCCCCTCTCAGCTCACATAGGCGAGGCCCTGCCATTCGTCTATCATATCCTGCGTAACGCCCGGCACCTGTGCCACCTCATCGAGGCTCTGGAACCGGCCATGGGCAAGACGATGTTCCAGAATGGCTCTCGCCTTCTTCTCCCCGAGGCCGGGCAGTGTGGTCATAGCGTCCACCCCGGCGGTGTTGAGATCCACGCGGAAGGACTCCCGCAGAGGCTCGACCACCGCTGACGAAGCCTGCGCCGGGGATGGCGGTACGGCATACCAGAACGCCAGACTGACAATGCAGACCGCCGCTGCTGCCGCCAGTGCCAGAAAGCGGCGCTCACCAGGGCTTAACATAGTTTCTCTCATTGTACTCGAAATCCTTCCAAAAAGAAAGTCTCCTGCGGAAAATTTGCAGGAGACTTTACACAATCTTTACGATGCGGCTTCGGCACTTCGCACAAGGCCATAGAAAAACTCTGCGGCTGCGCCGGTGTCGTGGTCGGTCAGGGTCGTCTGGCTGGCAGCAAGGCGCAGCTCCACCGGGGCATCTGCCGGAACGACGCTCTGCTTGGCCTGACGGACCAGCTCGAGCATCTGGCTGCACCCGGCGGCGACGGTGAGCTGGTCAGCCGTGCAGTTGACGGGCAGGCAGACTGCGCCCAGCATCGCTTCCGCTGAGACGGCACCCGGTGTCAGCACCATGACGTCCATACCGGTGCGCTCCGAGCGCAGCATGGCGGCATTGTCCCCCAGTGCCTTTTCCAGCAGGGCCTGAATGGGCAGCTGCTGACGGTCCTGATAGAGCAGGATGCGCAGCACGTCCTCGCCCTTGACGTCGGCGGGACTGCACAGCGTAAAGGGGGTGAACTCCCGGCGCAGATGGCGCTCGAGAGCGGTGCTCATCCGCAGCACACGGGTAGAGCCGTCGGCCATCTGCAGCGCAATGCCGAGGCCCACAGCTGCGGGCAGCTTTTTGAAGATAGACTCCTCACAGCCCGCGAAGCTGCACAGCGGCTGGCCGCTGCCCTCCGAGAACCGGTAGGCCAGCGTACCGCCGCAGGTGAGCGCGGGCGCAGCAAGGCGCAGTCCACCCAGCACGGCGCGGACGGCCCGGGGCGAACGCTGGCTGAAGACCGTCAGCCTGCCGCCCCGGCTGGAAAACAGCTGGAGCACATCCCGCACGACCTGCGGCATATTGCCGTCACCGGCCAAAAGGAGATGGTCCAGATCGCAGAGTACGAGCGTAGAATCGAGAAGTTTCGTCATACAGTCCCCCTCCTGAGCGATGCAATAAAGTGGGTGAAATACTCCGGAAGCTCCGAGTCGAAGCGGAGATGTTCCCCCGTGATGGGGTGGATGAAGCCCAATGTCTTTGCGTGGAGACACTGGCCGTGGAGCTTGGTGATGCAGTTGTGGGGGCCATACACCGGGTCGCCCGCCACGGGATGCTGGATGGACGCCATGTGGACGCGGATCTGATGGGTGCGGCCCGTCTTGAGGCGGCATTCCAGCAGGGTGAAGCCGCCGAAGCGCTCCAGCACCTTATAGCCAGTGTAGGCATACTTGGTGTGGGGCTCGCTGGCCGGGTAGACCGCCATCTTCTTGCGGTCGGTCTTTGAGCGGCCCAGATTTGCTTCCACAAAGCCCTCGTCCTGCGCAAAGCCGCCGTAGACAACGGTCTGGTAGGCGCGCTCCACGCTGTGAACCGCCATCTGCTGGGACAGGCCGATGTGGGTGGCGTCATCTTTCGCCACCACCAGCAGGCCGCTGGTGTCCTTGTCGATGCGGTGGACGATGCCGGGGCGTATCTCACCGCCGATGCCCGAGAGGCTGCCCTTGCAGTGCCAGAGCAGGGCGTTCACGAGCGTGCCGTCCGGATTGCCCGGGGCCGGGTGGACGACCATGCCCTTGGGCTTGTTCACCACCAGAAGGTGGTCGTCCTCATACACGATGTCCAGCGGGATGTCCTGCGGCACAGCCTCGATAGGCTTTGCGTCAGGAATTTCCAGCAGGATGGTGTCCCCCGCCTTGAGTTTGAGGCTCTTGGCAATGCTTTTGCCGTTGCAGAGCACATGACCGTCAGCCACGAGGCCTTGCAGCGCACTGCGGGAAAGGCCGGTGTCCTCCCCGCTGAGGAAGCGGTCGATGCGCTGGCCTGCGGCCTCCGCTTCCACGATAAATTCACGCTGTTCCATGGTTTACTGCTCCTTCGAGGGCTTATCTTCCACTTCTTCCAGCAGGATGACCAGCACCCAGAGCGCTACACCGACGCAGACGAGGATGTCGGCAAAGTTGAAGACTGCAAAGTCGATGAACAGCGGGTTGATGTAGTCCACGACCTCACCGTTCAGCACACGGTCGATGAGGTTGCCGATGCCGCCGGCCAGCACGAGGATGAAAGCGATCTGCTGCAGGAGCTTGCCGCGGCTGCGGAAGAACAGCAGATAAGCCACGAGCAGCAGCGCGGCGCTGGTGGCGAGGATAAGGAAAAGCTGCTTTCCGCTCAGCAGGCTGAACGCCATGCCCTGATTGAGCACGAAGCGCAGCTCCACCACATGCGGGATGACGGTGATGGCCTCCACAGGGGCCAGATACTGGGTAGCCCAGAGCTTGATGGCCTGGTCGATGCCCACCAGCGCGGCCACACAGACCAGATTCAGAATGACATATGCCATAGTTTCTCCTGATTTTTTGAAAAAGGCGGCGCCCCCTTTTGCGCCGGGTGCGCCGCCAGAGATACAAAATGGTTTAGCCCTCCACAACAGCGGCACAGCGTGCGCACAGGGTTGGATGAGCAGCGTGGGTGCCGATGTCTGCGGAGTACTTCCAGCAGCGCTCGCACTTGTCGCCGGTGGCGTGTGCAGCAGCAACGCCCAGACCCTCGACGGCGCTGGCTGCGCCGCCTTCACCCTTGACCAGCTCCACATGGGAGACGATCATCAGGTCGGCCAGCTCGTCCATCGGGATGCTGTTGAGCAGATCGTAGACGGCGTCATTGCAGTACAGGGTGACGGAAGCCTCGAGAGAAGCGCCGATCTGCTTATCTGCACGGGCCTGCTCGAGGACCTTCTTGACCTCGTCGCGGACAGCGATGAGCTGCGCCCACTTGGCCTTGAAGGCATCGTCAGCTGCGTACTGGCCAGCCTTCGGCATATCCTCGAAGACAACGTACTTGTTCATAGCCTCGGTCTTGGGCAGGAAGTCCCAGATCTCCTGGCTGGTGAAGCAGAGGATGGGAGCGATGATCTTGTCCAGAGCGACGAGGATCTTGTACATCGCGGTCTGCGCAGCCTTGCGGCCAGTGCCGTTGGTGCAGTACAGGCGATCCTTGGTGACGTCCAGATAGAAGTTGGACATGGCCACGACGCAGAAGTTGTAGACAGCGTGGTAGACCTTGTTGAAGTCATACACAGCATAGCCAGCGTTGGTGTTGACGATGAGGTCATCCAGCGCAGCCAGAGCCCAGCGGTCGATGTCCTGCAGCTGGTCGTCAGCCACACAGTCGGTGTTGGGGTCGAAGCCGTCGAGGTTGCCCAGAATGAAGCGGGCGGTGTTGCGGATCTTGCGGTAGGCCTCGCTCAGCTGCTTGAAGATGTTCTTGCCGGCACGCACATCGACGGTGTAGTCGGAAGAAGCCACCCACAGGCGGATGATGTCTGCGCCGTAATCCTTGATGATCTCGCTGGGCTCGACGCCGTTGCCGGCGCTCTTGTGCATCTGCTTGCCCTGCTCGTCCACGACCCAGCCGTGGCACAGAACGGACTTATAGGGTGCGCAGCCCTTGCTTGCGACACTGGTCAGCAGGCTGGACTGGAACCAGCCGCGGAACTGGTCGCCGCCCTCCATATACATATCGGCCGGGAAGCGCAGCTCGGGGCGCTCTTCCAGAACGGCAGCATGGGTGGAGCCGGAGTCGAACCAGACGTCCATGATGTCGGTGTCCTTCGTCCACTCGGAAGCGCCGCACTTCTCGCAGACTTCACCAGCGGGGATGATCTGCTCAGCGTCGTACTTATACCAGGCGTCGGAACCCTCCTTGCGGAACAGGTCGCTGACGGCCTTGATGGTGGCGTCGGTGATGTGGTAAGCGCCGCACTTCTTGCAGTAGAAGGCCGGGATAGGCACGCCCCAGGTGCGCTGACGGCTGATGCACCAGTCGTTGCGGTCGCGCACCATGCCGTGCATACGGTCGTGGCCCCAGTCGGGCATCCAGGTCACGGTGTCGATGGCCTTGTAGACGTCCTCACGGAACTTGGCGATGGAGCAGAACCACTGCTCGGTAGCACGGAAGATAATGGGATTATGGCAGCGCCAGCAGTGCGGATACTGATGCTTGATGTGCAGCTGGCCCATGACAGCGCCGGCGGCGGTCAGGTCGGCCAGAATGGTCTTGTTGGAAGCCCAGACGCGCTGGCCTGCGTACTTGCCGGCCTGCTCGGTCAGATAGCCGCCGTCGTCCACAGGGACGGTAATGGGGATCTGGGGGTACTTCTGGCAGACGTTGAAGTCATCGACGCCGTGGCCGCCGGCGGTGTGGACACAGCCAGAGCCGCTTTCCAGCGTGACGTGGTCGCCGAGGATGACCCAGCCTTCCTTGGGCAGATAGACGTGGTTATAGCGCATCAGCTCGAACTCTGCACCGCTGACAGGCTCACCCACCACCTCATACTCGGTGATGTGGCAGGCATCCATGACGCTCTTGACGAGGTCAGTGGCCATGATGTGGAACTCGTCGCCGATCTTGACGAAGGAGTACTCGAACTGGCCGTTCAGGCAGATAGCCTCGTTGGCGGGCAAGGTCCAGGTGGTGGTGGTCCAGATGACGAAGTAGGTCTTCTCCATCGGGATGCCGTGCTTTGCCAGAACGCCGTTGGGGTCCTGAGAGACGTGGAAGCGGACGAAGATAGAGTCGCACTCGTCCTCGCCGTACTCGATCTCGGCCTCAGCCAGAGCGGTGCGGCAGTCGGGGCACCAGTAGACAGGCTTCAGACCCTTGTAGATATAGCCCTTCTTGGCCATCTCGCCGAAGATCTCGATCTGACGGGCCTCAAACTCGGGCTTGAGGGTCAGATAGGGATGCTCAAAATCGCCGATAACGCCCAGACGCTTGAACTGGTCGCTCATGATGTCGATGTGCTCGGTGGCGAACTTCTCGCAGATCTGGCGCAGCTCGAGCTTGGAGATGTCCTTCTTCTTCTCGCCGACGGAGGACAGGGCCTTCAGCTCAATGGGCAGGCCGTGGGTATCAAAGCCGGGTACATAGGGAGCATGGAAGCCCTCCATGTTCTTCTCACGGATGATGATGTCCTTGATGATCTTGTTCAGCGCGGTACCCATGTGGATATTGCCGTTGGCATACGGAGGGCCGTCGTGCAGGATGAACTGAGGTTTGCCCTCGTTGTGCTTCATGAGCTGGTTGTACAGGTCGTTGTCGTCCCAATCCTTGAGCATGACCGGTTCCTTCTTGGGCAGGCCGGCGCGCATCTCAAACAGGGTCTTGGGCAGGTTCAGAGTACTGTCGTACTGAGACTTATTCTTAGCCACTGGTTTTACACTCTCCTCTATTGGTTTTGCAATCGCAAACAGCGCAGCTACGCGCTTATTTTATCAAAACAGCTTTACGGCACACAAATGATGCCTTGCTGTCGATGCTTAGGGAATTATTCGCTGAAGTTCACGCCCTGAAAGGCAGCGTTGGGGTCTGCCGGGGGCGGGTCGAGCTTGAGCTGAGATTCGTCCTTCTCCCAGAAGTCCTCGCTGGCCTTCTCGGGGGCGGCGTCTTCCGTCTCGGCAGCGTCCGCAGCGGGTGCTGCTTCCTCGGTGGTATCGGCATCCTCGGTTTCGGGCAGCTCAGCCTCGGCATCCTGTGCGGGGGCCTCCTCCTTCTGCTGGAACTCCGGCAGACGGCTCAGGGACTCCACATGGGTGCGGTAGAGGTTCAGCACATCGGACTTGAAGCGGGTGACCTCGAGACGAACGCGGTCATACTCGCGCTCTTCGGCCAGCTTTTTGTCGTTGGCCTCGCTGATGATCTCGTCGGCGCGGTCGCTGGCCTTCTGCAGCAGCTCGTTGGCATCCCGGATGATGTCGTCGCCGCGCAGATTTGCACGGTGCAGGATGTCTTCGGCCTTCTGGTTGGCCTCGCGGATGACGTTTTCGCCCATGCGCTGCGCATTGATGAGGGCGCTCTTGAGCATATCGCCGTCTGCCTCATAGCTCTGCATATTGCGGCGCAGGGTCTCGTTCTCGGCAGTCAGGTCGGCCACCTGCTTGCGCAGAGTCTCCATCTGCTCCGCATCCTGCTCGAGCTGCTGTTCTACCTTATCCAGAAAGTGGTCAACATCCTCGGTACGGTAGCCGCGGAGGTTCTTTTCGAATTGGACAGAGCGCACGTCCTGCGGTGTCAGCATAATGATCTCCTCCATTTTATCCAGTTGTCCTTCTCAATATTGGAAGAACTCAATGATTTGTCGGTCTTTTTTGCTCTTGCCCGGCAGGGCTGTGAGGCGGAAGCGCCCTTTGCCCCGCACTGTGAACACATCAGATTCGTATACCGGCGCATGGGCGCTGGAAACGGGCAGATGGTTGATCTCTACCCTTCCCGCTGCCACAAGCTCTGCGGCCATGCCCCGGCTGCACCGCAGCATGGCGGCAAGTACGGCATCCAGACGCAGCGACGATACGGTCGCGGTCTGTAACCGGCGCTCTGCCTGCGCAAACTCCGGCACCTCGTCCAGCGCCAGCTGCTGAGCCGTCACCTCGGTGCGGCCCACACTGCGCAGCTCCTGACAGATAAGGGCCGCAGCAGGCTCCAGCGCGAACAGATAAGCGGTACCCGGCTCCTCCGGCGGCAGAACGATGTCGCCCAGCGCCTCGCGGCGAAGCTCAAGCCCCATCAGGCTGCCCAGATAATCCTTATGGACGGGCAGCTGCGCCCCGGCCAGCGCACGGCACCTGAGCCGGACGCAGCAGACAGGGCTTGCAGGGTAACAGTCTTCCGGCTCGAGGCAGAGCACCCGGCGCTCGGCGTCGGGCCAGCCGCCCTCGAAGCGGCAGCTTTCCTCCGGCGCACCGGCACGGTTGAGTGCCGCCTGCGCCAGCTGCTGTTCCCTGTCGCTCAGGAACGCCGAATAACGGGCGATGCCCCGGCCAAAAGCGGCGCGGGCCAGGTCCTCGACATGACGCATGAGGAAGCGTTCCTCATCGTTCTGCGCCGGGACAAAGCCCCGCACGGCGCTTTGCTGGGTATCAATAGAACGCGCCATTGTTCTCCAGCTCGTCCAGCAGGTCGCCCATGATGTCTACATTGTAGGGAGTAATGATGAAGGTGCTGTTGGCCACCCGCTTGATCTGGCCGTTGTTGGCGTAGGCCACACCGGAGAGGAAGTCCACCAGACGGCGGGAAACTTCCTTGTTGGTGGATTCCAGATTCAGCACGACGGTGCGCTTGTTGTTCAGGTGGTCTGCAATCGTGCTGGCATCCTCGAAGTGCTCAGGCTTGACCAGAACGACCTTGAGCTGGGTGGTAGCATGGATGTTGACCACCTTGCCGTTCCGCTTGGGGGCTGCACCCTCTTCGGGCTCATCCTCTCCCTCGTCGCCTGCGACGCCGAGACCGTTGTTGTTATTCACCATCTGAGGACCGTCGTCCATGTACTGATCGTCGTAATCGTCCTCACTGCCGAAAAGCCCTTTTTTCAGGCTGTCCACAAAAGACATAGAAACTTGCTCCTTTCATTCGGGCAGCTCACGCTGCCTGGCACCCCTTTGTGAAAAAGAGTTGCTAATAGCTTTTTCTATTATCTGATTTTTTGCGTCAGATGTCAATAACTACAAAAGCTTTCCATCATACAAATTTTGTCCGGAGACGATGATCTCATCGTAAAGGCGGACTTCGCTGACGGTTTTTGTCTTATCCGAGCTGCTGGGCATGACGATGCGGTACTCGCCGTCCGTCACCAGCGGATGGTCATTATCCACGGGGTCGATCTTGCAGAAACGGGCAAGATTGCCGTATTTGACATAGACGCCCGGGATGTAGTTCTCGCCCTGCGTCTCAGACTCGGTGCCGTCCTCTTTCAGATAATGGATCGCGTCGATGGGGACGCGCAGGCCGGTGGTCTCGTCCACGATGATCTGGGCGCTGGCCCGGTTGAGCCGCAGCACATCGCCGTTGATGATCTCGCAGGTGATGACAAAGCGGGCCAGTCCGGTCGCTTCGTCGATGGTCACCTCGGAGACGGAGGCCTTGAGGGGCGTCTCCATCTGGCCGGGGAACTTTATCTTCACCGAGCGGGTCAGGGGCTTGCCGTTGTCGCCCAGCAGCTTCTCTCCTTCCTTGGCCGAACAGAGGCCGACGTACCGCCACGCAAAGCCCGAGACGATCTTGCCCGCGCAGCCGTCCAGCGGCAGCTCAGGGTCAGAGTTCAGATACGCCTGCAGGTCGGTGGTGTTCAGCGCGAGGATGTCGTCTGCCCCGGCGTTGAGCCGCCCGCTGGCAGAGCTGCGGATGAAGTAACCCGTCTGAGGGGCGGTGATCTGGGTCGGCTCCCCCAACTGGGCCTGCACCTGTGCCGACTGCTCAGTGAGGGAGGCGATCTGGGCCGAGAAATCCGAGACTTCACCGGTGATGACCCAGAGCTTGTTCTGAGCGAGGATGTAGTTTTCTTCGCCCTGGGCTGTCTCGTCGTAGGCAGAGCTGTCCAGCGCATCCATCATATCATAAAGCGCGGAAGCCCGCTCTTTTTTTAGAGAATCCAGCTGGGTGGCGGTGGTGTTCTGAGAGCGCTGCAGAAGCTCGATCTGGTCGTTCAGGCTCGTGAGCTGCTGGCGGAGGCCCGCCTGTTCCGGGCTGCTGTAGATCTCCGCTACTGCAGCCCCCGCCGAGACGCGCTCGCCGTCGGCCGCGAGATAGCCCAGCGTTCCGCTGCCGGGAACATAGACCTCATCGAAGAGGAGAACTCCGTCGGCGTCCACCGTATCCGCCACGGTGGCAAGAAGTGCCGTCTCATAGGTGTTGGGCGGGAAGAGCACCTGCAGGGCCTGATAGCCCACATAGATGCCCGCCAGCACCACGACAGCGATGACGAAGCCTGCCAGCTTGCCCAAAGCGCTGGACGCGCCGGGATCAGAGCGTGGTCTATCCATCATAAAAGGTCACCCTTTCGCTAAAAATTCTTGGGTCAGCTGCACGGCCCGGGCTGTAATGTCCGGCGCAGAGGCGTCCAGCCAGACCACGCCGTCCATATGGCGGAACCAGGTCAGCTGGCGCTTGGCGTAGTTGCGGGATGCCTGCTTGAGCTTTTCGGTACAGGCATCCAGCAGGGCCGTCCCCTCAAAATAAGGGAAGAATTCCTTATAGCCGATGGCCTGCGCTGCCGTGCGGTAGGTCTGGCGGTGGTCATAGACCAGCTTTGCCTCATCGAGGAGGCCGGCGTCCAGCATCTTGTCCACCCGCAGGTCGATGCGGCGGTAGAGCTCCGCGCGTTCCATCTGAGTGCCTATCATGACGATGCGGAAGGGTCGTTCGTGCGGCTCTCCGATACGCAGCGACGAGTATGGCTGCCCTGTCGAGAGGCAAACCTCGAGTGCGCGCAGTACGCGGGCGGGATTCTTCGTGTCGACCTGCCGGTAATACTCCGGGTCGAGCTCTCGCAACTGTTCGGCCAGAGGTTCGAGACCCTCGTCGCGCAGCCGCTGCGCAAGCTCCTTCCGGATTTCGGGCGTCGCCTCGGGCAGGTCGTCCAGACCGTCGCACAGGGCCTTCACATAGAGGCCCGAACCGCCGACGGCGATGACTGTCGGATGTTGCTCGAAGAGTTTGTCGAGCAGGGCGAGAGCCGCCTGTTCGTAGGCGCCGCAGTTGAACTCCTCGTCTATGGCGTGTGTGGCGATGAAGTGGTGCTCGGCGCGCTGCAGCTGTGCGGCATCGGGCTGCGCCGTGCCTATGGGCAGGTCACGGTATATCTGGCGCGAGTCTGTCGAGATTACGGGCGCCGCGAAACGCTCGGCCAGCGACACCGCAAGCTCGGTCTTGCCCGACCCCGTGGGGCCGACGATAACGATGAGGGTCTTGTCGGCGGCGGCCATGGCGTCAATATTCGTCGTCGTAGTTGTCGTCACCCTCGAAGTCGTTGTACTCGCCCATCATCTCGTCGAATATCGAACCGCTCTCTTCGTTGGCTTCGGGGTCATACTGGTCGGGTGCGGGCGAGTGTTCGAACTGCAGGCGCGGGTAGGTCATGCCGTCCTGCGGTTTCTTCTGCTCGAGCAGCTCCAGATAGTAGGCGCGCTGGTTGAGGTTGTCGAACAGGTATATCAGACGGTCGTGCACATTGCCCGCCACGTCGGCCACCTTCGCCTCGGCCATGGGGCGGCTCGGCATGGCGGCCTCGCCGCCGGCCTCCATACCCATATCCATCGAGGTGTACTCCTGCAGCGGCTGCCACTCGC
>OLSN01001946.1_pt1 | contig 16267 bp, 9 predicted proteins | sample 1672411 | NCBI WGS metagenome assembly OLSN01 (sample SAMEA3136683, study PRJEB25190) | human gut metagenome | biome: human gut; feature: human-associated habitat; material: faeces | place: Austria | collected 2013 | reverse complement strand
AGACTTAGATGACAATGGTATCATCCGTATCGGTGCAGAAGTACGTGCCGGTGACATCCTGGTAGGAAAAGTTACTCCTAAGGGAGAAACAGAATTAACAGCTGAAGAGAGATTGTTACGTGCGATCTTCGGTGAGAAAGCAAGAGAAGTTCGTGATACATCTTTAAGAGTGCCACATGGTGCTTACGGAGTTGTTATGGATACGAAGATCTTCACAAGAGAGAATGGAGACGAACTTCCTCCTGGAGTAAACAAGAGCGTTCGTGTATACATTGCTCAGAAGAGAAAGATTTCTGTAGGAGATAAGATGGCTGGTCGACATGGTAATAAGGGTGTAATTTCCCGTATTCTGCCAGTAGAAGATATGCCATACTTACCAAACGGACGTCCGTTAGATATCGTGCTGAACCCATTAGGTGTGCCTTCACGTATGAATATCGGACAGGTGTTAGAGATCCATCTGTCCTTAGCAGCAAAAGTTCTTGGATTTAATGTTGCTACACCAGTATTCAATGGTGCAGACGAGAACGATATCGCAGATACATTAAGAATGGCAAATGACTATGCCAATACATCATGGGAAGAATTTGACGCGAAATGGCGTGATAAAGTTAACGATGATGTAATGGATTACTTATATGAAAACAGAGACCATAGAAAAGAATGGCAGGGTGTACCAATTGATACAACTGGTAAAGTAAGATTAAGAGACGGTCGTACAGGAGAAGAATTTGACAGCCCTGTAACAATCGGATTCATGCATTACCTGAAACTGCATCATCTGGTAGATGACAAGATCCATGCACGTTCTACTGGTCCTTACTCATTAGTAACTCAGCAGCCACTGGGTGGTAAAGCTCAGTTCGGTGGACAGCGTTTCGGAGAGATGGAGGTATGGGCACTGGAAGCTTATGGTGCAGCATACACACTTCAGGAGATCCTGACATTCAAGTCCGATGATGTTGTAGGTCGTGTGAAAGCATACGAAGCGATCATCAAAGGTGATAACATCCCTGAACCAGGTGTTCCAGAATCTTTCAAAGTATTATTAAAAGAATTCCAGTCACTGGCATTAGATGTTAAAATTCTTGACGAGAACGCTGAAGAAGTTGAATTAAGAGAAGATGTTGATGGTGGAGATGCAAATCAGGATCTTGCACCAATGATCGAAGGAGACGGTGTCTTCAACAATTATGAAGAAAGCGAATCTGAACTCGGTGCTTTAGGATATAAACACGGAGACTTATCAGAAGGTGAAGATAACACAATCATGTAGATTGGCGAGCAATTTAGGAAGGAGCAGCCTTAAATGATGGAATCAAGCAATGAATATCAAAGCAATAAAATTTCATTTGATGCAATTAAAATCGGGTTGGCTTCCCCAGAAAAGATCCGTGAGTGGTCTAGAGGAGAAGTAAAGAAACCTGAGACGATCAACTATCGAACATTAAAACCTGAAAAAGATGGGCTTTTCTGTGAGAAAATCTTCGGGCCTACAAAGGACTGGGAGTGTCACTGCGGAAAGTACAAAAAAGTTCGCTATAAAGGTGTTGTCTGCGACCGATGCGGTGTTGAAGTAACAAAAGCAAGTGTCCGTCGTGAGAGAATGGGACATATCGAATTAGCAGCTCCAGTATCCCATATCTGGTATTTCAAAGGAATTCCTAGCCGTATGGGTCTGATTCTTGATATTTCACCAAGAACACTGGAAAAGGTTTTATATTTCGCATGCTATATCGTTTTAGATGCTGGAGATACAGATCTTGCATATAAACAAGTATTAACAGAAAAAGAATATAGAGAAGCGTATGAAAAATACGGAGATACATTCCGCGTAGGAATGGGTGCTGAAGCAGTGAAAGAACTGCTTCAGGCCATTGATCTTGAGGCAGAAGCAAAATCCTTACAGGATGAATTCAAAACTGCTACAGGTCAGAAGAGAGCCAGAATCGTTAAGAGACTGGAAGTTGTAGAGGCATTTTTAAACTCAGACAACAAACCAGAATGGATGATCCTGGATGCAGTTCCAGTTATTCCACCAGATATCCGTCCAATGGTGCAGTTAGATGGTGGACGTTTTGCCACATCTGACTTAAATGACCTTTACAGACGTATCATTAACAGAAATAACCGTCTGAAGAGATTATTAGAGCTTGGAGCTCCAGATATCATCGTAAGAAACGAAAAGAGAATGTTACAGGAAGCAGTTGATGCCCTGATCGATAATGGTAGACGTGGACGTCCAGTCACAGGACCAGGAAACCGTGCATTAAAATCATTATCAGATATGTTAAAAGGTAAACAGGGACGTTTCCGTCAGAACCTGCTCGGAAAACGTGTTGACTACTCAGGACGTTCCGTTATCGTTGTAGGACCGGAATTGAAGATCTATCAGTGCGGTCTTCCGAAAGAAATGGCAATCGAGCTGTTCAAGCCGTTTGTTATGAAAGAACTTGTTGAGAGCGGAGCTGCTCACAATATTAAGAATGCTAAGAAAATGGTAGAGCGTCTTCAGCCGGAAGTATGGGATGTGCTTGAAGATGTAATCAAAGAGCATCCGGTTATGCTGAACCGTGCTCCTACACTTCACCGTCTTGGTATTCAGGCATTTGAACCGATTCTGGTAGAAGGTAAAGCAATTAAGCTTCATCCACTGGTATGTACCGCATTCAATGCCGATTTCGATGGTGACCAGATGGCGGTTCATCTTCCGCTTTCTGTAGAAGCTCAGGCTGAGTGCCGTTTCCTTCTGCTTTCACCAAACAACCTTCTGAAACCGTCTGATGGTGGTCCGGTAGCTGTTCCTTCACAGGATATGGTTCTTGGTATCTACTATCTGACGCAGGAAAGACCGGGAGCCAAGGGAGAAGGAAAAGTATTCAAGAGTGTGAATGAAGCAATTCTTGCTTATGAAAACGGAGTTGTAACTCTTCACTCAAGAATCAAAGTACGTGTGACAAAGACGATGCCGGATGGAACAAAGAAGACCGGTACAGTAGAGTCTACACTTGGACGTTTCATCTTCAACGAAATCATTCCGCAGGATCTTGGTTTTGTTGATCGTGAAAAAGAAGGAAATGAACTGGTCCTTGAAGTGGATTTCCATGTAGGAAAGAAACAGCTGAAACAGATTCTTGAAAAAGTTATTAACACACATGGTGCGTCAGCTACAGCTGAAGTACTTGACCATGTAAAATCAATGGGATACAAGCTCTCTACAAGAGCAGCTATGACTGTATCTATTTCAGATATGACTGTACCGCCACAGAAACCGGAACTGATCGCAAGAGCACAGTCAACAGTTGATAAGATCACACGTAACTTCAAGCGTGGTCTTATTACAGAAGAAGAGCGTTATAAAGAGGTTGTAGAAACCTGGAAAGAAACAGATGATGAGCTTACAGAAGCCCTTCTTACAGGACTTGATAAATACAACAATATCTTCATGATGGCAGATTCCGGAGCCCGTGGATCTGACAAACAGATCAAACAGCTTGCAGGTATGCGTGGACTTATGGCGGATACAACCGGTCATACGATCGAACTGCCAATCAAGTCAAACTTCCGTGAAGGTCTGGACGTACTGGAATACTTCATGTCTGCGCATGGAGCTCGAAAAGGTATGTCAGATACTGCCCTTCGTACAGCCGATTCAGGATACCTGACAAGACGTCTTGTTGACGTATCACAGGATCTGATCATCCGTGAGGTTGACTGTGTAAGCAAAGATGCCGAAATTCCGGGAATGTATCTGCATGCATTTATGGATGGAAATGAAGAAATCGAAAGTCTTCAGGAACGTATTACAGGAAGATATTCATGCTATACAATCTGTGACAAAGATGGCAATGTTCTTGTAAAGGCAAACCACATGATCACACCAAAACGTGCAGAAAAGATTATGAAATATGGTGTGGATGAAAATGGAAATTCACCGCTTAAGAAAGTGAAAGTCCGTACAATCCTGACCTGTAAATCACACATTGGTATCTGTGCGAAATGTTATGGTGCCAATATGGCAACAGGTGAACCGGTACAGGTTGGTGAAGCTGTCGGTATTATCGCAGCTCAGTCAATCGGTGAACCTGGTACACAGCTGACCATGCGTACTTTCCATAGTGGTGGTGTAGCCGGTGGAGATATCACACAGGGTCTTCCTCGTGTCGAAGAACTTTTTGAAGCAAGAAAGCCGAAAGGTCTTGCTATCATCACAGAAATCGCAGGTGTTGCAAACCTGAACGATACAAAGAAGAAGCGTGAAATCATCGTTACCAATCAGCAGACAGGTGAGACAAAGACTTATCTGATTCCTTATGGATCACGTATTAAAGTACAGGATGGAGCTGTTCTGGAAGCCGGTGACGAGCTTACAGAAGGTAGCGTGAACCCACATGACCTTCTTAAGATCAAAGGTCTTCGTGCTGCACAGGACTACATGCTTCAGGAAGTACAGAGAGTATACCGTTTGCAGGGTGTAGAAATCAATGATAAGCATATCGAAGTTATCGTTCGTCAGATGCTGAAGAAGATCCGCATCGAAGAAAGAGGGGATACTGAATTCCTTCCGGGAACAATGGTGGATGTCCTTGAGTTCAACGATGTAAATGAACAGATGGTAACAGAAGGTAAAGAACCTGCAACAGGAGAACAGATCATGCTTGGTATTACCAAGGCATCCCTGGCAACAGATTCCTTCCTGTCAGCTGCATCCTTCCAGGAGACAACCAAGGTTCTGACTGAGGCTGCTATCAAAGGTAAGGTTGACCACCTGATCGGTCTGAAAGAGAACGTCATTATCGGTAAACTGATTCCGGCAGGAACAGGTATGAGAAAATACCGTGACGTTAAACTTGATACAGGTCTTGGTATGGATATGGACGACGAAATCAGTTTTGATGATTTTGATATGGATGATGATACTGAGTCTGAAGTATCGGCAGAGACAGCAGAAACTGTTGAAACCGAAGAAAATGCTGACGAAACAGTTACAGTTGAAGAATAGGCTTTATATGCTAAGAGAGGCAGATACGTTGAATGGCGTGTCTGCTTTTCTTGCTTTAAAGACACGAAAAACAAAAATATTTGAAAAATAATTCCGATTCTTTAACACTTTACAAAAATAAAGGGTTGCAAAATATGAAAAAATACAGTAGCATATAAATAATCAATCGAAAATCAGGGGGTGTGATATGCTGGATTTAGCTCATATTGGTGAACGGATCAGAGAATGCAGAAAAAAGAAAATGATGACAATCCGGGTTTTGGGAGAATATACAGGACTTTCAGCGGGCTATCTGAGTATGCTGGAACAGAATAAGACATCTCCGAATGTGGACAGTCTTGCGCGAATTTGTGAAGCACTGGATATTGATATACAGTATGCACTGGAAGGGGAAATGCCGGGAAAGACGGTTATACACAGAGAAGAAATGAGTAAGCATCTTTATCCGGAAGAAAATATGACGGTTGAGGTTGCAGACTTTGGTCAGGGAGAATCGATTTTTGAATATATTACGATTGAACCGGGAGAATCTGCGAAAAAAGAAGAATATCGTCATGTCTTTTCGGAAATGTGTATGGTGATAAAAGGAACTCTGAATGTAGAGGTGGAAGGAAAAATTTGCAGTTTACATCCGGGAGACAGTGTATATATAAAGAGCAGAGAGCGTCATAGTATTTCCAATCCCGGAAAAGAACCTTGTGTCAGTATATGGGTATATCACCGGGATGTACCAAGACGGTTTGAAAGGAATGAAAATAAAATTGTGAAATAAATAGCATTCCTCTTGACAATCTTAGAGTATGGTTCTATAATAAGGAAAATTACACATATGAATAAATATTCATCTAAGTGAATTTACAAAATTGAACTGTTAAAACGGAGTTTCTTCGAAATTCACGCAACTCTGAAGACAGTGTTATTTACGAAAGTGTATAAAGACTGATTTTATACATACAATACGGACAATCTAATAATTAAACATAGACGTCATAGCGTGAAACTATGACCTTTGAAAGAAGACAAGGACGTCATGATGCAAATCATGGCGTTCTTTTGTTTACACTACTAGACTGTGGTCTAGTAAAGTATTACATTGTCGCAGAGGGACGGACATATCTGGTAAATATACCGTATCAGAAGAACAAAAGTACATGAGAGGAGAACAAAAATGGACAGATTAACTCAATTGCGAGAGTACATGGAAAAAGAAAGACTGGATGCGTTTTATATTGCAAAGCCGGCGAATGTACGTTGTATCAGCGGATTTACGGGGGAAGACTCATTCCTTTTTATCACAAAGGCGAATCAGTATTTTATCACTGATGCAAGATACACAGAGCAGGCATCTTATGAATGTCCGGATTACGAACTTGTAAACTGGCGAATCAATTTTGGCTACAGCATGGGGAAAGCTGTTGCATATTGCGCAGACAAAGATGGAGTTAAAACAATTGGATTTGAACAGGATCATCTGACATTTGAAAAATGGAACTCTATGCAGGCTGAACTCAGTGCTGAGATGGTTCCGACGCTGAACGTAATCGAAGGCTTCCGCGCGATCAAGACGCCGGAAGAGATCAAGAACCTTACCGTTGCCTGCGATATCGCATCCAGAGCATTTGAAAAAATTATAAAAGACATCCGTCCGGGTGTGACAGAAAAAGAAATCGCATCCAGACTTGCACATTACATGGTAATGGAAGGTGCAGATACCAAACCGTACGGTGGAATCGTTATTTCAGGAGCAAAGAGCTCTCTGCTTCACGGGATTCCGGACAGTAAGCCAATCGAATACGGAGATTTCGTATTGATGGATTATGGATGCCAGTACAAAGGCTATCTTTCAGATATGACAAGAACAGTAGTTGTCGGCAAGGCAGACGCCAAACAGAGAGAAGTGTATGATCTCTGCCGTCGTATGACAGAAGATACAGAAGCATCTGTAAGAGCCGGTGTGACAGGAACTTCCTGCTATGAAGCTTCACTTGAAGCAATCAAAGATACAGAATACCTTCCGTATAATTATACAGGAATCGGTCATGGAGTTGGGCTGTTCGTCCATGAACTTCCGAATATCGGACTGAACTGTGAGAATATCTTACAGGAGAACAGCATAATGACAGTAGAACCAGGACTTTATATTCCGGGTTGGGGTGGTGTCAGACTTGAGGATCAGGGCATCATCACAAAAGACGGATATGAAAACCTGATCAGTGCTACACATGAGCTAATAGAATTATAAATGAAAAAGGAGGACAACATTTATGAAAAAGAAATTATTAGCAGCTTTACTTGCTACAGCAATGACAGTAACAATGTTTGCTGGCTGTGGTACACCGGGATCCAAAGATTCCAAGAAAGATGACAGCAGTGCTTCATCAGGAAAGAAGAGAATTACTTACACACTTCGTGAAGACCTTCCTTCTATGGATCCACAGAACAGTAACTCTATCTCATGTGCAACAGCAGAAATCTGCACCTATGCGATGCTGACACGTAACGTGGAAGGCGAAATCAAACCAGATGCAGCTGAAAGCTGGGATATTTCAGATGACGGACTTACTTACACATTCCACCTTCGTGATGGACTGAAATGGTCTGACGGAGAAGATGTAAAAGCAGGCGATTATGTTTATGGTATCCAGAGACTTATGGATCCAGAAATGGCAAGCGATTACGCATTCATCGGATATATCCTCAAAAACGGTGCAGAAGTAAATAGCGGTTCTGTGCCTGTCGATGAACTTGGCGTATCTGCACCAGATGACAAGACAGTTGTTATCGAACTTGCACATCCGGCTACATACTTCCTTAGTATGGCTGCTATGGCAACATTCGGTCCTGCAAGAAAAGATTATGTAGAAAAATACGGAAAAGAATATGCAGCTGATCCGGAAAAATCTGTTTATAACGGACCGTTCAAGATGACAGAGTGGAAACACGGCGATGAAATGATCCTTTCTAAGAATGAAAATTACTGGGATGCAGACAGCATCAAGCTTGATGAAATCTGCGTAAAGACAGTTGCAGATGCTAAGACAGCGGTTGCTATGTGGGAACAGGGCGAAGTTGATATCACAGTTGTACCTACTGAAATGACAGATCAGTATACAGAAAATACTGAATTCTACTATACAGGTGCAGATGATTACATCATGCTCAACATGTCAGAAGACAGACCGCTTGCTAACAAGAACCTGAGATTTGCTTTGAACTATGCAATCAACAGAACAGAATACAACAAGCTGGTTAACAATGACGTATATGACGTTGCACAGAGACTTGTACTTCCAAACGTGCAGGCGGCAGATGACCAGACATACGGAGAAGCTTATCCATATACACCATTCCCGGCAGAAAATGATAATGATAAAGCAAAAGAATATCTGGATGCAGCAATGAAAGAAATGGGCGTTTCTAATCCGGCAGACATCAAGATTACTCTTCTTACAACTGATACAGATGGTGCTAAGAAGCAGGCTGAAGTTCTTCAGGAACAGTATCAGAAGAACCTTGGTATTACAGTAGAAATCAACCAGGTAACTTACAAACAGAGACTTCAGATGGAAACTGAAAAAGACTACGATATGGTAGTAACAGGATGGGTTCCGGACTACTCTGACGCATACTCTTATCTGGAACTGTGGATCAGCGATGGTCAGTATAACCACTCTGGATATGCGAACGCTGAATACGACAAGCTTCTTAAAGATTCTCAGACAGAGACAGATGCTAAGACAAGACAGGATATGCTGTTCCAGGCAGAACAGATCTTCCTTGGAGAAGATTCCGCTCTTGTACCGCTTCAGTTACGTAGAGACCAGTATCTGATCAATCCGAAGATTTCTAACTTCAATGTATACTTTGTCGGATATGACTTCGATCTGGTATATGCAGACATCAGCGAATAATACAGTTGGATGGTAACATACCTTGCGGTCGGCGCGGACTTACTGGTCCGCACCGGCTGCTTATTTGAGGGTTTTGATTATTTCGAGGGGTAGATTTGGTATGTATCAGCCAATAGGAAGTATGTGAAATAATCAAAGCTATCAAATAAAGAAAAATGAAGGGAGACAAAAGAATGGCAAAATATATAGCTAAACGAGTTGCATTAGCCATCGTAACACTTTTGGTACTTACAAGTGTTGTATTCGTCCTGGTTCGTCTGATGCCGGGAGATCCGTTCTCAAGTGACAAGATGACACCGGAGATCAAAGCGAATCTGGAAGCTTACTATGGTTTGGATAAACCGCTTGCAGAGCAGTATATAACTTATATGAAGAATGTGCTTCATGGTGATCTGGGGTATTCTATGAAGTATGAGAGTCAGACAGTTAACCGTATTATTGCTGACTCATTCCCATACTCAGCAGACCTGGGAATCCGTTCACTGTGCTTTGCACTGTTCTTCGGACTGATCCTTGGAATTGTAGCAGCACTGAATCGAGGAAAGAAACTGGACTTCGTCTGTATTTTGATTGCGATCATTGGTACATCGATTCCTGACTTCATCATGGGATCTGTACTTCAGTATTTCTTTGGAATCAAATGGCAGATTCTTCCGGTTGCGCAGTACACAAGCTTTAAGCACACAATTTTACCGTCAATCGCGGTTGGATTCTATACACTGGCATCCATTTCCCGTCTGATGCGTTCCAGTATGCTGGAAGTTGTATCTTCAGATTATACAAAGACAGCACGTGCGAAAGGTTTATCGGATTTCCGAATTACAGTTAAACATCAGATCCGTAATGCGATCACACCGATCATTACCATTATGGGACCGACAGTTGCATCTGTATTAACAGGAACATTCGTAATCGAAGCCCTTTTCGCAATCCCTGGAATGGGAAAACATTATGTAGACAGTATTAACATGGCAGATTATACACTGGTTCTTGGTATGACGATCTTCTACGGAGCATTCCTGATCGTGTCAATCCTGATTGTAGATATCTTATACGGTATTGTAGATCCGAGAATCCGTCTGAGTGGTAAAAAAAGGTAGGTGACGAGAAATGGCAGAAATTACAAAAGAACAGTTTAAAGTTGTAGGAAAAAATACAAAGACAATGGAGTCTATTTCCCGTCCGAATATTGGTTACTGGCAGGATGCATGGAGACGAATCCGCAAGAATAAGATTGCATTCTTCTCATTGTGCCTGATTGGACTTTATGTACTTATGGCGATCTTTGTTCCAATGTTCAGCAAATATGACATTGCAACACAGAGTGTGGCAGAGATGAACCAGAGCTTTTCAAAAGCACATTGGTTTGGAACAGACTCTCTTGGACGTGATCTCTGGGTTCGTGCATGGTCTGGTGCGAGAGTATCTCTGACAATTGGTTTTGCAGCCAGCATCATCAATGCAATCGTTGGATCTATCATGGGTGGTATCTCAGGATTCTACGGTGGCAAGATCGATATGGTTATCCAGCGTGTCGTTGACGTATTATACGGAATCCCAAGTCTGATCGTTACCATTCTTCTTATGGTAGTTGTTGGTAACGGTGTACACTGTTTGATTCTTGCTATGTGTTGCGTCGGATGGATCGGTGGATGTCGTTTCGTTCGTGGTGAAGTATTAAAACTGAGAGAATCTGATTTCGTATCTGCAGCCAAGATCCTTGGTGTGCCGGATATCGTAATCATTGTAAAACATATTTTACCGAATATCATGGGACTTATCATTACAAACCTGACAATGGCTATTCCGGGAGCTATTTTCCAGGAGGCATTCCTGAGCTATATCGGTCTGGGTATCAAACCACCGAACTGCAGCTGGGGTGTACTTGCAAAAGACGGAATCGCACAGCTGAGAATTCATCCGTACCAGGTATTTGTACCGGCATTCCTGATTTGTACAACAATGCTTGCGCTGAATCTTCTTGGTGATGGACTTCGTGATGCATTTGACCCGAAACTTAGAGGAACCGAGTAGGAAGGAGTATAGAAGATGGAAAATTTATTGGAAGTAAAAAATCTGCAATTCTCTTTCCGTACATACGGTGGAGTTGTAAAAGCTGTTCGTGATGTCAGCTTTGAAGTCCGTCCGGGAGAAATTCTTGGTATAGTTGGAGAATCCGGATGTGGAAAGAGTGTTACCTCTCAGTGCCTGATGAGACTGAATCCGGAACCGCCTGGATTCTTTGAAGGCGGAGAGATTCTTTATAAAGGAAAAGATGTTCTGAAAATGAACAAAAAAGAACTTCGTCAGTTCCGTGGAAAAGAGATCAGTTATATTTTTCAGGATCCTATGACCTCATTGAACCCGACAATGCGTATCGGAAAACAGATTGAAGAAGTATTCGTCGGAAGAAAAGGTATGAGTGCAGCTGAGAAAAAAGCAAAAGCACTTGAAATCCTTAAAATGGTAGGTATCTCTGATGGAGAACGCCGTTACAAACAGTATCCACATGAACTTTCAGGTGGTATGAAACAGCGTGTTATGATTGCGATCGCTCTGGTAGGAAGCCCGAGCATCGTTATTGCCGATGAGCCGACTACTTCTTTGGATGTTACAATTGAAGCACAGATTCTTGATGTACTGAAAAATCTTCAGAAAACACTTGGGACATCTATTATCCTGATCACACATGACCTTGGTGTTATCGCAAAGCTTTGCGACCGTGTACTGGTTATGTATGGAGGAAAGATCGTAGAACGTGGATCTGTAGATGAGATTTTCTATGATACAGCACATCCTTACACAAAAGGACTTATGCATTCAATTGCCAAACTGGATACAGCAAGAGGCCACAAATTGCAGCCAATCGAAGGAACACCTCCGGATCTGTTTGCACCTCCGAAAGGATGTCCGTTCGCGGCAAGATGTGAATACTGCATGGAAATCTGTAAAGATATGCCGCCACAGACTTATGAGCTTTCAAAAGAACATGAAACCTGTTGCTGGCTGCAGCATGAATATGCACCGGATACAGACATGAGAAGAAAAGTAACTGAGAAAGGAGAGGTGTAAAATGGAAAATACAGAAAAAAAACAGCCTCTCGTACAGGTGAAAAACTTATGTAAATATTTTGAAATCAGCCGTAAAGAAACCTTAAAAGCGGTTGATGATCTTACATTTGATATTTATAAAGGTGAGACAGTCAGCCTGGTAGGTGAGTCCGGCTGTGGTAAATCTACAACAGGACGTACCATGATCAAGTTATACAATCCGACTTCGGGAAATGTATATTATGATGGAAAAGATATTTTCAAATACAATCATGCAGAGCAGAAAGAATTCTGTAAGAAGGTACAGATGATTTTCCAGAACCCGTATTCATCACTGAATCCACGTATGACTGTTAAGGATATCGTTGGAGAAGGTCTGAAACAGCATGGAATGTCAACAAAGGATGCAGATGCAAAAGTAGAGCAGCTGCTTGCTACAGTTGGCCTTAATAAAGATCATATGTCACGTTTCCCACACGAATTCTCAGGTGGACAGAGACAGCGTATCGGTATCGCACGTGCTCTTTCTGTTGATCCGGAATTCATCATCTGTGATGAGCCGATTTCAGCTCTTGATGTGTCTATCCAGGCACAGGTTATCAATATGCTGAAAGAACTGCAGGAAGAAAGAGGACTGACTTACCTGTTTATCGCGCATGACCTTAGTGTCGTAAAATATATTTCTGACCGTGTAGTTGTTATGTACCTCGGAACAATGGTCGAGACTGCTGAGACAGATGAACTTTATGCTCATCCGATGCATCCATATACACAGGCACTGCTTTCTGCAATCCCGGAAGCAGATCCGAATAAAGCAAAAGCGAACCAGCGTATTCCGATCAAGGGTGAGATCCCAAGCCCGATCAATCCGAAGAACTGCTGTCGTTTCGCTGAGAGATGTCAGCATGCGACAGAACGCTGCTTTAAGGAAATGCCGCAGATGAAAGAGATTGCTCCTGGACATAAGGTGGCATGCCATCTTGTAGAAGATAAATAAAAAGTAGTAATATAATAAAGAAGGCGAAGGACTTAAGAAGAGTTCTTCGTTTTCTTTTTGTTTTATGAGAAATTCCGATGGAACTTTCTGTGAAAAAACACTATATGCCTTGGCGGATTAAAAAATTTCCAGAAAAATTGTGCAGAATCACAAAATACGGATTGACACGAAAACATTGACAATATAAGGTAAAAACGATATTATATAGAGATGTAATTGTAATTAAAGCGTCATATCGTGTAATAGTTATGTAACAAATGAAAGTGAGTGTATATGGAACAGAGAAAATCAGCAAGGAGAAGATCGTCTGATGGAACTTCTAATAGAAATATGCGAAGTATCAATAACAGCAGAGAAGTAAGCAGACGGGCTAAGGGGAAGAACCGGTATGCTTATGAAGAAGACCGAAGATCTGCCCGATATTATGATGATGAGGAAGATTACTACAGAGAACGACCGAAAAAGAAATCATCTTCGAATGATAAGAAGAAAAGAAGACCGGAAGAAGACTATCAGAATATAAGAAAGATGTCTGACCCGGAGAATAATAAGAATCGTAAAAATAAACGGCGCAGAGGAAGAAAGAAAAATCGGGTAAGCAGAACGATTGGAATTATACTTGCAATTATCCAGTTTATCCTGTCTGTAGTACTTGCAGTGAATGTGATGCTGTTCAATGTACTTACTTCTACTTATTTCCTGGTACTGATCGGAGTGCTGCTGATCCTGCTTGGAATTACCTTGCTGACACAGATAGCGGCAAAAGGAAAAGGAATTGGCGGAAAGATATTCTGTATACTGATCTGCATCATTCTGGGAGTGGGTTCTTTCTATATAGGAAAAGTAAATAATGCATTCCAGAAGATTACCGGAAGCAATAAGAAAACAAGTTCCATGGTAGTTGCGGTAAAGGCGGATGATAATGCAGATACTTTATCAGCAGCAGCCGGATATACATTTGGTGTTCAGTATGCGACTGGTGGAGACCAGACGAAGTCGGCAGTCAAACAGATTGAAAAGGAACTGGGACAGAACATTACTCTTCAGGAATACAGTAATCTGGGAGAAGAAGCACAGGCATTATATGACGGAGAAGTAGATGCGATTATCTACAACTCAGCTTACAGTAATATTATCAAGGAACAGTATTCAACCTTTACAAAGGATACAAAGGTTATTTATAAGCACAATATTGTTGTTGAAATTGAAAGCGATACATCTGATGAAAGCGTTACAAAGCCATTTGCGGTTTATTTGAGTGGTATTGATACAAATGGTGATATCACAGAACAGGGACGAAGCGATGTCAATATCGTAGCGGTTGTCAATCCGACGAGCCATCAGGTATTACTGATTACGACCCCTAGAGATTATTATGTACCAATCCCGGGAGTATCCGGAGGACAGGACGACAAACTGACACATGCAGGAATCTATGGTGTGGATGTGTCTATGCAGACGCTGGAAGAACTTTATGATACAGATATCGAATTTTTCGGAAGAGTTAATTTTACATCTATGACCAGTGTGGTTGATGCACTTGGCGGACTGGATGTTGAATCAGATCTCGAATTTGATACAGGATGGGAGTCGGGTGCAGAGATTCATGTAAATGAAGGAATGAATCATTTTGATGGTATTAGTGCACTTGCTTTTTGCCGTGAACGTCAGGCACTGCCAGACGGGGACAACGGAAGAGGAGTCCATCAGCAGGCAGTTATCACTGCAATCATTAAAAAGATGATGTCACCGGCAATGCTCCGTGGGGCAAGCGATATTATTGAAAGCGTCAGCGATGGTGTGGATACGAACTTTACTTCCAGCCAGATCCAGTCGCTGATCAAGACTCAGCTCAGAACCAATGCAAAATGGAATATTTATTCCGTGGCAGCGGATGGAACCGGGGGAACAGATATCTGCTATTCTTCAGGAGATGAAGAGCTTTATGTAACGTATCCGGATGAAAATTCAGTGGCTGAGATCATTGGATTGATCAAAAAAGTAAAAGACGGAGAAATAATCGAAGGATCCGTAAGTACAGAATAAAAATGAAGAAAAAGTCAAGGTATGATTTGGAAAATATTTTTCAGAATACCTTGACTTTTTTTTTGCGATATACTACAATAAACAAGCGTGCGAAAAACGATGCACTGTTTTTCTGCGCATTTTAAACAGAACTTGTTTAAAATCGTAACCAATTATTACTTCATAGGAGGTGAAAGAGATGCCAACATTTAACCAGTTAGTAAGAAAAGGTCGTCAGACAGCTGTAAAGAAATCTACTGCACCGGCTCTCCAGAAAGGATACAATTCTTTGAAGAAAAGAGCTACAGACACATCTGCACCACAGAAGAGAGGTGTGTGTACAGCAGTTAAGACAGCTACACCGAAGAAACCGAACTCAGCTCTTAGAAAGATCGCCAGAGTACGTCTTTCAAACGGAATCGAAGTAACAAGCTACATCCCAGGAGAAGGTCACAACCTTCAGGAACATAGCGTTGTTCTTATCCGTGGAGGAAGAGTAAAGGACCTTCCGGGTACAAGATACCATATCGTTCGTGGAACACTTGATACAGCAGGTGTTGCAAAGAGACGTCAGGCTCGTTCTAAATACGGAGCAAAGAGACCAAAAGACGCAAAGAAATAAGCACTTGATTTTAGTGTAAAACGAAACTAAATCGTATCACAAACAGAACTATGAGAATAGTTGGTTGCGGGTTTAATTCAGATATCGCCTGCCACGTGGCAGGCATCGGAGATTGTCCCGCCAACGATACACATAGAAAGACACATGTGAGTACCGATGAATTATTCACGCAAAGCAAAGCTTTGCCAATATGTATAAGGAGGGAAGAACCGTGGCACGTAAAGGACATACTCAGAAAAGAGACGTATTAGCGGATCCGTTATACAACAACAAGGTAGTTACAAAGCTTATCAACAACATCATGCTTGACGGTAAGAAAGGTGTAGCTCAGAAAATTGTATACGGAGCATTTGACAAAGTCGCAGAGAAAGCTGAAAAACCAGCTATCGAAGTATTTGAAGAAGCAATGAACAACATCATGCCTGTACTTGAAGTAAAGGCAAGACGTATCGGTGGAGCTACTTATCAGGTACCGATCGAGGTAAGAGCAGACAGAAGACAGGCTCTTGCACTTCGCTGGCTTACACTGTACTCTCGTAACAGAGGCGAGAAGACAATGGAAGAAAGACTTGCAAATGAAATTCTTGATGCGGCTAACAACACTGGCGCATCTGTAAAGAAGAAAGAAGACATGCACAAGATGGCAGAAGCAAACAAAG
>OLSN01001944.1_pt1 | contig 16276 bp, 5 predicted proteins | sample 1672411 | NCBI WGS metagenome assembly OLSN01 (sample SAMEA3136683, study PRJEB25190) | human gut metagenome | biome: human gut; feature: human-associated habitat; material: faeces | place: Austria | collected 2013 | reverse complement strand
GCAAAATAAGTTTTTGTGTTTTTATTTTGCAATTCTGCCGCTGCGGCGGGTTATTTGACGCGAAAGGAAACCCTGACGGTTTCCTTTCACACTATCCTTCCCTCCGAAGCTTTCAGCTGGGCAGGTTTTTTGACAGCGAGATTGCCACGTCGGCCGTTGGCCTCCTCGCAATGACAAATCGGGGCCCCTACCGTTTTTACGATAGCCGGTTCGAATCGGCGGTTTACCGCCGGGCCTGGCTGTCCCCTCCCCTACAAAACAAATCATATCCGAAATTCTGACGGAAAGTGGGAAAATCCCTGCTTTCCGCATTTTGACATGCTCGAAATTCCCTTTTCCGGAGGTGTATCATGGAACTGATCCTCGATCTTCTGCGGCGGCTGCCCGATTATCCCCGTCTGCGGGCCGCGCTCGAGGGCGCGCAGGCCGTCGGCGTGTCCGGCGCGGCGCAGATCAACCGCTCCCATCTCATCGCGGCCCTCTGCCGCGACACCGCCCGCCCGGCCGTGGTCGTCTGCCAGGATGAAATGGCCGCACGGCGCACGCAGAGCGAGCTTGCCGCCTTCCTCGGCGCGGAGGCCCCTATCCTGCCGACGCGCGACCTGATGTTTTATGACGCCTCCGCCATCTCGCGCGGCTGGGAGCAGCAGCGCCTGCGCTGCCTTTACGATCTGGCGCGCGGCAAAACACCCCTGCTCCTGACGACGCTCGAGGCGTTTTCCCTGCGGACGATGCCGAGGGCGCAGCTGTTCTCCGCTGCGATGCGCCTGCTGCCCGGCGCGCAGCTCGAGCTGGAGGAGCTGATCTCCCGCCTGCTGCACGCGGGCTATTCCCGCTGCTCCCTCGTTGAGGGCGCGGGCCAGTTCAGCGTGCGCGGCGGCATTGTGGACATCTTCTCCCCGGCGGAGGAGCGCCCGGTGCGTCTGGAATTCTTCGGCGACGAGCTGGACACCATGGGCTATTTTGACCCCGTCACGCAGCGGCGCGTCGAAAATGCCGATGAGCTCGTCATCCTGCCCGTGGCCGAGACGCTGCCTGCCCTGCACCCCGGCGGCATCGAGGGGCTGGCGCAGGAGCTGGACGGCCTGCTGGCCCGCCAGCGCCGCCGCAAAACGCCGAACGAGGCTCTGATGCGCACGCTGCAGGCAGACGCCGACGCGCTGCGGAACGGACTGACCTTCTCGGCTGCGGACCGCTATCAGGCCCTCATCTATCCGGAGTTTGCCTGCGCAGCCGATTATCTTCCCGCTGAGGCTCTGGTGTTCTTCTGCGACCACGGCAACCTGCGCCGCAGCGCGCAGCGCGCGCAGGAGGAGCTGGGCATGATGCTCGACAGCCTGCTGCAGTCCGGCCTGCTGTGCGGCGAGCTGTGCGACTTTTCCGCAGACTGGGAGCAGCTGTGCGGCCGCGTGGCCGGGCACGGCGCGGCGTTCTTCGACTCGTTCCTCGCCGCGAGCTACCCGCAGAGCCTGCAGCCGTCGCTGCTCGTGAATGTCACGGCCAAGCAGCTGCCGTCCTACGGCGGCAATCTGGATGCGGCAGCCTCGGACCTCGCGTTCTATCAGAAAAATGACTATGCCTCCCTTGTGCTGTGCGGCAACCGCCGCCGCGGCGAGATCCTCGCCCAGCAGCTGCGGGAGAAGCATCTTTCCGCCTTCCTCGCCTTCCCGCTGGCAAAGCTTCCCGCGCCGGGGCAGATTTTGCTGACGGACGGCGCGCTTCCGTTCGGCATGGAATACCCCGACCTGCGCTTTGCCATCCTGACGGAAGGCCAGCTGCTGGCGCAGACCGCTCAGAAACCGCGCAAAAAGCATCAAAAAGCGACCAATCGGCAGAAGCTCAGCTCGTTTACGGACCTTTCGCCGGGCGACCTCATCGTGCATGAGTACCACGGCATCGGCCGCTATGTCGGCATGGAGCAGATCCGCGTCGACGGCATCGTCAAGGACTATGTCAAGATCGCCTATCAGGGCACGGACACGCTGTATGTCCCGGCGACGCAGCTCGACCTCATCTCCAAATACATCGGCGGCGGCGAGGACACGGTCGTCAGGCTCAACAAGCTCAGCGGCGACCAGTGGCAGAAGACGAAGGCCCGCGCAAAATCCGCGGCCAAGGACCTTGCCGCCGGGCTCATCCAGCTCTATGCCGAGCGCAGGCGCCGCATGGGCTATGCCTTCGCGGCCGACACGCCGTGGCAGGCGGAGTTCGAGGATAACTTCCCCTACGCCGAGACGGACGACCAGCTGCGCTGCATCGAGGAGATCAAGGCGGACATGGAGTCGCCGCAGCCCATGGACCGCCTGCTGTGCGGCGACGTCGGCTTCGGCAAGACCGAGGTCGCGCTGCGCGCGGCCATGAAGGCCGTGCTCGACGGCAAGCAGGTCGCCATCCTGGTACCGACGACCGTGCTGGCGCAGCAGCACTACACGACGGCCCTCAACCGCTTCCGCGGCTTCCCCGTGAACATCGGCGCGCTTTCGCGCTTTTCCACCCCGCAGCAGCAGCGCAAGGTCCTGTCCGACCTGCGCACGGGCACGCTCGACCTCGTGGTCGGCACGCACAAGCTGCTGCAGAAGGACGTGGAGTTCCACGACCTCGGCCTTCTCATCGTGGACGAGGAGCAGCGCTTCGGCGTGACGCACAAGGAAAAGCTCAAGGAGCTGGCCCGCGGCGTCGACGTGCTCACGCTCTCGGCCACGCCCATCCCGCGCACGCTCAACATGGCCCTGTCCGGCCTGCGCGACATGTCCACCATTGAGGAGCCGCCGCACGACCGTTACCCCGTGCAGACGTTCGTGCTGGAATATGCAGAGCCGGTGCTGATCGACGCCATGCGGCGCGAGATCGAGCGCGGCGGGCAGGTGTATTATCTGCACAACCGCGTCGAGAGCATCGAGCAGTGCGCCGCGCGCATCAAGCGCGCCCTGCCGGACGCCGAGATCGCCGTCGCCCACGGCAAAATGAGCGAGGAGGAGCTCAGCGACGTCATGCAGCGCATGGACGAGGGCGAGGTGCAGATCCTCGTCTGCACGACCATCATCGAAACGGGCATCGACATTCCGAATGTCAATACCTTGATCATTGAGGACGCCGACAAGCTCGGCCTTGCCCAGCTGCATCAGATCCGCGGGCGCGTCGGCCGCAGCAGCCGCCATGCCTATGCCTACCTGACGTTCCGACGCGGCAAGGTCCTCACGGAGATCGCCGAAAAGCGCCTGAACGCCATCCGCGACTATGCGGAGTTCGGCTCCGGCTTCAAGATCGCCATGCGCGACCTCGAAATTCGCGGCGCGGGCAACCTGCTCGGCGCGGCACAGTCCGGCCACATGATCTCCGTCGGCTATGACCTCTACCTCAAGCTGCTCGAGGAGGCCGTGCTCGAGGAGCGCGGCGAGCCGTCGCCGGAGGAGAGCGCCTGCACGGCCGACCTCGACGTCACGGCGAACATCGACAAGGCCTATGTGACCTCGGGCGAGCAGCGCATGGACCTCTACCGCCGCATGGCGGGCATCCGCTCGCAGAGCGATGCCGACGAGCTGCTCGACGAGATCGTCGACCGTTACGGCGACCCGCCCAGGGGCGTCATGAACCTCATCGACATCGCCCTGCTGCGCGCCCGCGCCAGCGCCGCCGGCATCCGCGACATCGCCCAGAAGGGCCGCACGCTCCGCTTCCGGCTGGCGCAGTTCGACTTTGCCGTCGTCTCCCGCGTGGCCGGGCAGTATCAGAAGCGCATGTTCGTCGAGCCGAAGAGCGACGAGCCTGCCATCACGCTCCAGCTGACCGCGAAGGAGGATCCCCTGCAGGCCGCGGAGAGGTTCGTGAAGACCTATCAGGGAGAGTAGAAGCTGCACGCTTTGCAGCACCGAGGCATGCGGCAAGAGCAACACGGGATACAGCGGTGTACGGACATGGTACACAATTCCTCGTCTTGCGATCGTTCGGTGAATCATAACGTGCTTCGATCGTCCGGAATGGTGAGCCGTAATTGCCGTCCTCCATCCGGAACCCGCCCTTGAGATCCGCCTGCCACATGTCGTTGCAGGCATCCTTCCCGGGCCGCGTGAGCGCCCTGCACTTCCGGGACTCCTCAATGCGGATGCAGCCGCGTCGATGCAGGATGCTGTATACATTGTTTTTGCAGATATGCTCACCATATTGCTGCACTGTACATGACATTTTCTCGCTTACCGCCCCGAAAATTTTCTCAAAAAATTCTTCGCCTTCCCCTCTTGACAAAGGCAAAAAATATGATTATAATGCACTTAATTTCAAACGACAAACCTGTGAGGAAGAAGAGTAGCACAGCACAGGGCATCCCAAGAGAGCTTCGGGCGGTGAGATCGGAGCGGTGCGCAGCGGTGTGAATGGCCTTCCGAGGGCGGCTTGAACAGGAGCATTCCTAAGTAGGGTCCGACGGGAACCCTCCCGTTATCCGTGGGGTACGCATGATGGTGCGTAAAAGCGAGTGGGCATCGCAAGATGTCAATTTGGGTGGTATCGCAGAAGCAAAGGCTTTTGTCCCATGTGGGGCAGAAGCCTTTTTTGTTTTTAAAATCCAGGCCGCCGGCACCGGTCCCTCCATCCGCCGCCCAAAATACCCATATCAAATTTTGGAGGAAAACAAAAATGAAAAAGAACATGCTGAGCCGTGTGCTGACTCTGGCCCTGGCCGCCCTGCTGGCCCTGTCTCTCTTCGCCTGCGGCAAAAAAAGCGATGACAATTCCACCGGCTCCTCCGGTGCCGCATCCTATCAGGTCGGCATCTGCAGCTATGCGGACGATGCATCCCTGAACCAGATCGTGGACAACATCGAGTCCCGGCTCAAGGCCATCGGTCAGGAGAAGGGCGTCACCTTCGAGATCAGCTATGATAACTGCAACACCGATTCCGCCGTGCTGAATCAGATCATCGCCAACTTCATCGCCGACAAGGTGGACCTGATGATCGGCGTAGCCACTCCCGTGGCCGTGGCCATGCAGGCCGCCACCGAGGGCACTGACATTCCCGTGGTCTTTGCCGCCGTGTCCGACCCTGTGGGTGCGGGCCTGGTGGAGAGCCTGGAGGCCCCCGGCGCCAACATCACCGGCACCTCCGACTATCTGGACACCGATGCCATTCTGGACCTGATCTTCGCCGCCGACCCTGACGCCAAGAGCATCGCCCTGCTGTATGACCTGGGGCAGGACTCCTCTGCCGCTCCCATCAAGAATGCCAAGGCGTACCTGGACAAGAGGGGCGTGTCCTACAAGGAGTATAACGGCACCACCACCGACGAGATCAGCCTGGCCGTCAGCAGCATCGTGGCCGACAAGGCCGACGCCGTGTTCACCCCCACCGACAACACCGTGATGACCGCAGAGCTGGCCATTTACGAGACCCTGGCCAAGGCCGGCATCCCCCACTACACCGGCGCTGACTCCTTCGCCCTGAACGGTGCATTCCTGGGCTACGGCGTAGACTATGCCAACCTGGGCGTGGAAACCGCCAACATGGTCTCCGGCATTCTTCTGGACGGCAGCAAGCCCTCCGCCACCCCCGTGCTGACCTTCGACAATGGCACCGCCACCATCAACACCGACATCTGCAGGGAGCTGGGCCTGAACTATGACGAGCTGGCCAAGACCTTCGCCCCTCTGTGCACCAAGGTCCAGTCCATCGTCACCGCCGAGAGCTTCGACGATTTGAATGAATAAGAAAGCAAGCATCCATCAGCGGGCCCCCGCTGATGACCCTCGCACCGCCCACTGCGTAAACAACCCCATTGCATAGGAAAGGAGAAGCCTCTCATGAACATTTTATCTCTGGTCCAAACCGCCCTGGAGCTGGGTCTCATCTGCTCGCTGACCGTGCTGGCACTGTTTTTGAGCTACTCCATGCTCAATGTATGCGACCTTTCCACCGACGGCTGCTTCACTCTGGGCGCCGCTGTGGGTGCTATGGTAGCCATTGCCGGGCATCCCTACCTGGCCATTCTGGCCGCCATGGGCGCCGGAGTCCTCTCCGGCTTCATCACCGCCCTGCTGCAAACGAAAATGGGCATTGACAGCCTCCTGGCGGGCATCATCGTCAACACCGGGCTCTACTCCATCAATATCGCCGTCATGGGCGGCTCCTCCCTGCTGAACATGAACAAAACCGAGACCGTATTCACCAAGGCCCGGGCTCTGCTGCAGGGCACCTTCCTGGCTGAGCAGTATAAGCTGCTTGTGGCGGCCATCGCCGTGATTGCCGTGATTGTTTTTTTGGCCCTGTTTCTGCATACCCGACTGGGTCTGGCCATCCGCGCCACCGGCGACAATCCTGACATGGTCCGCTCCTCCTCTATCAATCCCACCTTTACCACCATCGTAGGCCTGTGCGTGGCCAATGCCTTCACGGGTCTGTCCGGCTGCCTGCTGGCCCAAAGTCAAAAATCCGTCAGCATCGACATCGGCACCGGCATGGTGACCATCGCCCTGGCCTCCCTGCTCATGGGTCAGGTGCTGCTGGGCAAGGGCAGCATTCTCAAGCGGGCCGTCGGCATGGTGGTGGGCGCCTTTGCCTTCCGTCTGGTGTATACCATCGCCCTGCGGCTGGATATGCCCGCCTTCATGCTGAAGCTGGTGTCCTCGGTGATCGTGGTGCTGGCCATCGCCACCCCCTATTTCAAAAAGCAGCTGCCCATGCTGCGCCGCCGTATGGCCGCAAGAAAGGAGGCCCGCCGCTATGCTGAAGATTGAAAACATTTCCAAGACCTTCAACCCCGGCACCATCAATGAAAAGGTGGCCCTGCAGGACCTGAGCCTGCACCTGGCCCCGGGGGATTTCGTCACCATCATCGGCTCCAACGGCGCAGGCAAGTCCACCCTCTTTAACGCCATCTGCGGTAGCTTTTTTACCGATAGCGGCAGCATTTATCTGGGGGGAAGAAATATCACCTTCCTGCCGGAATACCAGCGCTCCCGGCAGATCGGCCGTCTGTTCCAGGACCCCATGCGCGGCAGCGCCCCCCACATGACCATTGAGGAAAATCTCTCCCTGGCGGCGGCCTCCGGCGGCTGGCTCAGCCATGTGACCCGGGCGGAAAAGGCCGCCTTCCGGGAAAAGTTGGCCCAGCTGGACATGGGCCTGGAGGACCGGATGAAGCAGCCTGTGGGCCTGCTCTCCGGCGGCCAGCGTCAGGCGCTGACGCTGATGATGGCCACCTTCAAGCCGCCGAAGCTCCTGCTGCTGGATGAGCATACCGCTGCTCTGGACCCCGCCACGGCAGAAAAGGTGCTGGAAATCACCCGTCAGACCGTCTCGGAGAACCGTATCACCACCCTCATGGTCACCCACAATATGCACCAGGCCCTGGAGCTTGGCAACCGCACATTGATGATGGACAGAGGCCATATCATTCTGGATGTTGCCGGAGCGGAACGGGCGGGCATGACCGTGGAGGACCTGCTGGCTAAGTTCAAAAGCGGTGCTGGCAAGGCCCTGGACAATGACCGTATTCTCTTGTCGGAACAAACAAACTCGAATAGAAAAGGCGCATCGAATGCCACGGACGGATACCGAAGCAGGGAACAAAACAGTCTGTCCGGCGTGGCAAGGGCAAATAACATCACCGGGAGAAGCAAAAAGCTCTTATGATATGAGGCGCTGGAACGGCAGCTTTTCGGATTTACGAAATAACGACAAGCCTTTGCCGGCCGGTGCCGGCGTTTATGCAGCAACGCTGGAATCCTGTCAGAATTTGTAAAAAATGGAAAAAAATCAGACATGTTTCCGGCCGAGATTTAGAACAACACGGCACCTCTGTATGTGTATTTTTAATTGCATATACCGGATGTTTGTGATAATATATATAGAACGCCATTGGTGTGGAAGCGGCCGCATGCCCGGCTTGTGGACATACCAAAATAAAGAAAGAAGGCAGGTTTATGAAAAGCACACACTTAAGAAAACGCATTGTGGCTGCATTGCTGGCCGTGGTGTTAGCTGTTAGTTTGGCTGCGCCATCTCTGGCAATTGAGGAAACAGGCGTCTCGAAATCAGGCAGCAATGGGCTGACTTGGGAGGAAATAGACAGCAGCTCTGTTCAGGTAGAGTCCCCCATTCAGGCGAATACCAGCGTAGTGGAAAAGACGGTAGAACACGAAGACACCGATATGGTTCGTGTCTCCATTATTCTAAAGGACGCCTCTACCCTGGAAAAGGGCTTTACCTCTGATGAGATTGCAGCTGCTGATCGCAGCGCCATGCAATATCGGCGGAAGCTGGAGAAGCAGCAGGACAGCATGGCTGCCGCCATCTCCAAGCAGGCACTGAATGGTGCAAAGCTGGATGTTGTTTGGAATATGACATTGGCAGCCAATATGATTTCTGCAAATGTCCAATATGGGCAGATCGAGAAAATCAAGGAAGTTGCCGGTGTGCAGGAGGTCATTCTTGAGAACCGGTATGAGCCCTGCGTGGTGAAGCAGGAGGAGACGGCGGATCCCAATATGGCTACCTCCGATAAGATGATCGGCTCCAGCGCTGCGTGGGCGGCAGGCTATACCGGCGCAGGAAGCCGGATCGCAATTATCGACACGGGCGCCGATGTGGATCATCCCTCTCTGGATCCGGATGCGCTGAAATATGCCTTGCAGGGGAGTAATGCGACGATCATGACGGAGGCTGACTTGACCGAAGAGGTGCTGAATCAGCTAAATGCATATACTCGCAAGGCCGGACTGACCGCAGCAGATTTTTATGTCAACGAGAAAATCCCGTTTGGCTTTAACTATGTGGATGCGGACACGGATATCACGCATGATAATGATACGCAGGGCGATCACGGCTCGCACGTGACCGGCATCGCGGCGGGAAACCGTTTTGTGAAGGACGAAGCCGGAAACTATGTCGCAGCGTTGGACTCTGTCATGACGCAGGGCGTGGCGCCCGATGCGCAGATCCTGACGATGAAGGTCTTCGGCAAGGGCGGCGGCGCCTATGATTCAGACTACATGGTCGCGATTGAAGACGCCATGGTGCTGGGCGCGGACGCAGCGAACCTCTCCCTGGGCGGAAGCTTCCCTGGCTACTCCGAGTATACGGAAGAGAAATACCGTCATATTCTTGATGAAATCGTCGGCAGCGGCATGGTTGTCACAATTTCTGCAGGTAATTCCGGCAGTTGGTTTGACCAAACTGCGTTTGGCCTTCCCTATGCGGGCAGTGTGAACTGGGCTACAAACGGCAGCCCCGGCTCCTATGTTAACTCGCTGTGTGTAGCCTCCGTCGATAACGCGGGCGTTACAGACAATTATCTGAAGGTGAAAGGTCATAACATGACCTACACGGAAAAAAGCTATCAGAACAAACCGATCTATACCATCGGCGGAAGCCATGAGTATATTTATCTGGACAAGATCGGTACTGCGGAAGAGTTCGCAGCAGTAAAGGATGTCCTGGCAGGGAAAATTGCAATTTGCAATCGAGGCGATACCGCATTTTACGAGAAGGCAGAAGCCGCGGTTGCCAATGGCGCAATTGCGACCATTATCGTCAATAATCAGCCGGGCTCCAATTATATGGATCTGACCGATTATAAAAAAACGGAGCCCTGCGTCTCTATTTCTCAGACGGATGGCACGTTCCTGCGTGAAAGCTCCACGAAGGTGACGAGCGAGGATGGCAGTGTTCTGTATTATAGCGGCGAGATGTTTGTGAGCTCCGAGCGGGAGTCTTGGGATCTGGGAGAAGACTACTATACGATGAGCAGCTTCTCCAGCTGGGGCATTCCCGGCGCCCTGACGATGAAGCCGGAGATCACGGCGCCCGGCGGCCGGATCTACTCCCTGAAGGACGGCGGAGAGTATCAGAATATGTCCGGTACCTCTATGGCTTCTCCGCAGGTAGCCGGAATGGCGGCGCTGGTCGCTGAGTACATTAAGCAGAACGATCTGGCCGAAAAGACGGGACTGGCTGTGCGTACGCTGGCCCAAAGCCTGCTGATGTCAACTGCTCAGCCGATCGTTGAGAAGCAGGGTGTTGATGAGCAGGGGAAGACACTGGAGGGTTACTACTCTGTTCTGCAGCAGGGTGCAGGCCTTGCAAATATCGGCGCGGCTGTAAATAGCGGAAGCTATTTGATGATGGATCAGGATGCAACAGATTCGTATGCAGACGGAAAGATCAAAGCCGAGCTGGGAGACGATCCCCAGCGCACCGGTGAGTATTCCTTTGGCTTTACGCTGTACAATCTGGAGAATACGGACAGCACGTTTACCTTAAGCGCTGATTTCTTTACGCAGGCGGCACTTCAGGGCGAGCTCAATAACGGGAACGGGCAAGTCATGAATTTCTCGGACAAAAAGACTGCCGCATTAGCCGCGGACGTTGTCTGGGACGTGGATGGGAAAACGCTGAAGCCGGAAATGCCTGCGGAGCTGGACGGCTGCGATTTTGACGGAAGCGGCAAGGTAACCGCGGATGACGGTCAGGCGCTGCTGGACTATGTGACCGGCGTGCGGACCGAGATCAGCAGCAAGAGCCGTGCGGATCTGGATAAGGACGGAGACATCGATACCTATGATGCCTACCTGTTCTTCTCCCGCCTGAGCAGCGCTGCCGTGACGGTGCCTGCAAACGGAAAGATTCACGTCACGATTCGTGCAAAGGTCCTTGGTCTGGACAGCTACGACGAAAAGAACGGCGGTGCAGGCGCTTATGTCGAGGGTTATGTATTTGCCAACGAGGTAAGCAGTAAAGAGGGTGTCGAAGGGACCAGCCATTCTATCCCGGTGCTGGGCTACTACGGAAATTGGACCGATGCCTCCATGTTTGATGTCGGCAGCTTTATTCAGTATCACTACGGCATGGAGACCCGTCCTCCCTACATGCTCGCTGCAATTCAGCAGGCAGCGCAGCTCCAGTCGCTGACCATAAAATACAAAGGCGTGGATGACTCCTATTCCCTTGGCGGAAATCTGTATGTAGACGACGGATTCTACGATGCAGATCGTTACTCCATCAACCCGGATACCGCAAAGATCTCTGATATTTATTTCTGCCTGATCCGAAATGCGGCCAATGGCCGGATCACTGTGACCGGCGAGGACGGTACGGTATATCTCAACAAGGAGACTCAGGCTCCGATCATTGGCGCCTACTATTTCTCGAACCAGAAGACGTGGATGCAGGTGCAGAGCGGCTTGTCCGTGGATTGTGCGCCGGATGCCGCGGAAGGCGAAAAGCTGACTGTGAAGCTTACCATGGCACCGGAGTATTATGTGGATTACAGCGGCTCGACGCTTTCGACGGACTGGGATGCGCTTGGTGAGGGAGCAAGTCAGACCTATACGATGTTTGTTGACAAGACTGCTCCTACGCTGACCGACATTACGCTTTCCGAGGACCTGATCAACGACGGACGGGTCATGACCGTTACGGCCTCCGACAACAGATATGTTGCAGCAGCGGTGCTGTACGATTACTCGACCGGGAAAATCCTTGCGAGGACGGGCGGTTCTCCGAAGGGAGCAAGCCGCGGCGAGGCTGTTACCATGTCGTTGGATGCAAACGGAACAGCAAATGCAGCGCATCTGCTGCTGCAGGTATATGACTACGCAAACAACTGCAGTACCTACAAGATCAATCTGAACAAGTCTGAGCTGAATGATCCTGTTGCGGTTTCCTTGAATCGCAGCACGCTGAAGCTTTTCAAGGGCGGCACGGCGACGCTGGAAGCGGAAGTTACGCCGTTCGGCATCCATCCCGATACGGTGACCTGGACCAGCGACAATACGAATGTGGCTACCGTGGACGAAGACGGTACGGTTACCGGCATTGGAGATGGCACTGCCACGATCACGGCAACCTCTGTAAAGGATCCCACCAAGAGCGCAACCTGCACGGTAACCGTTGAGGTTTTGAAGGTTACGCTGACCGGCGCGCTGATGGATGGCTCCTCCACCTCCCAGTTCTATACGTGGGATATGGAAAATGATACTACATGGACGCCGGGGGCTGTGATGGAGGTCGATGGCATTACCTCTACCGCATATGACACGGATCGCAACAATGTCATTGTGGTTGACGGAAATGAACGGAAGCTCCATCAGGTCGACATGGAGAGCGGCAAGGTTCTGGCGGACTATGATGCCGTTGCGGGCGGTAACTTTAATGTGCCGCTGTTTGATCTGGAATACAGCGAGCTGTTTACCAAGGGCGACATTCCGGCCTGCTACAGTATCTATAACTTTATGCTCAACAAGCCTGCGGAACTGGGCAGCATTCGCACGGACGGCTTCATGCTGTTCATGGATTTCTTCCTTTACGGAAACGGAGCCGATAAGTTTACGGCGATGACCTCGCTCGGCAAGACAAAGCTCGATCTGGATCAGGACGGCACTGCGGAAACGGATGCGGAGGTGCTGCTGCTGCTGGATAACCGCGGCAACGTGTGGACCTTCCAGATTTATGACGGGATCGACTACAGCAGCACGACAGGCAAATATGAGATTGCAAAGTCTAACCTGACCAGTGCATTTAAAATGTACTTCATGGGCGACGATAACGGCACGCCGCTGTGCTCTATGGTTCCCACGACGGTCAATGGACAGCTGGCATTGTATTTGTCCTACTTTACCGGCAAGGCCAATGAGCTCTACCGTCTGACATACGATTCCGCCAAGAACTTCTGGACCGGCGAAAAGCTGGCCAGCTTCGGCGAGAATGTATATCCGGCAACGATCCTGAAGATCGACAATCATGAGGCCAACCAGACGGAGCTGGAGCAGATCGTAAGCAATCTGCCGCTTGGCTCCCACACGGTACAGTCTCAGGATTTGACAGACATGCTCAAATCTGCTGCGGTTGAAGAAACGGCCGCGTCTTATGGTGCGCTCAATACAGCAGCAGAAAAAACCGCATCGGCGAAACCGGCGGCTGACATCGCGGGCGAACAGCCTGCATCCTCGGAGATCATTACCTCGGAGGATCAGAACACGGTCACCCTGAAGCTGGTGTCGGGAGGAACGGCCCCCACCACGAACGGTCTTATGAGCGTCAGCTACGATGCTGCTGGCTGGGAGCTGAAGAATGTCATTGGAAACGCGCAGTATTTCTCCTACAAGGCTGAAGCCGGAAAGGTAACGCTTGGTTATGTTTCCGTGGACAGCATGCCTGCCGGAGAACAAGTCGCAGAGCTGACGTTCACCAAGACGAATGCCGGCAAGGACGCCGATCCTCGGTTCACGGTCCAAAAGACAGAGCGCAATGAACAGCGGATCGATGAGGTGGAGCATCTGACGGCAAGCAGCAACCGTGATGATCCGTGCCCGTCGAAGGAATTCCAGGATCTCAGCACAACGGCTTGGTATCATGAATCCGTGGACTATGTGTTGTCTAAGGGCATTATGCAGGGCTACGGCGACGGCACCTTCCGCCCCGATGAGACCGCGACCCGTGCCCAGATGGTGACGCTGCTCTATCGCATTGCGGGAGAACCTGCTGTGGATGATTCCAAGGCCCTGCCCTTCACCGACGTGAATCTGGAGAGCTGGTACGGCAGCGCCCTGCGTTGGGCTTACCAGAACGGCATCACCACCGGTGTCAGCGCGGATACCTTTGCGCCTGACGACTGCGTGACGCGCGAGCAGATGGTTTCCTTCCTCGCTCGGTATGCCAAGGTGACCGGCGCCTATGAAAAGGTGTCCGAAGACCTGAGCAGCTTCTCTGACAGAGATCGTGTCTCCTCCTATGCTGTGGAATCCATGCAGTGGGCTGTTGCCAACGGCTTTATTCTCGGCACAGAAACGGGCAAGCTGGAGCCCATGGCTACGGCCACCCGTGCCCAGCTTGCGGCAGTGGTCGCCAGATACTGCCAGAGCATTCACTGATTTCTATCCGAAACGGCGTGCTTACCGGGGGCGTATTGCCCCGCGGTGAGCACGGCGCAAGCCCCAGGGCTTGACAAAAAAACAACGTGCAAAAGCAGCCCCACAGAAGTGTTTCTGTGGGGCTGCTTAGACTCTCAAGACCCTGCTTAGCCGAAAGTCAGTGTCCGTTTATGATACCACTTTCCGCGGCCTCGCAGCGGCACTTCGGGGGGCAGCCGCCATGATCCTGTTCGGGAGGTTTACATAAAGTTCACAATTGTAACGCTTTTGTTGGCAAAACGTTGTTGCATTTTGGCGGCTTCCCGGTATAATAGGATAGGAACAAACGGCGGCGGATGCCGTCTGGAGAATAGGCGGCATTCTGCCGTAGAACCACCGGAGAAGGAGATTTAAATGGGTAAATTTGAAAAAGGCAAACGCCCGACGCAGGCTCAGTCCTATGCCGAGCCGCAGCGTGCGCCGAAAAAGAAAAAGCAGAAAAAGCAGTCCCGCCTCGGCCTGATCGTCGCGCTGCTGGCTGCAGCCGTCGTGCTCGTCGGCTGCGGCGTAGGCTATATGTTCCTGCGCGACGACGGCAGGATCGTCAACAACCTCTATGTCGCGGGTGTCGATCTCAGCGGCATGACGAAGGAGGAGGCGCGCGCCGCGCTCGAAAAGGGCGTGAGCGTCTATGGGAAGGAAAATATGAACGTCGCGCTCTACACGCGCCCCTATGACACGTTCACCTCGACATATGACCCGGCGCAGATCCCGCTCGTCGACATTTTCGGCAAGCCTCTCGATGCCTCCGCGCAGACCGAGGCGACGGAGCCGACCGAGACCGCGCCTTCGGAGACGGAGCCGGTGACGGAAGCGCCGACCGAGGCCCCGACGGAGGAGCCGACCGAGGACCCGAACACCCCGCGCGACGAGGACGGCAAGCCGATGACGCTGCTGACAAAGCTGTGCCTGACGCCGTCGGACACGGCGGTCCGCCTCGACCTCGACAAGGCCGTGGAGGCTGCCTATGCCTACGGCCGCGGCGGCGGCCTGTTCTCCCGCGTGAAGAAGAACGCGCTGACGGAGCGCACCGATCTGAACGTCGCCGATTTCCTCACGCTCGATGAAAGCTACGTCCGCACGATGCTGGACGAATATGCCAAGGACGCCGTGAGCGAAAAGACGGAGCCCTCCGTCACCGAGGGCACGACGACCGTGACGGACGACGAGGGCGAGGAGCGCGAGCTCAAGACCCTGACGGTCAAGCTCGGCAGCGCGGGCCGCGAGATCAACACGGACGAGCTGTACAAGGCCGTGCTCACCGCCTATGCCGACGCGAATTTCGAGATGCAGTATGTGGTGGAGGAGGACCTGCCGGAGGCCTTTGACCTCGACGCCCTGTACCACAAGTATTATGTTGCGCCGGTGAACGCCGTGTGCGACGAGAACACCTATGAAGTGACCGACGGCTCGGACGGCTACGGCTTCGACATCAAAAAGGCCATGGACGAGCTGGAGAAGGCAGGCCCCGGCGGCGAGGTCACGCTGACGCTCGACGTCATCGAGCCGCAGTACACGAAGGAATCCCTGCAGGAGAAGCTGTTCCACGATGAGCTTGCCGGCTATGACAGCCCGTACAACGCCGGTCTCATCGGCCGAAGTGAGAACCTGCGTCTGGCCTGCCTGGCCATCAACGGCTATGTGCTCAAGCCCGGCGAGACGTTCTCGTTCAACGGCGTCGTCGGCGAGCGCACGGCGGCCAAGGGCTACAAGGAGGGCGGCGTGTATGTCGGCGGCGAGACCGTCCAGCAGCTCGGCGGCGGCGTCTGTCAGGTCGCGTCCGTGCTGTACTACTGCACGCTGAAATCCGACCTCGAGGTCATCGCGCGGCAGGAGCACCAGTATGTGCCGGACTATATCCCCTGGGGCATGGACGCCACGATCTACTGGGGCAGCCTCGACTATAAATTCCGCAACAACACGACCTATCCCATCCGCATTCTGGCGGAGGCCTCCGGCGGCTATGTCCGCGTGCGCTTCATGGGCACGGAGACGAAGGATTACACCGTGGAGCTGGACTACAAGGCCGCGATGACCCACAAGAGCAAGACCGAGGAGGTCGAGATCTCCAAGGGCATGAAGAACTACGACAAGTACAAGGACTATAAGGACGGCGAGCGCATCCAGGTCGGCTACGACGGCTATGAGGTCGATACCTACCGCATGAAGTACGACAAGAACGGCAAGCTGCTGTCCACGGAGAAGGTCAACCACTCGAGCTACGACTGGCGCAACCGTCTGGTCGCCAAGCTCGTCGAGGAGACGGAGCCCCCCACGGAGGCGCCGACGGAGCCGACGGAAAGCCCGACGGAAAGCCCGACGGAAAAGCCCACGGAGCCGGAGCCGACGGAACCGCCCACGGACGCCCCGACCGAGT
>OLSN01001942.1_pt1 | contig 16279 bp, 13 predicted proteins | sample 1672411 | NCBI WGS metagenome assembly OLSN01 (sample SAMEA3136683, study PRJEB25190) | human gut metagenome | biome: human gut; feature: human-associated habitat; material: faeces | place: Austria | collected 2013 | reverse complement strand
CGTTTCCAAGAACGCCACGGATGCGGAGATCAAATCGGCGTATCGCAAAAAAGCCAAGGAATGCCACCCCGATCTGCACCCTGATGATAAGGGCGCCGAAGAACGCTTCAAGGAGCTGAACGAAGCCAACGAGGTTCTGAGCGACCCGGAGAAGCGGAAACGTTACGATCAGTTCGGCTTTGACAGCCCCCAGATGGGCGGCGGCGCAGGCGGGTTTGATTTTAACGGGTTCGGCGGCGAAGGCGGGATGGGCGGCTTTGAAAGTATCTTTGATACTTTCTTTGGCGGAGGCTTTGGCGGCGGCAGCCGTCGCAACGGCCCCGTTCAGGGCAATGATCTCCAGCACCGAATCTCCATTACCTTTGAGGAAGCGGCCTTTGGCTGCGAAAAGCAGGTGGACTTCTTCCGCAACGAGCTTTGCGACACCTGCGGCGGAACGGGCGCAAAGCCCGGTACGCAGCCCCAGACCTGCCCGACCTGTAAAGGCTCCGGTCAGGTGCGCACGGGCGGCGGCTTTATGGTCACGGTTCGTACCTGCCCGACCTGCGGCGGCGAGGGCAAAATCGTAAAGGATAAGTGCTCGGCCTGTAATGGCACGGGCCATGTGCGTCGCAAGCGTACGCTGAATATTCGAATCCCTGCTGGGATTCAGGACGGCGTAAGTCTGGTGAAGCGCGGTGAGGGCGAGCCCGGTATGCGGGGTGGCCCGGCGGGCGACCTGTATATCACCGTCACGGTGAAGCCGCATAAGCTGTTCAAGCGCGACGGCAACAACCTGCTTCTGGAAATGCCGATCAGCTTTACGCAGGCGGCTTTGGGCGCGGACATCGACGTGCCTACGCTGGAAAAGCCGGTCAGGCAGCGCATTCCCGAGGGAACCCAGACCGGCGCACAGTTCCGCATTCGCGGTCAGGGTATTCCCAGTTTGAAGAACGGTGTGAAAGGCGATTTGATTCTGACGGTCGTGGTGGAAACGCCAAAACGGCTGACGGAAAAGCAGAAAACCCTTCTTCGGGAACTGGAAGAGAGCATGACCGGCAAGGAATACGAGGGAAACAAGTCCTTCCGGGATAAGCTTCGCGATCTTTTTAATTGAAAAAGCAACCCCCCTTCATGCGATTCATTTCACATGGAGGGGGGTTCAAATTAGAATATGTAAAGAAGCGAAAGGCGCTGCCGCAGGCCTAAAGCTGCTGAGGGCTATTCGTCCTCAAAGGGACGGCCGCAGCTGCCCCGGCAGACGATTCGGGGTTCAAAAAGGACGGTCTCCGGGGCGGAACGCTCTCCGTGGATTCGTTTCATCAGCAGAGCCATGCCGCTTTTGACCATGTCGCTGATGCTGTAGTCCACACTGCAAAGAGGAGAAGGCAGCCGCCAGGTACCCTGAATGTTGTCGAAGCCGACGATGGCGAAGTCCCTCGGCATTTTCAGGTTCAGCGTCCGCATCAGCAGCCGGGCGCTCCATGCCTCCATATCGCAGAATACGAACAGCCCATCCACGCCCTGTGCCTTCCATTCCAACAGCTGCCTGCACACGGCTTCGTCGTCCGGACAAACGGCGATGGGGCAATGCTCAGGCGAAAGACCCGCCTCGCGGCAGGCCCGAAGAAAACCGGCCCGCCGCTGCTCGCTGCTGAAAACCACGTCGTAGCTGTTGAGAAAGGCAGGGCGGCGTCCGGCGTCCAGCAAATGCTTTGTGGCCAGATAAGCGCCCTTCTCCTCATCGCAGATAACGCAGTCGTCCTGCCCCTCCTTCAGATAGCGGGCCATGAGCACATAGGGGATGCCCACGGCCTTCAGCCGCTCGATGGTGCGCTGGGAGCCGCGGCAGGGGAACAGCAGGATCCCGTCTACCTGTCGGCTGATTGCGGTTTCGATCAGCTGATATTCCAGCTCCGGATCGTCCCGGGAGCAGAAGATCAGCAAGGAATACCCTTCTTCTGCGGCGGCGTCCTGAATGCTGTCCGTCATGCGGCCGTAATAGGGGTTGGACATTCCGCCGACGATTACCCCAAGCGTTCTGGTATGCCCGGAGCGAAGGGAGCAGGCCATTGCATTGCGGACGTAGCCCATCCTTCTGGCTGCGTCCTGAATTTTTTTGCTGGTTTCGGCGGATATATCGGGCTTGTTCTTCAGCGCCCGGGATACGGTATTGGCGGTATAGCCGGTGGCGCGGGCTACATCCTGCAGCGTTACGCGCTTTCCGGAAAAGCTTGGCATGGGAAGCACCCTCCTCGGTACGTCGATCGGTCAATGTTGGAGATTTTAACATAGCCCGGCGAATTTGTCAATTTTGGGTATTGACAACCTAAAGATTACATGATATTATAATTACACAAAGAACATTAACGTTAATGTAACTATCCCGTTGCCTTATTTTTCCCGTTTTCTAGCATCCGATTTGAAGAAGCGTTTACAGCTTCTCAAAAATAAGAAGGAGGGTATACCCATGAAAAAAATCATTGCTACTATCCTCGCACTGTGCATGATCCTCGGTCTGGCCGGCGTGGCCAACGCCGAAGCCACCACGCTGACGATGTGGACCTTCATCGCCCAGCATCAGGAGTTCTACGAGAGCATGGCGAAGCTGTGGAACGAGCAGAACCCCGATCGGCAGATCTGTTGCAACACCGTGCGCGAGGAGCTTATGTTCGGGTTCAAAGCGCTCGGCGAGGAGGGGTCGGAAGCGGAGGCGCGGGTGGACGCCATGATCGAGCGCTTCGGCTTCGACGCGGATGCCGAGCCCTACCTGCTGAACCGCGGCACGCGGCAGCTGCTCGCCCTGGCCTCCATCATCGTGCTGGCGCCGCCCACCATCATCCTGGACGAGCCGACCACCGGTCTCGACTTTCGCGAGTGCGTGAAGGTGATGGATGTGGTGCGCGAGCTGAACGAGAACGGCACCACGGTCATCATGGTCTGCCACGACATGGAAGTGGTGGGGGACTTCGCCCGCCGCGTCATCGCCATGACCGCTGGACGGGTGGTGGCCGACGGCCCCACCTTCGAGGTGCTGCGCGACGGGCGCGTGCTGAAGGAGGCGCACATCCTGCCGCCTCAGGTGACGGAGGTGTCGCTTATCCTCGGGCGCGAGGCGCCCTGTCCCGCGGCCGTGGCCGAGGCGAACACCGTGGCCCAAATGGTGGCGGCGGTGGCCCAGGCCAAGCAGATGGAAGATGAGGCCGTGGCCGAGGCGGCGGCGCTGGTCGACGACGTGGCCGTCGCGCTTGCCGCCGAGGTGGAGGCGACGCGCGACGCCATCGTAGAAGCAGAGGCCGCCCTCGGAGATGCCGGCGCCGATGAGGAAGGAGGCCGCTAATGGCCAAGTTTCTGGAATACGTGCCAGGGGAGAGCTTCCTGCACCGCATGAACCCTTGCGTGAAGCTCATCGGCGCGGTGCTCATCGCCATCGCCTGCTTCGTGACGAGCAACCTGGTGTTTCTGCTGATCCTTCTGGCTGCCGCGCTCGTCATGGCCGCTTCGTGCGGGCTGGGTCGCGAGACGGCCGGCCTCTGCAAGGCGGTGTTCGCGTTCTCGCTTATTCTGGCCGTGGTCATCCTGCTCACGACGCCCCACGGCATGCCGCTCGTGCCGCTGCCCTGGGGTTATATCGGCACCGGCAGCCTGCTGGCGGCCCTCACGGTTATCGTGCGCCTCATGGCGGCGGCCATCCCGTTGTTCCTCGTGTTCTACGTCACGAAGATGAACGACCTGACGAACGCGGCCGTCAAGCAGCTGCACGTGCCCTACAAGTACGCGTTCACGTTCACGAGCACGGTGCACTTCATCCCCGTGTTCATGAACGACATGGCCGGCATCATGGAGGCCCAGACGGCCCGCGGCGTGGAATTCGACGGCTCTTTTGCGAAGAAGGTGCGGCTCATGATTCCCCTGTGCGTACCGCTTCTGGTGAGCTCGGTGCGCAAGACGAACTCCGCCGCCATCGCCGCCGAGGTGCGCGGCTTCAACCTGCGCACGCGCACGAGCGGCTACAAGGACTACCCGCTGCACCGCGAGGATTTCGTGGCCCTGGCCGTGTGCGTGCTCGTGCTGGCCGTCGCCATCGCGCTGGCCGTGGTGGGATAGGGGTTTTATCCCAGCGAGAAAAACTTCGCGAGCTTGGTGCCGAGGGGGCCCTGGGTGAGGAGAAGCTTGGCCAGGGTGAACAGGGCAGCGCCGACGAGAAGCGCGATGAGAAGGCCGGGGATGCCGAAGGCGGCGCAGACCACGGCGGCCACCGCGAGCAGCACCGCGCCCAGCGCGATAAGCGCCCGGTGCACGGTGCGCTGGAAGCGCTGCCAGACGGCCACGGGGAAATCCGACGGTACCGCCTCGCCCTCAAGCTCCGTGCCGCACAGAGGGCACCGGTCCAGGTCACCCTTGTAATCGAGATGGCAGCGGTCGCAGTACCTCATGAGCGCCCTCCCTTCCGGGAATCGCCACTGCCGATCCCCTGTTCGCGGCGGGGATGATCGATGGCGCGGGATTGCCACGTGGCGGCGATGGAGGCCAGGCGCTCCTCCAGGGCCGACTCGCGCAGGGACGCATCCACCTGGGCGGCGTCCTTGTTGATGTTAGCCCGCCCGGAGAGCCCCTCGGCGGCCAGCACGTCGGCCAGATGGCGGGCGGCTCGCAGGCTCACGAAGCGGCTCGATACGCCGATGCACAAATCGTCCCCGCAGGTGCACAGGATGAAGTTCAGCCCGGCCGGCGAGGTCATGGCGCTGATGCCCTCCACGTAGGGCGCCACGGCCGCATCCAGCGCGACGCGCCCCAGGCTGGATACCGTGCAGGTGACCTCGCGGGTGGCGCGCCAAGCGGCGAAGTCGAGGGCTGCGTCCTTCAGAAACAGCGGCACGGCGCGCACGATCGGGTTCTTCTCCAGCTTCACCATGCGCATCATGCGCCGTTTCAGGGAAGCGGGCTCAGTGCCGGTGGCAAGCTGCTCTTGCACCTGGGCGGCGATGGCGGAAAGCGGCTCGTCGGTATCGCCCGGCACGTAGGTGACGTAGGCCAGGCCGAAGAAGTTGCGCAGCGTGGTGGAGCCGAAGAGCGACCGTAGGTCCACGGGCACGTCCATGTGAATGGCGCGTCCGCGCTCGGCGGGCGGCATCTCGCGGCGCAGGGCGCAGATGACCGCGGCGATAAGGTAGCCGGTCACCGTGGCGCCGCAGGTTTTGGCGGCGGCGTGCACGGCGTCGGCCGAGTAGTGCAGCTCCAGGTAGGCCGGGTCCACGTCGGTCTTCCAGCCGGCGAGGTGGAAGACCTTCGGCGCCCCGTCGCGCCCGGCCGCCGCGCGGTCGTAGTGCTCCGAGAAGCTGTCCTCGGTCTTCGACGCCTCGTCTCCGGCGTAGGGCGCCGGCGCTGCATCGGCTCCGTAGCGCTCGGCCACGTACAGCGCCAGCAGCGCCTTCAAAAACTCCAGCGTGCCCCGACCGTCGGAGATGATATGGGACACCTCCACGTTAATGCGCCGCTGGTAGTAGGTGATGCGGAAGAGCACGCTTTTGGGGCCCGTGTGCAGATTGAAGCAGACGGGCAGCGTCTCGGGCTCGACGCGGGGCGGCTCCGGCGCGGGCACGAGGTAGTGCCAGAAAAGCCCGCTGCGCAGACACACGTTGAAGCCGGGGAACAGCGCCACGGCCCCGTCGAGCGCTCGCTGAAGGGAGGCAGGGTCCACCTCGTCGGCCATGGTGGCGGCGATGCGGAAGATGGTCTGCCGGGTTCCGCCGGCTTGGGCGGCGTAGAACTTGCCGACGTTGTCTAGTCGGTACCAAGAAGCGTCAGCCATGGGCGTTCACCGGGTTTCGGGAGCGGGTCGCCGTCGAGGAAGTGCGCGATGAGGCGGTAGGTGTCGCGCACGAGCGAGAGCACGGAGGGGTACAAAAAGTAACCGTGCACGCCGTCGTTCATGCGGAAGCAGGCCACTTCGTTGCCTTCTGCATCTAGGCGAGCAGCGAACGTTTCGCCCTCGTCGCGCAGCGGATCGTACTCGGCGGTGATGACGAGCGTGCGGGGCATATCGGCCAGCGACGTCGCGATGAGCGGTGCGAAGCGGGAGTCGTGGAAATCCGCGGGCGTGCGCAGGTACAGCTCGATGTAGTCGACGATGGCCTGGCGCGTGAGGATGTAGTCCTCGCCGTTGTGGCGCACGGAATCGAACAACGTCGTCTCGGAGTGGTCGTTGTAGACGAGCGGGTACAGAAGAATCTGGGTGCGCGGGCGGAATTCGCCGCGCTCGCGGGCGAGCAGGCTCACCGCGGCCGTCAGATTGCCGCCGGCCGAGTCGCCCATGAGCACGATGCGCCCGGGATCGGCGTCGCGGATAAGCGTGCCGGCGAACAGCTGCCGCGCCACGGCGTAGCAGTCCTCAAGCGCGGTGGGGAAGCGGTGCTCGGGGCTGCGCCGGTAGTCGACGGCGATGACGCGGCGCTCGAGCTTCAGCGCCGTGCGCATGCAGGCGTCGCTATAGAATTCCACGTCCCCGTTGGCCCAGCCGCCGCCATGCAAGTACAGGATGGTGCCGCGGTGATCCTCGTTCACGTGCAGGCCCCGCTTCAGGGAGAAGTCGATGTCGAGGGGGGTGAACACGCGCAGAGGGATCTCGTATCCGTCATCGGCTGTGGCGGTGATTTCGTCGATGCGGCAGCGCGGGTCGGCAATGGTGAGTTTGCCGGCGGCGTCCTCCACCTTGCGCTGGGAGTTCCAGGAATTGGCCACGTCGGGCTGCAGGCGCGTGATGGCCTTGATGACCGCTTGGACGGCGGGGTTCATGGGCATGAGCGCTCCTTGTCTCGAGGTCGGCGGCGTGGGGCGCCGCAGTCGATGGCGCTCTTGACGCCACGTAAATGCTGATAGTTATGCTAAGGGAAGCTGGCGCCGCCAACAGCCGCCCGTCGCCCCTTGGCATCAAACGGTAAACGACTCGCTACAGCCATACCGTCTTAGCATGGGAAGCGAAGTTGCGCGAATTTTGTGGAGGTCGGTGCGGTGGTGACTGGTGCTCAGGCACGGGGCCGCTAGCATAACGTTTCCCCTTGACGTCGGCGCATCTCACGGCTTCGACCTCTCAGGTTTCCCGAACGGGGCCCAGCGAGGGCCGAGCCGTTCGCGTTTCGCGAAATCTGGACGAGGAAGGAGAAGGCTGTGGATGCGGAACATGACGGGGCCCTGCTTTGCTCTGCAGGCGCAGATGCGGGCGCCGCACGGGAACGCTCGCGCTCAAGCGTCAGATCTCCGTCGAGGAAGGGCGCCTGCGCCCGAGGCGGTGGCGGACCATTATCCGGGGGCGCGGGTGGTACGGCTCATGACGAGTTACCGCTCGACCTGCGAGATCGTCGAGCTGGCCGCTCGGGTGATGCCCGTTGCGGGCCTCGTCGCCGTCCAGCGCCATGGGGAGGCGGTGTGTTTTGCGCGCTGCGGCGACACCGTGGGGGTGCTCGCGGCGGTGGACGAGGCCATCGCGCGGTGGCGCACTTCGGGACGGCGCACCTTGGGGATCATTGCGAAATCGGACTTCCTCGCCGCCCGTTACGCCGAGCTCATCGCGCGCGATCACGATCTTACGCTGCTCACCGATGAGACGGACGCCTACCCGGGCGGCATCGTCGTCAGCTCGGTGCGCCTGGCCAAGGGCCTCGAGTTTGACGAGGCGGTGCTGCTGGACGTCGACGGCCGCCAGTACGCCACCGAGGCCGATCGCAACCTGCTCTACGTGGCCGTCACCCGCGCCATGCACGCCCTGACCGTCCTCTACCGCGACGAACCGAGCCCGTTTCTGGGGGAGAAGCGGCCGCGTTAGGCCAAGCGCGGGCGGCCAAGCGGATCGGTTCTATTGCCCCAGCCCCATATCCGCAAGCGTCACGAGGCGGCAGCCGCACGATGCTGCCTCGGCGTGACATGCGTCGGTGAAGCCGCTTTTCGAGAAGAGGAACAGCCGCTGATCGTCGGCGCTCCCGATGAGGGAGGCGCGGTGCTGCAAGGTGCGGAGGACTTCAGTATCGGTCTGCTTGGCTTGCCACTTGCATTCGCCGCATATCATCGAGTCGTCGTCGCAAAGGGCCACGATGTCGATCTCCGCCTGCTCCCTGCGCGCGTTGTCGGTGCCCCACCACCGACCGACATCAAGGACAAGGGGAATCTCGCCGTGCCCCGAGAACGCGACGAGCCACTGGCGGCACACCTCTTCGAACACCGGACCCGTGAACGTGGAGAGGTGGTCTGCGGCAATCAGGCGTGCCACTTCCTCGGCGCGCCCGGCTTGAATAGGCGTGAGGTAGCGGGGGACGAAGCGGTACCAAAAACGGAACAGGTTGTCGTTCAGCACATAGCGGGTCTTCTTGCGGTTCGCGTCGACGACCGGCTTCTCCAGGCGCACGATGCCCAGCTCCTCGAGGCCCTTCAGGTAGCCGGCCGCCGCCGTACGCTCGATGCCGGCTGCATCGGCAATGTCCGTGAGGCGCCCCTCGCCATTGGCGATGGCTCGGATGACGGCATTATAGCGTGCCGGCTCGCGCACTTCCTGCTGCAGGAAGGAATCGGGCTCGCCAAAGAGGAAGCAGTCGAGCTGCAGCACGTTGGTCGCCAGGTTCTCAGCGAGAGACAAGGCTGCATCGAATTGCTCGAGGTACAAGGGGATGCCGCCCGCGATGCCGTACCAGGTGACGATATCTTCCGAGCTGCTGCCTCGCAGCAACAGCGATGCCTGCATGATATCGAAGGGCTGCACCTTGATCTGGGCCGTGCGCCTTCCGTAGAGGGGGCTTTTGTAGCCCAGCACCTGGTGTTCCATGAAGCTCATGGACGAGCCGCACAGGATGAGGAAAAGACGACTATTCTCCTTGTGATGATCGATGAGGTGTTGCAAAACCGAGCTGACCGAGCGGTCGCTTTGGGCGAGATAGGGGAACTCGTCGATGACGAGGACGATGCGCTGCTGTTGCGCTAGCGTGAACACATGGGTAAAAGCCTCTTCGAAGCTTGCGAACACGGGAGCGGCTGTATCGCTGGCGACGGACGTGCCGTCAAGCCGCAAGTCCGCAATAGCTTGGCTGAGCGCAACGAGGTTCTCCTTCGCCGTCGATTCGCGAGCGGAGAAGAATATCGCTGGCTTGCCTTTGACGAATTCGGCAATGAGCGACGTCTTCCCTGCGCGCCGCCGCCCGTATACGACGGGCATTTGGAACGCGCCGCTTCGGTAGAGTCGCTCCAACGTTGCCAGCTCCTGCTTTCGTCCTACGAACATTCGGCACCCTTTCTCATTTTGTATAGTTACGATTATAATAAATGCATCTATACAAAACAAGCACCGAGGCAGTCTCTTCTGGTTCGTGCGCAGCTATCCCTTGCGGCCTTCGCGGTAGCGGGCGAGAGCGGCGTCGAAGCTGCCGGCGGTGCGACGGTAGTAGATAGTGTAGCCGGCGGTGATGGCGGCCAGGGTGACCAGGTAGATGGCAACGAAGCTGACCCAGGCGCCGATGTTGTCCAGGGGGAACCAACCGCCGAGCGCGGCGCACAGGACGAGCACCGGAAGGCCCGTCAGGCCGAACCCGGCGATGCGCGCGGGGTAGCTCGGGCGCTTGAGTGCTACTTCGGTAAACCAGAATGCCTGCAGGGCGCACAGGGCCAAGGCGGCGGCGAGCAGCGAGAGCGTGATGACGATGCCCTCGACGGGCCCGGCGAAGATGAGGCCGGCTGTGCACCAGAGGGCCATGGCGACGGTGAAGGTGATGCAGGCGCGAACAAAGGCGCTCTTGACGATGTTTCTCATGGCGAATCCTTTCTACAGCCCGATCTTCCGCTTGATGGCCGGGGCGTACTGGCGCGAGGCGATGACGGACTCGCCGTTGCTGAGCACCAATTCCAGCCGGGCGTTCAGGTAGGGGCGAAGCGCCCGCACGTGGTCGAAGTTCACGATGAGAGATTTCGAGGCCCGCACGAACTCGGTGCCGGCGAGGGCCTCTTCCAGCTCGTAGAGGCGCAGCGGGCTCTCCAGCACGCGGTCGCGGCCGTAGAGGAAGGTGCGGCCGTCGACGGTTTCCGCGTACAGCACTTCCGACGGTTCCACGATGAACGTGCCTGTGCCGTCGGTGCCGAGAAGCCGGCAATCCACTGCGTTCGCCGCGGCCATGATGGCCCGCACGCGCCGGTCGATGGCCGGGCAGCGGATGGTGACCTCCGCCTCTTCTAAGTCGGGCCGCTCTTCCACGGTCAGCTTCACGGGCGCTCCTTTCCGTCTCCTGTCCGTAGCGCTAGTGTGCCTCGACGGGGCAGCGACGGCAAGGGGGCGCCGCTTCACTTGCACGAGAAGAGCCCTGTGTTGCAGGGAGAGGGAGGCGAAAAGGGCCGCGAATGCGAAAGAACTGTGAATGCGAAAGGGCCGGCCCCGGCGTCGCCAGCGAATGGCGAGGCTTCGGGGCCGGCCCCAATCAGGCATTGGCGTTGCGCTCGGGGGCGCAACGGCGCGCTCTCAGTGGTCGTTCATGTTGAAGGCGTTCTTCATCGTGACCGTGCGCTGGTCGAGTACCGTGCCGAGCAGGGCACGGGTCTGCGTTTGCACGCTATCGACGAGCGCCTGATTCGCGCGCTCGAGCTCGGCGATCACCGTCGGATCGTCCATATCGTCCAGGTTCGCCTTGCCCTCGGCGGCGAGCTTCTCAAGCGCGGCATCGGTCTCGCGCAGCGACTGGTAGCCCTGGGCCATGGTGTTCAGGCGGTAGCCCTGGATGGCCTCGTAGCTCTCGAAGAACTGCGGGTCGGAAAGACCTGCCACCAGGCGGTTGTTCCAGTAGAGGCTGTCGGTGGTCACTTCCGTGGGCGTGTCCAGATAGGCGGGGAGCTCCTTCACGTTCGCGTACAGGGCCACGGCCGTGTTGAACGGGCCCGACGCCGGCGCGAACCAGTGCACGCCGCGCAGCGCCTTGGGCGCGTTCGGGCGAATGCACAGGATGGAGCACTCGGAGGTGCGGTCGATGCCGACGTAGCGGTACTGGTGGCGCGTCTCTGGCGTGCCCTTGGTGCCGTAGGGGTCGTACTCGGTGCCGTCGTAGGTGGTGGCGAGCAGATCCTTCACATCCGACGCCGACAGCTTCTTATCGGGCCGCATGGCCCAGGGGATGTCGAGGCTCTCGGGGCCGAAGGCGGACGCCGGGCCGGCGAAGCGGGCATCGGAGGGCGTCAGGCGGCGGCACAGGTACCACTTGCGCGGGGCGTTGTACAGCTGGTCGAGCCAGGTGTAGGTGGAAAACGCGATGCGGGCGTTGAAGTAGCGCGGCAGCCCCTCGACGGTCTCGCCGGCATCGTCCTCGTGGGCGGGCATGTCCATGAGCAGATCGTTCTCGCGGATCCACTGGGCCAGATCGGCGCTGCACATGTAGTCGTGCTGATCGCCCAGCGCGTCGGCCAAATCGAAGTGATCGATGCCTTGGCGGTTGGGCTGCACCACGTAGCAGTCGTCGGGCACGCGCCGTGCGATCCAATGGTGGCCGCCGATGTTCTCCCAGTACCAGATCTCGTCCGCGTCGCCGAAGGCCACGCCGTTGGTCTCGTAGGTGCCGTACTTCTCCACGAGCATGCCGAGGCGCGCAACGCCTTCGCGGGCGCTTTTGATATAGGGCAGCGTGATGGTGGGCAGGTTCTCCTCGCCGATGCCGCCGGGCACCTCGGGCTTGTAGTTGGCGTCGCCGGGCTTTCCGACAGCGGGCTGGTAGGTGACGAGCGGGTCGGCGCCGAGCACGCGGGCGTTGGCCGAGATGGTCTCGGTGGCCGACATGGACACGTTCGCCGCGTTGATGCCGGTCTCGGCCCACACGCCGTTGGTCGGGTCGGCGTTGGGTGTGCAGGTGTAGCGCAGAGGGTTGTCGGGCAGATCGATGGTCAGGTGGCTGGCCACGCCGGTGTAGATGCGCGGCTGGTCCTCCGGCATGACCACGATCATCTTCTTCGGGTCGAACGAGAAGTCCTCGCCGTCCTCGTTGCGGGCGACGATGGTGGAGCCGTCGTTGGTGGCGCGACGGCCCACGAGAAGCGTTGTGCAAGCCATGGTGTCTCCTTGGTTGGGGAATGATTCCGGCTCCATGGTGTGCCCGCGGGGCGCCCGCCTTCCGGCTCGCGGGCAACTTGTTCGAAGACCGTTGCCAGATGGCTGCGCCGCTGAAAGCCAGATAGTCGTACTGCTGGCTTTTGGACGTCGCGCGGTGCTAGACGCGCTCGGCATCGGGAACGAAGGGAATGGGGTCGGGGTGGTTCTCCTTGTCGTCCAGGTACTTCAGACTGTGGGTGTTGAGGGCCCACACGGTGATGAGCATCCAGCAGCCGGCGAGGGCCAGGGCGGCCACGGACACCCCGGCGCCCTCCACGACGAGCGAGGTGGCAAAGACGGCCACGGGCGCGGCGGCCAGGGTGAGCGAATTCTGCGTCCCCAGGGCGCTCCCGCGGTTTTCGGCGGGAATGCGGTCGAAGATGAAGAAGCCGAGCAGGGCCGAGATGGGGCCGGCCGAAAGGCCCAGCATGAGCGCGCTCGCGATGAGCAGCGGGAACGGGGGCAAAAGGCCCAAGCCCAGAATGCCCAAGGCCATGCCGGTGAGCGACAGGATGTACCAGGTGCGGCGGCGCAGCTTGTGGGCGAGCGCCGCATAGCCGAGCGAGCTTGCGAGCATGCCGGCGGACATGGCCGACAGCACGTAGCCGAGCAGCTCCGGGCTGTTCGCGGCCGTGAAATGCACCGGCAGCACGAGGCCCTGGAGCGAGCCCATCACCATGACGATGCCGAAGCTGATGAGCATGGACGAGCGCAGAAGCGTGTCGCTCGCGAACAGCACGCGCACCCCGTCGCGCAGGGCGCGCCATGCGCCGGACAAAAGGCCGCGCCGTGGCTGCGTGCCCGCAGTGCCGATGCATGTGGCGGTCGGGCGGGCAGCGGGAGTTGCCGCGCCGCAGACGGCGCCGAGGGAGCGGGGCAGCGTGAGGGTGAGAAGAGCTGCGGAAAGCGACATGGCGGCCGTGAACCACAGGGCGTTCACGCTTCCTGCCGCGCCCATGAGGAAGGCGGCCAGCGCGGGACCTGCGATGACCACGAGGGAGTCCAGCGATTGCGTGAGGCCCATGAACTTTTGCAGGCTGCGCCCGTCGCGCTCGCAGACGGCGGGCACGAGGGAGTCGCGGGCCGTCATGCCGGGGATGTCGCCGACGGCGCCGAGGAGTCCCAGTGCCACGAACCAGCCGAAGGAGAGTCCCCAGATCATATCAACGATGGGCAGCAAAGCCACGCTGGCCGCCGACAGGATGTCGGAGACGACAGAGACGTTGCGTCGGTTGAAGCGGTCGGTGAGCGCCCCGCCGACAAGGCCGATGACGAACTGGGGTGCGGCACAGATGAGCGCGAGGGTGCCAGCGGCCAGGGCGTCGCCGGTGGTGGCGAGGAGCACAAGCGGTAAGACGACGCTGGCCACGGAATTGCCCAGCAGCGAGCAGGCGCAGGAGAGCAGGTAGCGGGGAGCGGTCTTGCGCGGCCGGTACGGCTTGCGCGGTCGGCGGAATTTCGGGGACGCGAGGGTCATGGCGGGGCCTTTCTCGAACGGCGGGTCAGGGGTTCGAGGGGCCAGTAAAAACTATGACGTTGCGTCGGAGTCAAACGGCTCGTGGACGACTTGTGGAGAGGCCGCAGTCGCATTCTCCCGTTGCGCCCGCTCGGTCATGATCTCCTCGATGCCGCGCTCGATGCGGTCGTACACGTCCTGCTGGGCCTCGTTGTAGCCCGCGAAGGCTATTTCGTCCAGGAATCGCTCGCGGTCGGTGGCGGGGCGCAGCCAGTTGGCGGCATCGAAGCAGGCGATGACGGGGACAAGCGTCTCGAGGGACTCGGCGGCGAGTGTGGCGCGCTCTTGCTCGGGGGCATCGGGCGCGAGGGCGCAGAGCGTCTCGTCGAGCCGTTCCATGGCCTCCACGAGCCTCTCGCTTGCGATGGTATCCACGACGCGCTCCAGCTCGCCGAGCTCCTTCTCGTCGTAGAGGTGCGCGGCGACGATGAGGGCGGTGCGGTCGTCGGGGGAGGTTTCGGCGAGGCTGTCCACGCCGGCGAGCTTGCGCAGGATGCGGGCGAAGCGCACGGGAAGGTCGGGATCGAGGTGCTCGGCGCGCAGTTCGGCGATGGTGCGTCGCTGTTCCTGCAGCCTTGCGATCTCGAGGGCCAGCTCGCGGTCGAGCTCGTCTAAGGCGCTCGCGGATGTCGCGTGCCCCTCGGCATCCATCTCTTCCAGAACGTCCCCGATGCGCGAGAGGGGGAAGCCCAAGCCGGCCAGGCGCTTGATGCGCAGCACGCGGGCCACGTCGGCGGGGGAGTAGTCGCGGTATCCGTTGGCCTGCCGCGGCGGCTCGGGCAGAAGCCCCAGCTGGTGGTAGTGCCGCAGCGTGCGCACGGTCACGCCCGCCAATTTCGCCACATCGTTGCTGCGCACGATTTCTCCCCTCGCGGTTGCTCGCGTCCCGTCAGCTGCCTCCATTGTAATGGCTTTTCGAGCGTTTGACCCCGGAAAGGAAAAGCGGCGCCCTGGGAGAGGGCGCCACCAAAAAGGGAGGGCTCGGAGATTCTCTTGCCGCAAAACGCCCGAGGGGACGGAAGGTGCCCCTACAAGTTCGCCACCTGGCGGCCGCAGAGCATGCCGAAGGTGACGCAGCGGCCCGCGTTCAGGCCGGCGGCCAGGTTCGGGTAGGTGCCGTTGTAGTAGTTGCCCGAGTCGTTGCCGATGACGTAGAGTCCCTCGATGGGGGCGTTGTTCTCGTCGAGCGCCTGGAACTTCGTGTTGATCTTGATGCCGTCCAGGGTGGCGAGCGCCATGCCCGACAGCTTGCAGGCATAGAAGGGCGCCGTGCGAATCTCCGACAGGCGGAAGGGCTCCTTGCCGTACTGGGTGTCGTTCTGCGCATCGTAGAAGCCGTTGTACTGCTCCACGGTGGCCAGGAAGGTCTCCTTGTTGATGCCGAAGGCGTCGGCGATCTCTTCCAAGGTGTCGGCCTTCACGATCTTGCCCTCTTCCACCAAAGCGTCGATGATGGCGGCCGTGCCCTCAACGCCCTCGGGGTCCATCTGGTTGGTGCCCTCGCCCTTGATGAGGCCCGAGCAGCCGATGGTATGGAAGCGCTCGATATCGGTGGGCCAGTTGGAATCCCAGATGTCGAACCAGGCGCGCTGGCTGGACTTGCGCGCCAGGGCATGGATGAGGAAGTCGTAGGGCGACGACTCGTTGGTGATGCGCTCGCCTTCGATATCCACCTTCAGGAAGGGCTGCGTGGCCATGTGGAAGTAGCCGAAGTCCATATCGAAGGGGGCGCCGGGCAGCTGGTCGGGACGCATGATGCCGCGGTCGAACACCATGGAGGTGGGGTTCTCGTCCTTCACCGCGCCGGCCCACAGACAGGCCTTGATGCCCTGGCCCTGGGCGTTGAAGTTGCCGAAGGGCACGACCCCGCACAGCCCCTTGGCGTTGTCGGCCTGCAGAGCCATGTACATGTCGGGGTTGTTCGCGTAGCCGCCGGTGGCCACGATGACGCCCTTCGCGGCATTGATGCGCAGGAACGTGGCGCCCTCGTCGGTGGAGGCGTAGGCGCCCACCACTTTATCGCCTTCCTTGATGAGGCATTCCAGGCTCGTCAGGTAGCGCAGCTCGGCGTTGGGCTGGGCCAGGAAATTGGCCTCCACCTGGGCGTAGGTGACGCCCTCTCCGCTGGCCTCGTCCTTGCCGGCCTTGCCGTTGTCCAGCATGGCGCCATGACCCGTGGGCCAGCACTTGTAGCGCGTCTCTTCGGCGGGCATGCTCCACTCCAGGTCGATCTTGCACTGATCCACGCCGTCGGTCAGATCGCAGTACCAGTTCACAGCCTCGGCGGAGTGCGCGGCCCACAGCTGGTACAGATCCATGCTGGCGTTGTTCAGGGAGTAATGCACCAGATCGTTGCAGATCTCCTGCGGGTCGATGTTGACGCCGGCTTCCTGCTGCTTGCGCGAGCCCACGGCGCCGATGGCCGAGCCGCGCAGGCCCGTTCCCTTGTCGAACTTCTCGATGAGCAGGGTCTTGGCTCCCTCCATGGCGGCGAAGTTCGCAGCCACGAGGCCCGAGCAGCCGGCGCCGATGACGAGCACCTCGCAGTCGACGGTCTCGGCGCAGTCGGCGTCGGTGATGGCGGGCGCTTCTCCCAGCCAGGCGGGAACGTCGGAGGTGGGGGTGCTTTCGGCAGGGGCATTGCCCGCGGCGGCGCCTGCCGCCGGCTCGTCGCCGCCCGTTGC
>OLSN01001933.1_pt1 | contig 16314 bp, 14 predicted proteins | sample 1672411 | NCBI WGS metagenome assembly OLSN01 (sample SAMEA3136683, study PRJEB25190) | human gut metagenome | biome: human gut; feature: human-associated habitat; material: faeces | place: Austria | collected 2013 | reverse complement strand
GTCTATGAGTACATGGCCAAGAATGGCTGCCGTATTGGTGGCGAGCAGAGTGGTCATATCATCTTCTCCAAGTACGCCAGCACCGGTGATGGTATCCTGACCAGCCTGAAGATGATGGAGGTCATGCTGGCAAAGAAGGTCCCCATGAGCAAGCTGGCTGAGCCGCTGAAGATCTACCCGCAGGTTCTGGAAAATGTCCGTGTGACCGACAAGAAGGCCGCACAGGCTGATGAGGCTGTGCAGGGGGATGTGAATAAAGTGGCAGAGGCACTGGGCGACACTGGTCGTATTCTCGTGCGTGAGTCCGGCACGGAGCCGGTTGTCCGCGTTATGGTGGAAGCTCCTGACCACGACACCTGCCAGAAATATGTAGATGAAGTTGTGGAGACCATCAAGAGCCGGGGTTACGGAGTTTGAGAGAACTACTGAGCCAGATCCACTACGCCATATCTGCAAACTTGTCGCTCTCGGAAATCATCCTCTTGGCACTGTTGGGTACGATTGCATGGCACAACCGCAAAGAGCATCCCAGCCTCCCGCCGGTATACTGTGTCTTTCTGATCCTCAATATCACGCTGTTGCGCCGTGCGCTGGGGTACAACGAGAGTGTCTGCCTTCATTTGAAGCTGTGGCCGAATGCGGGCGTATGGGCGGGCAACTTGCTAAACCTGATCCTCTATATGCCATATGGAACAACAAGCTGGCAGTGGAAGCGGAAAGGCAAGAAGATAGTCGCTATTGGATTCGCATTGTCCGTGTTCTGCGAAGCACTACAGTACTTGACCGGACGTGGAATGGCAGATGTCAACGATGTGTTGTTCAACACGCTGGGAACTTTAGCTGGCTTGTGTATTGCAAAACGACTTGCAAAAGAGTAATATAAAATCGGAAATTTTCAGAAATATTGGGCTGTGAGGATTTGCACCTCACAGCTTTGCTGCTCGAAACTTTGCACACCTCTACGCGGTGAGCGGCAGGCAACACAAGTGATTGTGGCTAAGATGCAGAGCCGGTATTGTTTAATTTTGAGAGGGTAGCATCATGACTAATAATTATTATTCGATTCTCTTGATGGTTTCTGCTGGAGGTGGATCGGCAAGTCGGTCATTTTTGATGTCAAAGAACTTTTCAGAAGAATTGATTGATAAATGCATCGAAAATAAGTATATTTTTGAAGTCAGGAAAAATGATCTTGGGGAGCCTGTTTATAAAATTACGGATTTAGGGCGTGCCAAGAGGGATGAACGCTAACCGCTACGATAGCTGCATGGACGATGTTTAGGAGAATTTCTACATGAGAGACCTGTTCTGGAGAGATTGAAATTTATTTTTAACATTTCGGGGGTGGCGGCTGTGGGAGCATGGCTGGCCAGGGGGATAGCTTAGTAGTCCACTATAGCTGTCATCCCCCTCATCTTCATCGTCCTCTGGCTCTATGCCATTCCATTCGATGAATTTTTCCTCGGCATTGTCGAATTTTGACCACACGAGATGTTGTTCACAACGGTCGAAGTAAAGCTGGTATATTATATTGAATCTTGTCGTGTTATTTTTCAGAATACAATAGAAAGGCGAGGAATAAACTTAAAATGGCTGGATATACTGATAATGAACAGAACGTTATTCTAGCAGAAGCATCTAAATTGGATTTTGATGATATTATGGCTTTTGGCCCACATTATTTTGGCTGTGGGTGGATGAAATACAAATACTACAATTTAAATTATGCTGTAGCATTATCTCTTATTGGTAGGCTGTATGGAGACAAAGAATCAAAAAACAGCGATTACCATAAAGGAGTGGTGTATATATCTGATGCATTGGGAATTTCTAAACGACAAGTGAAAATCCTACGGAAAAAGGTAAAACATGGGAACGGGTATTGGTTTAAAATTCCGTACACAACTGCTGCGATTATAAAAAAGATAATCAACAAGTTACGTGAGACGGAGCAGGAGGAATACGTAAGTTCTTTTTTGAAAAAGTGTAACAGCACTGTATATAGAGAGATATTGATCCCAGACCAGTTTGAGGCAATCAAAGCGGCACGCAAAGGTGAAAGACAAAAAGTGCTTGACTTAGCTGATGAATTGAAAGATATTACCATTAAAGTGGGAGATAATTCATGAGTAATGATTTTGATCCAAACAGTCATAAAAATCTAGAGCTGTTTAGGTATTACTTGAACAGAGATTTACAGAAGATAGAAAGTAGCATTCAAGATAACCATGGAGAGTTATTGGGCTACTTTACCGCAAGTCTAGTAGATATATTTATTGTGTCTTTGTTTGGTGATAACCTAAAATGCACAGAGAACATACTTAAGATTATGTATATTGCTGGACTGATTATACTATTTTTCATTATTTCATGTGTAGTCAATAAAATAGCTCGTTTCCGAAGAATTCGAAGAAAGGAATCCGGCAGAGAAGAGTATATTGTTGACGAAGCAAAACAGGAAATGATTGATAGTTTTGATAATATAGCCTGTGACGGTCTTTTGATTTGCGAGAGTTATATGGGGAAGTATTCTTTAGCAGATAAGCCGTATGTTAGGGATTTTTATTTTTTTGAAGTTATCCATCATCTGACAAAATCCACAGACTTATTTGGGGAAATATACTCACATCGTGATTTGTATGTGTCATCAAAGAAAGCGGAGCTGATTGACACCTACAGAGTAAACAATTATATTGATTTTGCGAGGAAAATCAATGAGTTTCTAAACAAAGAAATGAGCAAATATATGGCCGATACTGAAGTTAAGAAAGATATTGAAAATTTAAACATTGAGATCGCAAAATGGCATTATGTCAATGAATCTGGGCGTGAAATTGATGACGATAAGTTGAACAGAGCCAGGCTGAAGTAAGCATACTAGCCGTGTGGACACGGAACTCTAGAAGTTCACACGGCTATTTTTAGAATTCGTTATATAGTTTGTGACGAAAATAGAAAGGAGGAATATCCCGTGGCTAAGACACAAAGCTCCGTTCGTAAGCTAGTTAAGCCGGAGTACAGTGCGGAGAAGAATCTGACTGACCTGATGGATGCTACCGTGGCTCTCTACAAGAACAACATGAGCTTGCAAGCCATAGCCGAAGATCTCTCCTTGAACCCCATTAAGGTACGCAAGCTCCTCATCACGGCGGGAGTCTACCAGTCAGACATCGCCGATGCCGTGCAGCAGACGTTCCAGTCCTTCCGCACCACGCAGGACTATAAGACCGCCGTGTCCTCTACCATGATTGCTCTGCATCTGTCCCGTCCCTCTGTGACCTCTTATCTGCCATATGAGAAAGGCGTGTACTTCCCGGAAGACGCTGAAGCAGAGAATATCAGTGCCGGGGCAGAGCGGCAACGCCACTACCGAGCCGTCACTGCCTTGAAGAAAAATCCATGCGAAAGCTGTTTTATCTGCACGAACGTGCAGGAAACAGATCTTGCCGGACATGGAGAAAACGTTGCAGAGTATGCACACAAGCTGCGGGTGGCAGATGAAGTAATCGGCAAGATTCGTGCAGCACTGAAGCCGGATGATATTATGGTTGTTATGGCCGACCACGGCAATGACCCGACGATTGGGCATCCGCACCATACGCGGGAAAAGGTGCCGCTGCTGATTGCAGGGTCACACAAGAAGCCGCAGTGTATTGGTGAGAGAGCAACGCTGTCGGATGTCGGCGCAACGGCAGCAGACTACTTCCACGCCCCTGCGCCGCAGAACGGCAGGAGCTTTTTGCCGCTGCTACGGTAAGGCTTGCGCTGAAAAAAGAAGTATAGCCGGGCAGGGGAGCAGACCCCTGCCTTTTTTTGAAGGAGAACACAATGGCGATAGATAAGCAGCGCATGACAGAGTGGCACTCTCACGTCAGCTGCAGCAGCTCATACGAGAGAACCCGCACCGTCTGTATCTTTCTCTGGAAGGCCCGATTGATGTTTTTTCGGCCGATGAAACCATCCCTCGTTCGTTTGCAGGCTGTGCGCCGCAGATTGTAGCGGGAACACCGAGCAAGGCTTTTGTAAAAGTTGCTAACCCCTGTGGCTGCAGTGGCTTCGCATTGCCCTGCGACCGTCTGGCAACCGGCTTTGTACTGCTCTTGCCACCGGGCAATGAAATGCTGCCCGCTGCCTGCGTGCTGGCGCACTGGTTGATGAAAGCTGCCCCGCGCCCTGAAATGTTTGAACGTTATTTTCTGCGCCGGGAGAAATTCTGCGAAGCGTTTTCTGTGTAAAAGCAACCAGACTATCGCAGAACAACCGCTCCGCCGCCTGAATAATAAGGGGCCTGTGCAGCATTCTGCGGTGCCAAACACCGGCCCCTATTAACGGGGAAGCCGCGCAGTACATTTAAATTTATGCTTTCGGCACCTTGCCTGTGGTGGGCAGGGTGCTTTTTTGTGTGAAATTGCGTGAAAAAATACTGCAGATGACAATATAAATGACACGTGACAAAAATTGCTGCGGTGCTGAAGGTGTCAAAAAATGAAAAACGGCAGGGGAGAGACGGCCAAAATTGCGGGCGGGCGGTGAGAAAAATTAACCGGGAAAATGCCCGGAAAATGACGCCAAAATTAAAGGTTACAAAAAATGACACGTAAAATAGTACGGAGCAACAACAAATTTTCTATGTGACATAAATTGTCACATAGAAAAGAAGCTGTCTGTTTACACGGCAAAAATGTGGCGGTACAATGAGGGTGCAGTGAGAAACGCCCAGCCAATGGGCAGTGTCACGATGGAGGATGGCAGCAATGGAGCAGCCTGTAAAGATTTTGCTGATGGGTATCTGCGGATACGGCAGCAACTATATCAAAGAAGTCAGTGAGCGCGAGATTCCGGGCATTAAAATTGAGGGAATCTGCGAGGTCGTTCCCAACGCGGCAGACTTATATCCCATCATTCATGAACAGAACATTCCGATTTATAAGACGCCGGAGGAGTTCTATCAGGAACACACCGCGGACTTAGCAGTAATCTCCACGCCGATTCATCTGCATTATGCACAGATTGTCACCTGCCTGACGCACGGCTCCAACGTGTTGACGGAAAAGCCGGTCTGTACCTCGGTGGAGGGCGCACGCAAGCTGGAGCAGCTGGCAGAGAAAACCGGCAAGTTCATCTCGGTCGGGTACCAGCTCAACTACTCCCGCGATGTGCTGGCACTTAAAAAAGATATTCTCGATGGCCGGTTCGGCAAGCCGGTATATATGAAGGCACTGCACGCGATGCGGCGCGGCGATAAATACTACGCCCGCAACGGCTGGGCAGGACGCATTGAGGTGAAGGGCTGCGCCGTGAATGACAGCCCCTTCAACAATGCCTGCGCCCACCAGTTCCAGGTTATGACCTTCCTGCTGGGCGACCAGATGGAACGGGCCGCGGAGCTGGCCGAGGTACAGGCAGAGCCGTACAAGGGCAACCGCAGTGTGGAAAACTTCGATATTATCACCGTGCAGGCGAAAACCGTCTCGGGTGTGCCACTCTGGTACGGTACAGCCCATGCGATAGAGGACAAAAAGCTCGGCCCCACGGCGGAATATCGCTTTGAAAGGGGTACCGTCTATTTTGGCAAGGATTTCGGGCAGGGGCCCGTGGCCGAATACATTTATATAGGCGATGACGGCACCCGCATTGACTACGGTCAGATTCCCAAGGGTGAGCGTTTACAGAAGTTCTACGATGCCATTGACGCCGTGCGGCAGGGGACACACCCGGTGTGTACGGTACAATGCGCGATTCCGCATCTGGAGGCAGTGGAGAAAATCGCAAAGCTGCCCATCACCGTGCTACCGCAGGACGAGGTGGAGGACATCCGCGAGGATGATGATACCTTCCACGCAGTCAAGGGGCTGCATGACCGCTTTATTACTTGTTTCAAAACCCGGTGTATGCTTTCACAGCCAGATTCCAACCGGGGATAAATAGAAAAAAGGAGAAAAGACTTATGAAAAAGCAAAGCACACTCAAGCGCGCTCTGGCACTGGGAATGTCAGCGGCCATGGTGGGCGCAACGCTGGCCGGCTGCGGCGGTTCTGCTTCCTCTACGGCAGAATCCACGGCAGCCTCCACTGAGGCGTCCTCTGCCGCCAATGCCGAGGACACCGCCACGACCGACAACGACAAGCCCTATGCGGGCACGACGCTGACTTGGTACACCACCCTGAACGGCAACGTTTCCGACAACTTCTCCAACCTCGGCGAGACGCCGTGGGCCAAGTATGTGCAGGAGCGCACCGGTATCACGATTGAGTTCCAGCATCCCACGCAGGGCTCCGAGGCAGAGGAATTTGCCGTTATGCTGGCCTCCGGTGAGTTCCCCGACATCATTGAGTACACCTGGACGACCTACTCCGGCGGCGCTGGCGCTGCCGTCAACGATGGCGTTATCATCTCGCTGGATGATTATATGAAGGACGCCCCCAACCTCAGCGCCGTGATTGACGCACACCCCGAGATTGGCAAGATGATTAAGGACTCCGCCGGCAACTATTATTGCTTCCCCTGCCTGCGCGGTCTGGAATCCCCCAACAAGACGGAATTCTCCTCCGGCTTCACCTATCGCGCTGACAAGCTCGCAGAGCTCGGCTTCGATGAGGTTCCCGAGACGATGGACGAGTGGGAAGAGGTCCTGCGCGCCGCCAAGGCTGCAGGCTTCAGCAAGCCGTTTACCACCCGTAAAGAGTGGGTCAAGGACGTCTGGAGCGCCGCCTATGACAACTGGGGCAGCTTCTACGTCGATGACGGCGTTGTAAAGAACGGCCTGATTGAGGACAGCCGCAAGGACTTCATCCAGAAGCTGGCCGACTGGTACAGCGAGGGTCTGCTGGACAATGACTGGATGCAGGCCGACAAGAAATCCACCCAGACCGACTTCGTTGCAGGCAACTGCATCCTGGGCTACGCTCCGTTCGGCCAGGGCCTCGGCAACTACACCAAGGCTATGATGGAGGCCGACCCCAACTTCAAGGAAGAGTACATTCAGGCTGCTGCGCCTGTCACCTCCACCAAGGGTCAGAACGCCAAGTTCTCCAAGATGAACAACATCTATGACCAGTCCGGTGCTTCCGCCGCTATCTCCTCCCAGTGCAAGAACGTCGAAGCTGCTGTCTGGCTGCTCGACTGGCTGTACAGTGAGGAAGGCCAGATTTGCTACAACTTCGGTATCGAGGGCGAAAGCTATGAGATGGTCGATGGCAAGCCCGTTTACACCGACGTCATCATGAACAACCCCGATGGCTGGAGCCAGGCACAGGCACTGGCTGCTTACACCAGAACCTCCACCTCCGGCGCAGGCATCCAGAGCGAGGACTACATTGAGCAGTACTACGCACAGGATAACCAGAAGAAGGCTCTTGATCTTTCCATGAAGACCGATATGGGCGAGCATATGTTCCCGCCGACGTCCGTTTCCGAGGAAAACCAGGACCGCTATTCCGAAATTATGAGCCAGGTCAAGACGCTGTCTGATGAGATGGAAGCCAGCTTCATCTGCGGCACCACCCCGATGAGCGAGTGGGATTCCTACCAGCAGAAGCTGAAGGATGCCGGCATCGAGGAAGCTATCCAGATGATGCAGGAAGCCTATGACACTTACATGGCCAACTGATTCCCAATGCAGTAACGCATAAATCATAGCAACAAATGGCATTCGGAAGGCATCACTTTCGGATGCCATTTCTTTAAGAAGATGGGGTGCAGATAATACAATGAGCAGAATGGAAGATTTGCTTGCGCGAATCAACTACGATTACCCGGGATTGGAGCAGGCCAAAACCCTGTATGAAAACGGAGACGCCGAGGGCGCGATGGATGCGGTGATTGCGCATTTCCGCACCAGAACCAGCCCGAAGTACCTGTTTACCGCCAAGGAGCTGGAAGCCTGCAAGGTGGACGGCCTGTTGGAGGACGCGCAGGAGACGCTGGACCACTATATCTACGGCCACAAGTTTGACGGCGAGATTGACTGGTTCTTCAACCCGACAGAGCATACCTCCCATGACAACGAGTGGACATGGTCGCTCTACCGCCATATTTACTGGCAGCCGCTGGCCCGCGCCTATGCGCTGACCAAGGACGAAAAGTACACGCGGGAGTTCCTGCATGAGATGACCGAGTGGGGCAAGGCGTGGCCGGTGGGCCCCTTCATGGAGAATGAGGAGGACGCCGCCGCCAAGTACAAGTTCCCCGGCCACTCCTGGCGCACGATTGAGACGGCCATGCGTATTTACACGGTCTGGCTGCCCTGTATGGAGGCGTTCCGCTCTTCGCCGGCATGGGACCGCGAGGGGTGGGTGACCTTCCTTTCGCTGCTGTGTGACCATGCGGATTTCCTGATGACCCACTACAGCAACCACAAGAAATCCTCCAACTGGCTCACGATGGAATCCGGCACGTTGCTGGAATGTGGCATCCTCTTCCCGGAAATCAAATCCGACTGGTTTATGACCGGCTACCGCCGCGTCATGCAGGAGGTCAAGTATTCCTTCGACAATGACGGCATCCATATGGAGCGCACCCCCATCTACCACATGGTGGCGGCGGGCGTCTACTTCCAGTGCTACCGCCTGTGCAAGCTGAACAACATCCCGGTGCCGCCCTATATGGAGCCGACGCTGGAAAAATCCGCACAGTTCATTATGAGCCTTGTCAAGCCGGATTTGTCCACCCCGATGATTGGCGATGCCGACCGCGACGATCTGACCACCCGCCGGTGCGATACCTCGCTGTATGAGGGCATGAACCTGACCTTTGACCCCTATGACCTCAACGAGATGCGCGCTTACTTCCGCACATGGTATGAGGAAACAGGCCGCGAGGACTTCCACTTTATGGCCACCGCGGGCAAGGAGGGCACACCTCCCACGCAGCGCAACTACAAGTACATTCCCGCCGGTATCTACGTGATGCGCACCGGCTGGGGCCCCGAGGACAGCTACTTCCACGTACACGGCATCCAGCTCGAGCGCGGCGAGGTCAGCTCCCACTCCCACAATGACACCGGCCATGTCGAGGTGCACATTCAGGGCGAGGACATCCTGACCGACTCCGGCCGCTACATCTACAACAGCTCCTGCTGGAAGGACTGGCGGCACTACTTCCTGTCCGCCAAGGCACACAACACCCTGTATGTGGATGACCACGAGATGGGCACCGTGCCCGGCGTGACCCGCACCCGCGGCGTGCGCACCTATCTGCACGCCTTTGAGGAAAACGAGAACTATCAGCTGATTGACATTTCCCACAACGGCTACGATTTTATGGATGACCCGATGTTCCACCGCCGCCGCGTGGTGCGCTTGGCCGGGGACATCTTCGTGATTGAGGACCGCGTGACCGGCATCTGCCACAGCGAGCATGACATCCGGCTGTATTACAACTTCGCGTTCGGTCACCTTGAGCAGGATGGCGAGAGCTTCGCCTACACTTCGCAGAAGGGCCGCCCCTACACCGTGACCGTGCAGGCTGACAAGCCCCTCGACTTTGAGATTCTTGAGGGCAGCGAGGAGCCCATCGGCGGCTGGATCAGCTACGGCTACGCGTGGCGCAAGCCCATCCCGCAGCTGATTGCCAAGCACGCGGGCAAGGCACCCATCCACTTTGTCACGGTGCTGGCCCCGGCGGGCACCAAGGCGCAGGCCGCCATCAAGGGCGATGCCGCCGAGGTTACGCTGGCGGATGGCAAGGTGCTGACGCTGACGGAAAACGGCGTCGAGCTGCACTGAGGAGGTGCGCATATGAGATACGGTATCTGCACCGGCATTGAAAATGCCGGGCTGGTCCGGGAGCTGGGCTATGACTACATCGAGCTCTCAGTGACAAAAACGCTGGGGCTGGATCCCGAAGCCTACGCCGCCGGAAAGAAGGCGCTGACCGAAAGCGGCCTGCAGGCGGAATGTTTCAACATCCTGTTCCCCAAGACGATGAATCTGGTGGACGGCTCCACCACCCGCGAGGAGCTGACCGCCTATCTGGAAAAAGCCATGGCCATGATTGCCGACTTGAACGGTAAGATTGTGGTGTTTGGCAGCGGCAAATGCCGCACCTGCCCGCTGGACGTCAAATTTCTGGACGCCTACAAGCGGCTGGTGGAGGTCTGCCGCCTGACCGGCGAGATTGCCGGAAAGTACGGCATCAAGGTTGTGATTGAACCGCTGAGCCGCAAGGAAACCAATATGATTTGCACCGTGGCCGAGGGCGCTGTGCTGCAGCAGGATGTGGCCAATGAAAATGTCGGCCTGCTGGCGGATTATTTCCACATCTGCGCCAACGCCGACGATGTGAACAGCATTGCCGTGATTAAAGACCTTGACCACATCCACATTGCCTCCGGCAACGGCCGGCGCTACCCGCTGCCCGGTGATGGGGAAAGCTACGGCGCACTGTTCGCGGCCCTGCGGGCAGCAGGCTACAACGCCCGCATGAGCATTGAGGGCAAAACAGAAAACATTGCGCAGGACGGCAAGGCAGCCCTTGCGTATATGAAGCAGTTGGAGGCAGACAATGGCTAATAAAGTAAAGTTGGGCATCATCGGCTACGGCCACATCGGCAGCCAGCACGGCCGTGCCATCCGGGACGGCAAGTGCCCGCAGGTCGATTTGACGGCGGTATGCGACATTGACCCCGCCCGCCTGGAGCTGGCAAAAAAGACCAACGGCGAGAATATCCGCACCTTTACCGATGCATCGGAGCTGATTCACTCCGGCGTATGTGAGGCGGTCATTGTGGCCGTGCCGCACTACCTGCACCCCTCCATGGCGATTGAGGCGATGGAAACCGGGCTGCACGTCATTGTGGAAAAGCCCGCCGGTGTCTACACCAAGCAGGTCGAACGGATGAACGCCGTGGCAGCCAAGCACCCCGAGCTGGTCTACTGCATGGACTTCAACCAGCGCACCAACCCGCTGTATAAAAAGGTCAAGGACCTGATTGACAGCGGCGATCTGGGCGAGATGAAGCGGGTTATCTGGATTATCACAGACTGGTATCGCTCCCAGAGCTACTATGACCAGGGCGGCTGGCGTGCCACCTGGGACGGCGAGGGCGGCGGTGTGCTGTTGAACCAGAACCCCCACAACCTGGATTTGTGGCAGTGGATGTGCGGTATGCCCAAACGGGTAAAGTCCGAGGTTTACTACGGCAAGCACAGAAAGATTGAGGTCGAGGATGACCTGTATGCGCTGGTTGAGTATGAGAACGGCGCAACCGGCTGCTACATCACCACCGTGGGCGATGCCCCCGGAACGAATCGGTTGGAAATTGATGGGACGAATGGTAAAATTGTGGTAGAGAATAACGAGCTTACCTTCTACCGTCTCAGAACCCCGGAGCCGGAGTTCAACGCCACCTACAAGGGCGGCCTTGGCAAGCCGGAGGTGTGGGAGTGCAAAATCCCCATCAAGGGCACCTACACCTCTCACCCCGGAATCATCAACAACTTCTGCGACTGCATCCTCAAGGGCGCCAAGCCGATTGCCCCCGGTGCCGAGGGTATCCGCGGGCTGCAGATTTCCAATGCCATTCACCTGTCCAGCTGGCTGAACGGCGAATGGGTTGACCTTCCGGTGGACGGCGATTTGTTCCTGACCAAGCTGCAGGAGCACTGCAAGAAGCCGGTGACGGAGTAAGGACACAGAGCGTAAGCCGAAGAAACGGAGTATTGCAGCGTGCCGGAGTTGAATGTGCCTGAAAAGAAAAAGTGGGTTCCCAGCAGGATGTTCCTGCGCTGGAGCCTGTCCTACCTTGTAATTTCCCTGATTGCCCTGTTGCTGATGGCGGCGTCCGGCTATCGGTACATGGATGTGCTGCGGGATAACCTTGAGTACACCAACGGGATTCAACTGGATATGACACGTGTCTGGCTGGATCAGAAGGTGCGGCTGCTGCGCAACATTACCTCGGTGGAGAGTGCCAGCGTTGCCATCAACGAGGTGCAGGCGGCAAAGAGCTACGACGATATTCCCCGGTATGACTACTACCTGCTCACGCGCGAGATTTCGGCGGATGTCATCAACTACGGCATCGGGGATGCCTACTTCCTCTATTTCCCGCAGTCGGATGCCGTGGTGTCCAACACCAAATACGGCCAGAGCCGCCGCTTCTATGATTTGTGTCTGGACACCTACGGCATCAGCTATGAGGAATGGATGAGCATCCTCAGTCAGGAGTTCGTCACAACGCGGGTGTTCCGCCCGACCGTGCAGGAGGGAACTGAGAAAAACTATCTGGTGCTGGTTCGCCCACTGAACATCACCAGCCGCGACCTGCCCAAGGTCAACGCGGTGATGCTGGTGGACTTGGAGGATTTGTTCAAGGCCTCCGACTGGCTGAACAAGGATACCCTCTGCATTATGGACCGCAATACCCACCAGCTGATTTCCAACCGGGAGCTGCCGGAGAGCACGGTCGATGCCATTCTGAGCCTGATTGGCCAGAACGGCAGCCGCAAATTCGACAAGGCCGTGCACACCACGCAGGACGGCGAGTATATCTCGGTGATTTCCTCCGATTTCGAGAACTGGGACATAGCCGTTATCCTGAAGGAGCAGGCCTTCGCCTCTGAAATCATTGATATGCAACGGGTACTGGCGGCGGTGGTGCTGCTCTATCTGGCCCTTACGGTGATTGTCATTTACAACAGCGCCATCCGGCGTTACACCCGGTTGCGCAACATCGTGCGGGTGCTGCCGCATGATGACGCCGACACCCCGGCGGAAAACGTCAGCGATGCCTACGCCTACATTGACCGCAGCGTGCAGAAGCTGGTGCAGGCCAATGTGGAAAACACCGATATGATTGAGCAGCAACGCAGTGCGATTCTGCGCGAGCTGTTCCACACAATGGTGACGAGCAGCACAGCCTCGGCAGAGCTGCAGGAGAGTACGTTGGAGGCCAACGGCTTCCCGATTCACACGGTGAAGGAGTTCTATCTGCTGGCCTACCGGCTGGAAAAGCAGGAACTGACGGACGAGAAGGACCCCGACAAAATCTACGAGATGCAGTGGTTTATCCTGCAGAACGTAACGCGGGAAAATCTGCAGAACTGCGCGCTGGAAAACCTCTGTTTCCGCGAGGGCGGTATGCAGATTTATCTGGTGTGGTCCAACGCCGAGAACGCCGACCCGCTGGAGGGTATCGTTTGGAGCTACGAATACTGCCGCAGCTTTCTGGAACAGCATTTCGACTTTGGCTATGACATTGCGGTCAGCAGCCCGCACACCGGCATTGACGGCGTGTACAAGGCCTACCGTGAGCTCTGCCGGGTGTTCCAGTACCAGAAGCGCACGCAGGACACCAAAACCACCCAGTACAGTGAGCTGAAGCTGACGCCCGGCAACACAACGGTGCAGTACCCGGTGGAGGCCGAAAACAAGTTGAATCTGGCCGTGCGCAGCGCCGATGAGACCGCCGCCTGCGAGCAGATTCACGCCCTGATGGCGCTGAACCGCGAAAGCTACCTGAGCCCGGAGGCTATGCAGTTTCTGGCCGGTAAGATTCTGTCGGCCATTGTCCGTGCGGACGGCCAGCAGGCCGATAAGCCCGAGATTGCCGAATGTCAGAACCGCGTGATGGCAGCGGCCCGGCAGGAAAACGTTGAGCAGATTGAACAGGAGCTGTGCAATCTGGCCGGTGCGGTCTGCCGCCTCTCCCGCGCCACCATGCAGGAGGCGCAGGAGGAGGAGAAGGGCCGACTGTATCTGCAGATACGCGCCTACATCGAGGAAAACTACGCCGATGCCGGGCTGAATGTCAATGCCATTTCGGAGCGCTTTGAGCGCCCGGCCGCCTTCATCTCCCGCTATTTCAAGGAGATGAGCGGTGAAAACCTGACCCAGTATATCCACACCGTGCGCCTGCAGCACGTCAAGGAAAAGCTGATGCAGGACGAAAAACTCGAAAGCATTGCCGTTTCCTGCGGCTTTGGCAGCCTGCGCAGCTTTTTGAGAATCTTCAAGCAATACGAAGGTGTAACCCCCAGTCAATACCGGGAGCTGCACAGCAATAAGGAAGAAACGAGCCATGAAAACATTTAAAACAGCAGTCATTGGCTGTGGCATGATTTCTAAAAACCATTTCAAGGCGCTGAAAAACGTACAGAACGCCGAGTGCATCGTCGCGTGCGACTGCAAGCCGGAGCGTGCCCGCGCCGCCGCCGAAACTTATGGGATTCCGGCCATCGAAACCGACTACCACAAGGTGCTGGAAAACCCCGAGGTGGATGTGGTGCATATCTGCCTGCCGCATTACCTGCACGCGCAGGTTGCGATGGAGGCGATGGAACACGGCAAGCACGTCCTGTGCGAGAAGCCGATGGCCCTGAGCCCCGAGGACGCACAGAAGATGATTGAGGTGCGCGACCGCACTGGTACGGTGTTGGGCATCTGCTTCCAAAACCGCTACAACGATGCATCCAAGTATATGCGCGCCCTGATGGACAGCGGAAAAATGGGCAAGGTGCTGGGAGCGCGGGGCGCAGTGTTCTGGAACCGCAACCCGGAATACTACACCGGCTCCGACTGGCGCGGCACCCTTGACAAGGAGGGCGGCAGCGCACTGGAAAACCAGGCCATCCACACCTTTGACCTGATGCAGTGGCTCACGGTTCCCATCCGCACGGTGGAGGCAAGCTGCTCCACCAAGCGGCTGAAGGGCGTTATCGAGACCGAGGACACCTGCGATGTCTTTATGACCGGCCCGGATGGGGAGCGCTTTACCTTCTACTGCACCAACTGTTATGTAAAAAATGCCCCGGTTGAGCTGGAAATCGTCTGCGAGAACGGCAGCATCCGCATGGTGGGCAATCTTGTCACCACCGAGCTGGACGGCAAAACCGAGACGAAGGACTTTTCCTCCGGCACGGTGTTCGGCAAGGACTACTGGGGCAGCGGCCACGGCTTCCTGATAGAGGACTACTACAACAAGCTGGCGAGTGGGGAGCGCTTCCCCATCAGCGGCGAGGAAGCCATCGTCAGCGTACAGCTTCTCCACGCGGTATATACCTCTGCAAAAAACCATTCGGTTATCAGCCTTGAGTAAAAGGAGAATCCACTATGAGCGCTAAGAGCAAAGCCGCCGCGGCCGAGGCAAAAAAGCCGCTGACACTCAATTCCGAGCATGTGCCTCTCAGCTACCGCATCAAAAAAGATTTGCAGCGCAACGGCCTGATTTATGCCATGCTGATTCCGGTGCTGGTCTACTACGCGGTGTTCAAGTTCGGCCCGATGTTCGGTCTGTACATCTCGTTCATTGACTACAAGCCCGCACGCGGCATCTTCGGCAGTAAATTTGTGGGCCTGAAATGGTTCAAGTCCTTCTTCTCGGACTACTACTTCGGCCGTCTGTTGATCAACACCATCCGCATTGCAGTGGTGGATCTGATGACCTTCCCGCTGCCGGTCATTCTGGCCCTGTTGATTAACGAGCTGAAAAGCAAGAAATTCTCCAAGACAGCGCAGACGCTTCTGTATGTGCCGCACTTCATCTCGACCGTGGTTATCTGCGGCATCGTCCTTACGCTGACAAGCTCCACCGGTGCCATTACCGAGATTCTGCACAACCTGTTCGGCATCAAGGAGCAGGCGCTGCTGAATAACCCCGACAACTTCCTGCTGATTTACATCCTGACAGAGCTGTGGCAGACACTGGGCTGGAACTCCATCATCTATCTGTCAGCGCTGTCCGGCATTGACCAGGAGTTGTATGACGCCGCCAAGGTGGACGGTGCCAACCGCTGGCAGCAGTGCCTGCACGTCACCCTGCCGGGCATTGCCCCCACGATTATCATTATGCTGATTCTGAAGATGGGCAAAATCTTCAACGTCGGCTATGAGCGCGTTATGCTGCTGTACAACCCCGCCATCTACAGCACGGCGGACGTCATCAACACCTACGTTTACCGCAAGGGCCTGCTTGATGCACAGTTCAGCTACAGCACGGCCGTTGGTATGTTCAACTGCATCGTCAGCTTTGCTCTGGTTATGATTACCAACAAAATCAGCCAGAAGGTCAACGGCAGCGGTCTTTGGTAAAGGAGGAAAACGGTTATGGCAAACACAAAAACCGAGCGTGCCCCGCAGGGCACCAAAATTAAAGAATCCTTCGGCAGCCGCCTGTTTGATGTTGTCGATGTCCTGATTGTCTGCCTGCTGCTGGCCTGCGTGCTGATTCCGCTGATTCACATTGTGGCGGCCTCCTTCAGCAACCCCGCGCTGTTTGTGGCGCACAAGGGTATCCTGCTCTGGCCGGAGGGCTTCTCCGTGGCGTCCTATCAGGCCGTGTTCAAGAACACCTTCCTCTGGACCGGCTACGCCAAC
>OLSN01001921.1_pt1 | contig 16425 bp, 9 predicted proteins | sample 1672411 | NCBI WGS metagenome assembly OLSN01 (sample SAMEA3136683, study PRJEB25190) | human gut metagenome | biome: human gut; feature: human-associated habitat; material: faeces | place: Austria | collected 2013 | reverse complement strand
TTCCGAAACGAATGAACAATAGGCCCAGACACACTTTTTGTCCTATAGGCCTCATCGATCCCTTACCTTGCTTGCTGCGCGATGAGCAACTATGGGGCATCGCCCTTGGTGGCGCCCCACTACGACGCGCTTTGCTACGCATTTGGATCCAACGATTACAACTCGTTCTGGGTTGCCATTTTTTGGATAGCTGCCGGTAAATGCATCGCCGACAATGAGCTGCGCCTTTCAAAGGTGAGCACTTCTTCCCTTTTGGCAATAATGCTTGTCGGGCTAGGTGCTATCTATACCGAACAGTTCTTTATCCTCGCAAATCAATGGCCCTATGCCGATGACTGCTATCTTGGACTTGCTATCTTCTGCATCCCGGCTTTCATATTGACTCTGAGGGTCAACGTCAGCTGCAAATATGCGGCATTCTTACGAAATGCGAGCATTGTCACGTACTGCCTTCATGACAATCTGAACTACACCATCATGCGCTTTACGCCGTTTTCGCCAACCCCTCTCGAAACCTTTTTCATCGTGCTTGTGGCTTCGTGGCTTCTAACGACGCTGATAATGAAAATGGAAAAGAACGAACACTTCAGCTGGCTAAAGTATTCCCATTAACTTACCTTGCTGAATATTTCGCCGTTGGGCTCGCTCCCCCAGCGGCGAAACACAAGTTTTCTTGTTCTCGAAAACGAAACGATCATGCATCCCGCAGCACGCATGAAAAACCAGCACAATGCCATTTCGTTTTACAAGCTCGAGCCCTACTCCAAGCAAAATGCCAAACCGCACTCATTTACGCGCTGCGAACCCATTTGCCCTCGGCGTCCACATAGTCACCGTCGATTAACTTCGAAGATTGCATGACGCCCGATTCATCAAAGTAGTAGCACGAGCCGTTGATCCATTTCCAGCCCGTAACCATGGCGCCGGAATTCTCGAAATAGTATTTCGAGCCGCCAATAGTACGCCAACCGGTAACCATCTCTGCGGCATCATTGAACCAATACCAGGAACCGCCCAAACCAAGCCAACCCGTTTCGAATCTGCCAGACGCGTTCGCATAATGCCATGCGTCATTAAGATTGAGCCAACCGGTTTGCATAACGCCCGATTCGTCGAAGAAATAGTGCGCAGAGCCAATTCGCTTTAACCCAGTAGCCATGACGCCAGAATCGTCAAACCAGAACCACGCATCGCCGATCTCGCACCAGCCCACGGCCATCGCGCCCGACTCTCCAAAATAATGCCGCACACCGTCAACCGTTTGCCAGCCGGTGGCCATAATGCCCGAATCGCCGAGCCAGAATCGCGAACCGCCCACATTCAACCAACCCGTTTGCATGGCGCCACTGCTCGTATCGAGGTAGTACCAGAAATTGCCTTCCTGCAACCAACCCGTGCTCATGGCGCCCGAAGGGCCCAGATGGTACCACGAGCCTCTGTTCTGCCAACCCGTGAGCATCGCGCCAGACGAATCAAACAGGTACCAATCGGCGCCCACGCGCTGCCACCCCGTGGCCATTCGGCCATCGCCGCCATCGGCGAACCAATAGCGCGAACCGCCCTGGTCAAGCCAGCCTTCGTGCATCGCATACGTGCCCGTATCGAACCAATACCACAAGCCATTGATGGAATTCTTGCCCAGCACAAGCGAACCCGATGAAGTGGCATAGCGCCAAACCCCGTCGCCCGAACACCAGCCCGTAGCCATAGCGCCCGAGCTCTCGAAGAAATACCCACTGCCCTGAATTGTTTTCAGGCCCGTTGCCATAGCGCCGCCCGCGTTGGCGTCAAAGTAATACCAGGCTCCCTCGATGCTGAACCAGCCCACTCGCATTGCTCCCGACCAGGAATCGAGATAGTACCAATGCTCGTTGGTCCAAAGCCAGCCGGTTTGCATCCAGCCCGACGCGTCGAAGTGGTACCACTGGTCGTCAATCTGCGCCCAGCAGTTCGCGGGATAGCTGCCGTCAGCGTATCGATACCACCATTTCGACCCCGATTTAACCCAATGGTCACTGTTGATGGGCTCCATATAGGTGTAATTAAGGTCGACCCTTTCACTTATTCCCGGAATAACGCCATAGTCCGAGAACTGCCAAACGCCATTTCCCTCGCTGAAATTCGACATGGGCGCATACGTCAGGCCAATTGACGTATTGTATGCGGCAACCCATTTCGAATATTTGTCGAACACGGGGGACGTGAGGTACGTATTCCACCAAGAAAGGCTTGCATACGTCCCCACGGGATAGCCCGCCGCCGTGAGCTTATCGAAAAACGCCTGCGCAATTGCGGCGTAATTCTTCCCCACCATTTTCTTATCTTCCATATCGAAATAAACGGGGAAAGCCAGATCGGCGCCCGTAAGGCCTTCGCTCTTGAGCTGGGAAATAACAAAGTCGGCTTCCTTGCTCGCCTCTTCGGGCGACGTGGCCCTTGAATACAGGTATACGCCAAACGGCACGCCGGTCGACAGGCACCCTTGCACATTGTTGTGCCACTGAGTGTCTGCATAGGTGGAGGCGTATCCGCAACGAAGAATCGCGAAATCGACGCCCGCGGTTTTCACCTGGGCCCAATTGATTTTTCCCTGCCATTCACTTACGTCGATGCCTTTATACGCGCCGACGCCGGTGCAATACCCCTTACTGAACTGGTCAAACCAATTAAATACCGGATAATGGCCATTGGGGTTGGTTTCAATCGAACACGCCATTACGCCATCGGCGGAATCGGCAGAATCGGCGGCCGCTTCCTCGAACGTGCCCAGATTATCGGTGCTCGCACCGCTGTCGCTTAAAACGAGCTCGCCATTAAGGAAGCGCCAGCTGTTCGCCCCATCGGAAGGCTCATCCGCATAAGCGCAGTTCAACGCGCCGTATGCAAGTAGTGCCATCCACACGCACGCCGCAACAAGAAAACAGGTTTTACGCTTTGCCATGCGCAGCCCCTCCAAAAACCGCCATGCACAGCGAGCGCTCCATCGCACGTGGCGCGAAGAAGTGCCCATGTGCCAATCAATCGTAACCAAACGTGCCAGCCCCAGCTCCGACGCCTTGAGCAGACGGCTTCATTGAGGTGCCACGCGCCACCAAAAACAGGCAGACAACCATCGCCCCCGAGCAAATAACAAATAAGAGATTGCTGAAAAGAGGCGCGACACCCCTCCACTCTACCGCATGGGACAGCATCGGCAAGAAACGAAAGAACCCGGTTGGGCCAAAGACAAGAAAACTCCCCAGCCTTCTCCCATTCAAGAGAGAAAGCCGGGGAGTTTTCGCATTTAGATTGACGGATCAACCGCATGGGACAATTCGAAAATCGGGTTGTGCATTGCCGAAAGGCAAAGGTGAACACCCTTCAGCGAAATGCGTGTACAAGCGGCCGGAGCAAACGCCCCGGCCGCGCGCCGTTCTGAAAACGGTGAAACGCTAGCTCAGAGAAGACTATGCGCTTTGGTCCCATCGCCCATCGGAGTCGACGTAGGAGCCGTCGATCCACTTGTTCGCCTGCATAGCTCCCGAGCCGTCGAAGTAGTAGTACGAGCCGTCGATCCACTTCCAGCCCGAGGCCATCGCGCCGGAATCGTCGAACCAATACCAAGAGCCGCCAATCTTCTGCCAGCCGATCTGCATGACACCGGAGTCGGAAAGGTAATACCACGTACCGCTCAAATTTAACCAGCCCGTTTGCATGAAGCCCGAACCATCAAAATGATAGAAGGAGCCATCAATGGAGCACCACTCGTTCGAAGGATAACCGCCGTTGTCATACGGGTACCACCAACCGCCAGACCCAGTCGCCCAGTGACCAGGAAGCGCGATGTAATTACCGGCACTGCGCACAATGTCGAAAAACAAATACGCCATTGACCACGAATAACGTCCTAAACCATCAATAATGACCATGCCGCGACCCGGCTCAACATTGCTTCGATACGAGAGGTTATAGTCAACTCCCTCGACGAGCAACGTCTTCCCCCAATACACTTCTGGCCTAGGAGCAATCGCCGCTCCCGTGTACTCATACGAGTCAGTGCGGAGCGCGACTGAAGCGTCGGCTATGTCGCGCTTCTGATGCCCCACGCTAACACCAGCATATCCCGCAGAATTATGATGACTATCAAGTCCATGAGTTTCGATGACATAGCTACCAGGAGCGAGAGGCATTTTACGGCTTCCCATATCTGCCGTATTGGGGTCTGCGTACCAGAAGTCGAGCTCCTTCCCCTCATTTCCCGCAGTGCTTTTCAGCGTAAAGTCAAAGAACCAATGAGTGCATTCATCGTACCACGGGGAAACAGCCCAGTTGATATCAAACGAATCAGCCTCGTTGACGGTAAAGTAATAAGCATAATGATCCCTGGAGCCAGAATGCATATCCCCAGAATACCCACCGTCTATCTCAAGATTCTTACTTGGCCACGGAGAGATGTAATCGTCTTCCATGAGGGAGCCGTCCGCGCCCCTCGTATACCAAACAATATCACCAATTCCATACTTATCCCGAGTTTGCCAAGACTGGTCATCGCTCCTATGAACGCCCTTCAACTTGTTTCCCGAATATGCGCCCCCGATTCGCTTCGGCCGAGCGCCTTCGAACTCGACTTCTTCAAGAGACGAGCAATTATTGAAGACAGTCATATTTAAAGATTCAACGCTTTCAGGAATAACCATTTTAGCAATCGCGGTTCCAGCAAAAGCTTTTTCGCCGAGTTCAGACACCGTTTCGGGCAAACAAATCGAGGAAAGAGCCGAACATTTCTCAAAAGCAGACTCCCCTATTGTCTTAAGAGAATTCCCGAAGTCAACCGTCCTCAGCCCAGAGCATCCATAAAAGGCGCTCTCGCTTATCTCCGTAACTCCATATGGAATCTCGAGCTGCCCCAACGAGGTGCAGTCCTTAAAGAACGAAGCGGGGATTACGCCGACATGCGCAGGAAGCTTCACCTCTTGCAGCGATGAACAACCATCGAACATGCCTTCGGGCAAATCGCAAACAGAATCCGAAAATGATGCCGAGACAAGATTCGTAAAGCGTCCAGAATACAAATCCGAGGAGAAATGGAAATCCTTTCCTATCGAAGTAATCCCACCTTCCACAACAAGGCGAGACACCGATTCGCGCTGTTCGACCGAATAAACGGAACCCGTAACCGCTCCAACGCCACGAACCGACAACGTACCATCATTCGAAAGGACCCAGAAGGAATTCTCACCGCACTCCTTGAATTCAACCATGGAAGCCCAGTCGATATTGAGCATGCCGTCAATCCAAGGTTTACAAGTCTTGCCGATTTCAAAGTTCTCCCAAGTATCATTGCTCGGATCGTGATAGTAGTTACATTTCCCGTCCCAGTCAAAACCAGAAAATGCGTACTCCGAAAAATACTTTTGATATCCCGGAGTCATTGAGCCTAAAAAGAAAATCGCGCGGCATTGCTTAAGCGGCGAAAACGACCAATTGCAAAAGGAGGTTATATTCTCGCCGACCACCAAGACTTTCACATTTTGAGCAGTCTTAGCGTACGGAGCATCGCCACTAAACGAAACGTCGCCAGAACCCTCTATTTTCATGAGTCCCGAGTCATATATCTTATAGGTAACCCCTTGGCCGCATGAACCATTGTCAACTATCGAACCATCATCCAACGCTTCGGGTTCATCACCGTTCGCGCTATCTTCATTGTTCAAAGAATCAGATCCATCAATGGATGCGTCCTCGACGAAAAGCTGTTCAGATGACTGCATCGCAGCATCATTTGCGACGATCTCGCCACCTCCAGGCTGCGCGGCTCCGTTTTCTTCGGCCCCAGCTTCATCGATTGAAGTCGCAGCATCATCGGCTGGCGCCTCTATCGATGACGATTCTGCACCTCCTTCTCCACTCGTAGTCGCGCCTTCTTGCGCCATCGCTGGCGCAACAGGACACAGACCCACTGCAAGTACGACCGCCATCGCACCCTTAAGTGCGCGGCTCCCCAGGTAGTCGGCCTTTTTCATAGACCCTCCTATCAAGCAATAGCCTACCCTTTCGTTCTATTATCCCCCCACATTTTAAAAATTTGTTGCGCAACATTTTGCGGCGCCCCCTTGCCGCTCTGTGCGCGATTTATGTACTCTGCTATTCTGTGTTCGGTTTTTGTGCTACACTTTCGAAATCCGAACAAGAGAGAGAATTCCCATGGCACTTACCCATAACCAATTCAAAGTCATCAACGCCCTGTCACAAACGGCCGGGCTCACGCAGCGCGAAATCGCCGAAACCACGGGCATGGCCCTGGCTACGGTGAACGTCGCCATGAAGGAATGCGCTGAGGAAGGCCTCCTCGAAGACGGGCGCCTTACGGCCAAGGGCATGGCGGCGCTCAAGCCTTACGCCGTCGACAACGCGGTTATCCTGGCCGCCGGCCTTTCCAGCCGCTTCGCCCCCATCTCGTACGAGCGCCCCAAAGGCCTGCTCAAGGTGCGCGGCGACGTGCTCATCGAACGCCAAATCGAGCAGCTCAAGGCCGCCGGTGTGAACGACATCGTGATCGTGGTCGGCTACAAGAAGGAATCGTTCTTCTACCTCGAAGACAAATACGGCGTGAAAATCGTCGTCAACCGCGCCTACGCCGAGCGCAACAACAACAGCTCGCTCATGCTCGTGCGCGAGATTCTGGGCAACACCTATATTTGCTCTTCCGACAACTACTTCGAGGAAAACCCCTTCGAGAGCCACGTGTGGAAGGCGTACTACTCCGCCGAATACTCCGAAGGCCCCACGAAGGAATGGTGCATGCAAACCAAGTCGCATGATCGCATCTCGAAGGTGACCATCGGCGGCAGCGACGCCTGGTACATGATCGGCCACGCCTACTTCGACCGTGCGTTCTCTGAGCACTTCCGCGAAATTCTGGAAGCCGAATACGACCTGCCGCAAACGCGCGACAAGCTCTGGGAGAACCTCTACATCGAGCACCTCAACGAGTTCGACATGACCATCCGCCGCTACGAGAATCCCATCATCCACGAGTTCGACTCGCTCGATGAACTGCAGGAATTCGATCCGCTGTTCCTGGAAAACCTCGACAGCGAAATTTTCGACAACATCGTGGCCGTGCTTGGCTGCGAGAAATCGGAAATCCACGACGTGTACCCGCTGAAGCAGGGCATCACGAACCTGAGCTGTCACTTCGCTACCAACGACGGCGAGTGGGTCTACCGCCACCCCGGCATTGGCACCGAGCTGCTTATCGACCGCAACGCCGAGAAGGCCGCGCTCGAAACGGCCGCCAAGCTCGGCCTCGACGATACCTTCGTGTTCGAGAACCCGCGCCGCGGCTGGAAGATTTCGAAGTTCGTCGTCAACTGCAAAAACCTCGACGCCCACAATGGCGAACAGCTCGACCAGGCCATGCGCATGGCGCGCAAGCTGCACGAGTCGAACGCCAAGGTCGAGCGCAGCTTCAGCTTCTACGACGAAGGCCGCAACTACGAGCACTCGCTGCTCGCCCGCGGCCCCATTAGCGTGAACGACTGGCAGGAAATGAGCGACCAGGCGGCCAAGCTCAACGAGTACCTCGTGGCCGACGGCGGCGAGCCCGTGCTGTGCCACAACGACTTCTTCGGCCTGAACTTCCTCATCGACCAAGACGGCAACACGAGCCTCATCGACTGGGAATACGCCGGCATGGGCGACTATGCCAACGATTTTGGCACCTTCTGTGTATGCGAGCAGCTCAGCGAAGATGAAATGCTCCGGGCGCTCACCAGCTACTTCGACCGCACCCCCACCGACGTCGAATGGCGCCACAACCTGGGCCAGGTCGGCATGGCGGGCTGGTGTTGGTACGCTTGGTCGCTGCTTAAGGAAAGCGAAGGAGACAACGTGGGCGAATGGGCATACATCTATTACCGCCACGCAAAGACGTATTTGAAGAAGGCACTCGACCTCTACGAAGCAGCCGGCAAGTAACCGCGCCGGCACAACGAAAACATGTACGTTATCGGTCAGGAGAAGACATGCAGCAGGATATCGCGGCCCTTCGCAAACAAAGGCACCGCTCGTTCATGATGAAGGGTATCGCCTTCGCCGTGGCTTCGGGCATTTGCTACGGCCTGTACACGGCGTTTCTTACCTTGGGAGAAACCCAGGGCGTGTGGGGCGCATGGTTCGCGGGCGAAGCCTGGAACGGCAACGCCCCGCTAAGCGCGTTCGCCATCACCTTTACCCTTGCCGCACTCGCAGCAGGCCTCAACGACCTGTTCAGCGGCCTGTGGTCGCTCGTTATGTGCGCCAAGAACGGCCAGCTCGGCGACCTGCGCAAAACCATCGCGACCAAGCCCGGCCGCGTCATGATGCTGTGCGCCGCCATTGGAGGGCCGTTCGCGACCATCGCCTACGTGGTCGCGCTCAACTCGGCGACCGCCGCGGGCAACCCCGGCGTCATCGTGCCCATCGCGGCGCTCAACTGCGCCATTGGTGCCGTGCTCGGCCGCATTCTGTTCAAGCAAAGCCTCGGCGCGCATAAAATCGCCGGCGTGCTCGTATGCCTGGCCGCCGCCGCCGCGATTGGCGGCACGAGCTTCGCGAACATGGGCCCCGAAGCGCTGTTCGGCTGCCTGTTCGCTTTCCTGGCCGCATTCGGCTGGGGCTTCGAGGGCTGCGTGGCCGGCTTCGGCACCGTGCTCATCGACTACCGCATCGGCATCGCCATTCGCCAGCTTACCGCGGGCCTGCTCGAGCTCGTCATCGCCTTCCCCGTTCTCGCCGCCTTCGGCGGTGACATCGCCAGCGTGCCCACGATTCTCGCAGGCGCCATCACCGACCCGGCCATCGTGATCTTCGCCATTTCGGGCCTGTTCGCGATGCCCGCGTTCTCGTTCTGGTACAAGGGCAACTCCATGTGCGGCACCGCCCTGGGCATGGCCTGCAACGGCATGTACGCCTTCTGGGGACCGTTCTTCATTTGGATCGTTCTGGGCGTGCTGAACATCGGCGGCATGTCGGCCGACTATCCTCCCCTGTCAATCATGCAGTGGGTTGGCGCGCTCGTCATGGTCGTAGGCATCTTCCTGATTGCCGTGAACCCCGCCGATTACCTGGCAAAACGAAAGGAGCAGAACAATGAAGAATAATCTGCCGCCCCTTTACTACGCCATTATTGGGCAATTCAAAGACGATGCCGAACATTGCGCCGCCGACATCGTGACCGCGCTCGAGAGCGACTACGCGGGCTACAAGCTGCTCACCAACAAAGACGTTGAGGAAGCCCTTGCAACCGCAAAAGAGAACGGCATTCTCGACGAAACGCGTGCCGACCTCGACGACAACGGCCAACTGCGCATCTTCTACCGCATGAGCGTTTTCGGCGGCGTTATGGTGAACCAATACCTCTAACCCTGAAGAAAATATAAGCCGCCCAGGGCGAATGCCTTCGGGCGGCGTGCACGAAAAAGTCCCGCCGCGAGCAACCCCGCGGCGGGACTTTTGTTTTGAGCCGATGGAGGCTTTACCGTCGCTCAGTCATTCGATGCGATTGGGACGCTCGTTACTCAATCGCGACGGCTTGGCTGTCCATCATTTGCCACGTTGAGAAGAAGACCTTCGCATCCCTCGTCACGTCGCCCGAAATGGAATCGGAAACGTACACGATGCCCTCCTCGTCATCGTAACCCTTCAGCACGACCGCATGGTTTCCGCCCCACAAGCCGTAGCTGTGGCCGTTGTACCACGAAGCCGCATAGCGCCCGCCGGGGTATCCGCCCCATTCGGTGTTCCATACCTCAATCGGCTGGCCACACGACAGACGGCTCTTCAAAGCAGGAATAGAGCTGAAAGACACGTCTACGGCGCGCAGGGAGCTTCCCGCAGCGCTCAAGTAGTTGTTGCCCGCAATGACGATTGCGGGGGCCACGCAGCCGTTGAGCCCGCCCGTTCCCGTGAACGGGTCGCCAGCGAACGCCGTCACGAAATCATTGCTCCAGCTGAGCGGAAGATAGTGACCCGCGATAGTCGTCTTCGAAAGGCCGAACCCGTAGTAATTCAGAAGGTTCGTAAGCGCAACCGATTCGCAACCCGTCGGCAACTCTGGATACTGCATGTAGCACGGAACGTTGACCCATGCGCCGACCATCGCGCCCGACGAGCTGAACTTGTAATCGACCGAGCCGACGTACTGCCAGCCGCCGCACGCCATATACCCCCACGAGTTGAAGTAATACCAGTTTCCGTCAACATAGCTCCAACCCGTCTGCATGGCACCAGAATTGCCGAGCAAATACCAATGGCCATCCCAATACAGCCAGCCCGTTTGCATGATTCCCTGGTCGTTGAGGTAATACCACGTGCCATCAAGCTCTTGCCAACCCGTGAGCATAAGCCCCTCGTCCGAGAACAAGAACCTATTGCCATCGAGCTCAATCCACCCGGCAAAAGGCAGGCCGTCTTCACCGGTCACGATAATGCCGCCGGCCGACTGCACGCCCTTGCACAGAATCGCGCCGGAAGAGCCCGCGTAGAACGCTTGGCCGTCGCCATCCACAACCCACTGGTTCGACACCATGGCTCCAGAAGCATCGTCAAAATAGTATTCGACGCCATCGAGCTCAATCCAGCCCGTCTGCATGGCATGCGTTTCCTCGTCAAGGTAATACCGGCAACCGCTATCGGCCAGCCAGCCACTCTGCAGCACGCCCGAATCTGACGCGTAATACCATGCTCCGTCAAAGAAGAACCAACCCGAAGCCATAGCGCCACTCGAGTAGAAACCATAGGGGGTACCATCGATTTCGCATGGGCCGTTCGCCATTGCTCCAGTCTCGCGGTCGAGCCAATACCACGTGTCTCCCTCAAGCAGCCAGCCGCGCTCGAGCACGCCCGTCGGCCTCAAGGAATACCATGCCCCATCAATCCAGTGCCATCCAGTGGCCATGGCTCCCGACGATTCGTCGAAGTAGTAAGCTGCGCCATCGAGTTCGAGCCAGCCCGTTTGCATGGCGCAGGTTTCCTCATCGAAGTAGTACCATGTATCGCCGATCTCCAGCCAACCGCACTCGAGCACACCCGACGGCCTTGCGTAATACCACAGCGACGTCTCGGAGTCATACGACCAGCCAACCGTCATAGCACCCTCGAGAGCACCCGAATCGACAAATCGGTACATGCAGCCATTGCATTCAACGACACCCGTCGCCATAAGATGGGTGGTGGGGTCAAACCAGTACCACGTATCGCCGAGCTTGAGCCACCCCTCACAAAAGGAATCCTGGTTATCAGACGTAAGGTAGACCCAGCCGTCTTCGGTTTCGTTCCAGCCCTTCGCATATGTCGGATGAGACGAATCGGGCGACTGCGAATCAGAACCAGCGCCTTCAGATTCGCCAGTCGATGGTGTATTGGGCTCCGGATCAGCTGCCGACGCGCCGGTTCGTTCGGAAGAGCCCGTGTTTAACCCCATGGAAGAATTCAACGATACGTCCGCAGTATTCTCAGGCTGAACCGCGTGTGGGGCATTAGACGCTGCACTATTCAGGGACGCATTGTCCGCCCAGCAAAGCTGGCATGGAACGAGAAGCGCGATTCCCATGAGCAGCGCCGCTTTTCCGTATTTCAAAATCTTGCTCGATTCTTGCACTCTTTTTCAACTCGATGCTTGCGGCGATAATTTTAGCAATGATTCACCCAGGTAACATTTTTTAACAAGAAAGAACGGGGGGCGGTCAAAAATGACCGCAAGAGCCGCACAGAAAGAGGGCCCGCGCCTTTCGACGCGATGCCCGCAATAAGGCGAAACGCCCTTCGTTCCTTGGAAAATCAAAACCCCAAAGCACTACTCAAGAGGAACGCCGTTGTACCAACCCCATTTCGGAGAATACGTCGTTGTGTAGTAGCTGAGCCATTCGTCGAGCGGCATCGTGCGAATACGGCCGATATTGTCCATAACGGTGTTGTTGCCCACATAGATGCAAATGTGGCCCCAAATCGAACCCGCATACGTATGAGTATGGGACGGAACGGCGATGATCATACCGACGCGAAGTTCGCTCAAATTATCGAGACCGCAATAAGCGTAGAACATGTCGTCGGCATCGTAGTCGTTATTGGGGAGCAATTGACCCTGACCAATACGATTGAATACCAAGGCAACCCATTCCGAACAAAGCCCTGGCCCCGGAGTGGGAACCGCACTACAGGCAGCAACGAGCTGTCGTTGCATGTCGGTTGTCGCCGATGGTTCCGCTTCAAGCATCGCCCCATCGCCGCCAAACTGATAGTAGTGAGAATCGATGGTATGCCATCCCGTCACCATCGCCCCCGACGATGCAAGGTAATACCACTTTCCTGCATCCTTAAACCAGCCGGTGAGCATAGCTCCATCAGAGCCGAAGTAATACCAGGCGCCGTTAATGTACTCCCAGCCAGTGTCGTATGCGCCGTTTTCGTCGAAGTGGAACCAGCTCGACCCGAGCAATTCCCAGCCTGCAAACGAATCGCCGTTTTCTTTCTTCAAAACGACGTCGCCGTTTTCGTCGTACTTCGCATAGTAATCAACCGCACCGGAAGCGGACGCGTGCGCTGCCCTTCCGTCTTCGAACTCGAACCAGCAGCTCGACTCCATGCGACCGCTGTCTTGGAACTTATACCAAGCGCCGCCAATTTGTTGAATGCCGACGACCATGAGTCCTTGTTGCTCGGGATCGAGCCAATACCAGCCGCCCTTGGCAAGCCAGCCCGTTTGCAGCGCGCCAGACGGCTGCGCATACACCCAACCGTCGTCGCACAGCACCCAACCAGTTTTCATGGCCCCGCTATCGTCGAATGCGTACCACGAGCCGCCTACTTCCTCACGACCCGTCGCCATAACGCCAGAACCCGCGAGGTAATACCACGTTTCGCCTTGCAGAACCCAGCCCGTTTGCATGGCTCCCGAGTCGTCGAGCAGGAACCACTCATCGTCAACCTTTTGCCAGCCCGTAAGCATTTTCCCGTCTTCAGCAAAAAGGTACCACGAGCCATCAATCCACGCCCAGCTGTGCGCCATAGCGCCCGAGCCGTTGAGCCAATACCAGGTGCCAAAGCGACACAGCCAACCCGTTTGCATCGCGCCCGACGAGTTCGTGAAATACCAGGTGCCGCTATCGTTCACCCAGCCGGTGCGCATGTCCCCAGTTTGCGGGTCGAGATAATACCACGACCCACCGACGAACGCCCAGCCAGAAGCCACTACGCCATTCGGGTAGGAATAACGCCATGCGCCATCGACGAAATACCAGCCCGTGTGCATATAGCCTGCTGAATCGAAGCTGTACAGAGCGCCATCGACCACGAGCACGCAATTCGTCGGATAGCCGCCATCATCGTAGGCATACCACCATCCAGTGCCGTTATGCTGCCACAATCCGGGAAGCGCGATTCGATTGCCTTCACTTTTCACGATGGCGAACGGCACGCGCGCCTCAAAGCCGGCATAATCGCCAAGGCCTCCGATGAGCACCGAAGCCTCGCCGGGAACAACGTTATTCTCATACGAAACGGCGTAGTCTCGGCCTTCAACAAGCAATCGCTCGCCATCGCGCACCGTGACCTGCGGGGTGATCGCGACGCCGGTATATTCAGCCGAAGTGCCCTCCAACTCGCATAGCACCTGGTCAAAAGACGGCTGCACTTCTTGCGGCTCTTTTCCTTCGGCCTGCGCCCCATTCGCTTCCGCAACGGCAAACGCCGCCTCGTCGCCAGCCTGCTCTGCGCCGACGAGCGATTCGGCAGGCTCTACGGAAGCGCCTTGCGCCCATGCCACACCTGGAAGCAACGTCAGCGACACCACCGCCACAAGAGCCAGAGGACACGCCGCCCTATGCATCTTCTTCATGCTTCAACCCTTCTTTACCGCATGAGGATTACCCAAGACGGGCCATCGCTCACAAATTCAGAAATGCTGTTACCCATGCCTCCGAAAGAGTGCCAAAAACGGTTCTCATACGGAGTGTCGCCCCAGAAAAATCCAATATGGCAGTCCGTCGAATACGGGTTGAACGGATAGAAAAACACCAAATCGCCTTTGCGAGCCTCGCCGCTTGCGAGCAATTCCGAGACGCTGTTGAACTGCAGCACCGTAGCTCCGCTGTCAAGAGCATAGCCATACCAACGGTATGCATTGCAGAAGCTCCCGCGGCCCGGTCCTCCCGGCCATGGCGAGTTCGATTGGTTGTTCGCGATTTTCGACAAATCGCCGCCAGCCTTCGCATAGGCATGCGACACGAAGCCGCCGCAATTCATTCCGGTGAATCCATCGCTTCTCGGTTCCCCATTGGGATACGTGCAGCACACAGGACTTAAGGACGTATCGTAGCGTGTGCCAAGATAGTAGGAATCGTTCTCGTGAGAAATGAGCTGTTCGAGCAAACGCTGCCTGCTTACGCCCAAGACGGAGCCAGACGTATCGACCCACACGCCCGAAGCGTTAAACCACGAGCGGGTTCCGTCACAATCGTACCAACCGGAAGACGCCATGCGTCCCGTTGCCTCATCGAACCAGTACCATACAGAGCCGTAATGCAACCAGCCCGTTTGCATGGCGCCGCTCGAATCAAGATAATACCAGGCGCCACCCCAGCTCAGCCAGCCCGTCTCCATGGAACCCGAGCTTCTGAAGAAATACCATGCCTCTCCGCATTGTTTCCAGCCCGTCGCCATAGCGCCCGAGTCATCGAAGAAATACCACGAGCCCGATATTGAGCGCCAGCCGGTCGCCATCGATCCATCGGAATCGAGCCAGTACCACGACGAGCCGTCCCAGTACCAACCTGTTTGCATTGCGTAATCGGAATCGAAGAAGTAATGCGAATCACCTATGCGCACCCATCCCGATTGCAGCTCGCCATCGGCATTCGCGTAAAACGTTTTTCCGTCGACGGAGAAGAACCCGGGGAGAGCCTGCTCCCACGAATCACCGCGCACGGTGCTTTGCGGTCCGCTCTGCACCACAGGTGCGCCCGAAGCATTTTTGCCCGCAACGAAAATCACAGCGCCGTTCGATTCAAGCAACGCCAAGCCCTCGCCACAGGGCGCCCATCCAGACATTTGAATCGCACCATCTGTTAGAGCGTAATAGTGGTCGCCATATGCCTCAAATTCACCAGTCGCCATCGCGCGGGTTTCGAGGTCGAGCCAATACCACTGGGACCCGTCCCAATACCAGCCCACGTCAAGCACGCCCGATCCGGTGGCATGGTACCAGGCGCCATCGACAAGAGCCCAACCAGTTTCCATGGCGCCCGACGCGCCCATGGCGTAGAGGCTCGAACCATCGTTCACCAGACCCGTCGCCATAGCTTTCGTCGAGGGGTCGAGCCAATACCACACACCCCATACGTACTGCCATCCGCCCTGGAGCTCTCCGGAAGGAGCTGCGTAATACCAGACGCCACCGTCGCACGCCCAGCCAACAACCATAGACCCAGACGCATTGAAGCAATACGAGCTCGAACCACACTGCGTAGCACCCGTGGCCATAATGCCGGTTTCGGGGTCGAGCCAGTACCAATTCGAGCCGTCAAGCAGCCAGCATCGCTCCATTGCTCCCGATGCGTTGAAGAAACGCCAGCCATCATCGCACGCAACCCAGCCGAGCCTCATGGCGCCATAAGGAATGGAAGCGTCGTCGCCGGCGTTCAGAAGGTAGCGCCCACCTGCGCATTCCGTAAGGCCGACAGCCATGACGCCCTCGTTATCGAACCAATACCAAAAGCCCCCTGTATACAGCCATCCTTTGGCTGGGGCAGAGTTTTGGTAGTAGAACCATTGGTTAGAAGCCGCGTCGTATTCCCAACCGTTTTTTGGATGCGCCGCTTCGGACAATGCCGAGGCGTCGGCAGACGCCTCGACCGCGGGTTCACCGCTTGCACTCGAAGAGCACCCTTCCGACGCATAGGCCGCTGGAGCCAACTCACATGCCAAAACCAAAACGATGGCGCCCATCCAAACACGAGTAGAGGTCGCCACCTCTAAACACGAAGAACGAATTACATTCACCGAAAAGAGCCTTTCAATCTTACAGACGCATTGTAAGGCAAATCGATAGGGGCCCTCCATAAAAAGAGCCTCAAATACTTCGCTTAGGGAATCCATTTCCCATCAGGCCCAATACGATACCCGTCAATCACTGTATTCGTCGCCATGGCGCCATTGGACAAGAAATAATAATCGCCCATCCAGCAATTCGCTTTCATGACGCCCGATGCGCCGAAGCAATACCACGACCCCGCGATAGAACGCCAACCAGTCGCCATTGTGCCGTCGGAATCGACCATTCCAAAGTGCCCATCGCTCTCGATAAGAATCGCATCCATGTATTCAAACGGCAGAATATAAATGCGGGCACTGCCGCTCGCCTCACCGGACTGCGCCAAAGCCACATTCGGGCAAAAAAGAGCGCTGGCG
>OLSN01001915.1_pt1 | contig 16446 bp, 13 predicted proteins | sample 1672411 | NCBI WGS metagenome assembly OLSN01 (sample SAMEA3136683, study PRJEB25190) | human gut metagenome | biome: human gut; feature: human-associated habitat; material: faeces | place: Austria | collected 2013 | reverse complement strand
GCGCATTCCCGATGGGCCGTCAGAACAGCAGCCGCAAGGAATTCCCATTTTTTTTAAATGTTCCGAAACGCCGCCATACGCAGCAGCCGTTCCCGGTGTCACTTTCGGACTTCCCATGCCTTCTCCGCGCACGATGCACGACAGATCCTCGTCAGAAAACTGCGCGACAAATTCCTCCATCGTGATTTTTCCATCTGCCACATCTTTCAGCACATACCCGTTGTCTCCCGTATATGCGATCTCTTCCGGCAGATTTTCCTCGCGTTTTTTCGCTTCCTGTTTTTTGCCTGTCGGAACCGCTTCACGTGTCAGTTCAAATTTGCCATTTCCATCTTTACTCATTTTGAAACGATCGAATGCTTCTACCGGTGCAAGTGCCTGTTCCAGTTTTTCGATCACTTTCTGCTGAATAATCTCAAAATTCGCGCCTTCTTCCGCATTACGAACATCGGAACCCACATAAATCCGGTATGTTCCCGGTTCAAGCACCATACAATACGGCGCACCGGTAACTCCGGAATCGTCATACGATGCAAGGACAGAAAACGGAATGGATATTTTTACCATTTCTTTTTCACCTGGTTCGATCACACCCGTTTTTGCAAATCCGCAAAGACTGCGGGCGGACTTACCGAGTTTTCCCTGCGGTGCCTCAACATATGCCTGAACCACGTGTTTTCCCGCTGTTTTTCCGGTATTTTTCACCTGCACCTGAATCTCGCATCCGAAATCCTCACGAATGGAAAAATCGATGCACGTATCGCGGAATGTCGTATAAGAGAGCCCATAACCAAACGGATACAGCACTTCCTCTTTTGCCACCGTTTCAAAATACCGGTATCCGACATAAATGTCTTCCACATAAAAGTTTTTGTCTTCGCCGCCAAAATAGGGCGAAGATGGGTAATCTTCTATTTTTTTTGCAATCGTATCGGTCAAATGCCCACAAGGGGACACTCTTCCGGTCAGCACATCGGCGACACCATAACCACCGACCATGCCTCCCTGCCACACGATCATCTGCGCCTGGCAGGCCTGCAGACACGGATGCGATAGATCAATAATACTTCCGATATTGAAAAGCACCGCCGTTTTCTCAAAATACGACGTCACTTTTTCGATCATATCAATCTCCCGTTTTGAAAGCTGATAGGCTCCTTCGGCATCGACATTATCACGGTCTTCTCCCGCCGTCCTGCCAATAATTACCAAGGCCGTGTTGTTTCGAAGTGATGCGTCGCGGACAGCCCCGCTGCGAAAAGCGCTGCACCACGCTGAGCACCAGCCGCAGATTGCCCTCTATCATGCTCTGGCGGGCCTCTTTGTCCCCGGCCCGCGCCCGGGTGAGCAGGTCGCGTTTCTCCTGCTCGGACAGTATCGGCAGTTCGGCGGTGTTCACGCCGCACAGCTCAACCTTGTTGTACATCCCCTACCCTCCGGTTTCGTTTCAATTTCACCGGAAGTATGGCCGCAGGGGCAGGATAACATTCATTCCAAATTCAGGGGGCTACTCCCCCAGCTGTTCCCTCAGCTGCCGTATGATCCTTTTCTCCAGCCTCGAAATATAGCTCTGGCTGATGCCGATGGCGTCTGCCACCTCCTTCTGGGTCCGCTCCACGCCGTCCAGCAGGCCGAAGCGCAGCTCCATGATCTGCCGCTCCCGGGGCGAGAGCTGCTCCACCGACCGGCGGAGGCTGGCCCGCTCGGCGTCCTGTTCGAGACGCTGGCCCACCTGATTCTCCTCGCTGCTCAGCACGTCCGACAGCAGCAGCTCGTTGCCGTCGCCGTCGATGTTCAGCGGCTCGTCGATGCTGGCCTCCTGCCGCCGGTTGGAGCTTTTGCGCAGATACATCAGGATCTCGTTGCCGATGCAGCGGCTGGCGTAAGTCGCCAGCTTGATGCTCCGCTCGGGCGTGAAGGTGTTCACAGCCTTGATGAGCCCGATGGTGCCGATGGACACCATGTCCTCCGAGGGGACACCGCTGCCCTCGTATTTCTTCGCAATGTACACCACCAGCCGCAGGTTATGGGTGATGAGCTCATCCCGGGCGGCGGAGTCTCCGTCGGCCATCCGGGCCAGAAGGGCTTTCTCCTCTTCCGGAGTCAGGGGCGGCGGCAGACCCGGCCCGCCATTCAGATAATGTACTCCGCCCGTCCAGCTCAGTCTGGCCCAGAGGCGCTGCAAAAGATTTACAAATCGTTGAAACACAGGTGCATTCCTCCCACTGTATTGTCATTTACCCAGCAGCGCCGCCGTTTCCGCGCTGACGAGAGCCGTCCATCCGCCCGGCGGAGGCGGCATATCGCAAAACGCTGCGTATATTCCATCCTGTTTTCTACCGTTTGACACAAGCGCGGCAGGCAGGGCGGGCAGCAGACAGTGTCCCGCGACGGTCTGACAGGGTACGAACCGCACGCCCCACTCCGGGCGAGGCTCTGCGCCGACGCCCGCGAGGCAGGCGTCCAGATATGCCCTCACCCCGGCGGGCAGAGGCACGGCATCCAGCCGCACCAGCACCACCGCCCGGCCCGAAAGCGGCTCCTGCAGATGGAAGCCGGTGTCGCAGAAGACGCTCAGCGGGACGGCCTGCCCGGCCACCGACAGCTCCGCCCCAAAGCAGGCCGGGCCGCTGCGGCCCAGAACGTGCAGCACCCCCTCTACCACGCCGCAGACCCCCGCTGTGGACGCCAGCAGCAGCCCCGGCGACACCGGCAGATAGAAGCTGAGGTTGTTGCAGGCCGCACCGGGCAGGAAAAGCGCCCCCGTGAGGGTCAGATTGAGCAGGACGAACCACGCCGTGAGCCGGGCGGTGTTCCGCGCCCCCTGCCAGCCGTAGGCAGCGGCTACGCAGAGGGCGGCGGACGTACCTTTATAAGTAAGGGCCAGCGGCCAGGGGGCGGTGGGGGCCAGCAGGGCCAGCGACGACACTGCCGCCGCTCCCGCGCCGCCCACCAGCCGCAGCGGCGAACAGCACGCCCCGCACAGCAGCCCCGCCGCCAGCAGGAACGCCGCCCCCACCACGAAATTCACCAGAAGAAGCACATCAAGATAGATGACCGTCCGCACAAGCCCCACCCCCTCTTTCTAGGGTAGCAGAGGGGCGGGAGAAAAAGGGTCGAACCCTCTCAGGCGCTTTTTTTGCAAAAACCCCTTGCAAACTTCCCCGAGATGCGGTATAATACATCTCGCGGCAAGTCCGCTGGAAATTGAATATCTGCCTCTTTAGCTCAGTCGGTTAGAGCACCTGACTGTTAATCAGGGTGTCGCCTGTTCGAGTCAGGCAAGAGGCGCTTTTTACGGCGAAGAGTTTTCTTCGCCGTTTTTTTGTGTGCTGTGTGTAACCAAACTGTAGCCTTTTTCACATTATTTTCAAAAATTAAAGGTAAATTAAAAAATGTCCTCTTGAAGAAATGGCGTATTTGTGTTACACTACATCCAAGCTGTAATGGTATTTTTGGAGATTCTGGCGTTTTTCCCCCAGCGTTTTTTGGCTCTGAGGGGCGGCGGCAGAGTGATTTACACGCATTTTTTCTACTTTTCTGTCCGTTTTGGCTGTTTTTCCGGCCATTTAGCCTTGTGGCAAGGGGGAAAGTATGGTAAAATAGTGTAAAGATGCCAAAATGGCAGCTTACTTAACTCGTGATGTTGCCGAGTGCGCACTCGGTTGCATAGGTTTTCCTGGTTGCGCAACCGGGAGGGGACCGATTATATTCGTTTTATTCATTTGAAGGGAGTAATTCATTATGATGATGCCTGCAAACTTCTCTGCTGTGAACGCAGAGGTCGTCTACGGCGGTGCCGTGGCTGACTACCTGCCCAGCGCTTGGACTTCCGCTAACGTCAAGACCCTGTCCACCAACGTCCTGACCATCCTGAGCAACACCTTCACCAGCATGCTGGTGAAGGCTACCCTGGGTACCATGTTCAGCGGCAACTGGGGCGACGACGGCGTGAAGCTGTTCGGCGACAATGGCAGCCTCACTGCTCTGTACCACATTGACCGTGATCTCAACAAGGATTCTCAGACCTTCGGCAACAAGATCATGACCACTCTGGGTCTGGCTGCTTCTGTCTACACTCTGGGTACCACCGGCGCTAAGAACTTCGTTGGCGAGCAGAAGTTCATCACCATCGTTGGCTAATTGATCTGACTGAACCAGATTCTGTCTTAAAAGGGCGGAGGACCACTACGGTCCTCCGCCCTTTTTTGCAGGGACAGTGTAACCAAACTGAGACTTTTTTCACATTTTTTTCAAAATTTAAGGGTTTATTAAAAATTGTCCTCTTGAAGAAGCCGACAGAATGTGTTATACTATGCCCAAGGTTTAGGAGACGGTACGTCAAAATCCCCTCTCCGGGCCGGTCAAAATGATCAAAGGGTAGGCGCTCCCTTCTTTTGATAGCAGCTGCTCTCTGCTCCGTCTGGCCGCAGGGCGGGGCGAGGCAGAGAGCTGTATGCTGCTTTATTGGGGAAGCGGGTGAGGCGTCGGCAACAGAGACCCTTTCTTCTTCGCCAAATCGTCCTCAGCCGCAAGGCGGGCGTTTTGAAATAGAAACCACAAAGGAAGCATCTATGCGTTATACCTATGTCCGGCAGCACGACACCACAGACTGCGCTGCCGCCTGTCTCGCAATGGTGTGCCTCCATTACAAAAAGGAGATCACCATCACCCGCCTGCGGGACATGATGGGTACCGACTTAAAAGGCACAAACCTGACCGGTATGGAAAAGGCGGCGCAGGAGCTGGGATTCAGCACCGCCGCCGTCCGGGTAGACCGGGAAAACTTCCTCAGCGAATTCACCACTCCCTGTATTGCACAGGTCATCACCGACGAGGGTCTGGCCCACTTTGTGACGGTCTTCAAGAAGACCACCATCAAAGACGACGGCGAGCGGCGTCGGCACATGCTCCGGCAGGATGAGGAGCGCAAGAAGTGCGCTGACGAAGGAAAGAAGTTCAAATGCCGCGACTACGTCATCATCGGCGACCCGGCAAAAGAGCTGAAAAAGATCTCCCTCGATGAGTTCTACAAGAACTTTACCGGCGTTCTGCTCCTGATGACCCCGACCTCGGAGTTCAAGACAGGCAAGCAGAAACAGGGCAGCATGGTCAAGCGTTTCCTCGACCTGCTGTGGCCCCAGAAGAAGCTTTTCTTCTACGCCATCCTCAGCTCGGTCATCCTGACCATCATCGGGATTGCATCCTCGATGTACAACAAGATCCTGATGGATGAGATCCTTCCCTACGGGCTGAAGAGCCTGCTGGTGGCTGTCATTCTGGTGTTCAGCATCGTCAATGTCACCAGCGCACTCATCAGCATGGTTCGGCAGTGGGTGCTCATCTATCTGTCCATCAAGGTCGATATCCCCCTGATGCTGGGCTACTTCGGGCATGTCTTCAAACTGCCCATGAAGTTCTTCGCCACCCGCAAGACCGGCGAGATCACCACCCGCTACTCCGACGCCAGCACCATCAAATCGGTGTTCACCAGCATCGCGCTGAGCGTCGTGATGGATATCGTGATGGCCTGCGCCACCGGCGTCATCCTCTTCCGGATGAATGCCACCCTCTTCTCCATTTCGATCTTCACCACCCTGCTGAGCATCCTGCTGGTGTTCATCTTCAAGCAGCCCTTCAAGCGGATCAATGAAGAGACCATGCAGCAGTCTGCTATCCTCAACAGCCAGATGATCGAGAGCCTCCGGGGCATCGAGACCGTCAAGTGCAACGCCGAAGAGGATCGTGAGCTGGAAGCTCTGGAGCGGGAATACATCAAGAGCCTGAAGATCAGCCTGCGCTCCAGCAAGATCAGCACGGTGCAGTCCCTGATCTCCACCCTCATCACCACCATCCTCGGCATGGTCACCTCTTATGTGGGCATCATGCAGGTGCTGAACGGTGAGATGACGCTGGGCGGCTATATGGCCTTCAGCACCCTTTCCTCTTACTTTACGAACCCGGTCAGCGAGCTGGTCAGCCTGCAGATGTCCATCCAGCAGGCCCAGATCTCCATCAAGCGTCTGACCGAGATCATGGATTACGAGTCCGAGCAGGACGAGACCCGCGAATACACCGAGATGGAAAAGATCGACGGTGACATTGAGTTCAAGGATGTCTCCTTCCGCTACGGCAGCCGTTCCCCGGCCCTGAGTCACGTCTCCTTCACCATCCCATACGGCAAGAAGGTGGCCCTCGTGGGCAGCAGCGGCAGCGGCAAATCCACCATCACCAAGCTCCTGCTCAAGTATTATGAGCCGGAAAGCGGTGCCATCAGCGTAGGCGGCGTCGATCTGGACGAGTACAGCAACAGTTCCGTCCGCCGTGCCATCGCCTATGTCCCCCAGAACGTCGAGCTGTTCAGCAAGACCATCTACGACAACATCCGCATTTCCCGACCGGAAGCCAGCCTCGATGAGGTCAAGGCCGCTGCCAAGAAGGCAGATGCCCACGAGTTCATCCGCAAGCTGCCGCTGCAGTACAACACCTATCTGGAAGAAGCCGGCAACGGCCTCTCGGGCGGTGAGAAGCAGCGCCTTGCACTGGCCCGCGCCTTCCTGAAGGATGCGAACCTCTATATCCTGGACGAATCCACCAGCAGTCTGGACTTTGGCACAGAGAATACCATCTTTGATATGATCTACAACCAGCTTGCAGACCGCTCGATGCTGATCGTCGCCCACCGCCTCTCCACCATCCGTGATTGTGACCTTATCCTGGTCATGGATCACGGCGAGATCGTAGAGCGCGGCACCCACGAAGAGCTGCTGGAAAAGCAGGGCAAATATTACGAGCTCTGGAGCCTGCAGCAGGGCATCTTCCGCGATAAGAAGCGCGGGTCGAAGCCCGCAGCCCCTGTCTCTGCCGCCAAAGTGGTGGAGGACGAGGACGATGGCGAGTCCATCACCTACTAATTCGTTGCAGCTGCGTGCGCACGCAGTTACATAAATGGCTTTTTTTCCGGATGCGCATCTGGGATTTGGGCCGACTAAATTTGTTTTTCAATCATTTGAAGGGAGTAATTCATTATGATGATGCCTGCAAACTTTACTGCTGTTAACTCTGAGGTCGTCTACGGCGGCGCTGACCTGTTCACCATCCTGGCTGACACCGCCGCTCCTGTCTGGGGCGCTGCTAACGTCAAGCAGTTCAACACCAACCTGCTGACCATCCTGAGCAACAGCTTCGTTTCTCCCCTGCTGAACGTCACCATTGGTACCATGTTCGGCGGCAACTGGGGCAAGGACGGCGACAAGCTGTTCGGCGATGACGGCACCGCTTCCAAGTTCTTTAAGAACCAGGCTGCCTATGATGCCGCCGGTAACTTCACTGGGTTCGATGGCGACGAGATGACCTTCGGCAACAAGGTCATGCGTGTTCTGGGTTCTGCTGCTGCAGTGTACACCCTGGGCACCGCCCCCGCCAAGAACCTGATCAGTGAGAAGATCCTCTTCGCTGACGGTTCCATCGCCTAATCAGTAACCCCTAAAATCTGAAGTGTGTTTCGTCCGGCGGCTCTCGGGCCGCTGGATGATAATGCCTCGTAATGGTATGCCCGGAGGCACCTGCCTCCGGGCATACCTTATTTTTTTATAAAATTTACAGTTTGGCTCTTTATTCCGCACCGCCAAACCGTTATAATAAATTGATGCCTATATTCATCATGGGATGAGTAATAGGTGATAACAAAATATGAAGCCACCCGATATGCGCAGAGGCTTCCCCCTGCCCTGTAAAGTCTCTCCCTTTGGGAGAGACTTTGCGAGAAGGTCAGGCTTCAGCCTCTAACTTCACGTTTTGTTATTGCCTATTACAAGCAATGAAACCAAGAACAGGTGGTATAAAATCATGAGAGAGATCCAGACCGCAGAAAACAAGACCCTCAAGCTGACCAATGTGGTCAGCCGCCGCATCCAGCCCGAAGAGTTCAACAATATGCAGATCGTGCTGACCCAGATGCACAACTTTATCAAGAGCAACGGCGCACAGCCCCTCGGCCCCCTCGTGCAGTGCATCAAACTGCCCGCCGGCCCCAACCCTCAGCCCGAAATCTATATGATGCAGCAGGCCACCCAGCTCATCCCCCGCATGGAGGCCGGCTACTCCATGGACGCTGTGCTCCGCGTGCGCAACTGCCTGTACGCCCACTACGTCGGACCCATGAGCCAGAGCGGCCTCGCCTCCCAGAAGCTGAACATCATGGCTTTTGAGCACGAGCTCGAGCTGACCGGCACTGTCTACACCATCTTTGTCAATCAGGATGATGACGAGGGCGTTGTGGATACCTTTATGGAGACGAAGTAATATGACGACGACCATCCGCGACATCAACGAGCTGCAGGACCGCCGCATCATGATGGAGAAAAAGCTGCCGCCTTTTGGCTACGCGCTCATTCTCCTGACGGCTGCCCTCATCCTCTTCCTCGTGGTGTGGAGCACAAAAAACTACCGCACCTACGTCAGTCAGTCCAGCGGCTCGGTGCAGGCCGCCAACAAGACCTACATCATGTCCAGCTACTCCGGCTCCATCACTGAGCTGAACATCGCCGAGGGTACCTACGTCAACGAGGGCGACCTCATCGCTCACATCAAGAGCACCGACCTCGATATGCAGCAGGACAGCATCCAGAGCCAGCTGGACATCTACAAAAAGCAGAAGAGCCAGTACGAAAAGCTGGTCAAGTCCATTCAGGACGACAAGAACTATTTCAGCGAGACGGACATTGACGACCAGCCCTACTACTACCAGTACGAGACCTACAAGAGTCAGGTTGCCCAGAAGGCCTTCGACGCCTCGCCCTATCAGGCCGCAGGCTACTCCGACGAGCAGATCAAGGCCCTGATGGAGCAGAACCAGAGCGAGGTGGAGGCCCTGTATTACTCTACCCTGCAGTCGATCTCTGCCAGCCTGACCAGTGTGCAGAGCAACATCGACAACCTGCAGAGCCAGATGGACGCCCTGAGCACCGGCGCCAACGACTACTACATCTATGCCCCCACCTCCGGCGTCATCCACATGGACACGCCCTATAAGGTGGGCATGGTGCTCAGCGCCGGCACCCCGCTGGCCACCGTCGCCAGCGAGAACAGCGACCTCGAGGTGGTGGCTTACGTCACCCTCAACGACAGGCCGCTGCTCCATGTGGGCGACCCCTGCAAGATCGCCATCACCGGCCTGTCGGAGTATTCCTACGGCACCCTGACCGGCACCGTGACCTCCATCGACAGCGATGTGACCGCCAGCTCCTCCGGCTCCTACTACAAAATGACCATCACCCCGGACAGCACCTACGTCATCAGCAACAGCGGCGACAAGGTCGATCTGTCCAACGGTATGAGCGTCACCGCCCGCGTGGAGTACGACAAGCTGACCTATTTCGAATACGCGATGGAAGCTCTGGGCGTTCTGTTCCGCTAAGCGCTCACATCAACGCCCAAAGAGGTACGAAAGAATGAAACTGAACCTGAAAATGCTGGCCGTGAGCACCGCTCTGCTGGGCCTGCTGGCCGCCGGCGCTGCGCTTCCGGCCTCTGCAGCCGGTCCCCTGAATGCGGCCGCTGCCCTCTCTCTGCCTTGGTCCGCTGCGGCTGTGGAGAGCGTCGAGACCGGCAGCTACGCCTCCACCATGACGGTAGGGACGCAGCAGCAGCTCTCGCCGGTCATTCTGCCCGCAAAGGCCGCACGCAATGCCACGGTAACTTTTATGTCCAACGACAGCACCATCGTGAACGTGACGTCTGAGGGCGTGGCACAGGCGGTGGGCGTCGGCACGGCGCAGGTCATCGCCAGCGCAGACGGCGTGAGCTGCGTCTACACCATCACCACCGAGCTGGATGAATCCATGATCGTCAAGGAGATGGACATCACGCTGGCCTCCAGCACCATCGCTGTCGGCGAGACCACTTCCCTGTCGCTGGGCGTGTTGCCTTCCAGCGCATCGAATTACGCCAGCGTGAGCCTCAGCTCCTCGGATCCCGCTGTGGCTACCGTCAATAACTTCGGCAAAGTCACCGGTGTCGCCCCCGGCACCGCCACCATCACCGCCACCTGCGGCGATGTGAGCGCATCGGCCACTGTCAAGGTCGTCAACAGCGGCGTAGACCGTCAGTCCATCGACCTGAACACGAGCTATGTCGTCCTCAAACCGGGCGCCAGCCGCACCATCACCGGCAAAGTGACCCCGTCTTCCGCCTCCCAGTCCCTCACCTTCAAGTCCAATGACACCAAGGTGGCCACTGTGAGCGCCAAGGGCGTCATCACTGCCGTGGGTACGGGCGCGACCTCCATCGTCGTCTCCAACGGCACGGCGTCCGCTTCGGTGACGGTCATCGTCAACCGGAATGCTTCCAGCTCCGGCAACGGCGGCGGCAGCACCGACGACAGCAACGGTGAGGTCATCACCGACCCCGTCGTGGAGGCCATCGAGGCCGACGGCACCGACGAAGTGACCTTCGCACAGCGCGAGGTCCCCACCATCACCGGCGAGATGCTGAATGCCCTCCGTCTGAACGGCAAGACCCTCGTGGTCGAGGCCGATAACTACACCATCCGCATCGCGGGCCGCGATGTGAAGAGCACCTCCGCGCAGGTGAGCACAGCCCTGAGCTTTGCCCCCTCTGAGTATGGCGTCACCTTCACCCTCAACGGCGGCGAGGCTCTGCCGGGCGTCGTTCAGGTCGAGATGACCGGCGACAACGCCGCCTACACCCGCGTCTACCTGCACAATGCCGTCAAGGGCAAGTGGCAGTTCCTCAACAGCTACAAGGATAATGTCCTCGAGGCGGACACGGCGGGCGAATACCTGCTGACCACCCAGAATCTCCGCTTCGCCCATGTGGACATGACCTTCTTCATCGCGGGCCTTGTGGTCATCGTGGGCATCATCATCGCCTACATCGTCATCAAGAAACGCTATTGGTTCTGGTAACTCTCTGAATCTCAGATAAAAAGGAAAGCCTCCCCAGCCAGGGAGGCTTTCCTTTTTTGTTCTATTTACTCCACCGTCACGCTCTTTGCCAGATTGCGGGGCTTATCGACGTCACAGCCGCGCAGGACGGCCATATAGTAGGCGAATAGCTGCAGCGGCACGATGAGCTGCAGGGGCATCAGCAGCTCGTCATAGTCGTCCAGACGTACCACATAGTCTGCCACGCCCTCCGGGACGACAACGTCCTTCGTCGTGAAGAGGATGACCCGCGCACCGCGGCTCTTGGTCTCCTTGGCGTTGGAGATAGTCTTTTCGTACACCTGCTTCTGGGTGGCCAGCGCGATGACCGGCACACCGTCGGTGATGAGGCTGATGGTGCCGTGCTTGAGCTCACCGGCAGCGTAGGCGTCCGAGTGGACGTAGCTGATCTCCTTGAGCTTCAGGCTGCCTTCCAGCGAGAGGGCATAGTCGAAGCCGCGCCCGATGAAGAAGCAGCTCTGGGTGTTGACGAAGCGGCTGGCGAGGTACTTTATCTGCTCACAGTCGGCCAGACGAGGCTGGATGACCTCACCGGCGCGGAGCAGCTCGGCGGTCAGGCGGCGGGTCTCTGCCTCGCTCAGACGGCCTCTGGCGTAGGCCAGACGGAACGCGAAGAGGTAGAGGGTGCAGAGCTGCACCATATAGGCTTTGGTGGACGCCACGGCGATCTCCGGGCCGGCGTAGGTGTAGAGGACGTAGTCCGCTGCGCGGGCGATGGAGCTGCCTACCACATTGACGACAGCCAGCACCGGCACACCCCTGCTCTTGGCGAGGCGGAGGGCGGCCAGCGTGTCGCTGGTCTCGCCCGACTGGCTGATGATGATGACGAGGTCGTCGGGGTCGAGGATGGGGTCACGATAGCGGAACTCGCTGGCGATGTCCACCTCGGCAGGGACCCGGGCCAGCCGCTCGATGGCAGTCTTGCCCACCATACCGGCGTGCATGGCCGTGCCGCAGGCCACAAGGTGGATGTTCTTGATGCTGCGCAGCTTCTCATCGCTCAGTTCCGGGATGCGGAGGTCGGGCATACCGTTCTCCACGCGGGGGCTGACGGTGGCCGTGATAGCGGCAGGCTGCTCATGGATCTCTTTCAGCATGAAGTGGGGGTAGCCGCCCTTCTCAGCGGCTTCTTCGTCCCAGTCGGCGGTCAGCACTTCCCGCTCCACCGGCTTGCCGAAGGCGTCGTAGAACCGGATGCCGTCGGCCTTGACCACCGCCATGTCGCCCTCCTCGAGGACGCTGTAGCGGCGGGTGTACTTGAGCAGGGCCGGAATATCGGAGGCCACGAAGTTCTCGCCCTCGCCCCAGCCCACGATGAGGGGGCTCTCCTTCTTGACGGCGTAGATGGTGTCCGGCTCTTCCCGGAACAGCACGCCCAGCGCATAGCTGCCCCGCACCATCGCCAGCGCCTCCCGCAGGGCTGCCAGAGGGCTCTGCTTGGGCTGGGCGCAGCAGAAGTAGTCGATGAGCTTGACCAGCACTTCGGTGTCCGTCTCGCTCTCAAAGGTGACGCCCTTGGCCATCAGGTCGGCCTTCAAAGGGCCGTAGTTCTCGATGATGCCGTTGTGGACGATGCTCACGCGGGGGGTGGAGTGGGGATGGCTGTTGACGTCGCTGGGCTCGCCGTGGGTGGCCCAGCGGGTGTGTCCGATGCCGCAGAAGCTCTCGGGCAGGTTTTCTGCCTCCAGCTTGCGGCGGAGCACTTCCAGCCGGCCCTTGCTCTTGACGACGTGGATGCCGCCTTCCAGCGCCAGCGCGACGCCGGCGGAGTCATAGCCGCGGTATTCCAGCTTTTCCAGACCGTTCAGCAGCACTTCCTGGGCGCTGCGCTTACCCGAATAACCTACGATGCCACACATACAAAACACCTCCATGCCGACAGCACGGCGCGAACGCACACGGCGGCTGTCAGCCTCTTACGATCAGTCTATGTTCTTGTATGGCTTTCTTTGAAAGGATTCTGTTGCGGTATTGCTGCCGTTTTTTGCCCTTCTCTGCGGCTGGTATAAGCCCTGGAAGCTATCGCTCCCGTTTCAACCGGAGGAACACCCGCCGAAACTTTCGATGATCCCTCTCCTCGTCACCCTCACGGCTGTCACCCGCGTGGCCCGGCGCTTTTTCGTCAACTGAAGTGGTCTATCCCCTCTTTCTGCTCTTTCCACCGCCTTCCTGAAAACAAAAACAGCTCCTTTCGGAGCTGTCAGAAGCCGACGGAAAAGGTCAGCGGTATTGTATCACAAAGTCCCACATCCGTCAATGGACGCCCAGCATTTTGTGGAGCCTCGGCTGCCAGACCACTTTATAGAGCATCAGCATATTGTGGAGCGCCCGGTCATAGAGCAGGAAGGCTGCATTGCCCATGGCCAGCGTCACCAGCGAGACGGCCAGCGCCGTAGTGCGCAGCTCTTCGGCGATGCTGCCCGCCGGGACCAGCAGCAGCACCAGCCCGTACATCGCCAGGATCCCGCCGTTGCAGAGCAGCAGCTTGCAAACAGCCCGCAGCAGGGCCGGGCGTATCCGCTCGAAATAAGGCTTTGCCAACGGATAGTACCCCAGCAGGAACACAAAGGTGAGGGCCACTTCCTTGTCCGGCACGAAGAGCAGACTCAACAGGCTCACCGCGCCATAGGCCGTCAGAGCCATGGTCTTCCCACACTCCACGCAGACTGTGGCGATGAGGAAGCTGGCCACCGCCGGAGCGATGAACATCGCAATGGGAAACACAGCTCCCAGCAGCATCAGGACCACGCTGAGCGCTGCGGCCATGCCGCAGTAGGCCATGGCCCAGCTTTTACTTTTGCGTCCCTTCATGGCAGCTCCCATTGTACCGGCTGGCTCTCAGCGTCCAGCGGCTCGATGGCGTGACGGAGGCCCAAGATCATGATGTTGTCCAGCAGGGTGCGGTTCAGCTTGACGTCCAGCATCCCGTAGGCGCGGACGAGGTCGTTGACCGCAGCGAGGGCCTGCCGCCGGGCGTTTTCCCGGGCGGCGTTCCTGTCGTTGATGCCGTTGACGAGGAAGACGTTGTAGCGGCCCTTATCTTTGTCCCGGGAAAAGCTCTCCGCTTTGTCCAGCAGATAAGCGGCCCGGCCGATGCAGCTGCCGATGTAGTGCATACTTTTGCGCTGATTGGGGTCGTCGGTGGCCAGCACCGAGTAGAGCGCGCCGTAGAGGTTGCCCTTCGGCTCTGCGGCCAGCAGATAGTTCTTGGCGTTCAGGGTCATCTGGACGTTGGCCTGGTCCCGCTCCTGTACGAAGATGCGCTCCAGTGCCGGGTTCTCGGCGGCGGCCTTCCGGTAGGCTCGCCGCAGCAGGACGGTGTCCACCACCCGCCGTACCTTTTTATAGAAGGGCAGGTCGGCCCACTGGGCATCCTGGATGCGGTGCCAGCTCAGCAGGACTTCCACCTGTGCGGCCAGCCGGATGCCCTGGGTCTGGCACATCATCTGCCGCCAGACCAGCGTACCCGGCTCCCGCATCCGCTTACAGGTGGCCGGACGGCCCGCCAGACTGTCGGCCAGCACCGCGAACAGGACGCCGTTGTAGCGCAGACCATAGCAGGAATACAACCCATAGGTGGTGTAGAGCTGGCGGCGGACGCCGCGCTGATACCACTGATAGGTGTTGTAATCCCGGATGGTCAGCTCCGGCAGATAGGGCCGCATACGTCCCTTCATTCTGTTCATTCCTTTCGCGGGCCGCGCCGGGCGCAGCCTTTCTTGCAGGGGAAGACCGCTTCCCCACAGCTGTAGACTAGTATAATCTATTTTTCGTCAGCGTTCAACCGTTCTTTTGTAAATTCTTATAGAAAAGGCCGCACTGGAATCGATTTCAGTGCGGTCTTCTGGTGCATTTTATTTCTTTTCGAAACGGCTCGTGTGGCCGGGCTGGGTGCGCTTGCCGTCAAAGCCGCTCTTGGGCATGGGCTTTGCGGGGCGGTTCTCGAACTTGGGGGCGTTGTAGTACATATACAGCTGGCAGGGAATCATGCCGTTGTACATCTTGCGGCGCTTGTTGGCCCGCTTGCCGTAGTGGTGTTCAAAATCCATATCGGCAGTGATGGCGTAGACACCGGCGCAGGGGTGGGCCTCCATCTGCTGGCCGAGGGTGCGGGCCAGCTTGGCGGCACCCTCGATGGTGCTCATGCGCTCACCGTACGGGGGGTTGGTCAGGACGATGGCCTCGCTCCTGGCGGCGAAATCGGCCACGTCGGCCACCTCGAAGTGGCAGCGCTTCTCCACGCCGGCCAGCTTGGCGTTGGCGTTGGCCAGAGCCACGGCGGCGGGGTCGATGTCGTAGCCGAAGGCCTCAAAGCCCACGTCCAGCTTGGAGTCGGCCAGAGCCTTCTGGCGCTGCTCGGCCCAGATGGCGGCAGGCACGAAGCTGTAGCGCTCGGCGGCAAAGCGGCGCTTGAGGCCGGGGGCGATGTTCATGGCCTTCTGAGCGGCCTCGATGAGGAGGGTGCCGCTGCCGCAGAAGGGGTCTTCCACGAGGCTGTCGCGGCGGACGCGGCCCAGATCGGCGATGGTAGCGGCCAGCGTCTCACGGATGGGGGCCTCCATGGAGTTGCGGCGGTAGCCGCGCTTGTGCAGGCCGTCACCGGTGGTGTCCAGCATGATCTCGCAGACGTTCTTGCGGAGCATGAAGCGGATCTTATACTCCGCGCCGGTCTCGGGCAGGCTGGTGGTGCGGTGGCCCTGCATCAGGCGCTTGACCACGGCCTTCTTGATGATGCTCTGGCAGGCCGGCACGCTGGACAGCTGGCTGTTCAGCGAAGAGCCGGTGACCGGGAAGGCCGCGTCGGCGGGCAGCAGCTCTTCCCAGTGGATGGAGTAGACGCCGTCGAACAGCTCGTCGAAGGTGGTGGCCGTGTAGGTGTTCAGGAGCAGCATCACGCGCTCCACGGTGCGGAGGTTGAGGTTGGCGGCGGCTATCATATCCGCGCCGCCCTTGAAGGTCAGACGGCCGTCGCTGACCCGGATGTCCTCGGCGCCGATGCGGCGCAGCTCAAAGTTGGCCGTGGACTCGCACCCGAAAAAGCAGGGGGCGATGAGTTCAAATTTTGCAGGCATTCTGGTTTCCTTTCCTGTCGGGTGCGGCGTGCCGCACCAAAAAACAGGCCCGCCCCGCTGGGGGCAGGCCCAAAGCTTCTTCGTCTTGTGCGGACGGCTCAGCGGCTGCCGCGGCGTCCCCGGGGTGCGTAGCCGCCGCCCCGGCGGTTGTTGGTCTCGTGGTCGAGGTCGGCCATCTTCTCTTCGCTCTGGCTCTTGAAGCGGCTCATCATGTCCTCAAAGCTCAGGTTGTCGCTCTTGGCCGGGGCCTTGGGCTGCCAGACGCGGGGCGCTGCGTCCCGTGCCGGGCCGCGTCCGCCCTGGGGACGGCCGCCCTGACCGTTGCGACGGAAGCCGCCTTCCCGCGGGCCGTTGTTGTTGGGGCGGGGACCGCGGCCCTCACGCGGAGCGCGGGGTGCCGGCGGCAG
>OLSN01001902.1_pt1 | contig 16490 bp, 18 predicted proteins | sample 1672411 | NCBI WGS metagenome assembly OLSN01 (sample SAMEA3136683, study PRJEB25190) | human gut metagenome | biome: human gut; feature: human-associated habitat; material: faeces | place: Austria | collected 2013 | reverse complement strand
GACACAGGACAGTGATCACTGCCAAAAACCTCGTTATGGATGGCGGCATCCTCAACCGAGGCTCGCAGAGCCTCGCTCACCAAAAAGTAGTCAATGCGCCAACCTGCATTGTTCTTGCGCGCGTTGAAGCGATAACTCCACCACGAATACGCACCTTCCAAATCGGGATGCAGCGTGCGGAACGTGTCCACAAACCCCGCATCGAGCAAATCGGTGAATTTGCCGCGCTCCTCATCGGAAAAGCCCGCATTGCCGCGGTTCGTCTTGGGGTTCTTCAAGTCGATTTCCTCATGCGCCACATTGAAGTCGCCGCACATGACCACGGGCTTCGGATGCGCAATCTCATCGGCCCCCGTGCGCGGAAGCTCGGCGACGCACACATGCCCCTCGCCCGCCCCCTGCGCCTGCACGGGCACGCCCGCAGGAATCACGCCGGCCTCAAGCCCCTTGCAGAAATCACGAAACGCATCGTCCCAGGCCATGCGATGGTCTATACGAGCCAAGCCATCTTGCGCGTTCGGCGTATACACATCAACGAGCCAAAACTCGGGGAATTCCAACGCGACGAGACGCCCCTCGGTATCAAGTTCAGGCACTCCCAAACCGTGAAGCGCGCGCAGCGGCTCGCGACGCGTAAAAATCGCAGTGCCTGAATATCCCTTCTTCTCGGCATAGCTCCAAAACTGCAGGTAGCCAGGAAGATCAAGATCGATCTGGCCCTCTTGTAATTTCGTTTCTTGAAGGCAAATCGCATCGGCGTCCAAATCGAGCACTGAATCCTCGAAACCCTTCTTCACCGCGGCCCGCAAGCCATTCACATTCCATGAAACTAAACGCATAGCGCGCACTCCTCTTCAAAAACGAAAAACGGGCTAGACAACCCAGCCCGTCAAGTGTAGCAGTCCGGCTCTGTGCGCCGCACCGCGCCACGCATCTTCCGAATTCGTTTATTTCTCCTGATCAGTGCCCTTCTTCTTAGAAAGCCTAAGCTTTGCCGCGACATGCAGAATACGGTCGTGCTGCCAAATCGCAAGAATTCCGATAACCGCTGCGATGCCGAACAGAATGGCGCTTTGGCCGTAATCCCCTTCGATAAGCTTGTCGGCGCCAAGCGTGCTAATGAGCACGCCCGGGATGCGCCCGACATTCGCGAGCACCACAAAGTTGCGCATGCTCATATTCGTAAGCGGAACCAGGTAGGTAAACACGTCTTTTGGCAAACCGGGAATGAGGAACAGAACGAACACCATAACGTCGAGCTTTTCGGAATTCTCAAAGCGCTCGAGTTTGCTCATCCACTTCTCGGGAATCATCGCGCGAACGAACGGCGCGCCGAGTTTATGCACAATCGCAAAAATGAAGGCGCTCGAAATCACGGCGCCCACAATCACGACGAGGGCGCCAATCCACGGGCCATACATCATGCCAGCCGCAATTTGCACGATTTCACCGGGAATGAACGCCACCACAATTTGCAGGAATTGGAAGGCGAGCAAAATGAACACGCCGCCGACGCCCGCGTTGCGCACATCTTCAAGTACGCGCTGCAAACCGTCAGGCTCGGATAGCTCGGCGATCCACGGCGCGATAAGCACGCACACGCCCGCCATAAGCACAAAAAACAATCCCAGGCCCACCAATTTGAAAATATCGGCCTTGGTTAGGCGAGCAAGAGAGGGGCGCTCGGAAACGGGAACTTCGTACTTTTCGTTGAAGGCTTCCTTTTTCGCTTCGTATTTCTCGCGATGCTCTTCGCGCTTTTCCTGAAGCTCCTCGCGCTTTTCCTGAAACTCTTCTTTTTTCAGAGCAATCTTGCCGGTCATGCCCGACGAATTCATCGCCATCTGGTTCACCTAGTTTCATCAAAGCGCCTCACCCAAACGCATTGACGCCATTGTGACGCAAAAGACGGTGGCGCCAGGCGAAAAACCCGAATGCCACCGTCTTGCCGTAATTTCGTTAGATTGTCGTAATAATAGCTCCTGCGAATCAAAGCCGAACGCCGCCGGAACGGAGCTCGCTCAACCGAGCTACTCGCCCTTCGCCGCCTTGTCGAATTCGCTCTTAAACGCGGCGAACATGCCTCCTATGCCAGGGTCTTTACGAGAAGGCTCCTCATCGGCATCGTCGTCGTCATCGTCATATTCGTCGTCATATTCGTCGTCTTCGGGCTCTTCGTATTCGCCCTCGTCATCAGCCGCCTCGGCCAGCGCCTCGTCTTCGTCGTCGACCTCTTCGTCGTACTCTTCCTCGACGTCTTCCTCGAGATCCTCGTCGCCGGCCTTGGCCTTATCGAATTCTTCTTTGAAGGCGGCAAACATGCCCTTGGTTTTCGATTCGCGCTCGGCGACCTCTTCGCCAACTTCGGTCTCTTCGCCTGCGGCTGCCTTGCTGAACTCTTCCTTAAATGCCCCAAATGCATCTTTGGTCGCGCTCACCTGGCGCCCAACGCCCTCGGCGCCCTCTTTCACGGCAGCACCCGCGGCAGCCGTTGCGGCCTCGACCTTGGGCTTTGCAGCGACAGCGGCTTCTTTCGCCGCGGCAGCCGTCTCTTTCGCGCGAGCTCCAGCCTTCGCCGTGAATTTACCCGCGGCCTCGGCCCAACCACCTTCGGGAGAGAGCTCCCACACATCGTCGGAGACCAAAATCGCGCCCTTGAACACGACCTCTTCGCCCGCTTCGCGCGAATCTTCCTTCACGGCCAAATCGGCACCCATGCCGCGCTTAAAGCCCGCAATGTAGCTCGCCGGCACCTCGAGCGTTCCCAGAAGAAGCTTCGCCGTAGCACCGTTGCTCGCCTCCACGGCTTCGACCTGGCCCGTTTCGATATCGAACGTGATGTTGCTCACGAAGCCGACCGCCGTTTCGTCGGCAGTCATGATTGGCAGGCCTTCCCACAAAACGCACTTATCCCAATCGAGGCCCATGGCTCGACATACCGCATGGCCCGAAGTAGGCGCATCGGGTTTAACCCGAATGCGGCCGTCGGCGAAATCGAAGCCGCCAAGGGCCACGAAGATATCTTTGCGGTGGAACATCCAGAGCAAATCGGGGCGCTTCACTATAAAGCCAATGCAGCGTCGCTCGGTCGGATGGAATACGCACGACTTCACCTTACCGATGCGCTTCGTTCCCTTTTTGCCGCCCACAACGCGGAGCTTGCGAATATCGTGGCTTGTCACCAGCTTCTTACGAGCCATGTCGGCTCCCCTTCCGTTCGCGAAAAGGGCCGGCGCAAGGCCGACCCTTCATTGTGCTGTTCCTGTAGCTGCGGCGCTATTCTGCCTTCTGCTCTTCTTCAGCAGCCTCTTCGACTTGCTCGACGGCCTGCTCAACAGCGGCCTCCGCCTGAAGCTCCTCTGCGACCTGCCCAGCGTTCGCGGATGCTTGCTCGGCGTTTTTCGCCACCTGGGCGGCAATGCGCTCGCGGGCGGCGTCGATCTTCGCGCGCAGCTCATCGTTCTTTTCGGCGAATACGGGCTTCACGCCCTCGGCCGCCTCGTGCGCGCGGCCCGCAACGGCCTGAGCGCCTTGGGCGATAGCGTCGGCAGCTTGCTTGCCGCGATCAGACGCGGCTACATACGCCTGCTGAGCACCCTGAGCGACGTTGGTGTACGCCTGCTGGGCGGAAGCGGCGACGTTCGTGTAAGCGGCCTGCGCATTAGCGGCGGCGGCGCCATAGACCTGCTGGGCATTTTGGGCGGCATTGCCGTAGAACTGCTGAGCGTCAACCGCAACCTGTGCGCCCAGGCCCTGAGCCTGACCCCACATTGCCTGGGCCTTGTCGGCCACCATCGCGCGCGTCTCAACGCCCGTGCGAGGTGCGTAGAACAATGCGACTCCCGCGCCAATCAATCCGCCCGCCAGGAACACACCGAGTTTGTTGTTCATATTTGCCTCCTCGAGTACGCGCCGCCGCCACGCAACGACGTTGTTATCGTATTGGCGCCATTATAAAAGAAAACGCCCGCGCGAACGCGAGCGTTGCCGTTATGTTGAAGCGAAAGACTGCCGCACAGAAAACGGGGTGCGCACGGCGCATAGGGCCGTCGACGCCCCCATATCGCGCTACCAGCGCAAAAACCCAGGTGATTTCCGGGTTCGCCCAAAACGCATGAGCATCGAACCAGGCCATGTGCACAAAGCACCAGTGCAAAAACCGCCTGCCTAGCGAACCCGCGCGAGCAAAGCGTCGTTCAGCTCGCGCTGCGCGACGGCGAGCGCCTGGCGGGCAATATGCTCGTCGGCATAACTCACTTGCACGCACGCTTTGCGCTCAGAACGATTCGACCATGCGGTTTTGCCGACAAACACCACCTTGCTCGTCGATTCATCAAGCCGAGCCTGCTCGTCAATAACCAAATGCTCGAGCACATGGGGAATCGACGTGTTTGCGGCCACGCTCATAAACGTTTCGCCACGCTCATTCACGCACGTGTGCGACAGGATATTCGGAAAGCGCGGCAAAAGGTCGGCAATGAGCGCCGGCGTAGCAAAGCAGAATCGCTCATCGGATACTTCCACATAAGCGATCATACGGTCGGGTCGAACCTCAATGCCCATGATTCGGCACGCCCACCGAAAAGCTTCGGGCGCTTTGGCAGATTCAGGCGGCTTTCGTTGAGGGAACAAGGCTACGCTCCTGCAGCCGCGCCCATCGCGCCAGGCTGCACGGCATTCGACCCAGGAGACAAATCGCCCGAGCTCGAGTTAAGCGCTTCGGCGATTTTGGCACTCTCCTCTTCATCTAACGCGGGGGCCGAAGAGGCAGCAGATGCCGACCCACCGGTCGTTTCGGTTTGCGCGGCCGAATCACTAGCTGCTTCACCGGAAGTTTCAGTCGATGCTTCAGCTTCGGCTTCGCTCGAATCGCCAGAGCCTTGAGCAGTGGCATTTTCCTGGCTTTGACCAGCATTCATAAGAGCCGCCGCCTCATCGGCCGAAAGCACGCGAGGTTCCCCGTCGGTCGAGTTGGAATATTTCTGGAACACCGTTTGGGAGCCATCGGACTCAGTAATAGTGAGCGTCGCGCGGTCGCGCGAGAACTCGTATGAGCCGCCACCCGTAAGGTCGACGAACGTATAAGAGATCGTTTTGTTGTTCGTATCAAGGGTGTATTTGAAATCGACCGAATCGGGCATATGGATTTCTTCGGCATCGATAACCACGAGCGCGGTGCCGTTGGCGGTAAGCCATTCGCCCTGAATATCGGCCGAATCGTCAAAGCGAAACCACGTATCCCACGCCCAGAATGCAGCCACGGCAGCGCATGCGACAAGCACTGCCGCAAGGCACGCGGCGACAATCTTAAGAATGCGATTGCGATGCTCCGAAGAGCGAGGCTTTGCCACTGACCCCTTGCGTGAAGGACGATTGCGCGGCGACGAGCCCGCATCGGAGAGGCATGTCTCATCCGATGCGGAATTCGAGAGGGCATCTGCGCCAGGCAAAGACGACGCGTCGGCACGGCCCGACTCGGCCCCGCTCGGCGGAAACGCCGCATCGTGTGCGACAGGAGCTTTCCGCGCAGGCGCCGGTTCCTTCGTCTCCGCAGCCGCAACCGACCCACGGGCGGTTTTTTCTTTCAGCGATTTTTTCTTGCGCGATTTCGCCGCGGCCTTGCGACCAAGCCACTCTCCTGCAGCCGCCTCGGCATTGGAGACATCGTCCCCCAGGTCAAACGAATCAGCTGGTTCAAGAAATTCTTTTGCGGACTGCGAAGCGAACTGACGCACGGAAGGGCGCACATGAGGATCGTTCGAGCGAGACTTGGCCATTCCTACTGCAGCCCTTTCTTAAAATTCACTGTGAACCCCATGCCGAACCGAGCAGCGATTCCACGTCGCTTTGCGAAACTTGCCACCCATCATCGCCCTGCTCGAGCGTAAGCAGCACGCGCACCGTGCGCGGCTTTTGCTTGTCGATCGAATCGAGCAGCGCTTCTTTCAAATGTGCGCGATAAGCATCCTCATCGTCATACGACAAGGCATCGCCCGCCACCTCGCGAGCGAACGAATCAACCGCGCTCGCTATGTTTTTCGAGGTCACATCGATATCGACCCAAGCCATGCCGTTGTATACATCAGCTTGGACGACTTTGCATTCGAACTCCGAGCGCAAACGCGGAGCCAAATCGGAGGCGTCGATATCCAAATCGGCGAGCGAGTAGCTCCTCTCATCAACGACGGAATCGTATGCGTCCACGAATTCCTGCACGCAATCGAGGAACCGACTATCCTCGTCGGCGGCAAGCGCGTTGAGAGCCTGCTGCGCATCGGCCATCGCTCGCTTCGCCTCGTCGTTTTTCGCGGCTTCGTCAGACGAAGACGAACGCGCGCTCGACGAATTTTGCGACGATACATCACCCAGACGGGTGTCGAGGGGAGACTTCTGCGCAAAACCAATCGCCCACAACGCGAAAATCAAGGCGGCGACAACGATGCATGCGGCAACCAGGGCAACGATCGTAGAAGCGGTAACCACGCGTTTGCCTCCGCGAGCCTTTCCCTTTGCCTTGAGCTTCGCCCGTGACGCAGCTGAGCCTCGTGCGCTTCCACTTTCCTGCCGAAGCTCCTCACAGGGCGCAGGGCTCGACAACTCCGGCGCGTATTTCGGCGGAGGAGGCGGTGGGGGCGCCGCAGCGCCCCGTGTGTCATCGCGAAGGGGTTCGGTCATTCGTATGCCTTTGCGTTTTTACGCTTCGGCCTTGATGTATTCCATGCCGCCCATGTAGGGAACGAGCACATCAGGCACCTTGATGGAGCCGTCGGCCTGCTGGTAGTTCTCCAGAATGGCGGCCATCGTGCGACCCGCAGGCAAGCCCGAACCGTTCAGCGTGTGAACGTAGCGCGTGCCCTTGAAGTTCGCGGGGTCGCGATACTTGATGTTTGCGCGGCGCGCCTGGAAGTCGCCGCAGTTCGAGCAGCTGGAAATTTCTTTGTATGCGTTGTAGCTGGGCAGCCACACCTCGACGTCGTAGGTCTGGCGCGCGGAAAAGCCCAGGTCGCCCGTGCACAGCGAAATAACGCGGTAGGGCAGCTCGAGCTGCTGCAGCAGATATTCGGCTTCGGCGGTCATGCTCTCGAGCTGGGCATCGGAATCTTCGGGCGTGGCAAACTTCACCATCTCGACCTTGTCGAACTCGTGTTGGCGAATGATGCCTCGCGTGTCGCGGCCAGCAGAGCCAGCCTCTTCGCGGAAGCACGGCGTGAACGCGGTGTACCACTTCGGCAAATCGGCAGCATCGAGCACTTCGCCCGCATGCAGGTTGGTAAGCACGACTTCAGCGGTGGGGATAAGGAAGTTGTCGCCGGAAACGTGATACGCGTCGTCTTCGAACTTGGGAAGCTGGCCCGTGCCGAACATGGTCTGACGCTTCACGACGATAGGCGGCCACCATTCTTTGAAACCGCGGGACGTGTGCGTATCGAGGAAATAGTTGATGAGAGCACGCTCAAGACGAGCGCCTGCGCCGCCGAGCACCGTGAAACGGCTGCCCGAAAGCTTATTGCCTCGATCGAAATCGAGGATGTCCAAATCGGTGCCAAGATCCCAATGGGGCTTGAAATCGAAATCGAACTCGCGCGGCGTGCCCCAGCGACGGCGCTCGGGGTTTTCGCTTTCGTCTTTGCCCACCGGAGTGGCATCGCACGGAATGTTCGGCGATCCCACCAAAATGTCATTGAGCTTGGCGTCGACTTTCTCGCGCTTGGCGCTTGCCTCGGCGAGCTTTTCGTTGATCTGGCGAACCTGCTCTTTGGCAGCTTCGGCCTCTTCCTTTTTGCCAGCGCCCATGAGCTTGCCGATTTCCTTAGAAGCGGCATTGCGTTCGGCCTGCAGGCTTTCCTCGGCGGAGATAGCCTCGCGACGCTGCTCGTCGAGCGACGCGAACAGCTCGGCATCCCATGGGAAATTGCGGTTCGCCATTGCCTGGGCAACGGCTTCCTGGTTATCGCGAACATAGCGAATATCAAGCATGGCCTGGCACTCCTTCAAGTGGCTGCGGCGCGCGGCGCGCCGCCTTCGGTGGCTTTGAGCCCCGCACGCATCGCGAGGGGCAATAGAAACATATCGCCAAAGTATAGCCCAAACGCGCACGCTTCATGCCACGAGCCGCCCTACCTGCGCGAAGGTTGCACAAGAGAGGGCCGAAAGCAGCCATAAGGGCGCCCAGGCACAGCGCCTCTCTGTTTATTTGCTTTACGCCCCTGGCACTCCCTCAATAACGATGAACACCGTATCGTCCCCGAGGACAAGGCGGTCGCCCGCGCTCAGCCGCGACGTCGAGCCTTCGTGCACAACCATGCGCTCGCCCGTGGCGCCGCTCACGATTTCCGTGCCGTTCGTGGAACCAAGGTCGCACACAAACCAGGCCGCACCTTCACGCACGAGACGCGCGTGATGGGCCGAAGCACCCGCTCCCACGTCGGCGATATCGCCATCGTCCAAGGCAAGCGCGCCAATTTCGATCTCTTTGCTGCCAGGGTCGACCCAATGGGGCGAGCCCTTCACGTAGCCGTCAACGACGCGAAGAAGGCCGAGCGACAAAGGAAGCGGCTCTATTTCACGCGCATCTTCGGCGTCATCATCGCGCATCATAATGGCGGGCGTGGCCGCGAGCCTACCCCCGTGCGAGGTTTGCGCATACTCAAGCGCAAACGCGGCCGCCTTGCGAGCGCTTCCCATGCAACCGGCCGAGATGAACAGCACCATGGCCACATCGGCCCGCTCATCCTCGGAATAGCCCGACCCGCATACCAGGCGGTCAAACACGTTGCGCAAGACGCTCGCATCTTCGCCAATGCGCGAAAGAGCGGCTGTCATTTCGGGAATCCCTTGGTCGCGAAGCATAACAAGCACATCGCTGCCCCTCATGGGACGATTGGCACGAGAACGAAGGCGCGCCATGACGCGAAGCGCCGCCACGCCGTAATCGCAGAAATAACGCTCCTGCAGCGATCCCGCCGGCGCATGCACGATGAAGCGCGAAATCCACGTTCTATCGCCGACGCGGCTTATGGGACTACGACCATCCGAAAGGGGGCGATTCGACAGAATAAGGCCCGCAAGCTCTTTGTAGCTGATGCTAGCGTGCTTTTTCATCACGTCAAACAGGGCGCCGCAGGGCGTAGGGTTGTTATTCACTCTGGTCACCTTCTTTCCTTGGGCCTTCTAAAACCGACTCTTTCTGATTGGCCGATTCTTCCTGATCAGCCGAAACTTCCTGCTCGGCCGAAACGTCTTCGCGCGCCCTATCGCCTTGGGGTTCTTCCAACGCCACTGCCGCAGCGCCAAACACGCCTCGAGGCGCCGCACCCGCCGGCAAGGCTCCCCGCATTTTCTTACGAGCGGGACCATATACCACCGCCAACGCGAAATCGGCCACAAACGGACACCATGCCGCAGCAGCGGCTGCAAAAAGGGCCGCCGCCAAACTCGCATGCGCGCTCGACGGAGCCACCGCCGCATTCGACAAAACGAAGCCCTCAACCACGCTCGCCGCCGCAACACCGAAACTCGCCCGAATAAAGCCAGCTCGCGAATGTAGGCTCGGACCACGAAAAATAGCTCCGAGCACAACGGGCGCAGCCAATGCGAGGGCAACCATCCAAGGCTCAAGCGCCCCCTGCCATTGCATGTCGGGTAAAAGGAGGCTCGCCTCCATGCCGTCCGCCGAATACGCCGCCGACACGGCTACAACCACGAGCACTGCCACCGAAGCCGCCCACGCGGCGATACGCACCGCCAATCGCGCGGCAAACATATCACGCATCGACCCTGCGCCCGAACCATCGAACGTGCATGGGATCAGCGGTTCGCCCCGAAACGAAAGCACAACGTTTTCCAAATAGTGACCGCAAAATGCCGAAAACGCGTTGAAAGCCTCATGCGCCGTGGGACGCTTTCCCTGATCAGCGGAAAGACAAGCCAAAAGCACGGAAGCGAGCTGGTCATCGACAAACGCGAGCGCATCGCGCACTTCGTCGACACTCGGGGCTTGCGCCGCATTCGAGCATGCGCGACGAAGAGCCTTGTCCACCTCCGGCTCGCAGAGAACCACGGCGGCGATATCGGCCGCCGCAGCATGTGCGAACACGGGGCGGGCGGGAGCGGCCTCGATTTTTACGCGATACGGAGAAAACGCGCGTTTCGTTGCTTCGGCATTTTTTCCCGAACCTTTTTCGCCTCTCGAATCGGCCGCATCGCCCAACCCGGCCACAGACTGTGCGGCTTCCGCCTCCAGGTCAAACGGCGCACGCCCGCAGGCGAGCCGGTATATCACGCTCGCCGTCGCATACACATCGATTTTGGGCGATTTGCGCAGCGCATCGATTCCCGCAATATCCTCCGTAAGCATCTCGGGCGGCGCAAAATCGGCCGTCGCCTTGCGAGTAAGAGAACTGACTCTCGTAAACGACGAGCCCCGCATCTCCTCCGGCGTCGACGACCCGAAATCGATAAGGCATACGTCGAAAAAGCCTTCCTCAACCTGTTCGGCAAGAGAAAGGCGAGACGTGCGAACCATCACATTGGCGAGCGAGATGTCGCGATGGACGAAGCCACCTTCAAGGAAATCAAGGTGTGCGAGCAGATCAAACACGTCGCGGCCGATTTGAGCAGCCACAAGCGTAGGCATGCGGCCAGCCCCGTCAACCGCAAGGGCGTCGCATACACGCACGAGCGTTTCGCCGCACACCCATTCCATAACGATGGCAGGCGTGCCCGCGACCTCGCCCATCCCATACAAATGAGGAAATCCCTTGAGGCCCGAAACCGCCTTGTGGCACTCGAATTCCTGACGAAACGCGGTTTTCAAACCCGCTTCATACCGTTCGCATTCAGCCTCGCTCACACGCTCATCGCGCTCGGGTATAACGAGCGTTTTCAGCGCGAACTGCTCGCCAAGCACATTGGTCGCGCACACAACCGACCCAATGCCGCCGCGACGGCGCGTAGATTCGTCGACGAAGAGCGTGCCGAAACGGCGCTTGTACGAATCGAGTGCTTCGCCCTGCATGCCGGCAGCTGGTTCGAAGTGCGCAACGCTCACTACCCGAGCGCCGCTGAAAGGGTCACCGCCCCCGTCGATCACAAAATACCCCAATGGCCGCGAGTCGCGCGGCCCCGAAAGCCAACCACTCATGCCAAGCTCCTCGCCCTATCTTCATGCGCGCGGTAACTTGCATAGGTCGCAGAGGTGTCCACAGCGCTCGCCGAGCCCGACTGCTTTGCGATTCCCCACTGATTCACGAGCGCGGCCGACATGGTGCCCAAATCGTTCACCATGTACTGAATCTCGCTCCAAAAATTTCGATAGCGAGAACGCTCGGCCACGGGAATCTTTCTGTTGAGCTCTGCCTTCATGTAGTCAATCGAGTTGTCGTAAATAAGCATGTCGGAATACCATTGCGCGGCATCCCCGAAATCGCCCAAGTCGGCATCGTATTGCAAATGTCCCGAAGACTCGCGCAGGCTACCAGAAAGCTGCACGCATTGATTGAACCGATCAACGAGAAACGCGTGAAACTCATTTTCTTCGACGGCCGTAAGACCCGACGCCGTCGCGCCGTCGCCCGATCCGCTAGCAGCGCCGCCCGAATCTCCTGAGCCAGCAGGGCTTCCGCCCGACGGGCCCGATTGGTCAGAGCCGCCCGACGCCCCACCCGAAGAGAGATTGTCCGATGAAGGGTTTTGTGTTTTGACGGATTCAGTCTTCGAGACGGTCGCCTCGGTCGATTGAATCGCGGAAGCGAAAAAACTCGAGAACGTAAGCGCAGAAGAGGCCGAAACGTCGGAAGAGGGCTCATTCCCGTCAACGGAAGAAACCTCGCTCGAACCACCACCGACGAGCGCGCGAATAATGCCCTCAGGCGATGCGGCGTTGCTCTTCTCGGCATAAAAAGACGCATACGAGCTCGGCATGGAAAAGCCAGGGAAGAGCGCCGCATACAACAGCGAACTTGAAAGCAAAAGCGCAAAAGAGAATGTCACGAGCGACGCGGCGGCCCCCGCAAGCTTCACCCGCTTGCGGGGGTTCGATACCTCAATCTCACCGCCCAGCCTCTTCAAAACCCACCAACCTTTCCCTTCGCGACGCATTTGCTTCACCAATGACCGCTTATAGTACCGCAAAGCCCCGCAGTCTTCGGGCGCACACTCGTTAACGGCCCCCTTAATCCGCCGGCGACCGACCGCCAAAGCGCACGAACGCAACCGCGCACGGGCTCGTCGAGCCATCTGCCAAGCCTCGGCGAAAATGCAAACGCACCCGCGCAAAACGGCCCGCATGCACCCAAAAACACATTAAGCGCCACAAGCGCGTAATTCCCCCGCACGCACGCCCCGTCCCGCGAGGTTGTTTGGTTCTCTGCAATATGAACAAGTCTCGCCCAACTTCTGCGCGCAATCGTTTAGAATCGCAGATGCGCCAAGGCGCAATTACTCATCTAAAACTTAGGAAGATCGTCATGAGCATAGAGTCGCTGTACCACTTTTTCTTCGAGTCATTCGCTGGCGTGGGCATTCTGGTGCTTGCGGGCCTCGTGATTTCGGTTTTGGTGTGCGTGATTATGGAGTGGCGCACCCGCCAAGCGTTCAAAGATCGCGGCGAGGTCGAAGACGATGATGACGATTTCACCTTCTTCGATGACGATGACGACGAGGACGAGTAGCCGCCGAACCAACCGGGCACCTCGAACCCACAACCGTTGGAAGAAATGCCGACCTCGTGTCGGCATTTTTATTTTGAAGATAACGCCCACGAAAACGAGCGCCCAAAAAGCAGCCACCCATGGCGCTGAAACCAAAAATCTCGCTTTTTCGAAAAAAGTGCTTGCATCCATGAATCGCTTCGGATATAGTACTAACTCGCTTCGCAAGAAGCCATGCGGGTGTGGCGGAATTGGCAGACGCGTACGGTTCAGGTCCGTATGGGGGCAACCCCATGAAGGTTCAAGTCCTTTCACCCGCACCACTCTAAAGCACGAGGTCAGGTCGCAAAACCTGGCCTCTTTCTTTTTGCCCGACACCCCGTTTGACACCCCAAACGACACCTTTTCAGAAAGAAAGGGGCCGAAATCGGCCCCTTTACGCGTTCAGCATGCCCAACAGGTTGCGCACCTCGGCAGTGTCCTCGATTATGCGCTCGTGCTCCCAATCCCACACGCGCTCCATGCCCTCAGGCGGCTCCTTGCCCGCCTGCTTGGCCTGGGCGATTGCGTTCACCACCATGTCGTGCAGCTTGTCGGCGTGCCCCAGTTCCTGGTTGGAAATCTCGGCGAACGTGCGGGCGTCCGCCAGCGCCGAGGTGTCCTTGGCCTTGAGCGCGAGCTTGGCGTATTTGCGGGCGTCGCGCACCTCGTCGCAGATCATGCGCGCCAGCTCTCCGATGCGCTCCATCACGCCACCTTCTCGACGATGGCGGCGGCCGTGGTCACGCTGGTTGCCGCGTCGGCGAAGAACGCCAGGGTGTCCCCCGCGCCGCACTCCACCGTGACGGGCGACATGAAGGCCACATTGCCAACGTCTCCCACGGCGGCGAGCTGAACCGAACCGTTGGCCCCGGGCACCACCGCGCCGTTGTGGCGCATGGCGAATTCCACCGCCCCGGCGGCGGTGGCTACCGGGGTGGCGTTGAAGAACACGTTGTACAGGCCCGGCTTCTTGATTCGGATGACGCCCGCGCCGGGAGAAGACAAAGCACAGTTGTTGGAGATGGTGGCGTTGTCGAAAACGACGTTGCCGCCCTCGGCCACGATTTGCGCCGTAGCGCTGTCGTAGACGAAGCGGCCCACAGTCTTGTAACCCATTTTCTAGCTCCTTAAGACGAGGGGGCCATGGAGGCCCCCGACGAACCGAAGATTGACGGTTTAGAATGCCGCGCCGCAGCCGCAGCCCACGCCGCAGCCGCAGCCCGCGCCGAAGAACGGGTTTCCGCCCGCGCTGTAGGTGGTGGCGTTCGGATAGCGCACGACGCCGCACATCTGCGCCTGCAAGTTCAGCTGGTTGATTTGGTTCTGCTGCGCCGCGATGGTCTGCTCAAGCTGGTTCTTCTCAAGCGCCGCGAACTTCTCGTTGATGTTCGCGTTGACCGCGGCGATGCCCTGGGCGTTCTCGTACTTGGCCCCGTCGATGGCGCGCTGCGTGGTGCAGCAGCACTCGGAAAGCTGCTGGGCGAGCGCGTAGTCGCCGTTCTGCACGGTCTGCTGCGTGCTGGCGAAGTTGCGCAGGTTCTCGTAGCCCACCGATGCCAAGCCCTGCGAGAGCTGCATCATGTGCAGGTTCTCGTTGTCGCTCAGACGCCCCACGGCGTTCTGCAGGTCGTTGAAGTTCATGGCGCTGCACAGCCCCGCCTCGGTGACGGGCTCGCCGTTCGGCATCTGGCGATTGCCCCACAGGCCGCCGCCCAGCGCGAGCAGCAGGATGATGATCCACCAGGCGCCGTTCGAGCCGCCGAAGCCGTCGTTGTCGCGCGTGACCGCAGCGATGTCGGAAAGGCTCATTCCGTTGTCCATTTCGTCCTCCTATATGTGTAGGTCCGATTACCCCATCGGCCGATGGTCACTTGATGTTCAGCATGCCAATGATTTGGTTCGCCTGCTTGGCGAGCTGGTCGAAGCGGGCCTGGGAGAGCTGCCCCGATTGAAGCATTCCCTCGACCTGCGCCTTAGCCCTCGCGGGGTCCTGTGTGCGCAAGGCTTGGCTAATCGCCGTCAGGTCCGGCTTGCTGTAGCTTGGAAATACGCTCATCGATTTCCCCCTTCCACTGCTCGAACTGCTCGGCCGTCACGTAGCCGCCCGCCGCCTGCGGCTCGTCGCACGCCTTGAGCAGGTACGGCTTGGCGGTGACCACGCCCGCGCCGTCGGTGAAAACGGCGTAGATATGCTGGTCGTCGTAGTCGAGTGCGAACATGCTGCTGTTCGGCGGCAAACGGAGCTGGCGCGCCGAGTCGATGCCCGACACGCGCGTCACGCTCTGCGTCTGCATCTGCATGCGGGCGAGTTGGTCTTGGTATGGATTGCCCCCGAAGGGCTGCAAAGGCTGGTATCCGAACATAGAAAAGCCCCCTGTCGCGGGTTCGGTTTCTTCCCGAATCATCCCACGGCTGGGGGCTTTGGTTTTTCCCGGGTTTCACCCGAGTTTGTCATACGAGGACGCTATGAGCTTGTTTAGGCACGAGAGGGAGACGCCCATCTCAAGCGAGGCGCGAACCCTGGTGCGGCCCATGCCGTACACCAGGAACACGGCCTCGCGCTGGGCGTCGGAGAGGGTGGAGGCGTCGAGCATCGCCGACAACTCGCACTTCGTGGGAACGGCCTTGAGTCGCGCCCGTATGTCTTTGCGCAAAGCATCCATGGACGCGATGATACGCCCCGAACGCGAACGGTTCGCGAACGGACGCGATGCGATCGGGTGCCCGTTTCGGGCAAAAAGAAAACGGCCCGGCAACACTGCCGAGCCGTTGTTGACGGGTTGGTTACGCGTCCACGCCTTGCACCTTGAGCGCATGGGAGAGCATCTTGCCCGACTCGTCGAAGGCGTAGAACGTGTCGCCCACCGCCTTCACCTCGTCGGCCGACATCGAGCCGTCGGGGTTCATCCAGTACCACTTGCCGCCGTCCTGCACCCAACCGGTCTGCATGGCACCGCCGCCGTCCATGTAGTACCACTTCGAGCCGTCGGACTTCCAGCCCGTGGCCATCGCGCCCGATTCGTCGAGGAAGTACCACTTGCCGCCAACCAGCTGCCAGCCGGCAAGCATCGCGCCGAAGCCGCCGTCGTGGGACTCGTTGAGATAGTACCAGCTGCCGCCCCGTTGCTGTCAGCCGGTCAGCATCCAGCCGTCGGCGTCGAACAGGTACCATCGGCCGTCGATCCCCTCCCAGCCGTCGGACGTGTACGAACCGTCGGCATGCTTGTACCACCAGCGGCCGCCGTCCTCGACCCACTCGCCGCCGGACATGGCCGATTCCACGGCGGAGACGAACCGCTCCCAGCTGTAGCCCCATTTCTCGAAATACGGATAGGGGTCGGTGTGGTCGGAGCCGCCCCACTTCTCGGCGCACCACTTGTGCGTGACCAGGCGGTCGGTTCCCCAGCCGTGGGCCTTGAGGCGTTCCGCGACGGCCTTCGCCGCGATGGCGATGCCCGCTTCGAATTCTGCGCGGCCAGCGGCCTCGCAGATTTCAATGCCCTCGACGTACCCGTTGCCGTTGCCCACCTGCCAGCACAGACGGTCATACGGCACCGTGTGCAGGCACTTCTCCCAGTCGCTCACCAGGTGCACGGCGTAGTCTGGCTGTCGCGACCACAGCGACGCGTGGTTCTCGGCAGTCGCGCCGGTGTTGGCCGTGGTGTGCACGCAGAAGTACGACGGGGACAGCGCGCCGTGCCCGTTCGCGACAATCCGCTCCTCGATAGCGGTCATGCTATTCCCCCTTCTCCTGGATCTTCTCGTTCTCGAAGATTCGCATCAGCTTCGTATCGCGAA
>OLSN01001900.1_pt1 | contig 16498 bp, 15 predicted proteins | sample 1672411 | NCBI WGS metagenome assembly OLSN01 (sample SAMEA3136683, study PRJEB25190) | human gut metagenome | biome: human gut; feature: human-associated habitat; material: faeces | place: Austria | collected 2013 | reverse complement strand
TCTTTTGGCACGCAAAAGAGAACTTAGCCCCAATGCAAAAGCGCTCTACCCCCGCGCCACCGGCGCGAGAACCAGTTCAAAGTTCCTTTAAGAACCCATCCAGCTCCCGCTGGTTCCGAATCAATACATATTTCTCCGGGTACTTTTCCCCGATCCTTTCCATCTTCGCCCACTTTTGCTTTGTGCGCCCATCGTGGAGGATCCAGCGGACAAATTCGGCATCTATCTTTTCTTCGCACCCGGGCGCAGACGACTCCCTCACACGGCCTTTGTTCTGCTGCCAGCGCCGTATCGCCCGCCAAAGGCAGACCAGCGGTGAAAACCAGAGCACGATGATTTTATCCGCTTCTTTCAGCCGACGGGCATAGCAGGTCTTGCTATAATTGCCGTCGATGACCCAGCCGCCTGCGTTCTCGTCGAGAAACTGCCGGACAATGGCTTCTTCCTCGGCGAAGGGCCGCTCCACCCAGCCGGGCAGGAAATGCACGGTATCCATATGGAGCACCGGCAGGCCGTATCTCTCCCCCAGGCGCTTTGCCAGCGTGGATTTCCCGCTGCCGCTGGTACCAAGTATCGCTATTTTCATCTCTGCCTCCTTTTACCTTATATAAGATGTATCAGACAGTATACGCTGACCGTCTGATAACGTCAAGTTCCGGCTTGACATTTCGTCCACCTGCTCGTATGCTATAATCATAGAGTCTATGACAGGAGGTCTTGCAGATGGCATCTCCAAAAAAACGTGTCAATCCGCTTTTTGTTGCTTTAGCGGTCGTGCTGGTGGCCGTAGTGGTCGCTGTGGGCGTGGTCTTTTTCCAGCTGCACAGCAAAATCTCGGCTCTGCAAACCGGTGCATCCTTCACCTTCCGGTATGAGATAACGCCCAACAGCCCGGATAAGCCGCCGCTGCTGAACATCCTCGAGCGGGTGAACGCTTCCAGCGGCAGTATCAGCGGCCAGTATGCGCCCGGAAAGCTGCAGCTCTCTTTCTACCAGCTCAACGAAGACGACTCCGTCAAGACGTCTCCCTTCACCCGGGTCTATATCGACTCGGAAGAGACGCTCTTCGACATCGGGCAGCTCTACACCGTTCTGCGTCAGGCTGTCACCGATAAACTCTCCATCGCAAGCGTTCTTCTGCCCGAGTGGAGCCTCGGAGACTACATCTCCCAGACGCAGGCTTCCGCCGTGCTGGGCGTCGAGACGAACAAGGTCGAGCTTCAGGAGCTTTCCGGCTTCACCCTCTCGCTCAAGGGGCTGAAAAAAGCCTCTCCTTCTGCCGCACGGGACGGCTACCGCTACTATCAGTTCCCCGTCGCAGCCGACGGCACGACCCTCGTGCTTGGCTTTTCGACGGACGCTCTCTTCTCGAAGACCACGCCCATCCATGTGCTGCTGACCATCCCGGACCACAACGTCCACATCCAGCTCACCGGCACGGTGACTTCTGCCAAGACGGTGCTCTCTCCCCCGGCTTCCCGGATGAGTGACGAGGACATCGCCACGCTGGCTCAGATACGCCAGAGCGTCGAGTCTGTCTGGAAGATGATACAGTCTGCCGCCCAGACTACAAACTGAATGATACAAAAAAGCAGACGCTTTGTGCAGCGTCTGCTTTTTTGTTTGCGATTATTTACCGGTCGAGGATACGGCCATCCACCGAGAAGGTGACGACATTCCAGGGGATGAACTTGCCGCTGTTCTTGAGGGCAGTGACGGCGGCGTGTTCGAGACCTCCGCAGCAAGGCACCTCCATCCGCAGGACGGTAACGCTCTTGATGTCGTTATTGCGGATGATCTCGGTCAGCTTCTCGCTGTAGTCCACGGCATCCAGCTTGGGACAGCCGATGAGGGTAACATGGCCGCGCATGAACTCCTGATGGATGTTCGCGTAGGCGTAGGCGGTGCAGTCGGCGGCGATAAGCAGCTTGGCACCATCAAAATAGGGTGCATTCACCGGCACGAGCTTGATCTGGCAGGGCCACTGGGCCAGCTGCGAGGGCTGGGCGGCGGCAGGAGCTGCAGCCGGTGCGGCCTGCTGGCGGTCAAACTGGCGCATGGCGCTGCCCGGGCAGCCGTGGAAGACGGGCTTTTCGGCAGCGGCAGCAGCCTTTTTCTGTTTGTTTTCCAGCACAGCCTGCTCATCGTAGGCAGCGGCCTCCCGCTCCTCGAAGGTGATGGCACCGGTGGGGCAGCCGGGCAGGCAGTCGCCGAAGCCGTCGCAGTAGTCGTCGCGCATGAGCTTGGCCTTTCCGTTCACGAGGCCGATGGCACCCTCATGGCAGGCAGTGACACAGGCACCACAGCCATTGCATTTTTCTTCGTCTATATGAATGATTTTACGGATCATATCCACACTCTCCTTTTCTTGATGGGCCTATTATAACAGATGCTTCGTCTTATTTCTGTTGTCATGACCACAAAGAGAGAGGAAGTTTTTCTCAGTAATGCACGACATTGCCCGCATTGCGGATGCGTGCCAGCACCGGCTCTGCCTCCGGGCTGCGGAAATAGTCGAGGCTGGTCTTGGGCAGCAGCGTCTCGAGGGTATCCCAGTCGCCGCTCTGCAGGCACTGGCGGACGGTGGAAGCACTGATGGCCTTGCCGTTTGCTTCTTTGCGGGGTACAACGACACACGCGATACCCGCTTTGGGCAGCTGCTCGCACATAATCTGGTTGTAAAGCCCCGTCACCTGACTGGTAGGCTCCTCGCCCACATAGCGGGCAGTGATGTTCAGCGCCGCCGCGATTTTTGTAAAGACAGCGAGGTCCAGTCGGGCGTGGCCGTCGATGACAGCTGCCTCATCCTTCAGGAAGTAACTGGGGAAGGTGGCATTCGAGATGATGTAGGGGCCGCTGTCGTGGAGCACCACATTCGGCAGATGGGCCACGCCCGCCTCCACCAGCTTCCTGCGCACGGCAAAAGGCACGAGGCTGGCGTCCTCACTGACCACGAACAGGTGGAGCGTGTCGCAGGCGGCAGCAGCTTTTTCCACAAGATACTGATGACCGAGGGTAAAAGGGTTCGCGTTCATGACGAGGGCCGCACTTTTGCCCTCGGTCCTAGTCTTTTCCAGATCGCGCAGATAAGCCCCGAAGCCGTCGCGGCGGTTCTCCATGAAGACAAGGGTATCCTCCACCCGGGCGATCTCGTAGAAGCCGAGGTCGCCGAAAAATTTGGAGCTTTTTACCTTGGTGTAGAGAAACAGGTGCATATTCCCCCGCGCGCACTGCACCTCGATGAGGTGGGTGATGATCTGGTTCAGCAGACCCTCGCCCTGATGGGCACTGCTGACGGCGAAGCACCGCAGGGTATTGCCGAAGCAGCTGCCGGTGCCGATGACGTTATATTCCTCGTCGAACATGGCGCAGATGTAGTCCAGATTGCCGTCGCGGCGGATGCCCTCCTGACCCAGCAGTGTGTCGATTTGGGCCAGAACGGTTTTATCGGTCGGATAGACCTGCGAAATGGTATATTCACTCATTGATATTCCCCTCAGTAGTTGCAAAATGGAGCAGCCAGGTCAGCGCCAGCAGGTCGGCACTGCCGCCGGGCGAGAGATTTTCCGCAATGAACCGGTCATCCAGCGCCGCGAGCGCATCTTTATCCGGGTAAGGTGTCTGGGCGAGAAGGTCTTTCAGTTCTTCGGTGAGGGCCAGCTGACGCTCCCGGCTCGAGCGGGCAATGATGTTGGTATCGGTGCTGTTGGCCAGGATGGCCAACAGTGCGCCGCCGCCGACGCGGTCGAAGTCGTAACCCTTGGCAAGGCCCTCTTCCAGCACCGGCAGACCGACATTCAGCACCGTGGGAAGTCCAGCTTCCACCTGCCCCCGCACACCAGTGATACCGTACTGGATATAAAGCTTCTGGCCCACGGTGGCGGCGTTCTCGGCAGTGACGCCTGCAAAATCCTTCTCGGTCAGGCCCGCCGTCATTGCGGATACTTCCGCCAGAACGCGGGCTGCTTCGGCCCAGAGGGAGCGGTCGAGGCGTCCCAGCGCCGCGCAGACGATGCCCACCGAAAAGACCGCGCCCTTGTGGGTGTTGACGCCGCCGGTGGCGTCCAGCATCTCGCCCTCGGCCTCACAACCCAGAGGCCGCAGGGCCGCGAATGTCTCGGGCGCGGGCTGTTCCGCCGTCTCACGGCCCGTCCGGGCACAGTCTTCAAAATAGGGATAGAGCGCCGCGGCGCTGTCCATGAAGGTGAAGACGTCCATGTCTTTATGGCTTCCGCTGTTACGCCGGTCCACAAGACCGGGCTTCGGGGTGGTGGTCACTTCGTAGAGCAGGGCGCGGACGGCCAGACGGGCCGCGTCGGCAATGTCCTGCGCGTCCCGGGCCTCGGTCAAGATCTCCGTCGTCTTTTCCTGCAGTTCGGCCACGGTATGGACGCGGCGGCTGCTGCACACCTTAGCAGGCCCGCCGCAGATGAGACAGCGGCGGCCTTCGAGGTTCAGCTCTTCTCTGTCCACTTTGAAGCCGTCCGGGCGGATGACGTCCATGTCGAACAGCCGCCCCAGCGGGGTGGCGTCCTCGATGTCGGTGGTAAATTTCTTGATGGTCAGCGGGTCGGCGTCCAGCACATAGAACGCCTCGCAGCCGGTCACTTCCCGGACGGCGTCCTGATACAGCGGCGTCAGCTTTGCCCGCAGAAACTGCTGGCGCAGCAGCTGACGCCCCCGCGCAAAGCCCCGCCGGATGAGGGGCGAATCCTTTACCGGGCCGCAGATATTCATGGTAAAGCAGATGAGCGGCTTGTGGTACTGGGCCAACAGCTCCTGCTGATGCTGCACCCGGCGCTCCCGTGCATCCAGCATCTGGACCAGCGAAACAGTCGTTTCCATGTTTTTCTCCTCTCAGCGGTGCTTTTTGAGCATGTCCATAAAGAGCTGCACCTGCGGCAGGGCGGCTGCATCTCTCTGGCAGAAAATATAGGTGCGCCGGACGAAGGGCTCGCCGTTCTCGAAGGTGCAGGGCTTGACATATCCCTTGAAGTTATCCAGCGCCACTTCCGGCATCAGCGCCCAGCCAAGGCCCCGCTCCACCATCTCGCGGCAGACCATGATGTTATCCACCACAAAATTACCCGCATCGTTGGTCACGCCGTTCTCGTAGCGCCAGCGGGCCATCTGGGCGCTGATGGTGGCGTCGCTGCTGTGGTCGATATAAAGGTAATCGGAGATGGGTCTGTCCTTGTTCTCCTCGCTGCAGATCAGGCAGATATTCTCCTGCGAGAGCAGGAACTGGGTACCGTCCCACGGATACTCGCCCCGCAGCACTGCCACGTCCCGCGAAGAGTCCAGCATCTGCTGGTAGATGTTCCGGCTGTGGCCGGTAGCGATGTCGAGGCGTACCTTCGGGTATGCTTTGTGGTATTCCGTCAGCACCTCGGGCAGACGGTAGTAGGAGAAGTTCACCGAGATACCTGCCCGCAGGGTGCCGCAGGCTTCGCCCTGGATGGCAGCCAGCTGGCGGCGCATCTTTTCCATCTCGCGGGCGGCGGCGGCGCTGTGGAGCAGCACCTGTTCGCCTGCCGGCGTGAAGCGGATGCCCTGCCGCGAGCGCAGCACGATCTCCACCCCCAGCTCCTGTTCCAGCGCTTTGATGCGCTTGGACAATGCCGACTGGGTCATGTATAGTTTGTCCGCTGCGTGGGTGATGTTGCGCGTCTCGTCCAGTGCGTGCAGCAGCTCGTAATCTTTTTCGTCCATCGTAGCTCTCCCCCTATTGCCCTTTATTTTTCTTATCATTCCTGTTTGCGCTTCATCGCGGCGCTTTTTTCTCTGATTCCATATCTGTTATTCATAATACAACAGATTTCAGCAAATGAAAAGGGGGATATTTGTCTTGATTTTCCCGAAAGTCCATTCCAAGATGGAATAGCTCAGCACTTTTCTTGCGGTTTTCTTAACCCTGCCTTAATTCCATCTTAATGCGGTGTTGTTGTACACAACATCTTCATTTTTTCTTTGCTGATGGGCGGTCTTCCTCCCGCAGTACAGAAAACGCAGCTCTCTTTTCATTTTTGCCTGAAAAATCGTTAAAAGTCCAGTTTATTGGACAGTATTTGCATTATCATAAAAATAAGAAAAGACTCGTTTCTTTCTTCTTTGGCACATTGCAGATTTTTCCGTCTGCTTTTTGTGCAAAGTCCCAGAATTTTTCGTCGAAAAGCGCGTTTTGTTGACAGCCGCTTTTTGAAAAGCGTATCCTTATTGCAAACCAGAGTCAGGAGGTCATTTTATGGAGCACTCTACACGTCTTGCCCACATCAGCGAGGACGGCACCCGCACCCAGACCGTCTACGACCATCTCGCCGGCACTGCCGGACTGGCCGGTTCCTTTGCAGCCCCCTTCGGGGCGCAGAGTGAGGCCGAATTTGCCGCGTGGCTCCACGACGTCGGGAAGTACAGCGACGCCTTCCAGCTGCGGCTCAAAGGCGGCCCCAAGGTGGACCACTCCACCGCCGGGGCGCAGGAGGCCTGGGTTCGCCAACATCTCCACGCCGCCTTTGCGGTGGCCGGACACCACAGCGGCCTGCCCGACGGCGGGAGCCCCGCCGATGACCCGGGCGACGCCACCCTGTTTGGCCGGAGCAAGAAGCCGGTAGCCCCCTACGACGGCTGGCAGGAAGTAACGCTCCCCGCCTCGACGCCGCCCGCGTGGGCCTGCGCCGACCCGCTGAGCCTCGCGTTCTTTACCCGGATGCTCTACTCCTGCCTCGTGGACGCCGACTTCATCGACACCGAGACCTTCATGGACGGCAAGGCCGCACCCCGGGGCAGCGGCACGGACATCGCCGCGCTGCGGGACATCGTCTCGACACAGGCGCAGCTCTATCTCAGGGCCGAGTCGCCCTCGCCCGTCAGCGTCCAGCGCAACACCGTCCTCCGCGCCTGCCTCGAGAAAGGCGCGCACGGCCCACAGGGGCTCTACACCCTCACCGTACCCACCGGCGGCGGCAAGACCTTTGCCTCCCTCGCCTTTGCGCTGGAGCACGCCGCCGCCCAGAAGATGAAGCGGGTCATCTACGTCATCCCTTATATGTCCATCATCGACCAGACCGCCGCCGTCTTCTCGGGCCTGCTGGGCGCAGAAAATGTTCTGGCCGACTTCTCCAACGCCGAGTACAAGACTGTTGAGCAGGACGACCTGACCCCCACCCAGTACCGCCAGATGCTGGCCAGTGAAAACTGGGGCGCCCCCGTCGTGGTGACGACGGCGGTGCAGTTCTTCGAGTCGCTCTACGCCAACCGCAGCAGCCGCTGCCGCAAGCTCCACAACATCGCCGACAGCGTCATCATCTTCGACGAGGTGCAGACCCTCCCGGGCGACTACCTTGCCCCCTGCGTCAGTGCCATCGCCCAGCTCATCCAGCATTACCACTCCACGGCCGTCCTCTGCACGGCCACCCAGCCTGCCCTTGAGCCGCTGTTCCGGCGCTTTGCGCCTGAGCTCCACCCGCAGGAGATCACGCCCGACGCGGCCCGCCTCTACGAAGTGCTCCGGCGCACCACACTGCAAGACCTCGGCACCCTGCCGCAGGAGGAGTTCGCCGCCCGGCTGGCCCGGCACCCACAGGTGCTCTGCGTGGTCAACCGCCGCAAGACGGCCCAGCAGCTCTACGCTGCTCTGCCCGCCGAGGGCAGCTACTGCCTGACCACTCTGCTCTGCGCCGCCGACCGCCGCCGTCAGCTGGACGACATCCGCCAGCGACTGAAAGAGGGTCTGCCCTGCCGGGTGGTGTCCACCTCTCTCATCGAGGCGGGCGTGGATGTGGATTTTCCCGTCGCTTACCGCGAGCAGTGCGGTCTTGACTCGCTCTTACAGACTGCCGGGCGCTGCAACCGCGAGGGGCGGCGGGGCGCAGAGGAAAGCATCGTCTACCGGTTCCGGCTGGACGAGTGTTCCACGCCCCAGATGCTCAGGCAGAATGTCAGCGCGCTGGACTACACCGCCCGGCATCAGGACACACTGGACACGCCCCGAGCCATTCAGCTCTACTTCAACGAGCTTTCCGACCTGCGCGGCCCCGACGCCGTGGACAAGCACGGCATTCTGGATGCCTTTCTCCGGGGCATCCGGGGCTGCCAGTTCCCCTTTGCACAGGTGGCGGAGGAATTCCGCCTCATCGAAAACGCTGCCCGCACGGTCTATCTGCCCGTCGGCGAGGGCGCAGCCCTCTGTGAACAGCTGCGCAGCGGTCATGTTACCCGGACGCTGCTGCGGAAGCTGGGCGTTTACAGTGTCTCCTGTTATAAGGACCAGTTCGACAAGCTCGACGCCGCCGGGGCGCTGGAACTGCGGCCCGATGGCTCGGCCATCCTCACCGACACCAGCTGCTACAGTGAAAAGACCGGCCTTGCCATGGATGTGGAGACCGGCATCGGCCTTTACTTCTAAAAGAAAGAGGTGGTTTCAATGACCGATATTCATCTTAGTCTGAAAATTCAACTTCACCCGGAAAGGAGGCGATGCTGATGTCCATGCTCATTGAAGTATGGGGCGACTATGCCTGTTTCACTCGTCCGGAAATGAAGACCGAGCGTGTGAGCTACGACATGATCACTCCATCCGCTGCGCGGGGCCTTGTGGAAGCCATCTACTGGCACCCCGGGCTGCGTTATACGGTTGACCGCATCTATCTGCTCAAGCCCTTCGGCCTTGACCCCGTGGATGAGGCATCCACGGAGGAATACACTCAGCGGCCCATCCGGTTCACCAACATCCGGCGCAACGAGGTCAAGTCCACCCTGCTGTCCTCCGCCGCCCTCAGTGCGGCCAAAGGCGGCACGCCGCCGGTGCTCTACACCTCGGAGGACATCCAGCAGCGGGCCGCGATGGTCCTGCAGGACGTCCACTACGTCATCGAGTGTCACTTTGATTTGACGGACAAGGCCGCCCCCAGCGACAATCCCGGCAAGTTCCAGGACATCCTGCGCCGACGCCTGCGCAAAGGTCAGTGCTATCACCAGCCCTGTTTCGGGTGCCGGGAGTTCCCGGCCAACTTCCGGGAGTGGCCGGGCGGCAGCATTCCGGCGCTGAAGGTCACGCAGGACCTCGGCTTCATGCTCCACAGCCTCGATTACTCTGATTCGGCCAACATCCGCAGCCAGTTCTTCCGCGCAAAGCTGGTGGACGGCGTGATGGAATGCCGGGACGTGGAGGTGTTTACATGATACTCCAAGCACTCACCTCCTATTATGAACAGCTCTTGAAGCAGGGCAAGGTGGAGGCCCCCGGCTGGGACAGTAAGTTCAAAGTCAGCTACGAGCTGCGCCTCGGCCCCGACGGCCAGCTCCTCGCCCTCAACGACCTGCGGCAGGAAGTCCCCAAGGGCAAAAAGACCGTCACCGCCCCCCGTGAGCTCCCTGTCCCCCACCGGGTCAAGCGCGCCTCCGGCGTCGCTGCGAACTTTTTGTGCGACAATACGTCCTATCTGCTGGGCGCAGACGAAAAGGGCAAGCCCGAGCGTTCCCGCCAGTGCTTCGAAGCCTGTGCCGCCCTCCACCACAAGGTGCTCGACGGTGTGGACTCCCCTGCCGCCAAAGCCATCCTCGCCTTTTTTGACAGCTGGGAGCCGGATACAGCCCCCACCCACCCACTGCTGGCAGAGCAGTGGGCCGACCTGAACAACAACGCGAACCTTGTGTTCGGCTACGAATCCCCCGACGGCGACCACTGGCTGGCTACCACCGATAAGGACATCCGGGCCGCATGGCAGTTCGCCTTTGACACCTCCGATGCAAACACCGAGACAGCCCGCTGCCTCATCACCGGCAAAGAAGCCGGCATCGCCCGCATCCACCCCGCCATCAAAGGTGTGATGGGCGCACAGGCCGCCGGTGCGGCGCTGGTCTCCTTCAACGCGCCCGCTTTCTGCTCCTATGGCCATGAGCAGGGTGCCAACGCCCCTGTCAGCGAGTACGCGGCCTTCGCCTACACCACGGCCCTCAATCTGCTGCTGGCTGACCGGAACTGCTGTCAGCGCATCGGCGACACCACCATCGTCTGCTGGGCCGAAAACGCCGCTCCCGCCTACTCAAACGCCATGCTGATGTTTTTCTGCGGCGGTGCCGAGGCGCGCGGCGTCTCGGAAAGCGACCTTGCCGCCGCACTGAAAGCCCTTTCTCAGGGACGCCCCGTCTCCTTCCTCGATGACAAGCTGGACCCGAACCAGAACTTCTATGTGCTGGGCATCTCGCCCAACGCAGCCCGGCTCTCCGTCCGGTTCTTCCTGCGCAACAGCTTCGGACAGTTTGCCAAAAATCTGCAGGACCACGCTGACCGGCTCGAAATCACCCGCCCCGCCTTCGACAAGTGGGAAAACCTGTCGGTCTGGGCGCTGGCGCAGGAGACGGTCAACCAGAAATCCCGGGACAAAAATCCCTCACCCCAGCTGGTGGGCGATCTGCTCCGGGCCATCCTCACCGGCGGACCCTATCCCGCCACCCTGCTCAACGGCGTGACCCTCCGCATCCGGGCCGAACGGGAAGTCACCCGGGGCCGCGCCGCCATCCTGAAAGCCTACTATCTCCGCAACTACCCCACCGAGCTCAACAAGGAGGTATTTACCGTGAGCCTGAACGAAAGCAGCAATGTCCCCTATGTTCTGGGGCGTCTCTTCTCTGTGCTGGAGACGATCCAGAGCGTCGCCAATCCCGGCATCAACGCCACCATCAAAGACCGGTACTTCAACTCGGCCTGTGCCACCCCGGCAACGGCCTTCCCTACGCTGGTCAAGCTGGCTCAGAAGCATCTGCAGAAGATGAGCACCCCCAACGAGGTGCATTTCAGCAAACAGCTCACCGAGCTGATGGCCCAGCTGCCCGAGACAGGCTTCCCGGCGCGGCTCAGCCTGCCGGAGCAGGGTGCCTTTGAGATCGGCTACTACCACCAGACCCAGAAACGCTACGCCAAAAAGAATGAGGAGGAATAAACCATGTCTGAGCCCATCAAGAACCGCTATGATTTCGTCATCCTGTTCGACGTCGAGAACGGCAACCCCAACGGCGACCCCGATGCAGGCAATATGCCCCGTATCGACCCCGAGACGGGCTACGGTCTGGTGACCGACGTCTGCCTCAAGCGGAAGATCCGCAACTATGTCGAGACTCTGAAAGAGGACGAAAAAGGCTATCGTATCTACATCAAGGACGGCGTTCCCCTCAACCGCAGCGACGCCGAGGCCATCAAAACTCTGGGCATCGACCCCGACCTGAAAGCTGCCAAAAAAGCCGACCCCGACATCGATGCCAAGCTGCGGGACTATATGTGTGAGAACTACTTCGACATCCGCACCTTCGGTGCTGTCATGACCACCTTCGTCAAGGGTGCGCTGAACTGCGGTCAGGTGCGCGGCCCCGTCCAGCTGAGCTTTGCCCGGTCGGTAGACCCCATCGTCCCGCAGGAAGTCACCATCACCCGCGTGGCCATCACTACCGAGGCCGATGCCGAGAAGAAGGGTACTGAGATGGGCCGCAAGCACATCGTGCCTTACGCCCTCTACCGCGCCGAGGGCTATGTCTCGGCCAACCTCGCCCGGAAGACCACCGGCTTCTCCGAGGATGATTTGAAACTTCTGTGGACTGCCATTCTGAATATGTTCGAGAACGACCACAGCGCTGCCCGGGGCAAGATGGCCGTGCGGGAGCTCATCGTGTTCAAGCACGATTCTGAGCTGGGCAATGCCCCGGCCTATAAGCTCTTCGACTCCGTCGCCGTCCAGCGCAAGCCCGATGTGGACGCCGCCCGCAGCTACCGCGACTACACCGTCACGGTGGCAGACACTCTGCCGGAAGGAGTCACCTGCGAGAGGCTGTCCTGATGGGCGGCGCAGACGACTGGCTGCCCCTGTCGGGCATCCAGCACTTCTGCTTCTGCCGCCGCCAGTGGGCGCTCATCCATCTGGAACAGCAGTGGGCGGAGAACCGCCGCACCGTCGAAGGCCAGCTCGACCACGCCCGCTGCCATGACGCAAACCAGACCGAACGGCGCGGCGGCCTGCTCATCACCCGAGGGATGCAGGTGGTCAGCCGTCGGCTGGGCCTGAGCGGAAACTGCGATGTCGTCGAGTTCCGGGCCGACCCGGAGGGCATCCCCCTGCAAAGCACGGAAGGGCTCTGGAAGCCCATGCCTGTCGAGTACAAGCATGGCCGCGCCAAGGCCAGCGACGCTGACCGGCTGCAGCTCTGCGCACAGGCCATGGCTCTGGAAGAGATGCTGGTGTGCAGCATCCCTGAGGGTGCGCTCTTCTACGAGGAAACGCGGCGGCGGGAGGTCGTGCCGCTGACCGAAGAACTGCGCCAGACCACCCAGAAGATGGCCGATGAGATGCACACCTATTTTGCCCGAGGCTATACCCCCAAGTCGAAGCCCGGCACCCACTGCAGCGCCTGCTCCCTCAAAGAGCTCTGCCTCCCCGTGCTGTATCAGCGTGCCGACCCGAAAGCCTATCTCCGCGCCCATCTGGACGAGATGCAGGAGGCTGTGCCATGAGGAAATTCCTGAACACGCTCTACGTCCTCAACAAGGACGCCTACCTTTCCCTCGAGGGGGAGAACATCGTCCTGCTCTGCAACAAGGCTGAAATTGGCCGGGTCCCGCTCCACACGCTGGAAGGCATCGTCTGCTTCAGCTATCCCGGCGCAAGCCCTGCCCTGATGGGTAAATGCGCCAGCCTCGGGGTCGATTTGAGCTTTTTCAGCCCGCAGGGCCGCTTTCTGGCCCGGGCCGTAGGCGAAGAGCGGGGCAACGTCCTGCTGCGGCAGACCCAGTACCGCATCGCAGACAGCGAGGCAGAGAGCTGTCTCTATGCGCGCAATTTCATCCTGGGCAAAGTCTATAACGCCCGCTGGGTGCTGGAACGGGCCACCCGCGACCACCCCCAGCGGGTGCCGGTGGAACAGCTCAAGCACACCAGCGCCCAGCTGGCGGCGGCGCTGCCCCTCATCGAGCAGTGTGACGACCTCGACCAGCTTCGCGGTCTGGAGGGCGAGGCGGCACAGCGGTATTTCGACTGCTTTGATTCACTCATCCTGCAGCAGCACGATGATTTTTCTTTCGCAGGCCGGAGCCGCCGCCCGCCGCTGGACAACACCAATGCCCTGCTCTCCTTCGCTTATTCGCTTCTGGCCTCCGACTGCACGGCGGCTCTTCAGAGTGTGGGCCTCGACCCCTATGTCGGCTTTCTCCACCGCGCCCGGCCCGGGCGCAGGAGCCTCGCCCTCGACCTCATGGAAGAGCTGCGTGCAGTTTATGCCGACCGCTTCGTGCTCTCCTGCATCAACCAGAAAATCATGACGCCGAAGCATTTCCAGAAGCAGGAGAACGGGGCCGTCCTTCTCACCGATGAGGGCCGCCGCGCCTTTCTGGGCGGGTGGCAGACCCGCAAGCAGGAGACTATCACCCACCCGTTCCTGAACGAAAAGCTTCCGTGGGGCCTCGTGCCTTATGTGCAGGCTCTGCTTCTGGCCCGCACCCTGCGGGGCGATATGGAGCTTTACCCGCCATTTTTCTGGAAGTGAGGGATGTGTATGCTGGTCCTTATCACCTACGACGTCAACACCGAAACTCCTGCCGGGCGCAAACGTCTGCGCAAAGTCGCCAAGCGCTGTGTGGACCACGGCCAGCGGGTGCAGAACTCCGTGTTCGAGTGTCTGCTGGATGCCGCGCAGTATGCCGTTCTCAAGGCGGAGCTGACGGCCCTCATCGACCCCGCGCTGGACAGCCTGCGCTTCTACCAGCTGGGCAACAACTATAAGAGCAAGGTGGAGCATATCGGCGTTCATCCGCCCTTCGAGCAGGACGGCCTGCTGTTGTTCTGAGTTTCCCGCCCCGGTGCGAAGGGCGAGTTCTCAGCATTTTTCTGGCACCTTCGCACCGGATTTTTGTGTCATTTTGCATGATTGGGATAGTTCTTTGACCCGTTGTAAATCAAGGCTCTTCTAAATTCGTGCAGAATGTTGTATAATTTATAAGAAAATAGAGATTTTGTCTCTGTTTTTGCTGTCGCCCTCCTCGCGGAGGGCGTGGATAGAAATAAAATAGGTGAAACAGGTGAAACGGAACCCGGAAAGGTCGCCCTCCTCGCGGAGGGCGTGGATAGAAATCAAAAATCATGGTGGCCGGGATGGCCGGGTCCTCGCGTCGCCCTCCTCGCGGAGGGCGTGGATAGAAATAGGGTGGGAGCGGCAAAGATACAGCTGATGGGCAGTCGCCCTCCTCGCGGAGGGCGTGGATAGAAATCAGTTCGACAGGTTTTACAATCTCTGCAAGCAGGTCGCCCTCCTCGCGGAGGGCGTGGATAGAAATCACCACGCCACAAGGGCAGCCACCGTGGTAATGCGTCGCCCTCCTCGCGGAGGGCGTGGATAGAAATAGCTAGGAGGTGCAGCAGGATGAGGGCGAAGAAAAGTCGCCCTCCTCGCGGAGGGCGTGGATAGAAATTGGAGAGTGACCTCGAATATGCAAACAATAAGCTGTCGCCCTCCTCGCGGAGGGCGTGGATAGAAATTCGTATCCTGTATTATATAGTTAAAGAGAGAATTGTCGCCCTCCTCGCGGAGGGCGTGGATAGAAATATGGCGAACGTCCGCAACCAGATCAGCCGCTATTGTCGCCCTCCTCGCGGAGGGCGTGGATAGAAATCGGCAGGAACGGTGATTGCATCCGACACAAACCCGGGTCGCCCTCCTCGCGGAGGGCGTGGATAGAAATTTGATGGTGTAGGCGGAGCCGGAGAGGTTCTGGAGGCGCCCTCCTCGCGGAGGGCGTGGATAGAAATAGCCCCTGAGCTGATTTTGCAAACCAGAGCGCCGGGTCGCCCTCCTCGCGGAGGGCGTGGATAGAAATTGCGCAATGCATAAGTGAGGAGGGTGGCAAGTATGGTCGCCCTCCTCGCGGAGGGCGTGGATAGAAATGATGATGCGGGGGTAGTTGAGGGTAGTGACGTTGGTCGCCCTCCTCGCGGAGGGCGTGGATAGAAATTACAAAGGACTGCGCAAATACGAAAAAGCACCGTGGTCGCCCTCCTCGCGGAGGGCGTGGATAGAAATGGATATCGAGTTGCAGGACGTGTACCCTGCAAAGGTGTCGCCCTCCTCGCGGAGGGCGTGGATAGAAATGTAAAGCACATCTTCTGGAAGCGCGGGCATCTCTGTCGCCCTCCTCGCGGAGGGCGTGGATAGAAATACTGCGGCCCTCAAGGATAAGCTGGACGGCATTGCGTCGCCCTCCTCGCGGAGGGCGTGGATAGAAATACGGTGGCCGTTACGCTGGTGTCCAAAACGCTCAGGTCGCCCTCCTCGCGGAGGGCGTGGATAGAAATCTCCTATGTCACAGATACTTGTTGGCCCCAGAAATGTCGCCCTCCTCGCGGAGGGCGTGGATAGAAATTGTATCGCACCTGCAAGCGCATGATCGAGCGCGGCGTCGCCCTCCTCGCGGAGGGCGTGGATAGAAATATTTCACGGTCTGCGAACGCGGCAAGATTCGTGGGGTCGCCCTCCTCGCGGAGGGCGTGGATAGAAATTGACTTGCTGCATAATCGTCCTCCTGTTTGATGGGTCGCCCTCCTCGCGGAGGGCGTGGATAGAAATAGGCTGTCCGCCATGCCGTGCACCATGTCCGGCGTCGCCCTCCTCGCGGAGGGCGTGGATAGAAATCACAGCAGCCTGTCAATCCTTACGGCGGCATGGGGTCGCCCTCCTCGCGGAGGGCGTGGATAGAAATTGGGTTGCGCTGTGCATGATGTACAGCGACTATAGTCGCCCTCCTCGCGGAGGGCGTGGATAGAAATTCAGGGGGCAAAGAAAGCCTCTGGGGGAGTTTTGCGTCGCCCTCCTCGCGGAGGGCGTGGATAGAAATCCGCAGCGCCCGCAGGATAAGCTCGTTCCGGCTGGTCGCCCTCCTCGCGGAGGGCGTGGATAGAAATTTGTGCCGCTTTAGCTCAGTAGGCCAGAGCATCCGGGTCGCCCTCCTCGCGGAGGGCGTGGATAGAAATATTTTGTGCGGCCAGGATGAGGTGGCGGTAGTTGGTCGCCCTCCTCGCGGAGGGCGTGGATAGAAATTGCCCGTCTTTGATGCGGGTATAGCAGTCTGTCACGTCGCCCTCCTCGCGGAGGGCGTGGATAGAAATTCTGGCGGGCATCCAGAGCGGTATCTGCTCTCTGGGTCGCCCTCCTCGCGGAGGGCGTGGATAGAAATTTCGAGGCCGGTGGCCTCGAGTACAATGCCGATGTCGCCCTCCTCGCGGAGGGCGTGGATAGAAATTGGCGGAAGCTATCGCCAACGGACTGGAAGAGGGGTCGCCCTCCTCGCGGAGGGCGTGGATAGAAATCGTCGGAATCGGCACGGTCAAGCAAAGCCTGCCAGTCGCCCTCCTCGCGGAGGGCGTGGATAGAAATAATGGGTATATAATCCGATGTAAAATATTTTTCGTCGTCGCCCTCCTCGCGGAGGGCGTGGATAGAAATCTCCTATGTCACAGATACTTGT
>OLSN01001899.1_pt1 | contig 16504 bp, 12 predicted proteins | sample 1672411 | NCBI WGS metagenome assembly OLSN01 (sample SAMEA3136683, study PRJEB25190) | human gut metagenome | biome: human gut; feature: human-associated habitat; material: faeces | place: Austria | collected 2013 | reverse complement strand
AAAATATGGAAACAAAAGATATCGATCTTGTTTCTTCTGATAAGAGATTTTCAAGTTCCTTTTTTCCGAAAACATCATATCTTTATCCGTTTTAATGTAATCTTTATCATATGTAACAAAATCGTCCATATGAAGATCTGGAAATAGAAACGGAAGTTCTATTGCTGACTCACCACCATATACAATGGTGTCTTTCGTACTTGCTATCCACTTTCCATTTACGTAGTCACTGCTTACATAACTTTTCAGATAAAGATCATCTTTTTCTGGCGCATAAACCTGAAATAATTTTTCTCCTGTCGGTGATACTTCTCCCACTGAAGCAATATCCCCATTTCCAAGTCCTCCTTCTGCTACATAAGATTCACCTTGCGTCATCTTTCGAATCTGTACTAAGATGCTACGCTTGATCATTGTATCTGCAGGAACCGTCGTTTGGTCATGAAAATATAATGGAAAGATCATCAAAATACATAAAATACCAATTAGTCCCGCAAATTCCTTTTTCCCTTTGCGTCCCCCTGCTACATGAAAAATCAAGCAGCACAGACGCCACCTGCGAAGGAAATCCCGCAAAGGGAATCCCTTCCCTTTACTCCGGCTTCCGCGCCGCGATATGCCACCGATGCTCTTCCGGCGCGGGATGCGTAAGCGCATTCGTCCCGAACACCCGCACATCCACAAAACCAATCGACTGCAAGAGCGCCACCAGCTTCTCCGCCTGATACGCGCGCTGTACCTGCTCCTCGTCAATCCGCCGATACCGCCCGTCCGGCTCTTTCACGAAGATAGCAAGGTGCATTTCCACCTGCTGGCGCTCCGGGAAATACCGGTTCTGCCACATGTACGTCACGTCCCGGCGATCCTCGCCCATGAACTGGCTGCCCAGCAGGTGCTCCAGCTTATAAGGGGTCGACACATCGAAGAACAGCCCGCCGCCGGGCTTGATGGCTTCCCATGCGGATTGGAAGAACGCCGCCGCGTCCACATCCTGCAGGAGGTAATTCACCCCGTCGCACGTCGCCAGCACCGCGTCCACCGGGCGATGCAGCCGCAATTGCCGCATGTCCTGCCGGATGAACGGGATGCCGAACCCCGCCTTGCGCGCCTTCTGCGCCGCCTGCCAGAGCATTTCCTGCGAGAGGTCGATGCCCATCATCTCATAGCCCAGCTGCTGCAAGGGCAGTGTCAGGCTGCCCGTGCCGCACGCGCACTCGCACACCTTCGCATTGCGCGGGATGCCGTAAGCCGTCATCATCCGGGCATACATATCCGCCCATGCGCCATAATGCACGTCGTTCATCAGCGTGTCGTAAACTTCCGCAAATCCTGTATACATTCGTTTTCCTGCCTGATTATCTGTTTTTTCCGCGCATCGTACCGCCGATTCTGCCCGCTTCCTTTGCGGACAGACCAGCCCAGCCGACGTCGCGGAGTTTTTCTGTCAGTCCGAGGGCTTCCGCCGTTTCGTACTTGCGGCGGAGCTTGTCGGGCAAGCGCCAAGGTCGTTGCATTCTCTGCTCTCCTTTCTCACATTAACAATCTGCAATGTTGCAGGGGTTTCGCCTCTGCGGAGGCGACAAGGGGGCTTTCCGTTCGCCCCCTTGACCCCTTCGGTTTCCCCTTTATTGCAGGTTGTTATAGCGTATAGCAGTAGTTTGCACACCCTGCGCCCGCTTCATGCGGATTACCGCTTGTCCGTGTAGCCGTTTTCCCACGGCTTCAGTTCGCGCTCTTCTTCCTGCTCGTCGTCATCATCATCATCGTCGTCATTCTCCTGCGACAAGCCGCGGTTGACCTGCGCGCCCTCAATGCGGGAGTTGATGTACTTGTCAAACACCGCGTTGGTGAAGCTGGCGGTGATGAAGCGGCTGAACGCGAAGCCGAAGATGAGGTAGTACGCGAACAGGAGCATCAGTACCCACGGCTGAAGCGTCAGCAGGAAAATCACGGTGAACAGCACCGTCGGGACGCAGTGCAGCAGTCGAATGCCCACGCTGCCCGGCAGCCGCCCGACCGCGAGGATAAAGCTGTTGCGGATGATGGTGCGAAAATTCATCTGATACGTCACCATCATCGGGTACATATACGTCACCGCAAGCGCCCAAAGGATGCCCAGCATCAGAATCAGCATCTGCGGAATGACCCACACGGCGTTTCCCACCGCCATATCACCATAGAAGCGCCAGCAGATGTAGACAAGGAACGGCACGCAGCCGGTAATCGTGCTGACGAGCAGTCCCTGCTTCCAGTTTGCCTTGATGGCATCCTTGTAGTCCGCCCACGGGAAGGCGTGTTCGTCGCGCGCCCAGTTGCGGGTGACGTAGCTGAGTCCCGCCGTGAACGGGCCGGTAATGGCGATGCACGGAATCAGAATCAGCAGCGTGACGAAAATCATGTCGTTGCTGGTCTGCATGGCTTCGCGCAGGGCTGTCTGGTCAATCGTATCCAGCACAGCGCCCGTCTCGTCCACCTGCACCGTGCCCGCCAGCGTCATAATCAGGCTGACGACACACAGCGCAATCGCAATCATCGCGGGCAGCCACGCCACGAAGTACATCAGGTTCATGCGGCACAGCCCGCTCATGCGCGTGCGGAGCATCTCCATGAACAGCTGCCAGCGGTTCTTCGGCAGGTCGTCGGGCGTGTAGTCGCCCTTGCCGCTCTTGCCGTAGTAGTAGGAATTCATCAGCTTGTCAAACACCGTTTCGTCCTCCTCGTCAGGCGAATATCATCCCCGATTTTCCACCTGCATCGAGGGATGATAAATCAGTTTCTTATTATACCATATTCCGCGCAAAAAGCAAAGAAAAACATGCTCTTCGCGAAAAATGTTACGAAATCGTCACAAAGTGACACAAAGCCCCGGTCAGCCGTTTTCTCGCTGACCGGGGCAAAAAAATCCGTATTACTGGCGTCCGCGCTTGCTGCGGCCGTAGATTTGCGCTTTCGCGTCCTCCATGGCATCGCCGTCTTCCGCCATATCGTCCGCGGTAAAGACCTGCTGCGCCTCGGCGCTTGCGGGCTTTTCGTTTGCTGCCACGTCGTCCGCCGTCTGCACCGCGTCCGCCGTTTCTGCCGTTTCAGGCTTTTCCTCGGCTTCCGGCGCATTCTCGCTTTCGTCCGCAATCATCACGCGCTCGTCTTCCGGCACTTCCTCGGTGTAATTGCGGCGTTCGCTGAGCTGCAGCTGCTCCTGCCCATCCTTCGGGCGATTCATCACGCGCCCGGCAATGCTCACTGCCAGCAGCACGGCAGAAATCACCGCCAGCACCGCGAAGATGTAGTACAGCGTCGTCAGCACACCTTGGAAGGTCGTCACGGCGGCAGGCAAGGTGTCCTCCGTGGGCAGCTCCTCCGCCACAAAGGGCTGCGGCGTGGTGACAGGCACCTGCGTCGGCGCGCTCGTCGGCGCTGCCTGCTGCACCTGAATGATGTTGCCCTCAAAGGTCGTCGCTTCGCCCAGTTCGTTGCTGAGCGTCGCGTCGAAACGGAATTTGCCCACCATGTTCACCTGCACGTCGCGCATCGTCGTGAAGGACTCGCCGGGCGCAAGCTGGGCAATGCTCGCCAGTGACACGCCTGAGGACGAGACGGTGATTTTCTTCGCGTCATAATTGCCGGTGTTGGTCACGGTGATGGTGAAGCGGATGACCGACGGCAGGGTGAACACAACATCCGTGCTGGCAGTCGTTTCCACCGTCAGACTGGGGGCTTTCGCCGGGTCGATAGCGGTCAGCGGAAGGCGGCCCGTCGCCGTTTCAATGCCGGTCGTTCCCTCCATGCCCGTCACAGTGAACTGATATTCCGCCGTTTCGGTCATGGTGATGGTCTTTTCCAGCTTGACCGTCTTGCCCGCTTCCACTGTCACATCGGTAAACACCGTGTTCAGCGTCGGGTCAGTGACGGTGATGCCCGTAATGTTCTTCTTGCCCGTATTCTTGAGCGTCAGCGTCAGCTTGACTTCATCGCCGACATTGCCGCCCTTGCGATCAGCGGTCAGCGTTGCGGTCAGGTTGACCGTGCCGTACTTGATGGTCGCATCCGCCACCTTCTCGGTGTAGCTCTTGCCGCCCGCGGAGTAGGTGACAGTCGCATTGGACGTGATGTTCTTCGTACCCATCGTCACGGTAAAGGTATGCGACTTCTTCTCGCCCGCCGGAATCGCGCCGATGCTCGCCGTGTTTGACGAAACAGCGGAGGATTCCTTGATGCGCACGCCCGTCACATCCACTGTACCGACATTGCGGATTTCGTACACCACGCTCACTTCCTGTCCCTTGCGGGCGATACCGGGCGTGATGGTGCGGCTGACCTGAATTTCCGGTTCTGCCTGCACCTGCGAAATGCGCTTGACAAAGTTGTTGCTCGCGTTGGAAACGATGCCGTTTTCATCCTTGCGGGGATAGCGCACGCGGAACGCCAGCTGTCCGGCGTTCAAATCCGCCTGCGTCACGTTCCACGCAATCGTGCAGCTCTGGCTCGCGCCCGCGTCCAGCAGCGGCGTGCCGAACGCCTCGATGATGCTGCCGTTGGGGTCAAGCACCGACACGGGGGACGTGAACTTCTCGTCCGTCACGTTCGTCACGCGAATCGTGACGGTAATCTCCTCCGGCGCGGTAAACTGGTACTTGGAGAAATCCAGTTCCACCTTAATCGGCAGCGTGCTGGCGGTGCTTTCCGCCCCGGCAATGCTCACCAGTCCCGTCAGCATCAGCAGAGCACAGAAAAGCGCAAAAATCCGTTTCTTCATCATATCCCCATCGGGCAGCGCACAGCCGCCCTTCCTCCTTCCGCGCCATGCGCCGGAAAAGGCGGACGCATCGAGCAGAAATCATGCCTGTCCACTTCCCTTGGAAATGGAACCACATACCCTATCCTATTTTACTCGTTAACAGCCCCTTCTGTCAAGGTGCACGCCCCTTGGAAATGTAAAATGTTCATCGAAAAGACGGTTTCTGTGGCGAAATTTTCGTTTTTTCCTGCCGGACGGTTGTTTTTTTCGCACGTCCACCTTGAAAAATCGGGCGGAGAACGGTATAATAAAGACAGCTAACCGAACGTGTTCCGCAGATTTTTTCGCTGCGGACGCGAAAAATAAGGAGGCAGTACCCCTATGGACGTCAAGACCGCTTATGAACAATGGCTGCATGATTTTGCCGCCGATGCCGATACGATTGCCGATTTGAAGGCAATTGCGAATGACCCCGCGGAAATCGAAGACCGCTTCTATACCGAGCTTTCCTTCGGCACAGCGGGGATGCGCGGCGTACTGGGCGCAGGCATGAACCGCATGAACCGCTACAACGTCCGCCGGGCAACGAAGGGCTTGGCAAAGTACCTGCTGCAGAATCCGCAGGAAGCGCAGCGCGGCGTGGTAATTGCGTATGACAGCCGCCGCTTCTCCGCTGAGTTTGCCCGCGATGCGGCGCTCGTGCTGGCGCAGGAGGGCGTTCCGGCGTATCTGTTTGACGCGCTTCGCCCTGTCCCGATTCTGTCCTACGCGGTTCGCCACCTCCACGCCATCGCCGGCATCGTCATCACCGCCAGTCACAATCCGCCGCAATACAACGGCTATAAGGTCTACGCCGAAGACGGCGCGCAGGTCGGCCCGGAAGCCGCGGACGGCATCACCGCGTTTATCCGTTCTACCCCCTATACCGACTGCAAGCTGATGGATGAAGAAGAAGCCAAGGCGAAGGGGCTGCTGAAAATCATCGGCAACAAGGAAGTCGATGACGACTACATTGCGCAGGTCAAGACGCTGTGCATCCAGCCGGAACTGCTCGCCGAGGAAGGCAGCAAGCTTTCCATCGTCTACACGCCCATCCACGGTTCGGGCAACGTGCCGGTTCGCCGCATCCTGCGCGAAGTCGGCATCAGCAACGTCTCCGTCGTCAAGGAGCAGGAGCTGCCCGACCCGAATTTCTCCACCGTCAAGGTGCCGAACCCCGAAGACCCCGGCGCATTCGTCCTTGCCATCAAGCTGGCGGATGAAGTCGGCGCGAAGGTCATTTTCGCCACTGACCCCGACTGCGACCGTCTGGGCGTCGCCGTCAAGACCGGCAATGGCGACTGGCAGCTGCTGACCGGCAACCAGATCGGCTGCGTGCTGCTGCACTACATTCTCTCCACCAAGCAGAAGCAGGGAACGCTGCCCAAGAACGGCGCGGCGGTAAAGTCCATCGTATCCACGTCGCTGGCGAACAAGATTGCCGCTTCCTTCGGCGTGGAGATGTTCGAGACGCTGACGGGCTTCAAGTTTATCGGCGAGAAGATTCAGCAGTTCCAGGACACCGGCTCTCACACGTTCCTCTTCGGCTTCGAGGAAAGCTACGGCTTCCTGTCCAGCACGTTCGTGCGCGACAAGGACGGCGTGAACGCCTCCCTGCTGATTGCCGAGGTCGCCTGTGCCTGCGCCGCGCAGGGCATCACGCTCTATGATTATGTGCAGTCCATCTTCCGCGAATACGGCTATTTCGTGGAAAAGGTCGTCAGCAAGACGCTTCCGGGCAAAGACGGCTTGACCCGCATGAAGGAAATCATGAAGGATCTGCGCGAGAATCCCCCGAAGGAACTCTGCGGCATGAAGGTCACGGCGGTTCGCGACTATTTGAAGGGCACGCGCACTGCGGACGGAAAGGTCGAACCGACGGGTCTGCCGAAATCCGACGTGCTGTACTTCGAGCTGGAGAAGGGCAACTGGGTCTGCGTGCGCCCGTCCGGCACGGAGCCGAAGATCAAGCTGTACGTCAACACCAACGCGAGCGACAAGGCGGACGCGGAGAAGCTGAATGCGGATCTGCGCGTTGCGTCCGAAGCGCTGCTGGACTAAGGGAATCCGCAACTGAATAGGCAATGACGGCGCGGGTCGTGCTTCCTGATATGGGAGGCACGACCCGCGGTTTTTTATTGCTTCATTGATGATTGACAGCTTGAAAGCAAAGTAGATTGGCGAATCAAGCATCATTTTGCCGCTGCTCTCGTCGCCTCTGCGGAGGCGAAGTTGTTACTTTCTGTTGCGACAGAAAGTAACCAAAGAACGCCCAGAGGGGGCTGAAAAGCGAAAGAGCGGGGATTTCAGCCCCCTCTGGACTCCCCCCGCCACCTCAATTTCTTGCGGGAAAGAGCAGCATATGCTTGGCAAACTGGTCACTTTTGCATAATTGTGCATGAAAAGTACACCGATTTATCGGCTTATCGACGAGGAAGTTCCTTTCAATCTTCCGCGAAGCATTATTTTCATGACTTTTCTTGGCACAGTTCGAGATACGCATCAATCGCCTTCCGAAAATCCGCTTGCAGTGCTTCGCGTGTCTCTCCTTCATACGAAATCAGACTGCGAACGCCCTGCACCTTGCCAAAGAACACGCCGTCCGCATCGGAAAATTCGACCGAACCGACATAGCCTTTGTCCGTCATCGTTTGCTTCAATTTGTCCATTGCCTGATTACTCCACCCAAAACACCGCCGCATCATGCTGCCCCAGCGTCGCCGTCAGTCCGTCCGCCGTCTGCCGTTTCTCGCCCGTCCACAGTTCCCGCGCCGCCGAGTACGTCCCTTCCAGCATTTCGCCTGTCACGCGAACCGTCCGCGTCTCTTCCGACAGATTGAACAGCGCCACATACAGCCCCGTGCCGTCCCTGCGCGGCGCAATCCACGCGCTTTCATCCTCCGTCGTCCACAGCGGATGGGCGCACGCGCTCGTCTTTTCAATCGCCAGCACATCCCGGTTCGTCAGCAGCTTCAGCGTGAAGTCGTCATTCTTCGTCAGTTCCCCACCTATCATCAGCGGCGAACGCATCATGCACCACAGCGTCATCATCGTCCGCTGCTCCGCCTGTGTGAAGTTCGTCCAGCCGTTCGGGTCGTAGCACTGCCGCAATGCGCCGACGGGCAGCATATCTGCATCCGGCCAATGCCCCGGCGCGGCATGGACGCACCATTTTTCCGCCCGCTCAAACATCCCCTTGAGCAGCCGCCACTCGTCCCAGAAGTCGTCCGTGATGCGCCACATGTTCGCGTATTTTTTCAAATGCTCCGCCTGTTCCAGCGGCGCAGGGCCGGGCGACAAAGACAGCACAATGTCCCGCCCGCAGGCGCGGCAGGCAGCGGAAATGACCTCGATTTCCCGCTTGCAGTGCGGATATTCGCGCGCGATGTCGTCGCACTTGACGAAATCCACGCCCCATTCGGCGTACATGCGGAAGATGCTGTCATAATACGCGCGCGCTTCGGGCATGTCGCACCGCAAGCCGTACATATCGGGATTCCACGCGCAGATGCTGTTTGGATTCGCGACCTCGTGGCAGCCCTTCCCGCACCCCAGAATCGGCAAGTGCCGATGCGCCGCCATCCGCGGCATCCCGCGCATGATGTGGATGCCGAATTTCAGCCCCAGCGAATGCACATAATCCGCCAGTGGTTTGAAGCCCTTTCCGCCTGCCGATGACGGGAATCGCCCCGGCGCGGGCTGCAAGCGCCCGTATTCATCCATCGTCAGTTCGGCAAACGGCTCGTAGGCGTGGCTCGTCGCGGTCGGCTGATACCACTGAATATCCACGACGACGTACTCCCAGCCGAACACCTGCAAATGCTCCGCCATGTACGCCGCATTTTGCCGCACGGTCGGCTCGTCCACCGCCGCGCCGTAGCAGTCCCAGCTGTTCCATCCCATCGGGGGCGTCTGCGCAATCATGATATTTTCCTCCTACCTATATTATGAAATCGTGATTTGATGTCTGCTATTTTTTCAGCTCCAGATACACATTTCGATACTGGCTTGGCGTACACCCTTTCTGCGTCCGGAACACACGGTTGAATGTCGCAATCGACCCAAAGCCAACGCGCAGCGCAACCTGCGTCACGGGCAGGTCGCTCTGGCTGAGCATCTCCGCCGCCATATCCACCCGCCGCGCATTCAGGTACTGGATGAACGTCGCGCCTGTGTGCCGGCTGAACATGCGGCTGAGCGTGTAGTAGCTGAACCCCGCGTAGTCCGCCAGCACATCCAGCGTGATGTTTTCGGCGTAGTTTTTATTCAGGTAATCCAGCGCACGGTTGAAAGCGTCCTCGCCGGATAATCGCCGGTGGATGTCATTCATCTCCGCGCTGTTGGCGACATTGGGCAGATACAATTCCCCCAGCGTGGCGAATACGTCCATCAGCAGCGCATAGCACCGCAAATTCCGCAGCGGCGTGTACGCCTCGTAAGCATCCACCAGCTGCATCAGCGTTTTGCGAACGATGGGCGTCGCTTCACTTTCCGCCGTGAGATAAATCGGCTGGCGCAGCATCGGGCGCAGCGCAGCAAACTCCTTCATTGTAAATGCAGCATTGTGTTCAAAGATGATGAGGTAACGCTCGCTGCCCGCCGTCATGCGCAGGGCGTGCGTCGCGTCGGAGGGAACAAACAGCACTTCCCCCGCCTGCACATGATATTCCTTCCCCTTTACCGCCACCTCGCATCCGCCCAGCAGCGGCACGCAGACTTCTATGGCCGAATGAAAGTGCGGCGCATAGCTGTCCGGGTTCGGCTGATGCCATACGCGGATGGTTACGTCCCGCTGGTAGGTGATAAACTCCCGCTCGCCCTTCATCACGCGGAAGCCGGATGCCGTCAATGGTCGTTCGTGTTCCGTAATGAGCCTTCGGTTATTCATAATTTCTTCACAAACCTTTCGTGCAAATTTGCGCATTTTGCCTTGTCTTTTTTTCCATCATACCACAAAGCGCAACACATTTCAAGCAAATTATAACCAAAGACGGGCAAATTTTAAGAAGTTTTTTTCTCTCGTTGAATTTATAATATGGTTGAAAGCAAACCGTTTTTATTCATTTGCAACGTATCGAAATTGGTTCAATTCCAGTTTGAAGGAGGCACGGAAACATGGAGCGTTCCTTTGGCAGCAAATACGGGAAGTGGATTGCCCTGACGGCGGTCGTTCTGGCGCTGGTGCTGTGGTTCGTTCTGTCCGGCGGCGTGGAGAACTACCGGGCAAAATACGAGGGTTATGACCTCTCGCAGCAGATTGGCGACATCGGGCGCAGCAGCACCTATTCGCTGTATTTGCGCGCGCATGAGGGCGCTCCGGACGCATCTTCGGACGTTTCCATTCCGCTGGTGACGGTGGATTCGGACGGCGTGACTGCACAGAAGGATGGTCTGCTGATGCAAAGCGGCTCTTCCGCAACGTTCGCCGTCACCGTACCGGAAACCGGTTTCTACAACATCCGCCTGACCTACCGCACTGAGGCGGCACGCGGCGTGGACTTGGAGCGCGAACTGCGCATCAACGGCGAAGTACCCTTCGATGGCGCGGATGCGCTGACCTTCACCCGCCTGTGGCACGACGGCGGCGAAGTGCGGCAGGACTCGCAGGGCAATGACATCCGTCCGACGCAGGTGGAGGCGTTCGGCGAGCAGACCGCCTGCTGCCGCGATTCGATGGGCTACATCACCGAGCCGTACCGCTTTTATTTCGAGGCGGGGGAAAGCACCGTCACCCTGATTGCGACCAGCGAGCCGATGCTCCTGACCGCGCTTTCGCTCACCGCCCCCGAAAAAATGCCGGATTACGCCGCTTATGCCGCCGCGCAGCCACAGGAGAACAGCGTTCCTGCTGACTTCGCCCTCGTGCTGGAAGGCGAAAGCAGCACCCTGCGTTCCTCCCCGTCGCTGTACGCGCGTTATGACCGTTCTTCCCCCGCCACCTCTCCCTGCGACGTGCGCCGGACGGTGCTGAACTACATCGGCGGCGATGCCTGGCGCGACGCGGGGCAGTGGATTGAGTGGGATTTCGACGTGCCGGAAAACGGCTGGTACAATATCACCATCAAAGGCCGTCAGACCTACAACCGCGGCAGCGTGTCCAGCCGTATCCTCTATCTGGACGGCAAAATTCCCTTCTCCGGTATGGAGAACGTCTCCTTCCCCTACACCACGGCATGGGAAATGAACACATTGTCGGATGATTCCGGCACACCCTACCGCTTCTACCTTTCCGCTGGGCATCACACGCTTCGTCTGGAAGCGACGCTGGGCGACATGGGGCAGATTCTCTCCGACATGGAGGAAAGCATCTACCGCCTGAACCAGATGTACCGCCGTGTGCTGGTGCTGACAGGCGTGAACCCCGACCGCTACCGCGATTACCACTTGGAGCAGGTGTATCCGGAGGTCATCGAAGCGATGGCGCAGGAAAGCCGCCTGCTCTATAAGCTCGTCGATGAGACTGTTGCCATCACCGGACAGAAATCCGACCGCATTGCCGTCGCGCAGACGCTGGCGGTGCAGCTGGAATCCTTCGTCGAAGATCCGGCGAAGATTACCGAAGCCTTCACGAATTTCAAGGACAACATCACCTCCCTCGGCACGTCGATGCAGAACATGCGGCAGGTCAAGCTGGATATTGACCTGATTGCCATCACCGCGGACGGCGTGACCGTGCCGCAGCCGTCGGAAAATTTCCTCGACCGCGCGCTGCATGAGCTGAAATCCTGCGTCACGTCGTATTTCGTGGATTACAATGCCTTGGGCGATGTGTACGATGCCAGCGAGGACGTGCTGGAAGTGTGGATTCTGACCGGCCGCGACCAGTCCACCGTCCTCAAAACCATGGTTGATGACACCTTCACACCGTCTACCGGCATTCCCGTCAACGTCATGCTGGTTGACCCGAACGCGCTGCTGAACGCCGTCGTCGCAGGCAACGGCCCGGATGTCGTCATTTCAACCGACAGCTGGAACCCCGTCAACTACGCGCTTCGCCACGCGGTGGAGGATTTGACGCAGTTCGATGATTTGCAGGAAGTCCTCGACCAATTCTACCCCAGCGCCTACGCCGCGTTCAGCTTCAACAGCGGTCTGTACGCGCTGCCGGAGACGCAGCTGTGCTCGATTCTCTTCTACCGCAGCGACATTCTGGAAGAATACGGGCTGTCCGTCCCGGAAACGTGGGATGATTTGATTGCCATGCTGCCCACCATTCAGGGGGCGAACATGTCCGTCGGCATCCCCTACCCCGACATTGCCGCCCCGAATCTCTCTTCTTATTACGCCATGCTCTACCAGCTTGGCGGCGCGCTCTACAACGATTCGGCGACCCACACCACCATCAACAGCGAAGCGGGTGTGCAGGCGTTTGAGCGCTACACCAGCCTCTACAATGACTACGGTCTGCCGACCATCTTCGACTTTGTGAGCCGCTTCCGCTCCGGCGAAATGCCGCTTGGCATCTTCGATTACACGACGTTCAACACTCTGACCGTCTCCGCGCCGGAAATCCGCGGCCTGTGGGACATTGCAATTCTCCCCGGCACTTCCCGCACGGCAGAGGACGGCAGCACCTATGTGGATCACTCCGGGCATTCGCAGGGCGCCTGCTGCATGATGATTGCCACCGACAGCGAAACGACAAAACAGAATGCGTGGCAGTTCATGAAGTGGTGGACGTCCACCGACGCGCAGGTGCGTTTCGGACGCGAGATTGAAGCCGTCTTGGGTTCGTCCGCACGCTACGCCACCGCGAATATCGCCGCCATCGAGCAGCTTTCCTGGTCGGAAGCTCAGCTGAAAGTCATTCGCGAACAGATGACGTGGGCAGTCGGCTTCCGCGAAGTCGCCGGCGGCTACTACACCACGCGCCACATGACCAACGCCGTACGCAAAGTGACCAACGACAAGACCGACCCGCGCGAAACCCTGCTGGATTACGCGCGCACCATCAACGAGGAAATCAATAAGAAGCGCTTGGAGTTCGGTCTGCCGATCGACGAAGAGACGCCCTGAGCGAAAGGAGGAAGCATTCGTCATGACCGCGTTCTGGAAAAAGTACTTTGCGCTGAGACAGCGCAATGCGCGCATCGCGTGGGACAGAGCGAAGCACATGAAGTTCTGCTATGCGTTTCTGGCGCCCTACGCCCTGCTGTTTCTGACCTTCTACATCCTCCCGATGCTCATCTCCATCTACTACTCCTTCACCTACAACAACATTCTGGAGCCCGCGCGCTTCATCGGGATGGGCAACTACATCACCCTGATTTTGAAGGATGATGTTTTCCTGACCGCCGTGAAAAACACGTTCCTGCTGGCGGTGATTACAGGGCCTGTGGGCTACATCATGTCATTCTGCTTCGCGTGGCTCATCAACGAATTGCCGCGCTGGGTTCGCACGATTGCCGTCGTCATCTTCTACGCGCCGTCCATTGCGGGCAATGCCTACTACATCTTCTCTATCATCTTCCGCGGCGACGCGTACGGCTACCTGAACGCCATCCTGATGAAGCTGGGCATCCTCAACGCCCCGATTCTCTGGCTGACGACGCCGGATTACATCATGCCGGTCATCATCATCGTCACGCTGTGGATGAGCATGTCCACGGGTTTCCTTTCCTTCGTCGCAGGTTTGCAGGGCGTTGACCGCTCGCAGTACGAGGCGGGCTATGTGGATGGCATCCGCAACCGCTGGCAGGAATTGTACTACATCACCCTGCCGAACATGAAGCCGATGCTGATGTTCGGCGCGGTCATGTCCATCACGTCCGCGTTCGGCGTGTGCGATGTGCCGATGGCGCTGGCGGGCTTCCCCTCCACCGATTACGCCGCGCACACCGTCGTCACCCACCTGTTCGACTATGGCTTCACCCGCTTTGAAATGGGCTATGCCTCCGCCATCGCCACCTTGCTGTTCCTGGTGATGATTTTGTGCAACAAGCTGATTCAGAGCGCTCTGAGGAGGATTGGCACATGAGTACCATCAATGTCCGCAGCTACAAAGGTCCAGTCAGACCGGACGGCACGCCGATTGAGCTGCCGCAGAAGGTACTGAAGCTGACGAAGAAGTCGAACATGCGCCACAAGAAGCCGAACCGCTCCCGCGTGGGCGACTTTCTGGTGGGGCTGCTGCTGTTCCTCGTCGCGTGTGCAATGGCGTTTCCGCTGGTGTTCGCCATTTCGTCCTCGCTGAAACCGCTGGATGAGCTGTTCCGCTTCCCGCCGACGCTCTTCCCGCGCCACCCCACCATCGATAACTTTTCTGACCTTCTCGTCACGATGGGGCAGAGCTGGGTTCCCTTCTCGCGCTACATCACCAACACCGTCGTTATCACCCTCGTGGGTACATTGGGGCATCTGCTGATTGCGTCCCTCGCGGCGTATGTGCTGGCGAAGTACGATTTCCCGCTCGGCAAGCAGTTTTTCGCTCTTGTCGTGACGGCGCTGATGTTCAACGGCTACGTCACCGCGATTCCGAACTACCTGACCATGACGCGCCTGAACCTTGTCGATACGCACTGGGCGGTCATCCTGCCCGCGTTCGCCGCGCCGATTGGGCTGTTCCTGATGAAGCAGTTCATGGAAGGGCTGTCCATGTCGCTGATTGAGTCCGCGAAAATTGACGGTGCAAAGGAATTCCGCATTTTCTGGACGATTGTCATGCCCAACGTCAAGCCCGCGTGGCTGACGCTCATCATCTTCTCCGTCCAGAACCTCTGGAACGCCAAGGCGTCCGCCGTCATCTACTCCGAGGCGCAGAAGACGCTCGTCTACGCGCTCCAGCAGATTCAGGCGGGCGGCATTGCCCGCACGGGGCAGGCGACGGCGTTTTTGCTAAAAGCCCAAAAGGACATTTGAGCGGCCCTATTGCATCGTTCGTCCGTTTTGAATTGACTTTTGGGTATCTTCATTGTATGATGAAGCCATCATAAATCGGGACGCATTTGTCCCTGAAAGGATTATGCTATGCACGAGAAGAAAAACCCCAACAGGCCGTTGATCGTCTATTACATCATCGCGCTCGTCGTGGTGATGCTGCTCAACGCGCTGCTTTTCCCGCAGATTGAGCGATACAGTGTCAAGCAGGTTGATTATTCCGAATTTCTCTCGATGCTCGAAGACGGAAAGGTTAAATCTGTCGAGATTAACGATACGCAGATCGCCTTCACCCCGGTCGAGCAGATTCAGGATGGCAAGGCTACCTATTACACCACCAACCGCGTGACGGCGGATGACAAGCTGGTCGAGCGCCTGCTGGCGGCGGGCGTGGAATTTGGTCAGGTTGTGCCGGAGGAAATGAGCCCGATCATCTCGTTCCTGGTCACGTGGGTGCTGCCGCTGGTCATTTTCTACGGCCTCGGCTCGTTCATGTTCCGCAAGATGAGCCAGCGCATGGGCGGAAACACCATGAGCTTCGGCAAATCCAACGCCAAGATCTACGTCGAGGCGCAGACCGGCAAGACGTTTGACGACGTGGCCGGCGAGGACGAGGCCAAGGACGCGCTCAAGGAGATCGTCGATTTCCTGCATGATCCGCAGAAATACCGCGATATCGGCGCGAAGCTGCCCAAGGGTGCGCTGCTCGTCGGCCCTCCCGGCACGGGCAAAACGCTGCTGGCGAAGGCCGTCGCGGGCGAGGCGAAGGTGCCGTTCTTCTCGATTTCCGGCTCGGAATTTGTGGAGATGTTTGTCGGCATGGGCGCGGCGCGCGTGCGCGACCTGTTCAAGCAGGCGGGCGAGAAAGCGCCGTGCATCGTCTTCATCGACGAAATTGACGCCATCGGCAAGCGCCGCGACAACGCGGGCATGGGCGGCAACGACGAGCGCGAGCAGACGCTCAACCAGCTGCTCACCGAGATGGACGGCTTTGACGCGGGCAAGGGCGTCGTCATTCTGGCGGCGACCAACCGCCCGGAGATTCTGGACAAGGCGCTGCTGCGTCCGGGTCGTTTCGACCGCAGAATCCCCGTCGAGCTGCCCGATCTGGCGGGGCGCGAGGCGATTCTCCGCGTGCACGCCAAGGACGTGAAGACCGAGCCGAACATTGATTATACGCAGGTCGCCCGCGCGACGAGCGGCTGCTCCGGCGCGGAACTGGCGAACATCATCAACGAGGCCGCCATCGCCGCCGTCAAGGACAACCGCAAGGTCGTCTCCCAGCGCGATATGGAGGAGGCCGTCGAGACGGTCATCGCCGGTTATCAGCGCAAGAACGCCGTTGTCTCCCCGCGCGACAAGCTCACCGTGTCCTATCACGAGTGCGGCCACGCGCTGGTGGCGGCGAAGCTCAAGAATTCCGCGCCCGTGCAGAAGATCACGATCATCCCGCGCACGAGCGGCGCGCTCGGCTACACCATGCAGGTGGACGAGGAGGAGCGCCTGCTGATGACCCGCGAGCAGATTCTCGACAAAATCACCACGTTCTGCGGCGGCCGCGCGGCCGAGCAGTTGATCTTCGGCCGCATCACCAGCGGCGCGAGCAATGACATCGAGCAGGCGACCAAGCTCGCCCGCGCGATGATTACGCGCTTGGGCATGAGCGATACATTCGGCATGATGGCGCTGGAAACGCAGTCCGGCCAATATCTCAGCGGCGACTCGAACCTCGTGTGCTCCGATCAGACGGCGGCGCGCATCGACGTGGAAGTGAAGCAGATCATCGCCAACTGCTATGAGCAGGCGTATCAGATTCTGAGCGACAACAAGGAAAAGCTGCACGAGACGGCGAAG
>OLSN01001893.1_pt1 | contig 16553 bp, 22 predicted proteins | sample 1672411 | NCBI WGS metagenome assembly OLSN01 (sample SAMEA3136683, study PRJEB25190) | human gut metagenome | biome: human gut; feature: human-associated habitat; material: faeces | place: Austria | collected 2013 | reverse complement strand
CCCCTGTTCAGAACTTCTGAACAGCCATCCATGTCGAAAGCGGAGAGACTGCGATGCAGCAATCTCTCCGCTTTTCTGTCGTGATCTCCTGCTTTGAGCGGAGAGGCCGAACCTGCACGACAATGAAAAAACATGGCTCCAAGCCGGGACAGGCGGTTCTTATGAGGTATCCTCACATCTGCGGCACTGTCGACGCTATCCAAAGGCAGCCCACACTCATCCCTCTAAGTACGGGCATCGGATGCCCTGACTTTTTGCGGTCTTTTGAGGATATGCCTCCCCCGCCCACCACCACTAACCTCGAATATCCTTATGCGGGATGTATCATCGCTATTGTATCGCTATTTTCTTCACGAAGTTCCTCCTGTGTATAATCGATCGGATAAATCTCCTGCTCTCCAACGCTCCACTCAAACTTATCTGTCTTGTCCATCTGTTAGCCCTCCATCATAAATGCTATATTTTGCCCCGTTGGGGTCAAATTGGGGTCAACATTCCAGAATTTTCAAGTTGATCCCCTGCAATTTTTCCTTATATGTAAAGAAAACGTCCCATTTTCCTACGAAAACAGGACGTTTTATGGTTGCGGAGACAGGACTTGAACCTGCGGCCTCCGGGTTATGAGCCCGACGAGCTACCAACTGCTCTACTCCGCGATATGGTGCCGGAGACCGGGGTCGAACCGGCACGGGATTGCTCCCATGGGATTTTAAGTCCCAGGCGTCTGCCAATTCCGCCACTCCGGCATCTCTAGCGCTGCGCTCTCTCAAGTGCTTAATCACTATACCACGCACCCCACCGATCTGTCAAGCACTTTTTTCAAATTTCTCAAAAAAGTTTTTGGCATACTCTCCCCCGCCCTGCATAGAATGGTCTGGATGAGCATTTTCCATCAGAAAGGGGAAGAAATTTCCATGTGCTACAGCAGCAACAACACCACAAACGAACGCAAAACCATCGCCGCTCTTGTCCAGGCCGAGCCGCTCTGCCGCTCCCTTCCCGCAGCGCCCGACGAACGGCGGACGGAAGTCCAGGACCTGGACGATTTCATTTTCCGCTGGGAGACCCAGGCCCCCACCGTCAGCAACCGCTGAGGGGGCTTCGTCGGGTCTCCCGGCGTTTTTTCGGGGGAAGTCAGGTTTTTCCTTGTATTTCGGTTGCTTTTTTCCAAAACTTCGGATATAATGAACCAGCTAATTATATCAGAATGTGAGTGATCGTAACGATGCTTCAATTTGACGAATATAAAGTCAAACTCAACAACCTGCTCCCCCAGCTGGATGATCTGGAGCAGGCCCTGAACCTGGACGAGGCCGCTCGTCAGGTCGATTTCTTAGAGGCCCAGTGCGCTGCCGACGGCTTTTGGGACAACCCTGAGAACTCCCAGAAAGTCCTGCAAAAGCTCAAGCAGGAAAAGAACAAGCTGGAGTCCCAGGCCAAGCGCCGCTCCTCCTGGGACGACATGATGGTCCTGTGCGAGATGGGCAACGAGGAAGAGGACGAGTCCCTCCTCCCCGAATTGGAGGAAGAATACGCCACCCTCATCCAGAGCATGGAGTCCGCCCGGCTCCAGACCCTGCTCACCGGCGAGTACGATGCCTCCAACGCCATTCTCGCGTTTCATGCCGGCGCAGGCGGCACCGAGGCCCAGGACTGGGCGCAGATGCTCTACCGGATGTACACCCGCTGGGCCGAGCGCCACGGCTTCACCTATAAGATCATGGACTATCAGGAGGGCGACGAAGCCGGCCTGAAATCCGCCACCATTATGATCGAGGGCGAGAATGCCTACGGCTATCTCCGCGGGGAACACGGCGTCCACCGTCTGGTCCGCGTCTCCCCCTTCGATGCCAACGCCCGTCGGCAGACCTCCTTCGCCTCCGTCGAGGTCATGCCTGACCTGCCGGAGGACGCCGACATCGAGATCCGGCCGGAGGACATCGAGATGCAGGTCTACCGCGCCAGCGGTGCCGGCGGCCAGCACGTCAACAAGACCTCCTCCGCCGTGCGTCTGATCCACCTGCCCACCGGCGTGGTCGTCTCCTGCCAGACCGAGCGAAGCCAGTTCCAGAACAAAGACAACTGCATGAAGATGCTCCGCGCCAAGCTAGTCGAGCTGCAGATGCAGGAAAAGGCCGAGAAAATTTCTGACCTGAAGGGCGTCCAGCTCAAGATCGAGTGGGGCAGCCAGATCCGCTCCTACGTCTTCATGCCCTACACCCTGGTCAAGGATACCCGCACCGGCTACGAGACCAGCAACGTCAACGCCGTCATGGACGGCGACTTAGACGGCTTCATCAACGCCTACCTCACCGCCATGGCCACCGGCAACTGGGCCACGAAATAACCCACCCAGACCAAACAAGCTCCCGCTTCGATGTGTGATCTCGAAGCGGGAGCTTTTCAATTTGCAATGCTATTTTTTAGAATACTCGCCCAGTTGCTCTTTCCATAGAGAAAGCGAATCACATAGATCATCTCTCTGGCATCGTCAATCAGATAAAAGGCGATATAATTCTTGATGCGCAGGAAGCGAATTCCCCAGGCCGCCAATATCTCATCTCTTGCCAGCGGATAGCGGGCAGGGAAAACAGCCAGGTCATTGACCTGTTGGAGAAACGCTTCCAAAAGTTCATCTGCGGCCTTGGGATTTTTTAATACCTGGTCAATATAGTCTGTGGCATTGGCCACGTCCCGCTCGGCCGCTGTGGTGATGTGGACAGAATAGGTCATTCCTTCCGCTCCCTCCGGGTGCGGAGGTCTGCCATCGCCTCAGCAAAGGGGCGGGTATTCCCCTCCTTTACGTCCTGCATCCCTTCCATGAGCTGATGGTAAAGGTCAAAGCGCCCCATCATCTGCTCATAGACCTCAATACTCATCACAGCCAGGTCCCCCTTTCCGTTCTTGGTGATAAAGACCGGCTCTGCGTAATCATGGCAGAAGGAGGAAATTTCACTGTATTTATTGCGCAGGTCCGCGCTGGATCGAATGTTCGGCATCGTCTGCACCTCCTTGAAGATACCAAAATTATATACGAATTTTTGTATCTATGCAAGAAAAATCCGTCTCTTCTCCCACAAATTTTACAAGTTAGGGATTGACAACCTATTTTTTCCGCGCTATACTATCTGCGATTTCCAAGCAGGCATCGTTTGGCGGGCCTACATGAGCGAAGGAGGGAGTTCCATGACAAAGCGCAACCGTTTTCTGACCACGCTGCTGACCATCGCCGTGGCCTTTGTCATGCTGACCTCCGTGGCCTATATTGCCAAGGAATCCCACCACGACTGCGTGGGGGACAACTGCGCCATCTGCCACCAGCTCAACGCCTGCCAGCATTTTCTGAAGGACCTGGGCTTCGGCGGCGCTGCGGCAGCAGCGGTCCTTTCGCTGACCTGGTTCCTGCTGGAGCGCGTCAGAACGTATGTGGTTCGTACCCCGTCCCTGACGCTGGTCTCTCTGAAAGTCAAGCTCTCTAATTAAGCATAAATCGTATCGACAAGGGTGTCAGTCTGCCTCATTTTGTTTGCATGGGGCAGGCTTTTGCGGCGTTCCCGCAGCCCTTGTCTTTTTGCGCCCATTTTTTACTTTTTATGCTTATTTTGGAGGTTACTTCCTATGAAAAAAATCATTGCTTTGGTTCTCGTTCTGGCCCTCGCCGTCTCCCTGCTGGCGGCCTGCGGCCAGCAGAACACCATCGGTGAAGCGAACGCTGCCGCCTCTCAGGACGACGGTAAGCTCCGCATCGTCACCACCATCTTCCCTGAATACGACTGGGTCCGCGAGATCTTAGGCGACCAGGCCGACCTCGCAGACCTCACCATGCTTCTGGACAACGGCGTAGACCTGCACAGCTACCAGCCCACCGCCGACGACATCGCCAAGATCGCCGACTGCGACCTCTTCCTCTACGTCGGCGGCGAGTCCGACGAGTGGGTGGACGACGCCCTGAAAGAATCCGCCAACCCCAACCAGAAGGTCATCAACTTGATGGATGTGCTCAGTGACGAGATCAAGGAAGAAGAACATGTCGAGGGCATGGAGGCCGAGGAAGAGGAACCCATCAGCGCCGAAGATGAGGCGGAAGGCCCAGAGTACGACGAGCACGTCTGGCTCTCCCTGCGCAACACCGAGACGCTCTGCACTGCCATCACCAACGCCTTGGGCGAGCTGGACCCCGACCACAAGGACGTCTATACCGCCAACGTCTCTACCTATCTGCAAAAGCTGGACCAGCTGGACCAGCGCTACCAGCAGACCGTAGACGCCGCTGCCCGCAAAACGCTGCTCTTCGGCGACCGCTTTCCCTTCCGCTATCTGGTGGATGACTACGGCCTGACCTATTACGCCGCCTTCGCCGGCTGCTCCGCTGAGAGTGAGGCCAGCTTTGAGACCGTCTCCTTCCTAGCCAACAAAGTGGACGAGCTGGCCCTGCCCTGCGTGCTGACCATCGAGGGCACCCAGCACAAGATCGCCGAGACCATCGTGCAAAACACCAAGAAGAAGGATCAAAAGGTTTTGACCATGGACTCCATGCAGGCCACCACGTCCGACGACGTGAAGGCCGGCACGACCTACCTCTCGGTCATGGAGAAAAATCTCAGCGTGCTGAAAGAAGCACTGAACTAAGGGGGTGAGATCATGGCTCAGCTCACCTGCCAAGCCCTTTCCGTTGGATATGAGGGAAAGGCCGTGCTGCAAGATTTGAATTTCTCCGTCCGTTCCGGCGACTACCTCTGCATCGTGGGGGAAAACGGGGCTGGAAAAAGTACGCTCATGAGAACGATTCTCGGCCTTCAGCCGCCCATCCGGGGCAAGGTCCTGACAGGCGACGGGCTGAGACCCAACGAGATCGGCTATCTGCCGCAGCAGACCCAGGTCCAAAAGGACTTCCCAGCCTCTGTATGGGAGATCGTGCTCTCCGGCTGCCAGGGGCGCTGCGGCAGACGCCCCTTTTACCACCGGGCGGAGAAGCAGCTGGCGGAACATACCCTGGAAAAGCTGCACATCGCGCCCCTGGCCCGGCGCTGCTACCGGGAGCTGTCCGGCGGCCAGCAGCAGCGGGTCTTGCTGGCCCGCGCCCTGTGCGCCACCCGCTCCATGCTGCTGTTGGATGAGCCGACTGCGGGGCTTGACCCCAAGGCCACGGCGGAGCTGTACCAGCTCATCGCCCGCCTGAACCACCAGGACGGCATCACCGTCATTATGATCTCCCATGATCTGACCGCCGCCCTCGACGCGGCCAGCCACATCCTGCACATCGGGCAGACGGTCTTTTTCGGCACGGCAGACGCCTACCGAACCAGCCCTGAGGGGCGGCTTTTCGCCGCCCGGAAGGGGGGGGCGGCTCAATGAACGCTCTGGCAGAAAAGTTGGTCCTGTACTGGGCCTATCCCTTCGTCCGCTACGCCCTGGTGGTGGGGCTTTTGGTGGCGCTGTGCTCCTCCCTGCTGGGGGTGACGCTGGTGCTCAAGCGCTTCTCTTTCATCGGGGACGGTCTGTCCCATGTGGCCTTTGGCGGGATGGCCGTGGCCGCCGTGCTGGGCATGACGGATGACATGCCCCTGACCCTGGGCATCACGACGGTCTGCGCCATTCTCCTGCTCCGCACCGGGAACAACACGAAGATCAAAGGCGACGCCGCCGTTGCCATGCTCTCGGTGGGGGCGCTGGCCGTGGGCTATCTGCTGATGAATCTTTTCACCCCCTCCTCCAACCTTTCTGGGGACGTGTGCAGCACGCTCTTTGGCTCCACGTCCATTCTGACCTTGACCCTGCGGGAGGTCTGGCTGTGCGCCGGGCTGTCCCTGGTGGTCGTGGTCCTGTTCGTTTTGTTGTATCATAAAGTGTTTGCCGTGACCTTCGACGAGGACTTTGCCAGGGCTGTGGGGACCAAGACCCAGCGGTACAATCTCTTCCTGGCCATCGTCATTGCCGTGGTCATCGTGCTGGCCATGAACCTGGTCGGCTCCCTGCTCATCTCCGCCTTGGTCATCTTCCCGGCCCTGTCTGCCATGCGGCTGTACAAGACGTTTCTCTCGGTGACGGTCTGCTCGGCGGTGGTGTCCGTCTGCTGTGCCGGGTTCGGCATCTTGCTGGCGATCCTGGCCGGGACGCCCGTTGGCTCTACCATCGTAGCCGTGGACATTCTGATCTTTCTGGTCTTCTGCGTCCTGGGGCGTTTGTTGGGAGGTGGTCGGGCATGAAACCGGTTTTCTCCCTCTTGCTTCTGCTGTCTCTTCTCCTTTCCCTGGCGGCTTGCGGTGACGCCTCTGCCCCGACACCGCCGCAAACAGCCCCGGAACAGGCAGCCCAGACAGCTCCTGCGCCGGAAGAGACTCCGCTCTCTTCTACTCCGGGGATCGACATAGACCTCACTGCCCTGAGCCGCACCATGGTCTACTCCGAGGTCTACAACATGATGATGACCCCCGAAAATTATATTGGGAAAGTCGTTCGGATGAACGGGCTTTGCAGTACCTTCGAGTCCGTGGCCGTGGACGGGCAGGAGGCCAGAGTCTACTATACCTGCATCATTTTTGATGCCACCGCCTGCTGTTCCCAGGGCATCGAGTTCGTCCTGGCCGGAGACGCTGGGGCGGAAGCCTATCCTCCGGTGGACACAGAGATCACCGTCACCGGGACCTTCCAGACCTACAACGAAAACGGCATTTTGTACTGCCATCTGGTGGACGCGACCCTGGAATAAGACCATTTCGGCAAAAAACGCGGCTTTTCCAAAAAATCCGTCGGAACGCCTTGACTTTCTACCTTTTTGGTGTTAAAGTTTGAAAGCACTAAAGTTATCCCGAACGGAGGTATCCCTGTGAAAATCGCGCTTCTTGTGATCTACTTCGCAGTCATGGTGGGCATCGGCATTTACTGCCGCAAGCACACCACAGACGTGAACGGCTTTGTGTTGGGTGGCCGGTCGGTCGGCCCGTGGCTGACGGCCTTTGCCTACGGCACCTCGTACTTCTCCGCCGTGGTCTTTGTGGGCTACGCGGGCCAGTTTGGCTGGAAGTACGGCGTAGCCGCGACTTGGGCGGGCATCGGCAACGCCATTCTTGGCTCCCTGGTGGCCTGGGTCGTGCTGGGTCGGCGGACCCGCATCATGACCCAGCATTTTAACTCCGCCACCATGCCCCAGTTCTTTGGCCAGCGGTTCCAGAGCAAGTCCCTGAAGATCGGTGCGTCCATCATCGTCTTCGTCTTCCTCATCCCCTACACGGCCTCCCTGTTTAACGGCCTCTCCCGTCTCTTCGGCATGGCGTTTCACATCGACTACACCGTTTGTATCATCTTAATGGGCATTTTGACCGGCATCTATGTCATCGCCGGCGGCTACATGGCCACAGCCATCAACGACTTCGTCCAGGGCTGCGTCATGCTGGTGGGCATCGTCGCCGTCATTGCCGCCGTGCTCCACAGCCAGGGCGGCTTTACGGAAGCCCTGCACAGCATGGCCGCCGTCTCCGACCCTGAGGCGCTCAACGGCACCGTCCCCGGTATCTATGCCTCCTTCTTCGGCCCGGACCCCATCAACCTCCTGGGCGTGGTGGTCCTGACCAGTTTGGGCACCTGGGGCCTGCCCCAGATGGTCCAGAAGTTCTACGCCATCAAGTCGGAGGAAGCCATCCACAAGGGGACCATCATCTCCACCCTCTTCGCCCTGCTCATCTCCGGCGGCTGCTACTTCCTGGGCGGCTTCGGCCGGCTGTTCTCCGACAAGCTGGACATTGCCGCCGACGGCTACGACGCCATCATCCCCGCCATGCTCTCCGGCCTGCCGGATATCCTCATCGCCGTGGTGGTGGTGCTGGTCCTGTCCGCCTCCATGTCCACCCTGTCCTCCCTGGTCATCGCGTCCTCCTCGACCCTGACCATCGATCTGCTGCGGGGCAACATCATCAAGAAGATGGACGACAGAGAGGCCGTGTTCATCATGCGCTGCTTCATCGTGGTCTTCGTGGTGATCTCCATGATCATCGCCATCGTCCAGTATAAGCACTCCATCAGCTTCATTGCCCAGCTCATGGGTGTGTCCTGGGGTGCCCTGGCCGGTGCCTTCCTGGCCCCCTTCCTGTACGGCCTGTACTGGAAAAAAACGACCAAGGTCGCCTGCTGGGTGTCCTTCCTGTTCGGCACCATTCTCATGTGCCTGAACCTGGTCTCCAACTCCACCGGGGCCTTTGCCTTCCCCACGCTGCTCCAGTCCCCCATCAACTGCGGTGCCTTTGCCATGGTGGCCGGGCTCATCATCGTGCCGGTGGTCAGCCTGTTTACCGCCAAGCCGGACAAGCAGATGGTGGACGAGGCCTTCGCCTGCTACGACAAGAAGACCCCCGTCTCCCAGAAGAATGCCCTGTCTGATTAACGCTCTTCGCTGCACTTCGACACCGCTTCCTATTTCTTTCTTCTTCGAGCTGCCCCCTGCCAAGTTTTCCAGACACGGCAGGGGGCAGTTCCTCTGTTTGGTTTACCATTTTTTTGAATTCCAGGGAATTACTCCTTGACAAAAAAGTAGCCGCAAGCTATACTTTTCGTAGACGCCACATTCCCTTTCTTCCCCTTTCCCTGGTCCTTGTTTCGGAAGCAACCCCAGGGCCTGATCTGTGAGGTAAACAAGGATGAAACCCCAAAAATTCTTTCCCTTTCTCCTGGCTGTCGGCCTGTTTCTGCTGGTCCTCGGCCTTCTTCTGCTGTTCCGCTACGCGCAGGCGCGGGGCAGCATGATGGTGCTGGCCTTTGTGTTCGTGGGCGCCGGCTGTACCGTCCTGGGCAATCTCCTGGGCAAGTGGGTCTCCCGCCAGGCCGAGGCCCACTTCTGGAAAAACACTTTCCACCATCCCCCTGAATAAATCAAGATCAAAACAGATACGTTCCCAAAAAGCAGCCGCACACCAAAGCAAATTTCGCTTGGTGTGCGGTTGAATTTTGATAAAATTATGATAAAATAAAGCCATCAAAAGGAGGGATCGCTATGATCAACATTCGCCCGATCTCCGATTTGCGAAACCGTTTTTCTGAGATCGAACATCTGGTGTTATCCCAGGAAGAACCGGTTTTTCTGACAAAAAACGGGTATGGCTCCATGGTCGTGATGAGTCTGGAGCAGTACGCCGCGCTGACGGACCCCATCGAACAAAAGCTAGACGAAGCAGACCATGCCGCCGAAGCCTCCCCCATCCGCTATACCGCGGACGAGGTTTTTCAGCGCGTGAAAGGACGCATCCATGAACGAGACAAAGTATGAGCTTCGCATCCTCCCGCTCTTCGAGACAGACTTAAATGAAATCGTAGATTACATCTGCAACCAACTGGAAAATCCGATTGCTGCGGATGCCTTTGTAGACGCTGTCAGAGAAGCGATTTTTACACGGTTGTCCTACCCAAAATCCGTCGCACCGTATCCGTCCACGAAAAAAAGGAAGTACCCCTATTACCCAATCAATGTAAAGAACTACATGATTTTCTATGTCGTAATTGACCACGTCATGGAAGTCCGCCGCATTTTATACAGCCGCAGAAATCTGCCAGCGTTTTTAGAACCGCAGAGCGAAAATTGAATGACAAATTTTGAACAGCAAAACGCACACCGAAGCAAATTCCGCTCGGTGTGCGTCTTATTGTTGTATCATTTTACCCTTGGAACACATACCCGCCAAACAGCTTTTTCTTAAAGCAATCCAGCATTTCATGACAATCGAAACCCATCTGCTGTGCAGTGGACATCCACTGATAAGCCAGATTATCGTCTCTCTGGCAGATTTGTCCTTTCAAATATGCATCACCCAGGTAGTAACAAACCAGGTCCCCATGAGCTAACTCTGTGCGGTGGTTCATAGCGCAGTCCTTTAATAAGTTAAAGAGCAGAGCAGTCTCTTCCCTGTTCAGGCCATTTTCCAGCCTTAACTTATCACGAAGGGTAAACGCCAGATACATTCTATACTCTGCGTGTTGAGAAGGGTTGTGTGCCTTTAATAATTCTTCTGCCTGATAGAGGTACTCCGTCTTACCTGTATCCCTTTCATGTAGAAATGCCAGGTAGTAAGCAACTCCTAATTCTTCCTCAATTCCTGTAGAATCATTTTCCATTCCATTGACAGAGGCTTTTTTCGACCAAGAAAGGCACTCCTTCAGTTCCTGTATACACTCAGCAGCAACTGAACCCCCTGCCACTTTTAGCTTAGAGCAGGCTAAGATCGTACCCATGGAAGCCGCCAGTGCCATACAACGAGTGTCACCTGCTTTCGCTCCGTTCAAATACCATTCCTGTGCTTCATCATATTTTTTCTCCTGGGTCGCATAATAATTACCCAGTTGGAACATACATTCTGTATCTCCGCCATTTGCAGCCTGGATTGCTTCTTCAACAGTCATGATTGATTGCTCTCCTCACTTTTATATTTTGCTTCCAGTTCTCTTGTGATCCTCTCATAAAGGTCACACGCTTCCTGGAATTTTCCCTCCTGGATGGCCTTCACACAGGGACATACCATCTCGTCATAGATGCTCCGAAACACCTGCTTTCTGTCCTCTTTTGCTTCAATAGCCTGGACAATACCCGGCGCGACCCGATAATACTCCTTGATTTTCTCCTTCCCTCCGGGCTGTTCTTTCAGCCACTCGTCCCGGAGTTTCCGAAGCGTTGTCAGTTCCTCACAGTCATCTGGCAAGCCCATCGCTTCCACACAGGCAGAAGTCACATAGCACCCGGACGATCCACTGTCTTTATATCTGGGACAGTCCGCATAATCATAATTACGGCAGTATTTATAATACATATCCTCGTCTACGTCAGCTTCCTTTTTCAGGCAGTAGTAGCCAGATTTCCAGGCATAATATGAGCAACTCATGATTACTTTTCCTCCATCCTTACTTCTTTTTCGACTTATCTAACGTCATTATAAGTTTCGCCAGTATAAAAGTCAAGCATTTTTCATGCTATTACTTTATTTTTATTTGATAGACTATCCAATATAATAGCTGAGATAATAGAAAGGGCACAGACTCTTATGGATATTGATTACAAAAAAATCGGAAAACGAATCGCTCGCCGACGCAAAGAGCTTGGGCTAAAACAATCGCAGCTGAGTGAAAAGGTCGGCATCAGCGACCCCTACATGTCAAACATTGAATGTGCCACTTCCATCCCCTCCACCGAGGTCATCATGCGGCTGGCCCTGGCGCTGGACACGACGCCGGATGAGTTTCTGGTCGGCACGGCGCGGCAGGGGGAGGAAGGTTGGAAGGACATTGCCGAGCTATTGCGGCCGATGAAGGGCAAGCAGCTGGACTTGGCGAAAAACTTTTTGACGTGGCTGAGTGAACAGGATCTGGAACAGTAAAACGCACACCGAAGCAAGTTACAAACTGCTTGGTGTGCGTCTTCTTTTTATCCTTTTTTACTTTTCGATCAAGTCTTCCATGGTACAGCCCAGTGTTTTAGAGAGGCGATACATCGTTTCCGCGCTGGCCTGGTTGATGTCCTTGTTTCGTTGCTCGTACATCTGGATGGACCGCAAGCCAACGCCGGAGCGCTGGGCAAGCTCTGCCTGGGTGCAGCCGTAAGTCGTGCGGATGCGCTTCAAGTTGGTGTCGGAAAAACATTCTTTGAGCCTTGCTTTCGCAATATCTGCAAATTTTGTGACATCCGCTTCGTGGAGCGTGTAGTACATCTTTTGCAGCGCTTCAAAAGAGAGCGCCTGAAATATCTCGTGGTATCTTCTTCCAGAGTACCACTGATAATAGGCGACCGCCCACCCGATCCAATATTCTGCGGAACGGTCCATCCGCTCTGTCGACTCGGTTTGCAGTTCCTGCCCTTTGGTCTCCGCAACGACCTCTAATGCGATCTCGATCCCGCTCTTCCCCACAAGATAGGCAGGCTCCCCGTTCTCCATCCGCTTGCTGACGGAGCTGACAACAAACATCTGAATAAAGTCACGCCCCGTGATCCCGCAGGTGTTGATCGCATAATCAAACGCATCCCCAAGGGCTGCCTGGGCATGACGCAGATAGAATTTTGGGTACGCATGAATTATCATTTTGAGCGTCCTCCTCTTATCATATCATTGTGATGATATCACCACAGTGATAGTAAAGTAAAGTCTAAAAAACTCCCGCCGCATCTTTTGAAGTGATGCAACGGGAGTTCTCTTTCATCTTATCTTTATCTTTTGAAAATAGGACGCTTTACAGCTTACAGTAAGCCACCGCCGTCTGTGCGGCCAGCTTGGCGTTGTTGAAGACCAGCTGAATGTTGGCGTCCAGGCTGTCGCCGCCGGTGATCTCCTTGACCTTGGCCAGCAGGAAGGGGGTCGTGTCCTTGCCGTGGATGCCCTTCTCCTTGGCCTCCTCAATGGCCCGGTCGATGACGGCGTTGATGGCGTCAGCGTCCATGGAGTACTCCTCCGGGATGGGGTTCGTGACCAGCACGCCGCCCTTCAGGCCCAGGTCGTGCTGGGTCTTGAGGATCTTGGCCAGCTCCTCCGGGGTGTCGACCTGATAGTCCACAGACAGGCCGGACTTGCGGGTGTAGAAGGCGGGCAGCTCCTTGGTCTGGTAGCCCAGGACAGGGACGCCATGGGTCTCCAGATACTCCAGGGTCAGCTTCAGATCCAGGATGGCCTTGGCTCCGGCGCAGACGACCATCACGTCGGTCTGGCCCAGCTCTTCCAGGTCGGCGGAGACATCCATGGTGGTCTCTGCGCCGCGGTGTACGCCGCCGATGCCGCCGGTGGCGAAGATCTTGATGCCCGCCATGTTGGCGATCATCATGGTGGTGGTCACGGTGGTGGCGCCGTCAGCCCCCTTGGCGACCAGCACAGCCAGGTCCCGGCGGGAAGCCTTGGTCACGGCCTGGCCCTGCTTGCCCAGGTACTCGATCTCGTCCTTGGTCAGGCCGGCCTTCAGTCGGCCGCCCAGAATGGCGATGGTGGCAGGGACTGCGCCGTTGGAACGGATGATCTCCTCGACCTTGAGGGCAGTCTCCACGTTCTGGGGGTAGGGCATCCCGTGGGAGATGATGGTGGATTCCAGCGCCACAACGGGCTTGCCCTCGGCCAGGGCCTGGGCAACTTCGGGGTTCACGTCAAGATACTGATTCAGGTTATTCATGTGCAAGTTCCTCCTGTTCCTGCATCCGCCGCTGGACTGCGTCCGCGGACATATCGGGGTTGATGGTCTTTTCGCCTTCCACCGCAATGGCGGCGGCGGCGTTGGCGGCGCGGGCGCTCCCGATCAGATCCTCCCCCTCCAGGAAGGACCAGGCCAGGGCGGCGGCAAAGGCGTCCCCTGCGCCGGTGGCGCTCTTGGGCTGGGCCGGGCAGCAGGGCAGCCAGATGTCCTGCTCATGGTCGGCGGCGAACACGCCCTGCTCCCCCAGGGAGATGAAGACGCGCTGCAAGCCCGTGCCCAGCAGCACCTTGGCCGCCTGCCGGGCGCTGTCCCGGTCGGTGATCTTCACGCCGGAGAGGGACTCGGCCTCCAGCCGGTTGGGTTTCAGCGTGTGTATTCTGCCCAGAATGGGCCGGATCTTCTCCGACTTCACGGTGGACACCGGGTCCACCAGCAGCGGAGCCGTGCAGTGGCTGGCCAGATACTCCAGGGCTTCCGCCGGGAGATTGGCGTCGGCCACCACCAGGGAGGCACCGTTCAAAAAGCCCTGGTTGTGGGCAAAGTAGGCGGGGGTCAGTTTTTCATAGATGTCCATGTCGGACACGGCCAGGACCATGTCCCCCGTCTCGTCGCTGAGGAAGAGATACGAGGATGTCGTCCCGCCTGGGACATGCAGAGCACGGCTGAGGTCGATGCCCAGGCGCTGGCAGGACTCTGTGACGAGGCCTGCGTTGGGGTCCTCCCCCAGGGCCGTGAGGAGGGAGACCCTGACGCCCAGCATCCGCAGGTTGTGGGCGATGTTTCGCCCCACGCCGCCCATGCTGACGGTGACGGTGCCGGGGTTGGAGTCCCGGCCCACCAAAGGCCCGGCGGAGCGGCCGCCAATGTCGACGTTCACCGCCCCGGCCACGGCCACATAGCCCACCTCTGGCAGGATGTAGCCCTTGCCGACGATGTGGCCCTTCTTCATTAAATTCGAGACGTGGACCGCCACGGAAGAGCGGGCGATGCCGGCCCGCTTGGCCAGGGTCTCCTGGGTGACCATCGGGTCCTGGATGATCCAGTCCAGGATCTGTCGTTCTCGCTTGGTCATGGGCTTCCCTCCATAAACATAAGTTTGTTTTCTAATCGCTTGCTTATTTTATCATACTTTTCCGTTCTGTCAAGTCCCTGGGGCAAATTTTTTACAAAGTTAGCCCATACGATCTTTTCCGTCGTTTCAGGGCTAAAACGGATGCTTTTTCCCATCTCCGGTTGATTCCAATTCTCGTTTCAGTTTTACAACACGTTTCAGTTTTGCATCGATCGACTGCCCGAAGGATCCTCCTAAGGTTCCCCGTTTTTTAGAAAATGATACTGTCCGCTGCTTTGATTTTCCAGTTTTCCAAGCGATCTCCGGAAACGCAACGGGGCAAACCAACTTTTTTCGCGGAAATTCCGCGAATTTTTTTGTTTTTCTTTTTGTTTGGCACGGAAATTGCTTGTATAGTAAGGCGACAACCCCCACCGCACAAACCACAGAACAAGACAGACAGAACGAGAAGGAGGTCATTCGGATGACTTGGAGAACCTGGTACAAAGAGCATCTCTTCACCCCTGCGCAGGCCGTGCAGCAGATCAAGTCCGGCCAGCGGGTGGTGGTCGCCCACGCCTGCGGCGAGCCGTCCATCATCCTGGACGCCCTGGTCGCCAACGCCGCCCAGTATGAAAACGTGGAGATCATCCACATGGTTGCCATGGGCAAGGCAGCCTACTGCCAACCCCAGTATGACAAAAACTTCCACCACAACGCCTTCTTCCTGGGCGGCTCCACCCGCGCCGCCGCTGCCGAGGGCCGCGTGGATTTCACCCCGGTGTATTTTTCCGAAATTCCCGGCCTCCTGCGGGAGGACCTGCGGCCCAACGTGACCCTGCTCCAGTGCTCTCCCCCCGATGCACACGGCTATGTGAGCCTGGGCGTTTCCGTGGACTACACCAAGCCCGCCGCCGAGGCCTCTGACCTGGTCATCGCCCAGGTCAATCAAAATATGCCCCGCACCCTGGGCGACAGCTTCCTGCACGTCACCCAAATCGGCTGCCTGGTGGAGGCCGACACCCCCGTCATCGAGCTGGCACCCCCCAAGATCGGCAACGTGGAGCGGGCCATCGGCGAGAACGTCGCCAGCCTGGTGCGGGACGGCGATACGCTTCAGCTGGGCATCGGTGCCATTCCCGACGCCGTGCTGCTGTTCCTGAAAGAGAAGAACGACCTGGGCATCCACACCGAGATGTTCTCCGACGGTGTCGTGGAGCTGGTCGAGGCCGGCGTCATCACCAACAAGGCCAAGACCCTGCACCGGGGCCAGAGCGTAGCCACTTTCCTCATGGGCACCCGCCGCCTGTATGACTATGTGAGCGACAACCCCGCCGTGGCCATGTACCCCGTGGATTACGTCAACGATCCCTACGTCATCGGTCAGAACGACAATTTAGTCTCCATCAACTCCTGCGTGCAGGTGGATATCATGGGACAGGTCGTCTCCACCTCCGCCGGTCTGCGGCAGATCTCCGGCGTGGGTGGGCAGGTGGACTTCGTCCGGGGCGCGAACCTCTCCAAGGGCGGCCGGGCCATCATGGCCATGCCCTCCACCACCGGCAAGGGCAAGATCTCCAAGATCGTCCCCTTCCTGGACCAGGGCTCCGCCGTCACCACCACCCGGAACGAAGTCAACTATGTCATCACAGAATACGGCATCGCCAAGCTCAAGGGCAAGAGCCTGCGCCAACGGGCCGAGGCGCTCATCCGCATCGCCCACCCCGACTTCCGGGACGAGCTGACCGCCGAGTTCCGCCGCCGCTATCCCAGAGACTATTAAGCACGCCCCGAACACCACGAAAGGAAGGATCCCTCTATGACGCAGTTTTCCGTACACCCCACCATCCAGCTCTGCGACACCTGCCAGGAGCTGGCAAACACCTATGACCTGGGTCCCCAGGACCTGCTCTTCACCAACGACTTTCTGTTCGACCCCTACTTTGCCCCCCTGAACCTGAAGTGTCCCGTGCTCTTCCAGGAGAAGTATGGTCTGGGCGAGCCGACCGACGAGATGGTCGAGGCCATTTATCGGGACATGCCCAAGGACATCACCCGCATCGTCGCCGTGGGCGGCGGCACCGTGCTGGACGTGGCAAAAATTCTGTCCCTCCGGCACGTCTCCCCCATCCTGGACCTGTATGACGGTAAGCTGCCCGTCGAAAAGGGCAAGGAGCTGATCTTAGTGCCCACCACCTGCGGCACCGGCACCGAGGTCACGAACATCTCCATCCTGTCCCTGGTCTCTCGCCGGACCAAGAAGGGCCTGGCCAACGACGCCATGTATGCCGACCAGGCCGTGCTGATCCCAGAGCTGCTGGGGGGCCTGCCCTTCCGGTTCTTTGCCACCAGCTCCATC
>OLSN01001887.1_pt1 | contig 16580 bp, 14 predicted proteins | sample 1672411 | NCBI WGS metagenome assembly OLSN01 (sample SAMEA3136683, study PRJEB25190) | human gut metagenome | biome: human gut; feature: human-associated habitat; material: faeces | place: Austria | collected 2013 | reverse complement strand
AGAGACTTAAGCCTCCATGTGCAGTTCCGTCTGTGCCAAGACCGGTGCAGATTCCAGTGTAGTGATCGTTGGATACGATCAGTACAATACCTGGCTTCTTGATCCGGCAACAGGCGAAGTAAGTCCTTACGGAATGAACGACAGTACAGCGTTATTCCAGGCAGCAGGAAATGTCTTTATTTCCTATCTTGATAACCAAAAATAAATTTAACAGGGGGACAGGCTTATGTTAAGCAAAAGCATCACGAAACTTGTACAGTATGGAATGGAAACAGGGCTGGTACCGGAGTGTGAAAAAAATTACACCATCAATCTTCTTCTGGATGTATTTCATGAAGACGAATATGTAGAACCGGAAGAGAGCTTTTCTGATGTAGATCTGGAAGAAACTTTAAATGAACTTCTGGATGAAGCCGTAAAGAGAGGTCTGATCGAAGATAGTGTTGTGTATCGTGATCTTTTTGATACAAGACTGATGAACTGTCTGATGCCGCGTCCGGCGCAGGTTCAGAAAGAATTCTGGGATAAGTATCAGAACAGTCCGCAGGAAGCTACCGATTACTTCTATAAATTAAGCCAGGACAGCAACTATATTCGCCGCTATCGTGTAAAGAAAGATCAGAAATGGAAAGTAGACAGCCCGTATGGCGAAATTGATATTACCATTAATCTTTCCAAACCGGAAAAAGATCCAAAAGCGATCGCAGCAGCAAAAAATGCGAAAGCAAGCAGCTATCCAAAATGTCTCCTTTGTCCGGAGAATGAAGGATATGCAGGTCGTGTCAATCATCCGGCAAGACAGAATCACAGAATCATTCCGATCACGATCAACGATACACCATGGGGCTTCCAGTATTCTCCATATGTATATTACAATGAGCATTGCATCGTGTTCAACAGCAAGCATACTCCGATGAAGATTGAGAGAAACACCTTTATCAAACTGTTTGATTTCGTAAAACTGTTTCCTCATTATTTCCTGGGATCCAATGCAGATCTTCCGATCGTTGGTGGTTCTATCTTAAGTCATGATCATTTCCAGGGCGGACATTATACATTTGCAATGGCAAAGGCTCCGATTGAGAAGCATGTGACGATTCCGGGATTTGAAGATGTGGAAGCCGGCATTGTCAAATGGCCGCTTTCCGTACTTCGTATCCGCCACAAAGATTCTGCGCGTCTGGTCGATCTGGCAACTCATGTACTGGAAGTATGGAGAGGATATACCGATGAAGCTGCATTTGTTTTTGCAGAGACAGACGGAGAACCGCACAACACGATCACACCGATCGCACGTAAAGCAGGCGATATGTTTGAACTGGATCTGACTCTGAGAAACAACATCACAACAGAGGAAAATCCGCTTGGACGATTTGCTCATTGAGCGCGGCTATTTCGCCGATAGGGGTGAAGCGTTGCGCGCGGTTCTCGCGCATGAGGTGCGTGCGAATGACGTGTATCCTACAAGCGCTGCGGTATTGGTGAGCCCCGATGCCGATGTATTTGTACGCAATCGTCGCGCCTATGTGAGCCGTGGCGGGCACAAGCTCCAAGGGGCGCTTGATGCGTTCGCTCAAGATGTGCGTGGCGCACGCTGTATCGATATTGGTTCGTCGACGGGCGGTTTTACCGACTGCCTGCTTCAGGCGGGCGCCGCCGAAGTCGCGTGCGTCGACGTGAACTACGGACAGCTTGCGTGGAAGCTCCGCGAAGATGAGCGTGTGCGCGTGTTCGAGCGCACGAATATCAAAACGGCCGTTCCCGCCGAGCTTGGCGCGCCGTTCGATATCGTCGTGGCCGATTTGTCGTTCATCGGCTTGGCCGGATTGGCCGACGTATTCGCTGCATTGTGCGCGCCTGGCACGGTGTGCTTGCTGCTCGTGAAGCCCCAGTTCGAAAGCGCCCACGACGAAACCGACCGCGGCATCGTGCGCGATGAATCGGTTCGACTGCGCGTTGTGAAGGAAGTTTCCGATGCTTTCGCTGCAGTCGGCTTCTCGATTGAGGGCGCGGTGGAAAGCCCTATCAAGGGCGCTGAGGGCAACGTGGAATATCTTGTTAAAGCCGTCTATCAGGCATAGGTTGCATGTCGCGAGCCCGAGGCACGGTGTGCGCGCTGAAGTGAACGTCGCACGTGCCGTTGGGTGCCGTTCTCGGCATTCGAGCGTGGATTCGCACGCGGTCGCGCCCCTCGGATGCCGCTGTTGTTTTGCTTTCGCCGTTGCCACGTACGTACCGCTGCACCACTTGAGTGCGCCGTCTGGTGCCGCGCGATTGGAGTCAAGAGCGTCTCGCTCGAACTCGTCTTTTAAACAATCCATACAGAAGATGACCGCCATAAAAGGCGGTTTTCTTTTGTCGCTCTGTCCTCTCCGAAATTAGCGATATAAATTCCTAATTAGTATTCCATTTTTCTTTTGTTCGGTCTAATATGATATCTAGTTGGTAACATATAAGCAACGACACAAGGGGGTAGGGAAATGGATGCGTTGTTTGACGTGGCGCTGCTCTCGCGAATTCAGTTCGCGGTAACGGTGGCCTACCATTTCATATTCGTTCCGCTTTCGATAGGCTTGGGCCTTATCACGGCGATTTTTGCGACGAAGTATTATCGAAGCCGCGATGAAAAAGATGGCGCCGCTATGCATTTCTGGGTGCGCATCTTCACGGCGACGTTTGCCATTGGCGTTGCGACAGGTATCACCATGGAGTTCTCTTTTGGAACCAACTGGGCCGATTACTCGCGCTTCGTAGGCGATATTTTCGGTGCGCCGCTTGCCGCCGAGGCCCTGTTCGCCTTCTTCCTGGAATCGGTTTTCCTTGGTGTTCTTCTCTTTGGCGAAAAGAAGGTGTCGCCTAAGTTCTACACGGTGTCGGCATGGCTTGTGTGGGCAGGTTCGTGCTTGAGCGCGCTGTGGATTCTGATCGCCAATTCGTGGATGCAAACGCCGGCTGGCGCCGAGCTTGCGAGCGATGGTTCGAAGGCCGTTATCACCGATTTCTTTGCGGCGGCTTTCAATCCCTCGATTCTGCCGCGTTATACGCACGTGATCGTGGCGCTGCTCATTTTGGGCGCATTCGTGTCCATGGCGGTTGGAGCGTGGTATTTGCTGAAGGGCAAGCACTCCGATTTTGCGATGAAAACCGTGCGCATTGGTGCCGTGGTAGGCATCTTCGCATCGTGCGCGATGATTGTGACGGCCCATGCTTCGGCGGTGGAGGTTTCGGAAGAGCAGCCCACGAAACTGGCCATGATGGAAGGCATGTATAACGACGAGGTGCCGCCGCTGTACGCTTTTGGCTGGGTTGACGAAGAAAGCCAGCAGGTCATTACTCCGTTCGCAATTCCTGGCGGCACGAGCTTCTTGGCGACGGGCACGTGGGATACCGAATATGCCGGCCTCAATTCGCTTGTCGAAACCGAAAAGTATGGCGAGATGAACGTCGCCGATATGCCGGTGAATCTGGTGTTTCAGTCGTATCACCTGATGGTTGCGATGTATGGCCTCATTATGCTCACCGCGATTCTTGCGATTGCGTTCTCGATGCGTGGTGGGCGCATTGCCACCATGCGTTGGCTGCAGAAGCTCCTCGTCGTATCTCCCCTGTTCCCGTTTATTGCCATTCAGGTTGGTTGGATTACCGCCGAAGTCGGTCGCCAGCCATGGGTCGTGTATCCGTCGACGTCGGGCCCCGATGGTGTGAGCCTTCTTACGAATAACGCCATATCGCAGGCGGTATCGGCGCCCGAGCTGCTGCTCACGCTGGCTCTGTTCGCGGTGGTGTATGCGTTCTTGTTCATTGGCTGGGTGCGCGTGATTTCGCACTTCATTAAGCGCGGCCCCGTCGATGCCGTTGCGGCTGTTGAGAGCGCCGCACCGGCAGTGCCTGCTGCGAAGACCTGCGATGCAAAGGATGGTGAATAGCGATGAGTGCTCTCGCTGTACTGTGGTTTTTCTTGATATTCGTGCTTATCGCGGGTTATTTCGTGCTCGATGGGTTCGATTTGGGCGTAGGCGTGCTCTATCGTGCGCTTGCGAAAACCGACGCCGAACGCGCCCTTGTGCGGCGCAGCATCGGCCCTGTGTGGGATGGCAACGAGGTGTGGCTGCTCACAGCGGGCGGTGCGCTGTTTGCTGCGTTTCCCGCGGCGTACGCCACGACGTTTTCGGGGTTTTATCTGGCGGTCATGCTCGTGCTTTTTGGCCTGATCGTGCGTGCGGTGTCGCTTGAGTTTGGCGCGCACGACCCGAAATGGGGCCGCGCATGGGATGCGTGCTTTACAATCGGTTCGTTTTTGCCTGCCCTGCTGTTAGGTGTGGCGCTCGGCAACGTGATTGCCGGCGTGCCGCTTGCGGCGAACGGCGACTATGCTGGCGTGCCGCTGCTTGGCTTGCTTTCGCCGTTTACGCTCGTCGTTGGCGCGCTGGGATTTGCGATGTGCATGGCGGCGGGTGCTGCATGGGTGGCGCTGAAGACTGAACGCACGAGCGCGGTGCACGGGCGTGCGGAAAAGCAGCGTCGCGTGTGGCACGTCGTGGCCCTCGCGCTGTTCGTGGTGGCGACTGTGCTTGCATTTGCCGTGGTGAAACCTCAGTTCGCCCCGGGCATGCTGGTCGCGGGTGCGATTTTTGCCATCGCTTTCGTCGTGTGTATTGCGGCATCGATTGTTCAGGCGAAAAAGGGCAACGATCTGGCCGCCTTCGTTCTGCAATCAATCGCGGCAGTATGTTTGGTGGCGTTGGCTGCGGTGTCGTTGTTCCCGAATTTGGTTGTTGCGGCACCCGGCAGCGTGGGCGAATCCATTACGCTCATGAACGCTGCGTCGTCCGATGCGTCGCTCGCATGGATGACGGGCATTGCCTGCATCGGCGTGCCGTTGGTGCTGGTGTACCACGTGATTGCCTATCGCGTGTTTAGCGGGCGCCTTGCTGAAGAGGATGTGGCTTAAATGAACGGCATGGCGAACAAGAAGGGTGCCTCTCAAAGGCGCAGGAGCGTTGTTGAGGAGCGGGGGAGCTCGGCCGATGAGCAAGGGAACGCATCGGAAAAACGTCTCTACGAGAAATGGCTCTCGGTGCTTTGCGCAGGTATGGCAATCTTCGGCGTAGGTGTGATGCTCGTGGGCTATAAAGCTCCAACGGTTGGGCTGGTTGCGACAGTTGCGATGCTCGTAGGCGCATCGGCGCTCTTCGCGATCAAGGCGAAGCAGACCATGCGAGAGTAAGCGTGCCCCGGCGCCCTGCCGCTTCGCGCCTTGTGCGTGGCGGCGGGCAAAATCGCGACAATGCGACGCCTATAAGGAAAGGCGAGTCGTTTTGGACGGCTCGCCTTTTTGTGTGAGGGGCTGAATGAAGTTGCCGAGTTGGGTTGGTTTGCTTCAATGCGGATAGCTAGAGGTCTTTTTGCTGGTAAATCGTCGTGCTTATGGCGCAGCTTAGAGCGAAGAGTGCGAGCGATACGACGGTCAGCGAAACGAACAGAAGGCTTAAATGGGCATCGGCCCAGGTGTCGAGATTGTGCAGCAGCATGGGATCGAACGTCTGCTTCAGAATCGCGAGGCAAATGCATAAAGAGAGAACGGCGAAGCACATGAGATAGCGTACGCCTTTCGTGGCGCCGAATTTGATGAGGAATGGCTCGCCAATGGCCACCATGATAATCACTGAGAAGGTCGCGAAAAGTGACCCTGCTGCTACCTCGGTCGTTGGCATTGTTTCGAATTCGTGGACGAATGAGGGCAAAATGGCATTGAGCGCGATGCCAAGCATCGTCGCGCACGCCGCGGCGATGAGGGACGCGATAAGAATCGAGCCATATCGCGCGGCAATAACATCGCGACGCGAGAAAGGCAGCGATGCGCGATAACGCTTCCACCCGTTTTGATCATCGTACGAGGTGAGTGAAAACATGAGAATCATAGGAACCATGGCGCTCACGCAGGCGACCGCTGAAATGCAATTGCCTGTGGCGAACGCCATAATGGCGCAACTGGGCACGAGTATCACGGCGAATGCCGGCATGAAGGTACCAAAGATGACAAATTCCGATTTCAATGCCGCTTTCATTGCGCGATTCCTTTCAATGTGAAGTGCAGATAGTCTTCGATTGAGGCGTGGTCGCAGGGGATTTCAGGAAATGCTTCGGCGAACTCGAAGCGGTTGGGCACGAGCACGTCGCAACTGAATTCGCGCCGCTCAATGCGCGCCCCTTCGACGCATTCGAGAATCGTGTGAGCCTGTTCTGCAGTGCAATGGGCGATGCCTGCCATGTCGGTAATTTCTTCGCGAGGCATATTGAAAATGATGCGGCCGCCATCGATGGCCACAACGCGATCGGCAATGCGGTCCAAATCGCTTGTGATATGGCTCGACAGCAACACGCCGTGGCCTTCCTGGGTGGCGAATTCGCGCAAGGTGGCGAGTACGTCGTCGCGAGCGATGGGGTCGAGCCCCGCGGTGGCTTCGTCGAGCACGAGCAAATTGGCCTTGTGCGAAAGCGCCACGGCAAGCTGCAGTTTCATGCCCATGCCGCGGGATAGATCCTTCACTTTCGCCTTGCGAGAAAGCGAAAACCGCTCGGCGAGGCGCCAGAACTGCGCTTTGTCCCAGGTGGGGAAGGCGGGCGCGAGGCAGCGCTCGATCTGTGCAATGGTGAATTCCGCTGGATAGGGGCAGGTGTCGAACACCACGCCGATGCGTGAGCGCACGTGGCGCTGTGTGCTGTCGGGCGCATTCGGGCCGAAGGGCTCGCCGAACAGGCGCACCTCGCCGGCATCAAGTTTCATGAGCCCCAACGCGGCTCGAATGGTTGTGGTTTTGCCCGCGCCGTTTGCACCGACGAAACCGACGATCTCACCTGGCGCTACGGCAAGGTTCACGTTGCACAGCGCGAAGCTGTCGCCAATCTGGCGCTGTGCATCTTTGATTTCCAAAAGGTTCGCCATGATGCCGCCTTTCTATTCACGCGTTTCGGAAGCTACGAGGTCAAGCGCCTTATGCAAATCGGCGCGGGTAACGCCGAGCGTTTCGGCGAGCGCCGCCGCTTGTGCGAGCAGCGCTTCCATGCGTCGCAGCTCTTCTTCGCGCAGAAGCCCCTGATTGCCTGCTGCGACGAAGCAGCCCTTGCCCTGGACGGTTTCGATGAAGCCTGCTTCCTCTAGATCGGAGTAGGCGCGCTTGGTGGTAATGACGCTCACGCCGAGCCCGTTTGCAAGGGCGCGAATCGATGGCAGCTTCTCGCCACTCATCAACGTGCCCGCCAAAATATGCGCTCGAATCTGCGACGCGATTTGCTCGTAGATGGGCTTGTCGCTCGAGTTGGATAGGATGATGTCCACGATGGTTCCTTACGTGTATATAACCGGTAAGCACAGTATATATACACTATGCACAGTTGCGCAAGTCAAATCTCGAACAAAATCGAATTGGACGATTCATCAGGCGATATATTCAATTGTATTGATTGATTGACTCTTCGCTATTGAAGGAGCCCGCTTTGTTTGAGGCTAGAAACAATCCTCGTCATTGGCTGTTTGTTTCTCTTCGCACGCCTGCGTGCCCAAAATCTCAAACAGCTCTTCGCGCGAGTGAATGTCGAGCTTTTGGTAAATATGGCGTATATGGGCTTTGACGGTGCCGTTGGCTACGATGAGCTCATTTTCGATATCGGAAATCGTTTTGTGTTGTGCGAGCAGCAGCAAAACTTCTTGCTCGCGCGCCGATAGGCCTTTTTCTTTCGAGATGGCATCGCAGCGATCGACGAGCGCATGCCTTTTTTCAATGGGGTCGCTGCCGTTTTCGGCATAGAGGAACTTCGCGCCCCAACGGCTTGCCAGCTCGCGTTCCGAGAACAGGATGACCGTGCCGCCGATGATGGCGAGAAGGGCGACGCCCGAAGACACAAGGTCGCCGTTGAGGGATGAGGGCGCGATGGCATCGATGCCCGCATCGACGTAGCGTCCGAGCATCATGAAGAGCGCGCGAACGCCGCGCTCAATGCCGAAGAGCCATATCGCCGAAACGCCGTAACGGTAGCAGATGTTGGCCAGAATGAGCATGATGAGAATCGAGAATGCCGTATAGCCTCCGGTGGCGCAGAAGTTGCCCCAGAACGAGTCGAACAGGCCCAATGCCGAAGGAATGATGAGCGCGCCCGCCATAAGCGGCAGGGCCGTGCGGTATATGGTGCCGAAGTCGAAGTTCTTGCCCTGCAGAACAACGCCCACCATAACCACGAGCGCGGCCGCGACGGTGCCCAGTGCCGAATGGGGGCCGAACGTGCCTGCATAGAGGTATTTCTCGAGCAGCCCGTAGGCGAAAGCGTAAATCGCCATAAGGATGATGATTTTCCAAGGCACGGAGAACTTGGCCCATGTGGTGCTTGGCAGATTGTCGCCCGGAAGCACATTGAAGCTTCGGGCGGCGCACAGGAGCGAGAATATCGGCAAAATCGAGGTCATGACGAAGAGCCATGGAATGGCGAAACCGCGGTAGATATATATCATGAGGGCGCCTACGATAATTGACCCCGAATAATAGAAGGCCACACGCATGGGGTTCATGCATCCATAGAGCTCGCTCCAAATAAGGATCATGAGTGCAATGCCTATGCCGCCCGCAATCGACGCGACGATGGCAAGGTGTTCGGCGATTCCTGGATAGAACAATGATGAAAACGTGCACACGGTTGCGAGGGTGAGCAGCATGCCGCAAAGCACCCAGGCGGCGTGTTTCGAATAGAGCGGGGAAACCTTGCGCGCTCCCAGCGCGCAGCCCAAAAGAACGATGCTCATAACAATATCGAAGAGGTCTCGCGTCGCGAAGTGTGCCGACGGGAAGTCGACGAACGATCCGACGAAGACGATTTCGATCCATGCGCGATAGATGCCGAGTCCCAAAAAAGCGAGCGGTAAAAATCCCGCCGAGCTAAAAGGTACGTTTGCGTTGCGTATGACGAGATCTTTTTGATTTCTCATGGTGCCTAAACCCCTCCCGGCACGTAACCTTGCCCACCATTATAAGGTCCTCGTTGCTGCGGCAGGACAGCAAACTGGATAAAGCAGTTGTTGTAGAAAGAAAGAAACGCCTGTTCGATTTGGGTGTTATAGGGGTGTGTTACATATTTAAACCCAGAATCTGCCCTGTGCGGTCGATTACGCGGCCTTTTTTCGGACATATGGTGCAGCTATACCGACGGGGCAAAAGGGATCGCACAATGTGCAGGGCTCCGTCGAAACGAGAATGAACAAGGAGGGTTTCATCATGAAGGAAATGAGCCGTAGGGATTTGTTCAAAATCGGTGGAGTCGCAGCCGCTGGCGCTATGGGCGCTTCGATGCTCGCGGGCTGCTCGCCTTCTGGCGAGAAGAAATCGGAAGGCGGAAACGCCGCCGCCGACGACAAGAAGGTCAACGATATCGCAGGCCATTATCGCGCTGGCACGCCGTCGTTCCTTTCTGCGCCTGACCCCATTACCGATATCAAAGAAACAAAGGAATACGATGTTGTGATTGTCGGCGCGGGCGCTGCGGGCGTTCCTGCCGCGATTTCCGCCAAAGAGGCTGGCGCGACCGTTGCCCTTATCCAGAAAGAAGCGACTGCGATTTCTCAGGGCAATACCGCTACGGGCATTCTTCTTGACGGTTCCGACCCCGCGGGCGTTTCCGCTGTTGTATCGACGCTGCTTAAGGAGCACCAATTCCGCGGCAACCGTGCCCAAGTTGAACTGTGGGCCAAAAATTCCGGCGAGGCGATTACGTGGGTCTTCGAACTTGCTCAGAAGGTCGGCGCCCAGGTTTCCGATACGACCAAAAAGTGGACCTCTACGGTGAAAACCGTGAATGGGTATCCGTTGAGCTATCTGTCCATCGATTTCGGCCCGAAGCCCTATAACACGGGCGACGGCATGCGCGCCTTGGCCGACTATGCCGAAGAGCAGGGCGTCGAGATTTTCTATAACACCGAGGCGAAGCAGCTCGTGGGCGATGCCGACAGCGGCATCACGGGCGTTATCGCCAAGGGCGCTGATGGCAATATCCAGTTCAATGCCAAGAAGGGCGTTATTCTTGCCACGGGCGATTACCAGAACGACGACGAGATGATGGATTACTATCTGCCCGACCTGCATTACTTGGGTCGCAAGCAGAACAACAAGACTGGTGACGGCATTAAGATGGCCGTGTGGGCTGGCGGCCAAATCGAGCCGATCGCCCACACCAAGATGCTGCACGACTTCGACGCCGGTCCGGGTTCTATGTGCGACATGCCGTTTTTGGCTGTGAAGATGAACGGCGAGCGTTTTGCCGATGAAACCGCCGGTATGTCTCGCATGAATTGCTTCCTGCGCAGCGAGGAAGATGCGGGCAATTACTGCCAGATTTTCGATTCGAACTACATGACGCAGGCCGAGAAGTGGCCGGGCAAGCTGTTCGACCCCGATGCGCTGAAGGCGTATATGCCCGAGGAAAGCGGCGAGAAGAAGGGCGTGTACGAAGACCAGGTCGCAACCTTCAAGGCCGACACGCTTGACGAGCTGGCCAAGAAGCTGGGCATTACCGATGCCGCCGCATTCAAGAAGAGCGTTGAGCGTTACAACGCGCTTGCGGCCGAAGGCAAAGACGAAGACTTCGGTAAAGAAGGCAAGTGGCTCACCACGATCGACACCCCTCCGTTCTATGGCATTCACCGCAAGGTTCGCGTGTCGGCCATCGTCTCCGGCGTGCGTGTCGGCGAGCACATGGAAGTGCTTAAGGCCGATTCCTCCGATCCGATCAAGGGCCTCTACGCCATTGGCAATACCGCAGGCGATTTCTATTGCGGCATTGATTACACGATGTGGATGCCTGGTCTGTCTCTCGGCCGTGCGCATACCCAGGGCTACGTCATGGGCAAATACGTCGCGAACCTTTAAGCGAGAAGGGCGCACCGCCCGCATTTTCGATACCCCCTGTCGGCTGAGCGTTTCTCCCTCCCTCGCGTCAGCCGAAGCTTGAAAGCGGACCGCACATGGTGCGGTCCGCTTTCCTTATAGAGGGGCTATAATGCGGCATCGAATACGTGCGGCGCATGCCGCGTATGATTGCTCGTTTTGGCGGAGGATTCTATGCTCACTGTTGGATGCCACCTGTCTACCTCGAAGGGTTTTGCGGCCATGGGACGCACGGCACTTTCCCTTGGCGCGAATACGTTCGCGTTTTTCACGCGCAACCCGCGCGGCGGCTCGGCCAAGGCGATTGACGCGGCCGATGCCGCGGCATTGCGCGAGCTCATGGTCGAACACGATTTCGGCCCGCTGGTGGCGCATGCCCCCTATACGCTCAACCCTTGCTCGGCTAAGCCCGAGGCGCGCGAATTCGCCCGCATGTGCATGGCAGACGATTTGGTGCGTATGGAAGCCGTGCCGCACAGCTACTACAACTTCCACCCGGGCAGTCACGTGAAGCAGGGTGCCGAATGCGGCATTGAGCTCATTGCGGGCCTTCTCAACGAGGTGCTCGCACCTGAACAAACCACTACGGTGCTGCTCGAAACCATGGCGGGCAAGGGTACTGAAGTGGGTCGCACGCTCGAGGAACTTGCGGCGATCATCGAGCGCGTCGAACTTGCCGACCACGTAGGCGTGTGCCTCGATACCTGCCATGTATGGGATGGCGGTTACGATATCGTGGGCGACCTCGATGGCATGCTGGAGGAATTCGATCGCGTGGTGGGGTTGCCGCGCTTGCGCGCAGTGCATATCAACGATTCGAAAAACCCTTGCGGTGCGCACAAAGACCGCCACGAGAAAATCGGCCAAGGCTTCATCGGTGTTGAGGCATTCGAGCGCATCGTGAACCATCCCGCGCTGCGCGAGTTGCCGTTCATTTTGGAAACCCCCAATGAACTGCCTGGCTATGCCGAGGAAATCGCCTTGCTGCGCAGCCTTGCCGAATAGTTTTGCGCCAATTGGTAGAAAGTCGCGTGAAGGGCCGTCAATGTGGAGGCCCTTCGTTCGTTTCTGCGCGATAATGGCCGCATTCATTTCGAAGGGGGACGCGTTATGACGCCTATCAACGATAATCCCACGCGCGCGATGCGTGTTGTGCGCTGCGACGAAACTATGGCCGCCGTGTTGCGTGGCGAGCGTTTTTTGGTATTCGACGGCGCGATGGGAACCATGCTGCAGCAGGCGGGGCTTGAGGCGGGCGAGCTTCCGGAGCTTTTATGCCTTACGAATCCCGAGGAAATCACGGGTATTCATATCCAGTATGTGGAGGCGGGAAGCGAAGTCGTGACCGCCAACACCTTCGGCGCGAACCGCCGCAAGCTTGGCGATGCTGCCAGCGTGGCCGATGTATTCGCGGCGGCCATTGCGTGCGGCAAGGCGTCGGGCGCGAAATACGTGGCAGCCGATATTGGCCCTACGGGCGCGCTGCTCGAACCGCTCGGCACAATGTCCTTCGATGAAGCGTATGAACTGTTCGCTGAGCAGGTGCGTGCGGCCGATGCGGCTGGGGCCGATTTGTTCATCATCGAAACCATGGCCGACCTTCTTGAGGTGAAGGCCGCCATTCTTGCTGCGAAGGAAAACTCCGATCTGCCCATTTTCGCCACGATGACGTTCGGCGAAGACGGCCGCACGTTCTTGGGTACGAGTCCTCAAATCGCGGCCATCGTGCTTTCGTCGCTTGGCGTTGACGTTTTGGGCGTGAACTGCTCGCTTGGTCCCAACGACTTGCGCCCTATGGTAAGCGAAATGCTCAAGGCGTCCACGGTTCCCGTTATGGTGCAGGCCAATGCTGGCTTGCCGAGTATCGTCGATGGCAAAACCGTGTTCTCGGTGGCGCCCGATGAATACATCGAAGCGGTGGCGGCAATGGTCGACGAAGGCGTGTCGGTTGTGGGTGGTTGTTGCGGCACGAATCCCGACTATATCGCGAAAGAGGCGGCGCTCGTGGCGGGCCGCGCGCCCGTCGAGCGCGACGTGGCTCCCGCGTGCGGCATTACGTCGGCGAGCCATGCCACGCTTCTGGCCGGCCGCGACGTTGCCACCATTGGCGAGCGCATCAACCCTACGGGCAAAAAGAAGCTCAAGGCCGCGCTTCGCGAGGGCAATCTCGACTATGTGTTGGGTGAAGCCATTTCCCAGACGGAAGCGGGCGCCGACGCGCTCGACGTGAACGCCGGCCTGCCCGAAATCGACGAGGCGGCGACGCTCGTGTCGCTCGTGGGCAAAATCCAGGGCGTGTCGCCTTTGCCCTTGCAAATCGACTCGTCGGATCCGGTTGCCGTAGAAGCTGCTGTGCGCGTGTATTCGGGCAAGCCGATTATCAACTCCGTGAACGGCAAACAAGAAAGCCTCGATGCCGTGCTGCCTATCGCCAAACACTACGGTTGCGCGGTTGTGGGCCTCGCTCTCGATGAGCAGGGCATACCTCCTACGGCTGAGGGCCGCTTCGCCGTGGCTCAGCGCATTGTGGAAGAAGCCGACAAATACGGCATCCCACGCAGCGATATCTTCATCGATTGCCTGGTCATGGCCGCGTCGACCAATCAGTCTGAAGTCGTCGAGATTTTGCGCGCCATCACGATGGTGAAGGAGTGCTTGGGTGTGCGCACGGTGCTCGGCGTATCGAACGTGAGCTTTGGCCTGCCTTTGCGCGAAATCGTGAATGCCACCTTCTTGGCGGCGGCGTTTTCGGCGGGCCTCGACATGCCCATTCTGAACCCGCTTTCCGCGCGCTATCGTGAAATTGTCGATACGTGGCGCGTGCTATGCGGGCAAGACGTCTCGGCGCAGGGCTACATTTCCGAATACGCGAACAAGAGCATGTCGGCCGTGGCTGGCGCTCCTGGAGCGGCGACGGGGCAGGGAAGCGCCTCGGCGCCTGCGCCCGCAGCAGGCGACGCCTTCGACGATGTGGCCGATTTCGGATTGCGCCGTTTCGTGGTCACGGGCCGCAAGGCCAACATGCCCGAGGCGGTTTCGAAATTGCTCGAAACGTGCGACGCCATGGAGGTCATCAACGGCCACCTGATTCCTGCGCTCGATGATGTGGGTGAACGTTTCGAGAAAGGCAAGTTCTTCCTGCCTCAGCTCATGGCGTCGGCGGAAGCGGCGAAAGCCGGCTTTGATGTCATCAAAGAACAGGGCGGCAGCGGGGTTGTTGCCGATAAGGGTTCGGTTGCTATCGCCACGGTGAAGGGCGACATTCACGATATTGGTAAGAACATCGTGCGCATGCTACTCGAAAACTACGGCTACACGGTATATGACCTGGGCCGTGATGTGGAGCCGCAGGCCGTGCTCGATTGCGTGCGCGAGCACGATATCAAGCTCGTGGGCCTCTCGGCGCTCATGACCACCACGGTGCGAGGTATGGAGGACACCATCGCGCTTTTGCGCGAGCAGGCGCCCGATGTGAAAGTGTTCGTGGGTGGTGCGGTTATTACCGCCGAATACGCTGAAATGGTCGGCGCCGACTACTACTGCAAAGACGCCGCCGAAAGCGCGAAGGTCTGCGGCGAGGTGCTGGGCGCATAAAGACCGCACGTTCATGGGCGCGACTTCCATTGCCGCCTCGCGTTTGTGCGGGGAACTTAAGGTCGGGGCGTTACGCGTGTAAACCTTTTGCAAGAAAGCCGCTGGGGGATTATTGCCCCTGGCGGCTTGTTCTATAATCCACTCCTTCAGAAAGCGGAATGCGAGGCGGCGGTTCGCGCGGTGGAATGCTGAAGGCGATTCCCGAACGCGCCCGTTTGTCTTGCGCAGAGAAGAAGGGATGCGTGGCATCGAATGCTGGGAAAATAACGGCTCGCGAATGGGCGGCGATTATCGCGGTTGCGGCGGCGGCGTTCATATTCAACACGTCGGAGTTCATGCCCATCGGCCTGCTCGTTGACATCTCGGCCGATTTTGGCGTGAATGAAGCGACGGGTGGCATTCTTATCACGGCATACGCGTGGGCGGTGTGCCTGTTGTCGGTGCCGCTTATGGTGGCGACATCGCGGTTCAGCTTCCGTCCGCTGCTTTTGGCGGTGGTCGGGGTGTTCGGCGTGGGGCAGCTCTGCTCGGCGCTTGCCCCCGGCTATTTCCCGCTTATGGGTGCTCGCCTCATCGTCGCGTGCGCGCACGCGATTTTCTGGTCTATCGCGCCTTCCATCGCGGCGCGTGCCGTCTCGCTCGAGCATCGCTCGATTGCGCTTTCCGCCATCGTTACGGGCTCTTCAATCGCCCAGATTCTCGGTTTGCCCTTGGGACGCGTCATCGGCTTGGCGCTCGGCTGGCGCATGGCATTCGCTTGCATCGCGGCGTTCACGGTCGTGCTGCTCGTGGTGCTCTTCTTCGCCGTGCCGAAAATGAGTGCGGGTGAGCCGTTTAAGGTAAGCCAGCTTCCCAGCCTGGTGAAAAACCCGGTGCTGCTGTCGCTGTTTGTGGGCACGGCCGTCATTGCCACGGCCTATTACACGGGTTACAGCTACGTGGAGCCCTATCTGCAGCAGATAGGCGGGCTTTCTGACGAGGCCATCACCACCTCGCTCATGATGTTTGGCGTGGCGGGCGTTATCGGCAGCTTTTTGTTCGCGCGCTTCTACGTGGGCAAGCGCCGCCGCTATTGGTACATTCGCGTCTCGCTCGCCGGCGTGGCGCTTGCGCTCGCGCTTATGATGCCCGCTGCGCTCGGTGGCATGGGCTCGGTGCTTGCGGTGTTCGTGTTGTGGGGCATTTGCGGCGTGTCATTCAACGTGGCCTACCAGTCTGAGATATTGCGCTTCGCGCCCCCGCAGGCCGCGGCGGTCGCCACGGCCATTTACTCGGGCATCTTTAACTTGGGAATCGGCGGCGGCTCGGCGGTGGGCGGCGCGATTGCGACGGAGATGATCTATTCCTATCCGGGAATCGGACTTACGATCATGAACGCGGTGCTCAGCCAGGACTATCCGCTGATCATGGGCTGCTTTTCGATTATCGCCGTGAGCATCGTAACGGCCAACTTCCTGGCGGATCTGATTTATCCGTTTATCGATCCGCGCGTATCGCTTTCGTGAAGGAGAGAGAACCATGCAGAAACAAACGAAGCACTATCCGGGATGGTTTGTCGTGCTGCGCAAGTATATCCTTCGGAATCCGCGCGCGCTGATCGGCATTTTCATCATTCTGTTTTTCGCGGCGGTCGCGATTTTCGCCCCGCAGCTTGCGACGTCGAACCCCAAGAGCATTGAATTTTTCCCGTGGGAAAAGCCCTCGGGCGAGCATATTCTGGGCACGAACAGCTACGGCCAGGACGTATTCTCTCAGGTCGTTTACGGAGCGCGGGTCACGCTCCTGGTGGGTATCCTCGCGGGCGTGCTCACCAGTCTGATCGGCACGGCGGTCGGCCTGATCGCCGGGTACAAGGGCGGCGCGGTCAGCGAGGTGCTGATGCGCATCGTCGACGTTTTCCTCGCGATTCCGTCGCTGGCGTTTACGATCGTCATTGCGTCGATGCTGCCGAAGATGACCGTGACCAGCACGATACTGGTCATCGGCGCGCTCAACTGGATGTGGATGGCGCGCTCGGTGCGCTCGCAAACGTTGTCGGAGAGCCGGCGCGACTATGTG
>OLSN01001861.1_pt1 | contig 16792 bp, 13 predicted proteins | sample 1672411 | NCBI WGS metagenome assembly OLSN01 (sample SAMEA3136683, study PRJEB25190) | human gut metagenome | biome: human gut; feature: human-associated habitat; material: faeces | place: Austria | collected 2013 | reverse complement strand
ACAAACTTCTGGTAAAGGCTCTCAAGGAGGAGGGTGTCGAGTATCTCTTCGGTTATCCGGGAGCCTGCACCATTGATATCAGCGATGAGCTTTACAAACAGGATGAAATCAAAATCGTTCTGCCGCGCCACGAGCAGGCGCTGGTGCATGAGGCGGATGCCTATGCGAGAACGACAGGAAAAGTCGGCGTATGCCTCGTTACCAGCGGCCCTGGCGCAACCAACCTGGTCACCGGTCTTGCAACGGCAAACTACGACAGCGTTCCGCTTGTCTGCTTCACCGGACAGGTAGCCCGCCACCTCATCGGCAACGATGCATTCCAGGAGGTTGATATCGTCGGCATCACCCGCAGCATCACGAAATACGGCGTGACGGTAAGAAACCGTGAAGATCTCGGACGCATCATCAAAGAAGCCTTCTACATTGCCCGCACCGGAAAACCGGGACCGGTTCTCATTGACCTTCCAAAAGATGTCATGGCAGAGCTCGGCAGCGCAGAGTATCCGAAGAACGTCAACATCCGCGGCTACAAACCGAACACCAGCGTTCACATCGGCCAGTTAAAACGTGCGTTAAAGATGCTTTCGAAAGCAAAACGCCCGCTGTTCCTTGCCGGCGGCGGCGTCAACATCGCACATGCGCAGGAAGTGTTCCGCGAAGTGGTCGAGAAAACACAGGTGCCGGTTGTCACAACCGTTATGGGACGCGGCGCGATCTCCACGAAACATCCGCTGTTCATCGGAAACCTTGGCATGCACGGCGCGTATGCGGCGAATATGGCAGTCAGCGAGTGCGATCTGCTGTTCTCGATCGGAACACGTTTCAATGACCGTATCACCGGAAAGCTGCATGAATTTGCCCCGCACGCGCAGATCGTCCACATCGACATAGACACCGCTTCGATCTCTCGAAACATCCATGTCGATATCCCGATCGTAGCCGATGCAAAAGAGGCGATCACGAAGATGGCAGAGTACGTAGAGCCATGCTCCACATCGAAATGGCTTGCCCAGATCGATGCCTGGAAGAACGAGCATCCGCTGACGATGCGCCAGAACGGCGTGATGGGACCGCTCGATATTTTCAACGCGATCAACGAGAAGTTTGACGATGCGATCATCGTCACCGACGTCGGACAGCACCAGATGCTGACAAGTCAGTACGTCGACATTACCGAAAACCGCCAGATCATCATGTCCGGTGGCCTTGGAACGATGGGATACGGCCTTCCGGGCGCGATCGGAGCAAAAATCGGCAACCCGGACAAACCGGTCATCGCGATTTCCGGTGACGGCGGTATGCAGATGAATATTCAGGAGCTGGCGACTGCCGTTCTCGAGGAGCTGCCGGTCATCCTGTGTATCTTCAATAATGAATACCTCGGCATGGTACGCCAGTGGCAGAAGCTGTTTTACGGCAAACGGTACAGCATGACAAATCTGCGCGCCGGTGCACTTTCCCGCAGAACAGACGGAGAAGAGTACCCGGAATACACGCCGAATTTTATCAAATTGGCTGAGAGTTACGGCGCAAAAGGCATCCGTGTCATGAAGAAAGAGGATATCGCGGCCGCGTTTGAAGAGGCGAAGAAAAACACCAAGACTCCGACGATCATCGAATTTATCATCGATCCGGAGGAGATGGTTTACCCGATGATCAAGCCGGGCGGAACGCTCGAAGATATGATTATGGACTGTTAGGAGGAGAGCGCGATGAATAAGGGAATGAAAAAAAGATGGATTTCACTGTACGTAGAAAACCAGGTTGGTGTCCTTTCCAAGATTTCCGGGCTTTTTTCCGCAAAAAGCTATAACTTGGACAGCCTGACCGTCGGAACGACCGAGGACCCGACCGTATCGCGTATGACGATCGCCACGGTCAGTGACGATGAGACGTTTGAGCAGATCAAAAAACAGCTGAACCGCATGGTCGAGGTCATCAAAGTCATCGACTTTACCGACGTGTTTGTGCGCATGAAAGAGATTCTGTATATCAAGGTATTCAACTGCAGCGCAGCTGACAAAGTCGAGCTGTTCCAGATCGCTGAGACGTTCAAGGCGAAGGTCATCGACTACGGAAAAGACAGCCTGCTGCTCGAGTTTGTCCAGACGGCGACGAAAAACGATGCAGTTGTGAAGCTGATGAAAGAGGAATTCGGCAAGATCGAAGTCGTGCGCGGCGGAAGCGTCGGCATCGAGTCGATCAATGTGATGGAGCGGTAAAAGAGAGGACGTTTTTGCGTGAACGAAAAGAGTATTACCACAATTACGTTAAAAAAGATTAATAAGAAAAGTGTGTATCAGTACATCTATGAGCACCGCCAGACGGCGAAGCAGCAGATTGTGCAGGATCTGACGATGGGGCTTTCCACGGTGAGCCAGAACCTCAACGTGCTCGAGAAGGAGGGGCTGATTTCGCGGGACGGATTTTTCGAGTCGACCGGCGGCCGGAAAGCCCAGGTGATCCAGATCGTGCCGGAGTACCGGATTGCGGTCGGTGTCGGCATTCTGAAAAATATGTTTCACCTGGCTGCGGTCAATCTCTACGGGGAGGCGATCGCAGAGGAAACGGTCGCTGTGCCGTTTGCGCAGAGTGATGCGTATTATGACGGGATTGCATCATCTCTGGAATCATTCCTTGACCGTAACGGGTATGACAGGGAAAAGATCCTCGGTGTATCAATTGCGACGCAGGGAATCCCGGCGCCGGACGGGGAGTCGGTGCTTTACGGAGAGATTCTCCACAATACGGATATGAAGCTTGCCGACTTTTCCACAAGGATTCCGTATCCGTGCCGCCTCGAGCACGATTCGAAAGCGGCGGCGTCCCTGGAACTGTGGAATCACCCGGAGATTGAAAGTGCGGTGGTCTTCCTGCTGAACCGCAACCTGGGCGGGGCGGTGATCACGAATCACAAGGTGCATCAGGGGCTTTCGATGCACAGCGGAACGCTCGAGCATATCTGCATCGACCCGGAAGGGCCGGAGTGCTACTGCGGACAGAAAGGGTGCCTTGAGACGTATTGTTCCGCGAATGCGCTGGAAGCGGCGGCACAGATGCCGGTCAAAGAGTTTTTCCCGGCGCTGCGGGCAGGAAACGATGCGCGTCTTATGGAAATCTGGGATGCGTACCTGTCCCACCTTGCCTATGCAATGAAGACAGCAAATCTGCTGCTCGACGGAGCGGTGATTGTGAGCGGTTACCTTGCGCCGTATTTCAAAGAAGAAGACTGCCGGACACTGCTTGAAAAAGTCGATGCAGCCAGCCCGTTTCCGCTTGTGCGGGAGCAGCTTCTGGTCGGCACACACGGCCAGTACACGCCGGCGATCGGCGCGGCGCTTCTTTTTATTGAAGAGTTTCTGCAGTCGGAATTTTAATTTTTAGTTATAGAATTTCAGGGATAGAAAATCCGGGAACGGAAAGTTTTACATTGCTTTCCATTCCCGGATTTTTTCTGTTTTTTATCAGTGTTCGTTTTTAGATAAACATCGCATAAATCGACGCTCCGACCACAGTCAGAATACCTGCAACTGCAATCGAAAGGCTGCTCATCGCGCCCTCGACATCGCCCATCTCCATGGCCTTCGCCGTACCGATCGCATGGGAGGCCGATCCGATACTGATGCCCTTTGCAATCGGCTCCTCAATGTGAAACAGCTTGCAGAGCGTCTCCGCCAGCATATTTCCCAGTACACCCGTGATGATGATAACGGCAACCGTGATCGTCACCGCACCGCCGAGCTCTTCCGAAACACCCATGCCGATGGCTGTTGTGATGGATTTCGGCAGCAGTGTTACATACATTTTATGATTCAGATTGAAGATCAGCGCCAGCGCGAGAACCACGGTAAGGCTCGTCAGCACGCCGGAGAGAATACCGGCGAGGATGGCTTTGATATTCTTTTTCAATGCCTCCATCTGCTCATACAGCGGAATCGCAAGGCAGACCGTTGCAGGAGTCAGCAGATAGCTCAAGTATTTTGCACCGTCATTATAATTCTGATAATCGATATCGAAAACAGCAAGGAATACAATGACGACTGCAATGGAAATCAGCAGCGGATTGAAAAGCGGAAGCCCAAATTTTTTCTTTAACAGCATGCCGAGCTCATACGCCAGAAGGCTGATGACAACGCCGAAAAATGCAGATTCACAGAGCATATTTGTCATTTTGCGTCCCCTCCTTTGTGTTTCCTTTCCAGCCGGATGACCGCCTGTGTCACGCGTCCGGACACAACCATAACGACGATGGTGCTGACGAGCGTAATCACGAGAACCGGAACGAGAACGGCTTTTAATTCACCCCAGGATTCCATCAGGCCGACGCCCGCCGGAATGAACATGACCGGCATGATCTCAATCATAAACTTGCCTGCGTCCTCGACGGCATCAAGTTTTAATGCCCCCGTCATCAGAAGCGCCAGCATCAGCACAAGGCCGTAGATACTTGCCGGAATCGGAAGCGGCAGCACGGCGTGCAGGATTTCTCCGACGAACGAAACCGCCATAATTACAAGGAACTGTCTTAATAATTTCACTTTGTCTGTTGTCCTTTCTCCCCATAACCCACATAACATCATTACTTCTCAATGTCACGACCCCGATTATACTACCCGCATAAAAGAATTTCAACCGTAAATGTTACTGCAATTTTGGCAATTTTTGCCAAAAAAAGCAAAAAAATGCCCGCCGATCAAACGAAAAAGTGAAATCGGTGGGCATTTTAACATAATTTTTTGAGTTGATCCGATACGGAACTTTTTAAGCATTGCTTTCGGCATTTTTCCGATCCGGCAGAACGAAGATAAAGATCAGCGAACTGACAAGCAGCATGCCCGGATAGAAGAGGTTTGCCATGATTTCAAAGGCGGAGAGCTCATATCCCAGTTCATGCACCGCAGAAATCGCCACGAGCATCTGCGCGCCGTACGGCAGGATGCCCTGGGAGATGCAGGAGAAGGTATCGAGGAGCGATGCCGTTTTCCGTGGGGTGATGCCGTAGTCCTCGGACATCTGCTTTGCGATCGGGTTTGCCATGACGATCGCGACGGTGTTGTTTGCGGTCGCAATGTCGAGCAGCGCGACGAGAATGCCGACACCGAGCTGGCCGCCCTTTTTTCCGCGGAAGATTTTGTGAATGGCACGAAGCAGGACAGTAAAGCCGCCGTTTTCCCGAATCAGCGCGCACATTGCAGCGACAAGAATCGCAACCATACATGTCTCAAACATACCCGAAGTGCCGCTTCCCATGCTGGAGAGCATATCCCAGAGCGTCGTCTGTCCCGTACCGAGCATGATAACGGCACCGGAAGCAATACCGATAAGGAGTACGACAAACACCTGAATGCCCGCGATGCCGCCGATCAGCACGAGCAGGTACGGAACCGTCTGCAGCAGATGGTATTCGTGGACGATCGGTGTGCCCGGCGCCTGTCGGAAGGAGATTACAAGGATCAGCGCCAGCGCGGCAAGAGCAGCCGGGAGAGCGATCCAGAAGTTTTCGCGGAACTTGTCTTTCATCTCGCAGCCCTGTCCGTTGCAGGCGGCGATTGTCGTGTCGGAGATGAAAGAGAGGTTGTCGCCGAACATGGATCCGCCCATGACGGAGGCGACGCAGAGCGCCAGCGAAAAGCCGGAGGTCTCGGCAACAGCAGAGGCGATCGGCACGAGAAGCGTGATCGTTCCGACGGAGGTTCCCATGGCCGTGGAGACGAAGCAGGCAACGACAAAGAGCACAGCGACGGCATACTTTGCCGGAATCCAGGAGAGCATGAAATAGGCAACGCTCTCTGCACTGCTCCTTCCGACAACGCCGACAAACGTGCCTGCGGCGAGGAAGATCAGCAGCATTGTGATGATGTTTTTGTCCCCGATGCCCTGTCCCATGAGGGCGAGCTTTTCTTCAAACGGGACACTGCGGTTCTGCAGACAGGCGACGAGGATCGCTGCCAGAAACGCGACGACGATGGGGATGTTGTAGAAGCCCATCGGAATTTTTAAAATATACTCGGAATAAATGCCGAGCCCCAGATAAAACACCAGAAAAACGGCGATCGGGAGCAGGGCGGATGGCTTTCCTTTTTTCATAGAAATAAATACCAGACCTTTCGTGTGATTTTCCTTATTTTTCAATAGGGCGAATAGAATTATTCTATCATCTGGATCAGAAATCGTAAAGTAAAAAAGCAGGAAAAAACACGCCGGACATCTGGTAAATTCCAGAAATCCGGCGTGTTTTATAAGAGGTGCGTTTTGCTGTGCCTGTGCTTTATCATTTTGCAAGGAGCATCATAATCTGATTGCTTCTGCTTACGAATTTTGTCATCTCGTCCGGAGAGAGCGGTTTGTGGCTGATCATTGCCAGATCATACAGCTGCTCGCAGAACAGGGATGTGTTGTTGTTCTCGCCATTCTTCAGAATGTACTGAACGAGCGGATGTTTTGCATTCAGGATCAGGGTTTCCTGTCCGCCGAACATGGACGGATCCATGCCGGTCATGCCATACATCTTCATCATATCCTGCATACGGCGGCTCTCTTCGGAAAGAGTCATCATTGCTGATACATTTTCATTTTTCAGATTCTCAACATGTACTTCCAGTTTATCTTTATTAAGGCTCTTGCGGAAAAGTTCTGTCAGTGCTTTGACAGTTTCTTCATCGGCAGTACCCTCACCCTTCATTTCTTCGGTCAGATCCGCATCAATACGCTTAAACTGTACTTCCTGATGTTTCTGCTCAAGACTGGAAATAAATGCACTGTCAATATTATGCTTCAGGATAACGGCATCTTTTCCTGCTTCCTTAAACATATTGATATACTGACTCTGCTGAACTTCATCAGTTACATAGAAAATTACTGTCTTCTCAGGTTCTTTCGTTTCCGCATTGTCTTTGTTTTCAGACTCTGCTGCATCTTCTTTCTTTTCTTCTGTCTGAGCCTCAGTTTCTTCTGTTTCTTTTTTATTCTCTTCAATGCAGTCCTTTAATGTGAGATATTTGCCATCAAGGTTCTTAAAGAGTACATAATCTCCCATTTTCTCTGCAAACTTAGCATCTTTAATACAGCCATATTTAATAAACGGGCTGATATCATCCCAGTATTTCTCATAAGATTCTCTGTCAGTCTTGCACATTCCGGTAAGCTTATCTGCCACTTTTTTGGAAATGTATTCAGAAATCTTCTGTACAAATCCATCATTCTGCAATGCGCTTCGTGACACGTTCAATGGAAGATCCGGACAATCAATCACACCTTTCAGAAGAAGCAGGAATTCAGGAATTACTTCCTTGATATTATCTGCGATAAATACCTGATTGTTATAAAGTTTGATCGTTCCTTCAATGGAATCATACTCTGTATTGATCTTCGGGAAGTACAGGATACCTTTTAAATTAAACGGATAATCCATATTCAGATGTATCCAGAATAACGGTTCCTTATAATCCATAAATACCTTGCGGTAAAATTCCTTGTATTCATCATCTGTACATTCATTTGGATGCTTCATCCAGAGCGGATTAATATCACTGATAGAAACCGGACGTTTATTAATCTTTACTTTATCCTTTGCAGGAGAAATTTCAACAATTTCCTTTTCACCTTTATCATTTTCTTTTTCTTCTGTCTTTGCTTCCTCATGAATATGTTCAACAACTACATCATCGTCTCTTAACTCAGATTCATCAATTGTCTCATATTCCTGAGGTGCATTTGCTTTGGAAAGGTAAATATGAACCGGCATGAAGGAACAGTATTTCTCAAGAATCTCACGCATACGGTATTCATTTGCAAATTCCAGGCAGTCTTCATTCAGGAACAGGGTGATTTCTGTACCAATCGTATTCTTGTTACCTTCCTGGATATCATATTCTGTTCCGCCATCGCAGGACCAGTGTACAGGCTGTGCACCTTCTGTATAGGAAAGTGTATCAATATGCACTTCATCCGCCACCATAAATGCAGAATAAAATCCAAGTCCAAAATGACCGATCATCTGATCATCTGTAGTTTTGTCTTTATATTTCTCAAGAAACTGAGTTGCACCTGAAAAAGCAATCTGGGTAATGTATTTCTCTACTTCATCAGCAGTCATGCCAATACCATTATCGATGAATTTCAGAGTTTTCTCATCGGGATTAACAATTACCTGAATCTCCGGTTTGTATCCTTCCGGAAAAGTATATTCTCCCATTACTTCCAGTTTTTTCAGTTTAGTGATTGCATCACATCCGTTGGAGACCAGCTCTCTTACAAAAATATCATGATCGGAATATAACCATTTCTTGATGATTGGGAAAATATTTTCACTGTTAATTGATAAATTTCCATGTTTTACAGCCATGCTGTCCACACTCCTTTTTGTTTTTAATCATTTGCCGCAACTTTATCTGTCAATATACTGCATTCTTATCTGCTCTGCCTCCAGAGCCAAAACTATCCTCTCCTGTTTATCCTTTGAAATAGCTTTTGACTCCTGTAAGTTGCTTCTCTGAAAGATATAGTAATACCATTTATTCCAAAAGTCAAGAAAAAATTAGCACTCACCAAAAATGAGTGCTAATAATTTTATATTTTACATATTCCCCTGTATTTTTCTCTTCAGATAACTCTTATTTCTTCCGTCTTTTGTATACCACAACTCCCACAATACATCCCGCTGCAATCGCCAGAATAATCACAAACGGTGTGATATTAGTCGTATCTCCTGTCTTTACCGCTGTTTTCGCACTTGCTCCATTCGGCTGCGGAGTCGGAGTTGCGGTTACAGTCTGCGCCTGTGTAATACTGAAATTCACCTGTTTAGTATCCTGCTCCCCTGTATTCTTCCATTCACTTCCATTATACTTCTGACGGTCAAATGTAACTGTCAATGTGTAGGTTCCGGCCTTCGTAATTCCAAATGCAGCAGTATAAGGTGCACTGCTCCAGCTATTTGTATTGATCACTTTCCAGTTATACGGTACATAGCGGACATCTCCCTTTCCCGGACTTTCATTGTCCATACCCGCTCCGACCGCTGTAAATGTAATCTTTGACTGTGTTGTATATCCATCTGAACTGATTCCTGTAATCTTATTATCTGCCGGATCTGCAATTTTCGCCTTGCGGGCAGCTTTAACCGTAAACTGAACTTTCACTTCTGCACTAATCTGCTGTTCATTATCAATCACAACTGACTCTGTATAGGAGCCGGCCTTTAAACCCGCCTTCGGGCGGATTTTAAATGTACAGCTCTCCCCCGGTGCAAGCTCTGTGGCTGAAAGTTTCCCGATTTTAAAGTTTTTACCTGACGGTGCATTTAAAGTTACATTTGTATTCCCCTCATTCGTCACTGTAACTTTCTGCGCTTCCGGTGCCTCACTATATCCTTCTTTTGCTTTTCCAAAATTCAGTTCTTCCGGTGTTACGGATAATTTATAAATCTTTTTCACTTCCGAAACAGTCGCAGAAGCTTTGATCGTTGTCAATACATCCTCCTGTCCTTCCGAACTGGTCTGGGCTATCTGAATACTGTCCAGATAATTGCCGACTTTCAGACCGGTCACCGGTACTGCTGTAAATGCAGCAGAATCTCCCGGCTCCAGCACTGATGCCGAAAGTTCCCCAATATCAAAATACTCTGCATATGGCTGCATCAGCGAAACAGTTGTATTTCCTGTATTGGTAAGTGTAATGGTCGTCGCTTCAGGAGTATCATAACCTTCCTTCAGATCATCATAACTGAAAGATTCCGGATCTGCCTGAACTGCTGTAATCTGTTCCTGTTCTGCCTCTTTTACAGACACTTCCGCAGTTACCTGCGCTGCTACTTCCGAATCCTCTTCACTTTCAAATATCAGGGTATCACTGTAATCCCCCTTCGTCAGACCGGTTTTTGGCTGTACCATGAACATAAGAGAATCACCTTTTGCAATCTGTATTCCTGATACAGCTTCACTTCCATCTTCGTTCATCACCTCAAAATAATCTGATTTCGGTATCTTTAAAGTGACAATTCCGTCCCCTGTATTTATTACGGTTACAGACAGTGTCTCATTGGCCTGTGTATAATTTTCTTCGATATCGCTGAAATTAAGACTTCCTGTATTTACCTCAAGAGACTGTGCCTCAAGAGATGCATCTGCATTGTCACCTGCCGATGGAGCCTCGCTGTCATCCGGCGTCTCTGTCGGTTCTGCAGAAGGCTCATCCGAAGGCTTCAGATCTTCGTCATCTGATGAATCATCCTCACCTTCAACTGCAATCTTCGCTTCAAAAGAAACCTCAATACCTTCTTCCGTCCGGTATGTGATCATATCATCATATTCACCCGGTTCCAGCCCTTCCCTCGGCTGTATCCATACGCTTACAGATTCACCTGCACTCAGCGGTTCTGTAATATCCTGAACCATAAAATGTTCCGGACTAATCTCCTGAAAATTCAAGCTCTCATTTCCGGTGTTCGTAATCTGCACATACTGTGCTTCCACATCCTCAAGATCACTCTTTACTGTTCCAAAATCACAGATCTGATCTTCGCTGTCCTCTACAGTGACAGTCGCTTCGTAAGTCTTTTTATCTTTATCATCTTCACCTGCTGCCTGTCCATCTTTCTCTGATCCATCTGTCTGCACATTTCCGTTCTCATCCACCTGCAGCTGATCTTCTGTATAAATTTTCATCTGGGAATCATCAGTACCTTCTGTTGTTTCCTCCGGCTGACCTTTTGTGTTCTGAGATTCATCTTCCTGTTCATTCCCTGCATTCTGCTGTACATCTTCTGTTCTATCTACATCCTGATTTTCAGAATCCTGACTGCCTTCTGCATTATCTGCTGTTTCTTCCAGCTGTGCATCCTCTGTTCCATCTGCCGTTTCTTCCAGCTGTGCATTCTCTGTTCCATCTGCCGTTTCTGTCTGCTGTGCATCCTCTGCTTCCTGTTCCACTGCTTTCGCCTCTTCTTCAGTTGCAGCTACCTCTAACGTCTTTGCAGTAAGAGTACCTGTCAGTCCGCTTCCATCTACAGGGGTCAGATCAAGCACCAGTCTGCATCCCAGATCATCCTGAGTGATCGTATAGGTCTTCTCAGTACCTACCTGTGTTAACTCCTTCTCCCCGGTCTGTCTTGACCAGGAAAAAGTAAAATCTTCATCCGTAACCTCTTCCGGTGTAACCTTTGCATAATCTGCACTCAACACTACGCCTACAGCTGCAAGTCCCTTAATCTTAAGCTTACCGCCCAATTCTCCTGACGGAGCTGCCGCAAAAACCATGGATGGAATCATTGAAATAACCATCATCACAGTCATTACAACTGCAAGAAATCTCTTTCTCTCCATCTGTAGTCCTCCTTTTCATTTATAATAAGATTTGTAATTATTCAGCAGCCGCTCTGAAGGTACTGAATAATTACAGTTCTGTGATGCTTCTGTGTCTGTCTGCCCTTTTCATTCCCATCACAGACCACAACATCGTTTTTTCTCTGTATAAAAGCATTATAGCATCACATTTTCCGGAAATGTAATCTGTATTTTCTCCCTTAAAACAACTTCAGCCCCTGAGTATCAGAGTTCAATTTTCTCCAATATTCAGGGACCGAACTGTGTTTTACAGTTATTTCTCCGATATATCACGTGATATCCATAATTTGACCGAACAGTTTTTATCCTTCTACTATCAGATATTTTCCATCCGGCAGAGCAAATACTTCACTTGCATCTTCCAGTTCTTCATCTGACATCCCTTCCACATCAGCGCCTGACTCTTCCAGATATTCTCTCACTTCTTCAATAGAATCCACAACCTGCGCCATGCAATCCTCAAGGAATGCTTCCGCTGCTTCATATGATTCTGCTACCGCCTGTGGAAAAAGCTGCTCCTGATTTTCAAGAAACGTATTAATACATTCTTCTGTAAACAATTTAAATAACCTCCTCAATCTTTCCCTTTGCCCGGATCAGCTTCTCAAGGACCGGTTCAACCTGTTTTGTCATATAGGACGTAGCTGCCCGTACCCCCTCCTTGGAATGCTCCATGGCAAAGCCATATTTTACCGCTTTAAGCATCTCTATATCATTATATTCGTCTCCGAACGCAATACATTCTTCCGGCGAAATATGATATCTTTTCTGATATTCTCTGATTCCTTTTGCCTTGTTTGTTCCAAAAGGAATAAAATCAATCCACTCATTTCCCGAAGTGACAACAACACATTCTTTTCCAAATCTATCCATCCAGTATTTCACAGATTCTTCTGTAAGGCCGGCCGATTCAAACACAGCCAGCTTCATGATAGGAGCCGTCATCTCTTCCATGCTGTTTACAAATCTGCATTCATTTTTTACTTCATATAACATATGGTCATGAAATCTCTTTGTCTTCGGCATCAGGTAGTGGTAATCCTTTGCAGAACAGGTAAACTCGGCATCCTTCTTTTCCAGGATTGCAGAAATAATCTCCCCTGCCAGCTTTCTGTCAAAAGAATCCTGATACAGTACCTCTCCATGATCCACTGCCAGTGCACCATTCTCCGAAATATAGGAAATCTCTGAAGCAACAGGTGCAAACAGCTTTGTCATATTCGGATATTGCCTTCCACTGGCTGCTACAAACATAATCCCCAGTTCCTCTAACTGCCTGATCAGCGAAAAAATTTCTTCAGGCAGAGACTGTGCCTTATGTAAAAGTAACGTCCCATCCAGATCACTTGCAACCAACTTAATCATTTCCATGTTCCTCGCAAATTTTTACCAGATCTGTCGGTTTCTCAGCGACAAGATCTGCTCCATTCTCATTCAGTTCTTTTCGGTCACGAAAGCCCCATAGCGCACCTACTGTATACATTCCTGCTGCTTTACCGGTCTTCATATCTGTACTTGTATCTCCCACATACATACATTCTTCCGGTTTTACACCAAATTTTTCCGCAACCATAAGCGGACCATCAGGTGCCGGTTTCCTGCGGATTGCTTCACTCTGACCAACTACCATATCAAATTCCCCATCAAAAAGCTGCGCAATTACTTTCACAGCTGCAGGATGAGGTTTATTTGAACAAACTGCCAGCTTCATTCCATGTTCCTTCAATTTCTTTAAGGTTTCCGGCATTCCCTTATAGGGAACTACTTTATACATCGGATCTGCTTCAAACATTTCCCGGTAAAGCTTCTGTCCCTCATCATAATGCGCAAGTTCCGGATCCCCCGCATCCTTAAGTGCGCGGCGGATCAGCATATTTGCCCCTTCTCCGCTGTAATATCTGAAATTATCCACCGGAAGTGTTTTCAACCCGAATTTTTCCATAATAATATTAGTCACATAAGCCATGGAATCCAGCGTATCAGCCAGTGTTCCATCCAAATCAAATATACATGCTTTAATCATCTTTTGTCATCCTCTTAAGTTAATTCCTGATTTCTTCATTTCATAAAATAATCTGGCAACCGGGAGTCCTACCACATTATTGTAATCTCCGTTGATCCCCTTTACATAAATTCCGAAAAGTCCCTGGATGCCATAGCTTCCAGCCTTATCCATAGGCTCTCCTGTAGCAACATACTCTCTGATCTCCTCATCTGAAACCGGATAAAAAGTCACATCTGTACTTTCATAAAAAGTATGTTCTGTCCAGACTTTTTCTTTCTTTTCCCATACAGAAACGCCGGTATATACCTGATGAGTACTTGCCTGAAGTTTCTTTAATGTATTCACTGCATCCTCTGTATCATGAGGTTTGCCAAGGATCACATTCTCAAACACTACCACTGTGTCAGATCCGATCACAATTGTTCCGTCGGCACTATCTTTCATAGTGCGGATAACAGAAGCTGCTTTATCCGAAGCCAGCTGTTTTACTGCCTCTCCCGGATTGTCTGAGATACGATTCTCATCACCTGATGCAGGCAGCACTTCAAAATCTACGCCAGCCCGTTCCAACAGTTCTTTTCGTCTGGGTGAAGCAGATGCCAAAATAATTTTTCTCATAATAACCTCTTCTTTCCTGTCATAGTATACCTTGTATCTTTTTGGTATGCAACTGCTTTCATTAACTCTTTCCATAAAATTTCGCTTTTCTTTTTATCTGAAAAGTATTAAAATAACAATAACCTATAGCTGAATAAAATGGTGTCAGGAGTAAAAGATATTTTTATCCTGACTCGCTGTCAAAAATAGGAAAATATCAGAAAGGAGTTTATGATTATCATGGCTAAAATTAATAAATACTGGGGATATGTTGCAATAGGTGCCCTTACAGCAGCTGCTGCCGGTGCTGTAGCTGCCCTTATTGCCAAAAAAGGATCCTGTAAAGAGGATTTTGATTTTGAAGATGACTTTGATGATTTCGATCTGACTGATGAAAAGGAAACTGCTAAGGAAGATCAGGAACCTGCCGAAGATTTCCAGGCCTGGGAACATACAGGCGAACAGTCTGCAACAGATGACACCGAAAACGAAGAAGCTGAAAAAGCTGCTGATACAGACGATTCTGAGAAGTCTTCCGATAAAGCTGCTGAAGTTGAGATTAAAGATGCAGAAGAGGAAGAAGATGCCGATGAACCCGAGAATTTTGAAGAGACTATGGACGCTGCATCTGAATCTGAAGAATAAACGTTACCGTTCACAGTAACGTAACCAAAAAGGAATGTTACTTCACGATTATACAATCGTAAAAGCAACATTCCCTTTTTATTCTGATTATATTACTATTTCAGTCTCATTATGCTTTCGGAAGTTTAAATGAGCTCTTCAGAGACACGATACGGTTGAATACCGGTGCACCCTCTTTAGAATCATGGATATCTGCACAGAAAAATCCTGTTCTTACGAACTGGAAGCTGTCATAGCCTTTTGCTTCCATAAGTGCTGGTTCTACATATGCAGTAACTTTTGTCAGAGAGTTCGGATTTACATTCAGAGAACCATCTTCTTTGTTGTATACACCCTTCTCCTCGTCTACGATATTCTCATAGAGACGTACTTCTGCTTTTCCTGCCTGACTTGCTTCTACCCAGTGAATGGTTCCTTTTACTTTTCTGCCATCCGGCGCATTGCCACCCTTTGTTGCAGGATCATAAGTACAGTGTACAACACGTACAGTTCCATCTTCATCAGCTTCATATCCTGTACAGGTTACAAAATATGCGTTCATAAGACGAACCTCTGTGCCCGGGAACATTCTCTTATATTTCTTAGGCGGATCTACCATGAAGTCTTCTCTCTCAATATAGAGTTCTCTGCCAAACGGTATTTTACGAGTTCCCAGTTTTTCATTCTCCATATTGTTCGGAGCTTCCAGATATTCTACTTCGCCTTCCGGATAATTATCGATCACAAGCTTGATCGGATCAAGAACAGCCATCAGACGTGGACGTTTCAGTTTCAGATCCTCACGGATGCAGTATTCAAGCATTGCATAGTCAACAGAGCTGTTTGCTTTGGATACACCGCAGAGTTCTACAAACATTTTGATGGATTCCGGTGTAAATCCACGGCGGCGCAGTGCTGCGATGGAAACCAGACGCGGATCATCCCATCCGTCTACGATGCCTTCCTCTACCAATTTCTTGATATAACGTTTACCTGTAACTACATTTGTCAGATACAGTTTTGCAAACTCAATCTGCTTCGGTGGCTGTGGGTATTCCAATTCTTTTACAACCCAGTCATACAGTGGTCTGTGATCCTCAAACTCCAGAGTACAGATGGAATGTGTGATTCCCTCAATCGCATCCTCGATGGGATGGGCGAAATCATACATTGGATAGATGCACCATGTATCACCTGTTCTGTGGTGAGTCATATGAGCAACACGATAGATAACCGGGTCGCGCATATTCATGTTCGGAGATGCCATATCAATCTTGGCACGAAGCACTTTCTCTCCGTCTGCATATTTGCCTTCTTTCATCTCTTCAAAAAGCTGCAGGTTCTCTTCTACGCTTCTGTTTCTGTATGGACTTTCTTTACCCGGCTCTGTAAGAGTTCCACGATATTCACGGATCTGATCTGCTGTCAGGTCACATACATAGGCTTTGCCCTTCTGGATCAGCTTTACAGCAGCTTCATACATCTGTCCGAAATAGTCAGATGCAAAAAACAGTCTGTCTTCCCAGTCTGCACCAAGCCATTTGATATCTGCCTTGATGGATTCTACAAACTCACTCTTTTCTTTGGTCGGGTTTGTATCATCAAAACGCATGTTGAACTTGCCGTTATATTCCTGTGCAAGACCATAGTTTAAAAGAATAGATTTCGCATGACCGATATGAAGATATCCATTCGGTTCCGGCGGGAAACGCGTATGCACGGTGTCATAAACACCCTCTGCTAAATCTTTATCAATGATATTCTCAATAAAATTTTTGGAAACTGTTTCGTTCTCCATCTTTTTCCCTCCTGTTGTCGTATTTTATACTGTTTTTTCACACATCTATATATAAAAAATACAACTGAATATTTTTTATGTCGAATGAATTTATATTATCATTGGAAATTCCATCTGTCAACCGTTTACCCAACAGCAACAGGCCTTATATTCAGCTTTTAAATTTGTTACAGTACTGTTTTTATTTTTTCAGATTCATCTGCATATTGATTTCATGATCTGCATATGCTATAATGCCAGTAGGCAAAGAAAGAAATAATAATTTGTCTGGCAAGGACAAAAATGAAGCCCTCAGTATTCGCAGTACTGAGGGCTTCTTCTTATTTTTTATTTTTTTATGGCAGACAAGAAACTGCCAGGTTAGTGTTGCCCTACTTATCTCCGTCTAACCATTTGCAAACATAATAGGCGGCTATGCTTGCCATA